>ERZ779626.1074-NODE-1074-length-13167-cov-46.986120_pt1 | contig 13167 bp, 16 predicted proteins | sample MGYA00514209_ERZ779626 | MGnify/ENA primary metagenome ERZ779626 (study PRJEB29562, sample SAMEA4376713) | mouse gut metagenome | isolation source: Cecum | study: EMG produced TPA metagenomics assembly of the A DSS colitis mouse model was used to assess the...
CGGACTGTATCACTTAATAGCTTAAACCAGTGTATAATCAGGCTGGGATTTTAGGGTGTATAACTGGCTATGGACATTTCCATAATGCTTGTCTTTTGGTCTTTGGTTCGGAATAGTGTGGTGCTGGCGGTTTATCTCTTGTTTTCGGTTGCTTGCTTCTTTACCGTACATGAGCATTTGCCCCAGGGTTATCATTCCCATATCCCTCAAGCAGATTGATAACGCCCCATACTGCCACGCCTGCGCCGATTGCTGTTACGACTGTCTTTAATCCTGTAAACACCGAATAAAGTGATATTTACAGCGGAATTGTTCTGTAAATTGGGATTTTTATTTAAGAATTGTTATTTCCCCGCCCCACCCGGCAGACTGCCGATGAAACGGTAATGAATTTCGATAGACTGGACTTTCTCACCGTCAACCTTGCAGACATCGCCCACATAGATTTTGGTAATCAGTTCCCTTATGATGCCTGCCGTCAGTTCCTGCAGGTCATTGTACTGGCGGATCAGCGCAACCCACTTTTCAGCGTTCTGTGCTGTTTCCCTCTGTTCGCTGCTTTCTTCCTCGAACAGCGCAAGCTGTGCTTTCAGTTCCCCCTGTTCCTTCCGGTACTTTGGCAGGAGTAAGTCAATCTCGTCCGCCCCCGCCTTGCCTAAAGCGTAATCCTCATAGAGTTTGGCAATGACTTTCTCGACCTCCCCCAGACGCTTTTCAAGGGAAAACTTTTTCTCAATGGCTGCGCCAGTGTCAGCTTTGTTCCTGTTTTCATGTTCCATAACTTTGGCAAGGACTGCCTTCTCGTCCTTCAGCGCCAGCTTCGCCCACTCCCGTATGTCCTTTAAGACCGCATCATGCAAGTCCTGCTCGTAGATACGGTGCGGCGTGCATCCCTGCCTGCCAATCTTGCGGTACTCCATGCAGGAGCCTACATAAATCTTCTCCGCCCTCTCCGGCACAAAGGATATGCGCCGGTTGCAGGTATCACAGAATACCATCCCCGAAAAGATGCTTGCCCTGCCTGTCCGCTTGCGTGACCTTGTGGGATTGGCAAAACTTTCCTGTACCCTCTCCCACAGTTCCCTCTCCACAAGCGGCTCAAACACATCCTCGACAACCACCCATTCCTCCCTCGGTCTTACAAAGGACTTGCCGACTTTGAAGATATGCGTCTGCCTCTGCGCCACAAGGTTCCCGATATAGACCTCATGCTGGAGAATGGAACGCACCGTTGTGTCAAACCAGCGGTAGTTTGCCGCATCCCCCTCGCCCTTGTAGCCCTGCCATGCCCTCTCGCCCCGTACATGGTGCCAGTATGCCGGAATCGGTATCTTTTCCGCCCTTAAATAGTTGGCGATTGCCGCCGGTCCCCTGCCCGATGCGGACAGTTCGTACATCTTGATGACAATCGGCGCTGTTTCCTCGTCACGCAGCAGCATGTGGCTGTCAGCAGGCGATTTCCTGTAGCCGAACGGCGGCACGGTGCTGTGGTAGATGCCCGCCCTCGCCTTAGTGGTAAGGGTACTGCGGATTTTTTTGGATATGTCACGGGCGTAAAAATCATTGAACAGATTTTTGAAAGGCGCCATCTCGTTATATCCTGTGCTTGTGTCGATACCGTCGCTGATCGCTATGTAGCGTACCCTCTTGCTGGGGAAATACATATCGGTGTAATACCCTGTCTGCAAATAGTCACGCCCCAGGCGTGAGAGGTCTTTCGTGATGACCGTGTTGATTTTCCCGCTTTCAATATCCGCAATCATGCGTTTAAAATCCGGTCTTTCAAAATTCGTACCGCTCCATCCGTCGTCAACGTAGGTTTCGACAATCTCTATGCCGTGGTATTCCGCAAACTGCGTCAGCATCTGCTTCTGGCTCGTTATGGAATTGCTTTCACGGTCAACGTAGCCATCGTCAACCGATAAACGGGTATATAACCCTGCCTTTGGTGTACCTCTGTATGTTGTCCTGCTCATCCTGTTCTCCCTTCTTCATCTGAATCCGGTTGAATGCAGATAAGCCCTCTGCCCTCTATTATACTTTCACTGCCCGGAACCTGCAAGGTTTTTTCGTATTTATCTGAATTTAATATCGCCCTCACAAACGCATCCTGCGGTGTGCGCTCACTGTCAAATACCCTCGTCACTATCAGTTTCGCTTTATTCAAATATATTCCCTCCAATCAATCCAGTATCAGACGCTTTCTGCGTCCTGTTCGGTAAAATAAAAGCCCAACAGAATGTTGAAATTCTCTTGCCGGGTATCAGACGCTTTGAAAGGACGCAGCAAAGACGCTTCCAAAATGCCCTCAAACCCTTATGTTTCCTATGCTTAGACGCTAAGACACATCTTTTTCAAGTTAGAAAATAAAAATTATAATATATAAGAAACCGGCTCCTGCATAAGCGTATGTATATATAAAAAAGGATTTCGGATTTTGCCCGTCTTTGCGTCTTTTGCGTCTTAATGCCCGTTTTCCCCTGTCCTCACCTTTACATGGATACCTTTAAATCCCCTTGCGGTCTTGCCGGAGCCGAGTGCGATATTATGGGTATAGTCCAGCCCATACTGCTTCTCGTTCTGCCGCAGGTAATTGGAAAAACTGCGCTCCCCCAACGGCTTTTCGAGGTTGTCCTCGCACCATTGGCTGTAGGCGCTGTAAAGCTGCTTTGACGTGGCGTGTGTGCCTTTCTCAAGCCTGATATAGCCTTCCGACTGCATGAATACGATGATGTTGTTCCCGTCCTGCATGGCTTTTGTCAGGTTGTCCTCCGCCCGTTTGCTTATGGTGAAGCTGTACCCGTTGTCAATCAGGCGGTGCAGCCCCTCAAGACACCATAAAAATATGCCCTCCGCTTCAGCAATCAGCTTCTCACCGAGGAACGGATCGTCTTTCCTGTCCGGCTCACGCTCTTTGACGGTAAGGACAATCTGCCTGCGGAAAAATCCATAGGAACGGTCATACAGCGAACCGAGGTTGCCATTGCCGAAACAGATAAATCTCACGCATAAATACCCCTGTTCGCTCTGTTTCCCCTTGCGCTCCAAGTCCGTTTTATCCTCCAGCGTCACTATGGACTTGATATTGTTCGTCTGCGGCAGTGCCTCCAGCTTCATGTCATCGTCAAGCATCAGCAGTTTCCATTCAAGGTCTGCCCTTGCGAAGCGGTCAACCTCCACCTTCTGTATGCTGCCCGTGTTCATGCTGTCACCGAGCAACGCCCTCAGCACCCTGCCGATGCGTGACTTGCCCTCCCCGCCTTTGCCTATGACAATCATCATTTTCTGCCCTTTCGTTGTCGGTAACAGCACATATCCCATGAACTCCTGCAACGTGATAATGTCCTCCGGCTCCAATAACTGCCCTATAAAGGAAAGCCACTGTTCTGGTTTCGGCGCATCCGGCGCATACCTTACGGGGAGCCTGTTCATGCAGAAATCTTTCTGTGCGGAGAAGCCCTTTGATAAAAAGTATGTGCCGTTTGCCACATGGATACGGTCTGTCTGGAACGGCAGCGGCGGCGAGTAGCTTCTGATCCGCAGCGCATCAAGGAGTGATGTAGCCTTTTTTGCGATGCCTGATGTGACATAAGGCGCAATCTTGTAATATATCTCCGCCTTAATCTGCTCCGCATCCCCGATTGCCCCGTTTACGTCAAAAAAAGTGCCGTGTATGCACTTCATAGGGTGTCCTGCGAGGAAATCCTCACAGAAAAGCACGTCATTGACTTTGCTCCCGTCAAACCATGTTTCCGGCTGTGACGCCTGCTCCATTTTCTCCATTGTCTTTTCCAGCGCCGCCCTCTGCTCCGGCGGCACACTGTTCCAGTCTTCTTTCAATTTTCAACACTTCCTCTCCATAATCCGCTACTAACTGCACACGCTCCGATAGCGGAGCGTACAATAACACATCAAGCAGGTACTCAATATAGTCTTTCTTTTCCAACGCTTCACAGAATAACGGGTTCCATTCCCCGTCCGGCTCCTGCGGAGCATACTGTTCTTTCCATTCCCTTAAACAGCACAGGTAATCGGAAAGCACACGGAAGCATCCCTTTTCCGCCTTCTCAAACCTCTGCTCCGGTGATAATCTCCGCTTACGTTTTGGCGGCGGTTTCCTGCCCCTGTTATCCTCAAAACCGATACCGAAATCCGACGCAATCCGCAGCGCCGCTTCCTTCTTCCCAAGCCCGCAATACTTCGCCACAAAATCAATGGCATCGCCCTTTTCCCCGCATCCGAAACAGTAATAGCGGTTATCAATCTTCATGCTCGGATTTTTGTCCTTGTGGAACGGGCAGACCGCCATGCCGCTGCGGTTTATTTTTATCCCGCAATGCTCCGCCGCCTGCCTTGCGGTAATGCCGTTTTCCCTTATCGCTTCAAATACATTCATACAGCCCTCCATCCAAAATCTCCGCAACGCAAAAAGAGCAGCTATAAACCTATCTCCAATAGGTTCATAACTGCCCTGCCGCTGTGTGTTGCCTTATTTAAAAATTTAAAAACTGTCTATATAGGTATGCCTGCACCCGTCCACCCAGTTCCCGATCAATGCATAGTATAATGGGATAACATGGCTGTTGTCCTCCGCAGCCTTTACGCCGACATACCCGTTATGTGCGCTGAATGTTTCAAAACAGAGCGCAACATCATCAAGCTGCTCCGAGCCGACTATATCTTCCGACAGATAGACCATGCCGCTTTTTGTCACCCTTATCTGGTTGTTGTGCCTGTCATTCCCGCAGGCAATCAGCATACGGAACTGCTCAAGGGTAATTGTCCTGATGTTATACGCTTTTATCCTCTGCCCGTTCAAAATAATAAATTCTCCCCGCTGTGCGGTGAATGCCTGAATCATCTGAAACATTTCTTCCTGCGCCATCTCAATAAAAATCCTCATTTTCTACAAAATTTTATACCCTGCAAGTAGCTTCTGGGAAAGAAGCCCACATTGGAATCGCACCATCATCTCTGTGACCGTTTTACGGAAGTATCATTATCAGGAAACAGTGTCATGGCGCAAGGTTCCCACACCTTGTTTGCTTTAAAACATCTCTCGCTCTTGCCTGTCCAGTACAGGCGGTCATGGCGTGCTTTGGCACAGCTCGGCTGTTTCATACGTCTTGCAGGATTGTCCATATTCAGTTGTCAGTAAGCGATGCTTTTCAAGTCAGCACCAGCAATAAAACGTATTGGTTTTTCTGGTTAAATTTCCAGCTTGTCCGCCCCGTATTTATGGATAATCCGGAACAGGATTTCTTTCTCTTTCCCCTCCGCTTTCCCGTACAGCCTGCACAGTGTTTCAAGTTCTGTTTCTGTGAGGGTATTGGTATAGGGCTTGTAATTATCCGTAGTTCCCGCTATATAATTCCTTCTACAATGAAAACAGTATACGAAGCCCCATAAACACTGATAGAGTCTTTCAATACAATCAAAAATTTGTGTAGATAGAAATAAAAAGTAAATACATTCTACAATTCAGATATAGACAGTAATTCCGCTAAAATAAAGCCTTTAGAAATGTAGACAGAATTAACTGGCGGGAACTACGGATTATCCGTGATAAAAATCCCGCCACCACAGCCCGGCTTTGTATAAATCGGGTAATCAAAAGTCAATGTGAAAATATCATGGTGTATCGTGCGTATCGTAACGCCCAATTCCCACGCAAGCTCCCTTGCCGTTATATGCCCTTTGACAGATAAAATGCTGATGATTTCCATTCTCCGGTGTGCCGTGTCCATACCTATTTCCCCTCCCATTGGCTGTTTGAAAACCGTTCAGGATTGCCAGCCCTAAAAGCACATAAAACATTCAAAAATCCTTTATATGCTTTATAAGAATGGCAATCGTTTTCTATGTAAGTCTGCCGCAGTATGGACCGAACTCATGTATGATTGACAGAATGGTTTCCCTGTCCTCTGCCGCACATGAAACAGCGACTTTCTCCAAGCATTCCAGTTGTTCCTGCGAGAGCGTGTTCTGGTTTTTCCCAACGCCGTCCATAAGGAAGTAGCCGCCGTTATATCCCTGTTTTGAAATGACGGGAAGTTCCTCGCCTATGACTTCAAAATCCCTGCTGATTGACTTCCTGCCCACACAGTACCTGCCCATAAGCTCCGATACCGTCAGCTTCTTCCCCGACAGCAGCATACGCTCAATCTCCCTGCGCCGCCGGAATGCATGGTCTAACATTTTCTCACCCCCTTTCTCCGCTGTTTCTGATGTTAATTGTAGATAAAGTAATATCCCCTCTATGGGGGCTTTCCTCAAAAAAATTTCTCTTTTTTTCCAATGCCCGGAAAGGCAAAAACCTTTTCCGGGAAGTAATAGCAAGCACTGCCTGTGTTCCCTCACAGGCTCCAATTTCCCCAACTTCCCCGGAGCAGAAACTTGAAAAAATTGGCTTGTAGGGGGCATATCCCCCTAACCCCCTTTGTGTCCAGAAAATCAAAAACCACCCTGCCGGAATCTTTGATTTTTTTGTACGAATGCCCCATATATGAGGGCATTTATTTTTGTAAAATCCCCTTAAAAATCTGATAAGGAGAAAGCATCAAAAATGGCAAACCGTGAGCGCAAAAATGAACTGAAAATATACCTAAGCGACAAGGAGCAATACATACTGGAACAGAAAGTAAAAATTTCCGGCATGAAAAGCAAATCTACTTTCCTGCGCTGTCTAATTCTGTACGGCTTTGTCTATGACATTGACTACTCCGGTTTGCGGGAATACAATGCCACACTCGGAAAAATCAGCGGTAATCTGAACCAGATAGCAAAACGAATGAACGCAACGGGCAATGTGTATAAAGCCGACGTTGAGGAAGTGAAAAAACTGATGAAACAGGTGTGGGATACACAGAAAGCCATGCTTGCAAAACAACCATCTATGAAACAATAAATTGTTTCTAAATCCCTCCGAAAACAAAACATCTCCGTTCAAAATTTTTCCAAAAATCTGTAGAGGAAAATCACAGAAAAATCTAAAATTAGACAAATTTCGCACCATTAAAAAAGGTGTGCCACAGTGAAGTTTTATTCTTCATTGCAGTACACCTTGATGTGTAAAATCATCCGTAATTCTTTTGTTTTTCTTATTCTATAGAGCGATATTTTCAGTTTTCTTTTTCCCATTATTTGCCTCCTGATTTAACTCATCCCATTTTAATTTTCCAAACAAAAACGGCTGCTTTGCTTTCCAAAGCCACCGCAAAATTAAAGCAATAAAACATGGCTGCTGTACGACGGCTTTTTTTCTTTTGCCGTTGTGCGGCAGATCACTTTATCATTCAGTTTTCTACAAGCTGTTCTTACAAGCCTGTATTAAGAAGTTCAATTACAATGACTTCCGGGCGGTTATTAAAGCGGATAGGAATAATGCTGTTACCCAATCCCCGGCTAACAATCATATTTGTACTGCCGTTTGTAAACAGCCCTGCGTCATACTTTGGAAATATCCCTTGATCGGGGGCAATCAGCCCGCCGATAAAGGGCAGACGGAATTGACCGCCGTGTGCGTGTCCGCTTAGAACCAAATCAATATTGCAATGTGCATAGCTCTCAAATAGTTCTGGTCGGTGTGAAAGTAGAATAGTGTAGCTGCTTTCATCATCAACAAGGCTACTCAGCTTTGCGCTAACCATAGCCGGGGCTTCCCCGAACATATCACCTTTCAACGTGAAATTAGGGTCAGAAAGCCCGATAAACTGTGACAGGCTTGCTTCGTGGTTCCCTGTCACATAGCAGACAGGTGCAATATTAACCGCCACTTTTGCGAAATCAAAAGCCACGTCAATATCTGTATGTCCTGCGTCCACGAAATCCCCGGTTATTACAATAATGTCCGGCTTGCTTTCTGATAGCAATTCCAGCAGCTTTTTATTGCCTTTCCCAAATTCTGCGTTGTGCAAGTCTGATACCTGCACTATCCGAAACCCGGAAGATGCAGGGGGAATACGGCTGCTTGAAATTTTTATGTTACTCACTGTCAACGCCGTATTTCCCCATATCGTCCAAATGAGCAGGGTAAAAAATATTACGATCATTACATATAACTTCACCAGTGCTTTTGGAATAGAATGTTTTCTCATGCTTCCTCGCTTCCTATTTGTTTAGTTTGATTTACCTGCCGCAATATGAACATAGCAAGAATTAGATAAAAAGTATTTTTTTATTGCCGCCATGTGGCAGATTGTATTTCTATTGCTTATTTATATGCTAACTGCTAATTTTGTGGATTTCATAAAGATTTGAAGAAAGGACGGCTCGCAAGCCGTCCATAATGTCAATATGGAATTTTGATTATAACCTGTGCGCCGCCAGTCTTTTCAGAGTTGCTTAAAATAAGTTGTCCGCCATGTTTGGCTATTATGGAGCCTGCTACATAAAGACCTATTCCATAATGCGATTTGGAATGCCTGCTTTGTTCGTCCATAAAAAAAAGTTCGGTCGCATGTTTTAACGCTTCGGGAGAAAAACCACTTCCCATATCAGTGATAGAGCATAGGATTGAATTATCTTTTTCATATACTTCAAAGAAAACTGTTTTTCCTGCTGGTGTATATTCTATTGCATTTGAAAAAACATTTGCAAAAACTCTTATCAGTTGTTCACTGTCTGCAAAGATATATTCCCGATCAACATTCTCCCTCCATTCCAAATAGATATTTTTTACAGCGCACAAACCTTTTGCCTGTGTACGGATTTCCTGCAATAAGGAAGATAATTTTACATTTTTACGGCGAAAAGGAAAATTCTCTTTTGCTTTTGTCATGTCAATTAGCGTTTCAATATAGTCCTGCATTTGAACAACACTGCCCTCAATATAGTCCGCACATTCTTTCTGATTATCGGCAAGTATCGTGTCATACAGCAGCTCCGTATTTCCACGGATAATAGTCAGTGGTGTTTTCAAATCATGTGCCAAAGCTGAAATCTGCTCCTGCCTTAATTTATCCGCTTGCCATTGCTCGGCAAGCGAATTTTTTAGTGCCTGTTTCAAGTGTTCCAATGCGGATAAGGCGCGGTCTACTTCAAATATGCCACTACTTTCAATCTTAAAATCCAAATCCTGCTTCTCAATTTTCTGGGTTACGATAAGCAGTTTGTCAATTTTCCTGCCCGTATATTTCCCAAACCAATGAGAAACAAGGAATAGCAAAACGACAATCTCAATTATTATCAGCCCGACAAGCAGAAGATCGGATGCCGGGCAAATACGTCGAAGTGTAGTATTGTTGAATTGCGAAGTTAAACGGTAGCGCAAAAGAACGACATCATCCACACGCTCAATAACCCGAACACGGTATGGGGGAATTATATTCTTTCCATTTGTAGTAGCTTCTTCCCAAAAGGTGTTGGCTGTATCTTCTGATAAAGAGCCGTACTGGAACACGCCTGCGGGGGTATAAACGCCATAATCACAAAAGTTTGGAATGTCGGCTGTATCAAAAAATTTACTTGTCTGTATTTCTTCTGCTGCGTCAGCAATCCTATCCTCAATATTCATAACAGGAATAATGACCTCTGTATTTATACAAAACATATATAGACCAACATTGATAGCGATAATGAAAAGAATACCACCGGCAACAGTGAATATATACCGCATGAAGATAGAACGCAGTTTTTTTACTCCCATTTATAACCCACCCCCCAAACCGTTTCAATAGGGGATAATTTGACAGCCGCTAACTTACTGCGGATATTTTTTACATGAGTGGCTATCACACTATCGTCACTTTCTCCCTCAAAACCAAAAACAGCTTCATAAATCTGCTCTTTTGAAAAAACCTGTCCCCGGTGCAAAGCCAGATATTCACATATTTCATACTCACTTTTGGTTAGAGGGAGTTTATTCCCATTGACTTCCGTTTCCTTTGCGTTGATGTGAAAGATAATGCCCGAAATGGATATGGCATATTTCTTTTCTCGGTTATCTCTGCGTAAATGTGCATTTACACGGGCAAGCAATTCATTTGTACCAAAAGGCTTTGTGATGTAATCGTCGCCGCCAATTCCCAAACCACGAACAATATCACTTTCCTGTGTTTTTGCAGTCAAGAAAATAATAGGGCAATCCACAAGGGAACGGATTTGATTGCATAATTCAAAACCGTCCATATCCGGCATCATAATATCCAGCAAAATCAAATCATATCGTCTGAAATCTATATCAAGAACGGCTTTTGCATTTGCTTGAAGTGTTACGGTATGGGCGTCTTTTTCGAGAATGCGTTTTATCAGTTGAAGCATTGCGTTTTCATCATCAACAACTAATATATTCGCCATATCAATCCCTCCTAGTCAGACTTCATTTACGGTCGCCCCAAAAGGCATAAGGGCGAGTTTTGCAATCTTAAAGCATTGCATACCAAACGGTATGCCGATAATTGTACAGCATAGCAGTATTCCATTTATGCACGCTGTTATGGCAAGCGGAATACCACTGATTATAAGCCATACAAGGTTTGCCAAAGTTAAAATTGCATTACCGCCATACTGAATTTCTTTTCCAAACGGGAAAAAGGTAAGAGCAGTAAATTTGAAACATTGCCGCCCAATCGGTATTCCAATAATGGTTATGCACCAAAAAATGCCCGATATTGTCCATGCCAAGCCCTGCCATAATCCTCCGCACAGGAACCATATCACGTTTCCCAAACAACCCATATTATATCATCTCCTCACTCATTTGTACACTTTCCCTCGTACCGCAAAAACCACACGAACAAAATTACAATAAACAAAACCGTCATGCCCGCGCACATGCTTATCCCGAATTTAAGTTCTGCGCTAACAGCAGTTAAATCCTGCAAGGCAAATTTAAGTGCGAAATCACTAAGATGTATTCCAAAGCCATATGGCAGCACAAACCACAAGCCTGTACCTAAGCCCGTTTGGAGCAATGCAGCTAATAAACTGCCAATAGCTCCCATTCCTATGCAGACCGTTCTTCCAAACCGAAATGCCAAAATAATAGAAAGAGCATATAGCAGTATATTACTGCTCCACAAGGTCAAAGCCGGTAATACAAGGGATGATGTCGGCAAAAGCAATTTTATTCCTGTCGCCGGAAGTAACAAAGCAAATAGAAATATGCTCAATAATACCGCAAGCAATCCGGCGGCAATCAGTAACAAGAATTTAGACAAAATGGCTTTCGTTTTGGAACGCAACACTAAAATATTCTGATAATGCCCCGCCCGGTTTTCCTGTCCTGCGATAATCTCACAAACGATACTAACAACAAAAGGATATGCGATTGCGAAAAGCTGAAAGAATACCGCAATTTTGTTTATATCGTTTACAGCCGCAAATGTCGCATACAGTAAAACAAGTGCCACTCCCAGAAATGGGAATAAAACATGTATCCAAAAGAACGAAGAATTGCGCAACTTGTAAAAATCGCTTTTTAGATAATGATATAACTCAATCATGTGTTATGTCTCCTTTAGTGAAAAGCCATGCTGTAAGCAAAAAAACATAGTACCACCAAAATCAAGCTAAGCAAAACGGCAGGAATGATTGTTCCGGTATTTAGCAGAAAAGAACCATTTTCAATAGGAATACCGTTAGGGTGCATTTTGAAAAAGGGGCATACAATGCGTGCTGGAATGGCAAATGGATTGAGATAAAACAAATCACTTTCTGCTCCAATCGTGGATAAAATGTTGCAGCTAAAGGAAATTAGTACAGCAGTAAGATAATTTGTTTTTTTCGCAAGCAACATAATAAGCGGAAGCTGCCAAACGTAAACAAGAAACAATAACATACAGCCCCAAAAACCATTAAGCGGGTCAATGTTCATCACGGTAAAAACACCAAAAAGCGTACAGCCACCCCACATTACAAAATTGGTTAATAAAAGCAGCACAGCAACCGCAAACAGCTTGCCAATCCAGATTTTCTTCATGTCAACAGATAAACAGAGAATATTCTGATACTGTGTGTGTTTTTCACAACTGATAAAGCTGGCACACCAAATAGCAATCGTAATCGGCAGTATCAAAATATACCACCAATTATAGGCTGTAAACTGAACAAATTTTCCACTCAAGATGTATCCTAAACTCAAAGTAACGATAGGAGCCGCAACAAATAGCTTTAATGCAAATGTATGACGTACTTTTAATAATTCAGAATGTATAAGATGAAACATTATTTTTCCCCCTTTTCGTTATTAGCAGCTACAACACGCATAAAAATTTCTTCTAAACTTGCGCCTTTGTTTATTTTGCTTTCATAGCCCAGCTTCCCGGCAGAAATAATTCCAATGTGATCCGCAATCTGTTCTACTTCGGATAAAATGTGGCTGGATAAAATTACTGTAATTCCATGCGCCGGGAAAGAACAGATAAGTTCCCGTAATTCTTGAATACCAATAGGGTCTAACCCGTTTGTCGGTTCATCTAAAATCAACAATTTAGGTGATGATAACAACGCAAGCGCAATGCCAAGCCGCTGTTTCATTCCCAAAGAAAAATGTCCCGATTTCTTTTTTCGGGTGTCTGTAAGATCAACAATCCGTAAGACTTCCTCAATACGGGTATCGGGAAGTCCGAGCGCAAGGGTTCGCACTTTCAGATTTTCGTATGCAGTCAGATTTTCGTATAGGGGTGGCATTTCAATCAATGCGCCAATAGATTGTAAATCGCTGCGGTTCCATGCGTGACCGTCAAACTCAATTTCTCCCGATGTAGGGCGCAAAATGCCAGTGAGCATTTTAAGAATGGTAGATTTGCCTGCTCCATTCGGTCCCAGCAATCCGTAGACAGAATTTCTCTGAATGTTCAAAGATACATTGTTTACTGCTGTCTGCCCTTTGAAATTTTTACAGAGGTTTGTTGTTTTCAAAATCATATCCATAATCATCATGTCCTTTCATTTAATTCTATCAATAGCATAGAGGATATTTTTGAAGATTTCATAAAGAAAGTGGATTCTTGTTTATTTCTTATTAATATGAATAACAATCTCTCCAACCAATAACACTTTGCCAAACAACACTCCAATTTACTTTTTTCGGAATAACCAAAACCTCCATTTACTTTTCCATAACCATATGATTACATAACAGGGTTTCCCACAGTTCCATGAACGCAGCCAATCACAGCCATACGGCTTGACCACCGGCTCTGCCGGTGGTTTGGATGAACCCCT
>ERZ779626.1075-NODE-1075-length-13158-cov-8.228192_pt1 | contig 13158 bp, 10 predicted proteins | sample MGYA00514209_ERZ779626 | MGnify/ENA primary metagenome ERZ779626 (study PRJEB29562, sample SAMEA4376713) | mouse gut metagenome | isolation source: Cecum | study: EMG produced TPA metagenomics assembly of the A DSS colitis mouse model was used to assess the...
CTGCCTAGCCGATGGCTCTGACATCGGCGGGTCGATCGGCTCTGACATCGGCGGCTCGATCGGTTCCGGCGGCAATCATAGCTATGTGGGCGAAATATGCCGGGAATACCAGAAGGCGGACAGGGAAAAGAACGGCGGGCAGGGGAGGATTATTTACCAAAAGCTGGAAAAGAACGAAGGCATTTCCGGGAATACGAACCGCTGTCTGGCTCTGGCGACGGGAGAATATATCGGTCTTTTTGACCATGACGATATCCTTCATCCTTCCGTGCTGTATGAGTATGCGAAGGCAATCAATGAGCAGGGCGCGGATTATATTTACTGCGATGAGACTACTTTTAAAAATAATGATATCAACAAGATGCTGACGATGCATTTTAAACCGGATTATGCTGTTGATAACCTGCGGGCAAATAATTACATCTGCCATTTCAGCGTTTTCCACAGGCATCTTTTGGATGGAAGCGAACTGTTCCGTACGAAATATGACGGCAGCCAGGATCACGATATGATACTGCGCCTTACGGATAAGGCAAAAAAGGTGGTGCATGTGCCGAAGCTTATGTATTACTGGCGTTCCCATGCCGGCAGCGTGGCCAGCGGCATCCAGGCCAAGACCTACGCGGTGGACGCGGCCAAAGGGGCGGTGGCCGATCATCTGCGCAAGCATGGCTACACTCATTTTAAGATTACCAGCACGAGGGCATTTGAAACTATTTTCAAAATCAGTTACCAGATCATTGGAAACCCTAAAATATCTATTGTGATCGCCAATAAGGACCATGAGCCGGATCTGCGACGGTGCATTTCTTCCATTATGGAAAAATCCACCTATGATAACTATGAGATCATCATAGTGGAAAATAACAGCGAGACGCCGGAAATCAAGAAATATTATGAAGAATTGAAAGAGGACGAGCGCATAAAGATCGTTACTTACGAGGGCAGCTTTAACTATTCTGCCGTGAATAATCTGGGAGTAAAGGCGGCGGAAGGCGAATATATCCTTCTGTTGAATAACGATACCCAGGTGATTACCGTAAACTGGATGGAAGAGCTGCTTATGTACGCCCAGCGGGAAGATGTGGGCGCAGTAGGGGCAAAACTCTATTACGGCGATAAAACGATCCAGCACGCCGGCGTCGTATTGGGACTGGGGGCTCACCGCACGGCGGGCCACAGCCACTATATGCAGCACAGGGAAAATCTCGGTTACATGGGTCGACTCTGCTACGCCCAAAACGTATCCGCCGTTACTGGCGCATGTCTGCTTGTATCAAAAGAACTCTTTGAAAAAGCCGGAGGACTGGATGAATCCTTTGCCATCTCCTTAAATGATGTGGACTTTTGCATAAAACTCAGGGAAATGGGTTACTTGAACGTATTTACCCCGTTTGCCGAGCTGTATCATTATGAATCCGTATCCCGCGGCCTGGATGACCAGGGCGAGAAGGCGGCTCGTTATAATGAAGAATCCGCACGTTTCCGCGAGAAGTGGAAAGAGGTGCTGGAAAAGGGAGACCCTTATTACAATCCTAATTTTTCTTTGGACAGGAGCGATTTTTCTTTGAAAGTGGAGTGAAAAGAAGAATGCATGGCCGGGGATGTCTGTCTCCGGCCATAGCTTTTATTCCATTGCGTTTTGTTATATTGTTATAAAAATTGGGATATACTTATTAAAACAAAAAAATGGTTTGACTGTTCTTCTTGTATGGATTAATATGATAATAGGCGCAGTGAAAAACAAAAAATGTTATTAGAGGGATGCTATGATACTTAATTACAAATTTGAAAATTTTATGTCCTTTCGGGAGAATGTGGAATTTTCGATGTTGGCACCAAAGACAAAAGTGAAAAACAGATTTCCTAATAATTATACTACATTGGATGTTGGAATTGATGTATTGAAAACGGCCGTAGTAGTTGGAGAAAATGCCGGCGGAAAATCAAATTTTGTCAGAAGTTTATCTTATTTACAGTCATTTTTTGTAAAAACGGAACCGGTTAAAGCGTATAGAGGCGTTATAAATACTAATAGCGATCAAGATTTTTGCCCTAAAAAGAATAAAGCTTCGCAATCCTTTGAGATCGAAATCTTCATGGAAGAAAATATTTTGTATTTATATCGTTTAGAAATAGATTTTGTGGGTATTGCGAAAGAGGCATTTTACTATAAAGACAGGGTGAAAAGCAGATATAAAAAAATATTTTCTATGGAAAGAGATAACTGCACAATAGAATGCAGAGAGGAAGAAGTATGTAAAAATAGTCATAATTGCCATGCACGGGTGAAAGTTGCACAGTTGTTAAGTGGACCAGAATCTGAAAGTAAGATAGGAGAATCGTTGGAAAAATCTTCCAACAAAGAAAAAATGCTGGGATTAACCATAATTAAGTATGCATTGTTAGGGAATGAACATGCGATTGCTTTTACAGACTGGATAAAAAATGATTTGTGTCCGAAGACTAATATTATAAATTATGATATCTATAAATCCATGAAAAACGAAGAAGAGGATTTGCAGATTTTATGTGATGCAAGATATTTAGATATTTTTAGAATGATTGATTATAGTATTATAGATTTTAAAGTGGATGAGGAAAAGCCGTTTTCAAAAACAATGATAGTCAGGCAGAAAAGGGACGGCAGTACTTTTGCCAGGGAACTTGCAAAAGATTCGAGCGGTGTCCGCGAATTCTTTGCGTGGGCGGTTCAGATTTTTAAAGTGGTATATGAAAATAAGACTGTTTTTGCAGATGAAATGGATAGAGTGTTAAATCCTGTTTTAGCGGACAGAGTCATTTCTTTTATTTGTGGAAAAAAGCATTTGGGGCAATTTATCTTCACGACACACAATGTTTTGCATCTTGATTTAAAAAATTACATGAAAGAACAAATTTATTTTATCACCAAAGATATTGAAACTTTGGAATCGGAATTATACTCATTGGCGGATTTTCCGGAGATACGATATGAAACTACTAAAATATACGAATTTTATATGAAAGGTATTTTAGGGGGGACGGCTATTGAGTAGAAAAGTGCGGGCAACAAAAAAGATTTTTAAAGTTTTCTGCGAAGGGGATACGGAATATAATGGAACTTATTGAAGATGATGAGGAAATATTTAATGTGTCCTGATAATTGGACACATAGTATGCTAGCATTATAAAAAAAGAAGAGGTAATCTTATGTTTTACACAATGGAATTGTTTGCCGGCGCAGGCGGACTTGCGTTAGGAATTGAGAAAGCGGGATTTGAAACGCTTGGATTGATCGAATTTGATAAAGATGCGGCAGATACGTTGAAAAGAAATAGACCTGATTGGAACGTTATTCATGATGATATTGCCAATATTTCCTGTTTGGATTTGGAAAAGTATTTTCATATAAAAAAAGGAGAATTGGATTTGCTTTCAGGGGGAGCGCCTTGTCAGGCGTTTTCATATGCGGGGAAAAGACTTGGCTTGGAAGATGCCAGGGGAACGCTTTTTTATCATTACGCATTATTTTTACAAAAATTGCAGCCGAAGATGTTTTTATTTGAAAATGTCAGAGGACTGCTTACCCATGATCATGGAAATACATATGAAACGATGTTAAATATTTTTGCAAAAGCAGGATATAAAATTGACAAAAAAATATTAAATGCGTGGGATTATGGCGTCCCTCAAAAAAGGGAACGTTTAATTACGATTGGAATTAGAAATGATTTAATAGAAAAAACAGAATATACTTTTCCGAGACCTCATGATTATAAACCTGTGTTGAAAGATGTTTTGTTGGATTGTCCAGATAGTCCGTATATCCCGTATGGGGAAAAAAAGAAAAAAATATTTGAGTTGGTTCCTGCAGGCGGGTACTGGCGGGATATTGACCCAAATGTAGCAAAAGAGTATATGAAAAGCTGTTGGGAAATGGAGGGCGGACGTACCGGGATATTACGGAGGATGAGTTTGGATGAGCCTTCACTAACGGTATTGACATCGCCATCCCAAAAGCAGACAGAGCGCTGCCACCCATTGGAGGCAAGACCCTTTACGATAAGGGAGAATGCGAGGTGCCAGACATTTCCGGATGAATGGGAATTTTGCGGAAATATTTCATCGCAATATAAACAGGTGGGAAATGCTGTTCCGGTTAATCTGGCATGGGATATTGCAGCAGAGGTACATCGCTCGCTTGAGATGCTGGCAAAAGAAGAGAAAGTCAGGGAGGCAATGTAAGCGTAATGAGTTGGCCGTTGGATTTTATATCGGAAGAAGATTTTGTAAAGCATGTAGGGGCGACAATAGAAAAATATGGCGAAAAACTGGAATCTTATGATGTGAAACGTTTTAACAAGAATATCATTGACCCTATCAAACTGATCTTTGACAAGACGGTATATCAGACCTCATGGGAAGAAATGGTAGGTAACGAAATATTTCGTCAGCGTGATAAGTCAAATAATAATGACATAGGCTATTTTCATCAAAGAATATTTCAATATGTAGATAAATGCAGAGTACCGGAGAACGGAAAAGAGGGAGGATGGGATGTAATTTATCAAAATGAGGACGGGATTGCATTGCCAGACGGGGATGTGGTTCATACAGTGTATGTGGAAATGAAAAATAAGCATAATACAATGAATTCAGCTTCGGCAGGTAAAACGTATATTAAGATGCAAAATCAGCTTTTAAGTAATGATGACTGTGCGTGTTTTTTGGTAGAGGCAATCGCTCAGAAATCACAGAATATAAAGTGGGAAACTACGGTAGATGGAAGGCGCGTGTCGCATAAAAGAATCAGACGGGTAAGCCTGGATCGGTTTTATGCAATTACAACCGGGGAAGATGATGCGTTTTATCATATGTGTATGGTTCTTCCAGGCGTAATTGAAAAGGTGGTAAAAAAGGATGGGACGGTACAGATTCCGCATGACACTGTTTTGCAGGAATTAAGAAATATTGCGGATATATCTGGCAGGGAAAGTGAAGACATGGCAATGGCTATTGCTGTATACATGCTTGGGTTTCATTCATATTTGGGATTTTCAGATATGATGGGGGATGGTAGCGGAGGATTGGATAATAGCTATTTAAAGCATATATATGCTTATGCAAAGGGGCTGAGTAAAGGAAACTAGCAAATCGAGATAGCGTTTGTAAAAATTGGTTTCCTAATAATTATACTTCTTTTTTTTAAAATCTAAACAGACTTGCGGCAAACCCGGATAAACTCATCATCAGAATAATGGATACTGAAATTCCCCAGGGACAGCCCTGCCTGGATAAACGTCCCATTACGAGCAGATAGGAAGCTGACCACGGATAAAATGCTGCGATTGGGGAACTTGATAAGACAACATTGATTAAGAGAATGGCAGCGATGGCAATCAGCGGTGCGATAAATTCTTTCGTTCTTGTCCAAATACCCTATAAGCGTTGTAAGGGGCGTTGTGAGTTCACTTTCTGCGGACAAAATGCGCCGGTTTCCATTTTCGTTCTTTACATCAGCCAATAGATCCGCCATTGCAGAAATTTGTTTTTTTACCCGGCCAATGTAAATTTTTAGCAGATAGTTTACAAAATTCGGAGTGATATATAAAAATATGATGAATACCAACATTGCAAAAGGCGAGATTGATGAATGGAACGGACAATAAGAAAGGGGGATCCTGTATGGTTAGAGAAATAGCGAAAAATGATTTAGATGGTTTATTGAGATTGTATATGCAGTTACATAATAATCCCATGCCGGAAAAGACCGCTGAACTATTGCGGATTTGGGATAGCATTTTTCAGGATAAAAACCATCATGTGATTGTTGCTGAGGAAAATGGGAAAATCATATCTTCCTGTGTCTGTGTTATTATTCCCAATCTCACGCACAACCAGCAGCCGTATGCTTTTATTGAAAATGTGATAACTGATGAAAAGTTCAGAAAAAGAGGATTGGCAACGCAGTGCTTAGATTACGCAAAAGAAATTGCCATAAAAGAAAACTGTTATAAAATAATGCTGCTCACAGGCTCTAAGAAAAAAAGCACATTGGATTTTTACAGAAAGGCAGGGTACAACAGTGACGATAAAACAGCATTTATTCAATGGATATAGTGTGACAAAGGCAGACGCTTATAAAAATTGATTTCTGTGCAAATCTGATTTCCTCTATAGCCCTGTCCCCTAAAATGTGATATACTGGAAAAAATATAGTCGGAATAATACCGAAAAAATAATATAGGAGGAATAAAATCATGAGCTATCAGGAAGAGTTCAATTTTTGGCTGAATGATGCGTATTTTGATGAGGATACGAAGAACGAGCTTTTGGCCATTAGAAATGACGAGAAAGAAATCGAAGACCGTTTCTATAAAGAATTGGAATTCGGCACAGGTGGCCTACGGGGCGTGATCGGGGCGGGAACGAACCGTATGAACATCTACACCGTGCGTAAAGCGACACAGGGGCTTGCCAATTATATTTTAAAGCAGGGCGGCAAGGAAAAAGGTGTTGCGATCGCTTATGACTCCAGAAGAAAATCGCCGGAATTTGCAGATGAAGCAGCTCTTTGCTTGGCGGCAAACGGTATTAAGGCATATGTATTCGATGCGCTGCGCCCGACGCCGGAACTGTCCTTCGCATTGAGAAAGCTGGGATGTATCTCCGGCATCGTTATTACGGCCAGCCATAATCCGCCGGAATATAACGGCTATAAGGCGTATTGGGAAGACGGCGCGCAGGTAACGGCACCGAAGGACAAAGAAATTATTACGGAAGTAAAAAATGTTACCGATTACCATGAAGTGAAGACGATGGATAAGGAGGAGGCTATAAAAGCCGGACTTTATCAGGTGATCGGGGCGGAAATAGACGACGCTTACATGGAAGAACTGAAAAAGCAGATTATTCATCCCGAGATTATTAAAGAAATGGCCGATGATATTAAGATCGTTTATTCTCCGTTCCACGGGACAGGTAATGTGCCGGTAAGGCGCATTTTGTCCGAATTAGGGTTTAAACACGTATATGTGGTGCCGGAACAGGAGCTGCCGGATCCTGACTTTACGACCCTGGATTATCCGAACCCGGAAGATCCGAAAGCATTTACGCTGGCTTTGAAATTGGCGAAAGAGAAAAATGCGGATATCGTTCTGGCTACTGACCCGGATGCAGACAGGCTCGGTATTTATGCCCTGGATACCAAGAGCGGCGAATATGTTTCCTTTACTGGCAATATGTCGGGTATGCTGATCGCGGAATATATTTTAAGGGAACGGACGGCAGTAGGCGCTATGCCGGAGAATCCTGCGCTGGTGACGACGATCGTAACGACCAATATGGCGAAGGCAATTTCGGATGATTATCATGTAAAATGCATCGAAGTATTGACGGGCTTTAAGTATATTGGGGAACAGATCAAGTGGTTTGAGCAGAGCGGTTCCAATCATTATGTATTCGGTCTGGAAGAGAGCTACGGCTGTCTTGCGGGAACCCACGCGAGGGATAAGGATGCCGTGGTAGCGGTTATGTGCTTATGCGAAATGGCTGCATGGTGCAAGAAGCATGGGAAGACCGTATGGGATCAGATGCTGGATCTGTATGAAAAATACGGTTACTTTAAGGAAACCCAATATGCGATTACATTGAAGGGAATCGAAGGTTCCAGGCAGATAGCAGCCATTATGGATAAACTGCGCAACGATCCGCCGAAGGAGTTTGGTGATTGGAAGGTTCTGGAATTCAGGGATTATGACAGAAACCGGATCTTAAATATGGAAAGCGGCGAAGAGAGGGAGACCGGTCTTCCACAGTCTAACGTACTCTATTTTGACTTGACGGATGATTCCTGGTGCTGCGCCCGCCCTTCTGGAACGGAGCCGAAGCTGAAGTTCTATATGGGAGTAAAAGGAAACAGTCTGGAGGATGCCCAGGAAAAAGTGGAAAAACTGACAGAAGCTTTGAAAGCGCATATTTGATGTTTTTTAAATAAATGAAAGGAAAATGCCTCAAAATATGGATGTTATGGTCCGTATTTTTGAGGCATTTTTGTTTTCGTAGTGCAGAGCTTTAAAAATATGGTATACTATGAGAAAAATGACAGGCAAATAAAACAGGGGGTACATCATGTGTACGAAATCTGAATTGAAAATAGTCCTTCAGGAAGTAGAAAATGCTTCAAAGCAATTATATGGGGATAAACTGAATAAAATTATTCTTTATGGATCCTATGCGCGCGGAGACAATACGGAGGAATCAGATATAGACATTATGATTATTCTGGATGGCGATATAGATGATGTAAAAAAGATGCGAAGCCTGACTGCCGAAATGGCAAGTAATATTTCGATTGAGCAAGAAGTGTTCCTTTCTATTGTATTGAGAGATAAAAAACATTTCGAAGATAGTCTTGATTTTCTCCCATTTTACCAGAATATAGAAAGAGAGGGGATAACTGTTTATGGATGAACGAAGGAAGGATTTATGTTATTATCGTCTGGAAAAGCCGGAAGATGCCTGGAATCTGCCAGGATGCTAGTGCAATTAGGGGATTATGATAGCGCAGCAAATCGATCATATTATTCGGTCTTCCATTGTATTCGAAGTTTATTGGCACTGGAAGGCGTGGATTTTTCAAAACATTCTGGTGTAATGGGATATTTTCAGAGGAATTATGTGAAAACAGGAATATTCGGCAAGGAATATTCTAAAATTTTAACGGAAGCGTTTGAAATTAGAAGCGAATCTGATTATGATGATTATTATGTGATATCGAAAAAAGAAGTAGAAGAACAGATAGAAAATGCACAGTTTTTTCGAAATGGGGTCAAAAGTTATATAGATTGCCTCCTTACAGAGAAAAATAGAATGAAAAAATAACGAAAAAGGGAATGATAACGATGGGAATATTCAAGATAGGAAACCTCCGCAAAACCTATTACTATTTCAAAAAGAACGGCCTGAAAAATGCTTTTTATGCGGCCGCTGAAAGAATACTGGATCAAAATGGAAAAGAATATTTCTACGAAGCGCCTTCGGAGGAAGCACTGGCCCGGCAAAGGGAGGAGGCGGGGAAATACTCCTGTTTGTTCAGCATCCTTGTTCCGGCCTATGAGACGAAAGCGGAATATTTACGGGAAATGATCGAGTCGGTGCTGAACCAGAGCTACCCGGGATTTGAGCTGATTCTGGCAGATGCGAGCGAGACGGGCGCAGTACGGAAGGTGGCGGAGGAATATACGGATAAAAGGATACGATATGTTCCGCTGGCAGAAAATAAGGGGATTGCAGAAAATACGAATGCGGCGCTTGCCCTGGCGCATGGGGATTATGTCGGCTTGCTGGATCACGATGATATATTGACGAAGGACGCCCTGTTTGAGATGGCGGGGGCGATCCGCGAAAGAAGTGAAAAGGGAGGGGCTGCCTGGCTGCTTTATTCGGATGAAGATAAGGGGAACGGGGATATGACGGAATTTTATGAACCCCATTGGAAACCGGGGCTGAACCGGGATCTGCTTTTTTCTAATAATTATATCTGCCATTTTCTTGTAATGAAAAGGGAGTTGATGCAGCGGCTGAAACTGAGGAAGGGGTATGACGGCGCCCAGGATTATGATTTGGTATTGCGCGCCGTGGGCGAACTGGTCTATGAAGAAAGAAGGGGACGGGAAGCGGTCGTTCATGTGCCGAAGGTGTTGTATCATTGGCGCTGCCACAGGGATTCCACGGCGGAAAATCCCGGAAGCAAGGAATATGCTTATGAGGCCGGAAAAAGGGCTTTGGAAGATTTTATGAGGCAGAGGGGATGGAAAGGAAACGTATTCCATACCCGCCATTTGGGATTTTACCGAATCGAATATGAGAACCATATTTTTGCCCAGCGCAAGGATGTGGGCGTGGTCGGCGGAAAGCTGCTGGACAAAAGAGGACGTGTGATGGGCGGTATCTATAACGCCGGAGGCAGATGCCCTTATGCGGGGATCCCTCGGAATTTCAGCGGTTATATGCACAGGGCTTCGCTTTGCCAGGAGGCATATGCCGTGGATTTGCGGTGCATGAGAGTGAGGAAAGAGCTTTGGGGGATTTTTGAAGATGTGTTCGGCATTCCTTACAAAGAGACCAATAAGAACGGGTACAGACAGTTTTGTTACAGCGGGAAAAACCTGATAGACGAAGAGGCGGCGGATGTGCATCAATGTATGGAATTTGGCCGGCGCGTGCGCAAGGCGGGATATACGGTAGTATGGACGCCGGATTGGGAATGGCGGGAAAAACAGGCAGAAAACGAAAGCAATGATTGCCTCCGCAGAGGGAGAGAAAGAGTGTTATGAAAAAAGCGGCGGATGTCACGGTAGTCATACCGAATTATAATGGAATCAACTATGTGGACGCTTGCCTGGGATCGCTTTATGAAGGCAGTCTGGTTCCTGAAGTGATTATAGTGGATAATGGTTCTTCGGATGGAAGCGCGGATCTGGCGGAAAAAAAATATCCAATGTGCAAAGTGGTGCGCTTGAGGGAAAATAAAGGGTTCTGCCGGGCGGTGAACGAAGGAATACGCCGCGCGGATACGGAATATGTGATCCTTTTGAATAACGACACGACCGTGGATAAAGAATTTGTCTTCCGTTTGCGGAAGGCTGTCCGGGGGAGGGAAGACGCTTTTTCCGTAGGGGCTAAGATGCTTTCCATGCAGGAACCGGAGATTATCGATGATGCCGGGGATCTCTACTGCGCCCTTGGCTGGGCGTATGCCCGGGGAAAAGGAAAGAACAGGGAAAACTTTTCAAGGCCGGCGGAAATTTTTGCCGCTTGTGCGGGTGCGGCCATATACAGGAAAAGCGTGTTTGATACTATTGGCTATTTTGATGAAAACCATTTTGCTTATCTGGAAGATATTGATATCGGTTACCGGGCAAAAATATCGGGTTTTCATAATTATTTTGAACCGGATGCCGTTGTTTACCATGCGGGAAGCGCGGTCAGCGGTTCCAGGTATAACGAGTTTAAAGTAAAATTATCTTCGAAGAACAGCATATATTTGGTCTATAAAAACATGCCGGTGCTTCAGATCTGCCTGAACTCGCTTTTTTTGTTGGCAGGCATTTTGATTAAACTGGTGTTTTTCGTAAAAAAAGGATTGGGAAGAACCTATCTTCGGGGAATCGGAGAGGGGATCGGACTGTGTTTTTCGCGGGAAGGCAGAAGACGGAAAGTGCGTTTTCGGACGGAATGCCTGGGAAATTATGTAAGAATACAGATGGAATTGTGGATGAATATAGCAAGAAGACTAAAATAAGAAGGATTTTTATGGAAAATTAAGTTGTACTTTCCCGGATAATATTGTAAAATATTTATCAATATAGGGAATTTGGTGAAATTATGATAAAAGACAACCAAAAATATTTTAATAGGCTGCACCTGCTGATCGATGCGGTTGTTATCGCGATTTCCTATTTGCTGGCATGGCTGATCAAATTTGCGACGCCGCTTTCAGATACGGAACCGGGCGTGACTGCATTGTCCGTTGAGACATATTTCAGTGCGCTTTATTTTATTGTTCCCGGATATGTCCTGCTGTACTATGTATTCAATATGTATACACCGAAGCGGGCAACCAGAAGGAAATATGAAATTGCGGGAATTATCAAGGCAAATACGGTGGGTACCATGCTGTTCATGGTAGTGCTGTATGCCTTTAAGATCGAACATTTTTCCCGTCTGCTGGTCGGGCTTTTTTATATCATGAATATTGTATTGGCTACTTTTTCAAAGACAATGATAAGGAATGTCCTGCAATATTTTCGTAAAAAGGGGTATAATTTAAAGTATGTATTGTTAGTGGGATATTCCAGGGCAGCGGAGGAATATATTACCAGAATCAATGCTAATCCGCAATGGGGATATGTGGTAAGAGGGATATTGGATGACAGGGTGCCGAGCGGCACATTGTACAAAGGCATTAAGGTGCTGGGCAAGATCGAAAATCTCCTGTACATCCTGCCGGAAAATAAACTGGATGAGATTGCCGTTACTCTGGCGCTGGAAGATTATAACCGTTTGGAGCGCATCGTGGATCTGTGCGAAAAATCCGGCGTCCATACGAAGTTTATCCCGGATTATAACAGTATCGTGCCAAGCAGACCGTATACCGAAGATCTGATGGGACTGCCGGTCATTAATATACGATATGTGCCGCTGACAAACACGTTGAACTGGATTGCGAAGCGGGCGATTGATGTGGTAGGTTCGCTTGTGGGGCTGATCATTGCGTCGCCGGTTATGCTGATAGCCGCTGTTTTTGTGAAGACTTCCAGCCCGGGACCGATTATTTTTAAACAGGAAAGAGTCGGGCTGCATAATAAGCCGTTTTATATGTACAAGTTCCGCACGATGGAGATGCAGAAGCCTTCCCAGGAGAAGAAGGCTTGGACGGTGAAGGGCGACCCCCGGGTGACCAAGGTGGGTAAAATACTGAGGAAGACCAGCCTGGACGAGCTTCCGCAGCTTTTTAATATTCTTGCCGGGGAGATGAGCCTGGTGGGGCCGAGGCCGGAACGGCCGCTTTTTGTGGAAAAGTTCAAGGAAGAGGTTCCGCGCTATATGATCAAACACCAGGTGCGTCCGGGGCTGACGGGCTGGGCGCAGATTAACGGATACCGGGGAGATACCTCTATCCGAAAACGGATTGAATATGATATATTTTATATAGAAAACTGGACGATGAGCCTTGATTTTAAGATCATGTTCCTGACGATTTTTAAGGGGTTTATCAACAAAAACGCATATTAAGAGATACCATAGGATAATGGCAGAAAGATAAGGGAGATTGAAAATGGCTGAAAATTCAAAAAAGAAGAAAAAGGGAAGCGCAAAGTCTTCAAAGAGTGGTCAGAGCAAAAAAGCGTCTGCCAGGGAGAGAGAGAAAAAGAAAAGAGGAAAAATCATTCTCTTTATTGTGGAAATTTTTGTCCTTTTGATCATGGCAGCCGTGCTTTATGCCGTGCTGAAGGTGGAAAAGGTCGGTAAAGTGGAACTGAACGAGGAAAAACTTGTGATCAACGAGGAGGTCAAGGAAAGGGCGGAAACGACCAAAATGAAGGGGTACCGCAATATTGCTTTGTTCGGCGTGGATTCCACGACAGGAGCGCTGGCAAAAAATACCAGGAG
>ERZ779626.1080-NODE-1080-length-13119-cov-8.587263_pt1 | contig 13119 bp, 12 predicted proteins | sample MGYA00514209_ERZ779626 | MGnify/ENA primary metagenome ERZ779626 (study PRJEB29562, sample SAMEA4376713) | mouse gut metagenome | isolation source: Cecum | study: EMG produced TPA metagenomics assembly of the A DSS colitis mouse model was used to assess the...
AACTATCGCCAGAAAAGCACAAAAGACGCACCCTCTCATCTGTGAGGGCGTCGCCCTATTCCCAAAAAGATGAAAATGCGCATTGAACTTTCCGTCCGTTTCCTGTATAATGATGTCAACCGGGGCAGGATGTCGCCCCCGTTCCCTTCCATACATATTTTTATAAAGGAGGAATACCAGTATGAAGAAGTTTCTTGCATTGCTGCTGTCTATGATCCTGGTCCTGAGCCTGGCCGCCTGCGGAGGCGGCTCCGGCCAGAGCCAGCCCGCCGACGACAGCAAGCCCACCGGCTCCCAGCCCGCCGATTCCGGCAGCGAGCCCGCCGGGGACAAAACCGTGAAGGTGGGCCTGATCTGCATCGGCGACGAAAACGACCAGGGCTACACCTACAACTTCATCCGGGGCAAGGAGGCCGCCACCGAGGCCCTGGCCGCCAAGGGCATCAACGTGGAGTGGGTCACCAAATGGAACATTGGAGAGGACTCCGGATGCGAAGACGCCAACATCGAACTGGCGGACGAGGGCTGCGACCTCATCATCAACAACTCCTTCGGCTTCGAGCCCTTCATGCTGAAGGTGGCCCCCGACTATCCCGAGATCGAGTTCATCGCCTGCACCAACCAGGCCTCCTGGGGCGACAATCTGGAGAACACCCACAACGCTTTCGCCAACATCTATGAGGGCCGGTATCTGGCCGGCGTCGTGGCGGGCATGAAGCTCCAGCAGATGATTGACGACGGAGAAATCACCGCCGACAAGGCCGTCATCGGCTACGTGGGCGCATTCTCCTTCGCCGAGGTTATTTCCGGCTTCACCAGCTACTTCCTGGGCGCCCGGAGCGTCTGCCCCAGCGTCACCATGAAGGTCCAGTTCGTGGGCTCCTGGTCCGACGCCACGGAAGAGGCCAACGCCGCTTCCGCCCTGGCCGACATGGGCTGCGTCATGATTTCCCAGCACTCCGACAACACCACCCCCGCCACCACGGCCCAGTCCAAGGGCGTGTTCCACACGGGCTATAACAACGACATGATCTCCGTGGCCCCCGAGGCGTCCCTCATCGGCACCCGGATCAACTGGGCCCCCTACTTCGAGTACGCCATCGAGTCCGTGGCCAACGGCGAGAGCTTTGACCAGGACTGGTGCCACGGCATGGATATGGACGCCGTGGTCATGACGGACCTGAACGAGGCCATCGCCGCCCCCGGCACCGCCGAGAAACTGGCGGAGGTGGAGGAGCAGATCCGCTCCGGCAAGCTCCAGGTCTTTGACACCAGCACCTTCACCATCGAGGGCAAGGCTCTGGAGAGCGCCTTCGCCCTGGACACCGACGGCGACTTCACCCCCGACTCCGAGGAGGCCGTGTTTGACGGCGCGTTCCACGAGTCCTACTTCCAGTCCGCGCCTTACTTCGCTCTTGAAATCGACGGCATTGAGTGGCTGAACGCCGAGTTCGGCTAAGCCTCAAACCAACAAAAGAACTCCATAGGGGCCCCTGCGGGGGCCCCTTGTTCTTTTCCACTCCATCCCGACTCCGCCCGGCGCAAGCGTTTTTTCCCGCCGGGACCTCTTAGAAAGGATGAGCGTTTTTTGGAACACAATGTATGCGCCATTGAACTCAAAGGCATCACCAAGCGCTTCGGCGAGGTGGTGGCCAACGACGGCATCGACTTACAACTGAACCGGGGGGAAATTCTCTCCCTGCTGGGAGAGAACGGCAGCGGCAAGACTACGTTGATGAACATGCTCTCCGGCATCTACTTCCCCGACGAGGGCCAGATTTTTGTAAACGGCGAACCCGTCTCCATCCGCTCCCCCAAGGACGCCTTTGCCTACGGCATCGGCATGATTCACCAGCACTACAAGCTGGTGGACGTGTTCACCGCCGCGGAAAACATCGTCCTGGGGCTGGAGGAGCCGGGGAAGCTGGACATCCGGGCCGCCGAGGAAAAGGTCCGGGCCATCTGCGAAAAATACGGCTTCGACATCGACCCCGGCCAGAAAATCTACGACATGTCCGTCTCCCAGAAGCAGACGGTGGAGATTGTCAAGGTCCTCTACCGGGGGGCCGAGATCCTGATTCTGGACGAGCCCACCGCCGTCCTCACCCCCCAGGAGACGGACAAGCTCTTTGAGGTGCTCCGGGCCATGAAGGCCGACGGGAAAGCCATCGTCATCATCACCCACAAGCTCCACGAGGTCATGGCCCTCTCCGACAAGGTGTCCGTCCTCCGCAAGGGAAAGTACATCGGAACCGTGAAAACCAGCGAGACGAGCCCCCAGGCCCTCACGGACATGATGGTGGGCCACGCCGTGACGCTGAACATTGACCGCCCCCGGTACGAACGGCCGGTGAAGCGCCTGGAGGTCAAGGGCCTCACCGTCCTGGACGGGGAGGGGGTCAAGAAGCTGGACAACGTGTCCTTCACCGCCATGGGCGGCGAGATTCTGGGCGTGGCCGGCATCGCCGGGTCCGGCCAGAAGGAGCTGCTGGAGGCCATTTCCGGCCTCTGCCTGGTCAACCAGGGGGAGGTCCTCTACACCCCGGACGGCCGGGCCCCCGCCAATTTGGTGGGGAAAACCCCCATGCAGATCCGCAAGGCCGGGGTGGCCATGGCCTTCGTCCCCGAGGACCGGCTGGGCATGGGGCTCGTCGGGTCCATGGGCATGACGGGGAATATGATGCTCCGCTCCTGGAAGAAGGGGCCGGGGGTCTTCCTCAACCGGAAGGACCCCAACGAGCTGGCCCTGCGGGTGTGGAAGGAGCTGGAGGTGGTCACCCCCAGCACGGACTTCCCCGTCCGCCGGATGTCCGGCGGCAACGTGCAGAAGGTGCTGGTGGGCCGGGAAATCGCCAGCGCCCCCTCGGTGCTCATGACCGCCTACGCGGTCCGGGGCCTGGACATCAACACCTCGTACACCATCTATAACCTGCTGACGGAGCAGAAGATGAAGGGCGTGGCTGTCATCTACGTGGGCGAGGACCTGGACGTGCTGCTGGAGCTGTGCGACCGGATTCTGGTCCTCTGCGGCGGGCAGGTCAGCGGCGTGGTGGACGCCCGGTCCGCCACCAAGGAGCAGATCGGCCTGCTGATGACCCGCCTGGGCGGAAAGGAGGCAGAGGCATGAGCCACGAGAAGAAGATTCCCCTCATCCGCCTTGCCAAGCGGGACGGCATGGAGGGCTGGAAGGTCTGGTGCATCCGGTGTGGGTCCATCCTCTTCGCCCTGCTGCTGGGGGCCCTGGTGATGGGCCTGGCGGGGGCCAATCCCGTCACCGCTTACGGCACCATGATCTCCGGCGCCCTGGGGAAAAAGAGCGCCATCCGCCAGACGGTGAAGATCGCCGTCCCATTGCTTGGCTGCGCCCTGGCCATCGCCCCCTGCTTCAAGATGCGCTTCTGGAACATCGGCGCGGAGGGCCAGATTACCGCCGGAGCCATCGCCGCCAGCTACTTCGCCCTCTTCTGGGCAAACCGCCTGCCCTCCCCCGTGCTGCTGCTGGTGATGGGGCTGGCGGGCGCGCTGGCCGGGGGCCTCTGGGCCCTGATCCCCGCCTTTTTCAAGGCCAAGTGGAACACCAACGAGACTCTCTTCACCCTGATGATGAACTATATCATCATCGGCGTGGTCCGCTGGCTCCAAGGCGGGCCCTGGGAGGGCCGGAAGGGCTCCCAGATCATACCCCAGTTTGACGAGGCCGCCTGCCTTCCCCGGGTGCTGGGGGTCCACTGCGGCTGGATCATCGTGCTGGTTCTGGTGGTTTTCATGCACGTCTACATGAACCACACGAAACACGGATATGAAATCGCCGTCATTGGCGACAGCATCAACACGGCCCGGTACGCGGGCATGAACGTGGGCCGGGTGATGATGCGGACCATGTTCCTCTCCGGGGCCATCAGCGGTATTGTGGGCTTCATCGTGGCCTCCGGGGCCAACAACACCCTGTACGACGGCGTGGCCGGCGGCGTGGGCTTCACCTCCATCACCGTGGCCTGGCTCAGCCAGCTCAACGCCTTCGCCATGGTGGGCATCTCCGCCCTGCTGGCGGTGCTGAGCAAGGGGGCCGAGACCCTTCAGACCCGCATGGCGGTGCCCACCTCCATCTCCGACATCATCACCGGCATCCTGCTGTTCTGTATGCTGGGCTGTGAGTTCTTCATCAACTACAAGCTGATTTTCCGCGGCGCGGGGAGGAAGGAGGCGCGGCATGAGTAATTTTCTGAGCTTGTTCCTGGCCCTCATCATCGCTGCCATCACTTACGGCACGCCGCTGCTCTTCGGCACCCTGGGCGAAATCCTGACGGAGAAATCCGGCAGCCTGAACCTGGGCGTGGAGGGCATCATGTTCATGGGCGGCGCCCTGGGCCTGGGGGGCGTGTTCTACTATGAGAAGGCGGCGGGAGCCGGGGCCAGCGGCTTCGCGGCCGTGGGCATCGGCATTCTCTGCGCTTTCCTGGCGGGGGCTCTGGCCTCCCTGATTTTCAGCTTCCTGACTATCACCCTCCGGGCCAATCAGAACGTCACCGGCCTGGCCCTGTCCATCTTCGGCACCGGCGTGGGCCAGTTCATCGGCGAGTACATGCGGGTCCGGGAGAACGGCTATATCTCCATCGGCAACCATTTGAAGGGCTTTTTCCAGAACTCCCCCTTCCCGGGCTTTCTCCAGAAAATCCCCGTGGTGGGCGGCGTGCTCTTCGGCAACAGCGTGTTTTTCTACCTGGGGCTCATTCTGGCGGCCGGAATGTTCTTCTTCCTGAACCGCACCCGGGCGGGGCTGTACCTCCGCTCCGTGGGAGAGTCCCCGGCTACGGCGGACGCGGCGGGCATCGCCGTGGAGCGGTACAAGTACCTGGCTACCATCATCGGCGGCGGCGTCTCCGCCGTGGGCGGCATGGTGTATATCATGACCATCGCCGGGTGCGTTTGGAACCACGAGGGCCTCAGCGGCGTAGGCTGGCTGGCGGTGGCCCTGGTCATCTTCTGCATGTGGCGCCCCCTGGCCGCCATCTGGGGCTCGGTGCTCTTCGGCGCGCTGATGATCCTGTATCTGCGGCTGGTGCTGCCCTTTGTCCCCACCCAGCTTTATAAGATCCTGCCCTATGTGGTGACGGTGATTGTGCTGATTGTCTCCAGCATGCGCAACAATAAGGAGAAGCAGCCCCCCGCCAGCTTGGGGCTGGCCTACTTCCGGGAGGACCGGTAAGGCCGGATAACATCAGCAAAACAGCGGCCCCATGGACCGGCTTTCCGCCGGGTCCATGGGGCCGCTGCGTTTGCGGTTTTCGGTGGGCTCTGAGAGATTTGCCCGGCCAGCGGGGCGTATTCCGAAGCATGCTCCCGCCATCATTTCTTGACATGAGAAAGGTAGCGGTAGACGCTGGCTTGGGAGCAGCCCAAGCCTGCGGCCACGTCCTTCACGGCTCCCTTGAGGAGGAAAATGCCGCTCTCCTCCAGGGCGGCGATGATCTGAAGCCGTTCCTCGGAGGTCAGGCGCTCCGCCGGGACCCCCAGGCGCTCCAGCTCGTGGGCGATGGCATCCTGGGCCACGGCCTCGGTGGAGTTGCGGAAGGTCTCCGGCCGGGAGAAGTTCTCGTGGTCCTCCTCCGGCGGCTGGGTCAGAGCCTGGAAAAATTGGTTTGGGTGGCACAGCGTCAGCACCTGGCGGGCAAAGGACTGAAAGCGGCTGTCGTCAAAATTGATGCAGAGCATCCCAATGAGCTTCCCGTCCTCCTTGATGAACATGGTGCTGGAGCGCAGGACGTTCCCGGCGGCGGAGACGCCGGAGTAGTGCAGGCGGTAGTCCTGCCACTCATAGCTCTCGTCCTTCAATACGCTCAGGGCCATGTTGGTCAGCGGCGCGCCGATTTCCCGCCCGCTGATATAGCCGTTGGCAATGGCGATGATGGAGCGGTTTTTGTCTGTCAGGTCGTGAAGGGCCACTTCGTAGTCCGGGCCCAGGGCGGCGCCCAGGAATTCCGTCAGCTTCACATACTGGCGCAGCAGGGCGTTGGTGGTATCCGGCATAGGAGCCTCCTTTCTGTCCCCTGGGGGGGCGGGTCCTCTACATTCTTCCTCATTTTAGTATTATATTACTAAAATATTTTTCTGTCAAAGAATTTTTTTCTCACCGTAAGAAAGGTTGACCTCTAAGGGGTTATTTATCTTTTCTATAAAAAACAGGCTGAGAAAATGGTGATTCATACAAAACGACCAAATGACATTGACATTTTTTAGAAATGCTGATAAAATTATCTCACGCCAAGAAATGAACGCCGTTTTTTCGCGGTGTCCGCGCGCCATGCTCCCTTCCCAGGAGCGTTCGCAGATTCCCGTTCCTTACACCAGGTACTGTCCGCTAGGCGCCCGGTCCGGCCATGGGAAAGCCGGACTGGCGACGACCGGGGTACCTCCTGAACATCTGGCGAAAGCCACACTTTATGGAGGTAGATCAAAATGGACAAGAACATGACGAATTATCCCCTGGACGTTCCCGCTCCCCATCACTTCACCTTCGCGGTCCGCGACCTGCCCACCGTCACCGTCGAGCAGCGCGAGCGTGCCCTGAAGGCCACCCACTACAACGAGTTCGCCTTCCCCTCCGGGATGCTGACGGTGGACATGCTGTCCGACTCCGGCACCACCGCCATGACCAACCAGCAGTGGGCCACCCTCTTCCTGGGCGACGAGGCCTATGGCCGCAACACCGGCTACTATGTCCTGCTGGATACCTTCCGCGACATTTTCGAGCGGGGCGGGGAGAAGAACTGGAAGAAGTCCATCGACCTGGTGCGCACTGACTGCCGGGACGTGGAGAAGATGATGGATGAGCTGTACCTGTGCGAGTACGAGGGCGGCCTCTTCAACGGCGGCGCCGCGCAGATGGAGCGTCCCAACAGCTTTATCATCCAGCAGGGCCGGGCCGCCGAGTCCGTGCTGATGGAGATCGTGAAGAAGATCCTGGCCCAGCGCCATCCCGGCAAGGTCTTCACCATCCCCTCCAACGGCCACTTCGACACCACCGAGGGCAACATCAAGCAGATGGGCTCCATCCCCCGCAACCTCTATCACAAGGAGCTGCTGTATCAGATTCCCGAGGGCGGAAGCTATGAGAAGAACCCGTTCAAGGGCAACATGGACATCGACAAGCTGGAGCAGCTGATCCAGGGCGTCGGCCCCGAGAACGTGCCTCTGATTTTCACCTGCATCACCAATAACCCCATCTGCGGCCAGCCCGTCTCCATGGCGAATATCAAGGAGATCAACCGGGTGGCTCACAAGTATGACATCCCCCTGATCTTCGACGTGGCCCGCTGGGCGGAGAACTGCTACTTCATCAAGATGAACGAGCCCGGCTATGAGGATAAATCCATCGCCGAGATCGCCACGGAAATGTTCTCCTACTGCGACGGCTTCTCCATGTCCGCCAAGAAGGACGGCCACGCCAATATGGGCGGCATGCTGGCCTTCCGGGACCGTGGGCTTTTCTGGAAGAAGTTCTCCGACTTCAACGAGGACGGCTCCGTCAAGACCGACGTGGGTGTGCTGCTGAAGGTGAAACAGATCTCCTGCTATGGCAACGATTCCTACGGCGGCATGAGCGGCCGGGACATCATGGCGCTGGCCTGCGGCCTCTATGAGAGCTGCGACTTCCGCTACATGGACGGCCGCGTGAAGCAGTGCGAGTACCTGGCCCAGGGCTTCTACAAGGCCGGGGTCAAGGGTGTGGTCCTGCCCGCCGGCGGCCATGCCGTGTATATCAACATGGACGAGTTCTTCGACGGCAAGCGGGGCCACGACACCTTCGCCGGAGAGGGCTTCTCCCTGGAGCTCATCCGCCGGTACGGCATCCGCGTGTCCGAGCTGGGCGACTACTCCATGGAGTACGACCTGAAGACCCCCGAGCAGCAGGCGGAGCTGGCCAACGTGGTGCGGTTCGCCATTGACCGCGACCGGCTGACCCAGGAGCACCTGGACTATGTCATCGCCGCCGTCAAGGCCCTGTATGAGGACCGGGAGAGCATCCCCAACATGCGCATCGTCTGGGGTCACAACCTGCCCATGCGCCACTTCCACGCCTTCCTCGAGCCCTACGCCAACGAGGAGAAATAAGTCCCCCCCTGAAAAGTAAGTGCCACTGTACCGCAGGTTGAGTGTACAGCTTAGAGAGGGCGTCCGCCCTGTTCCAAAGTCAAATGACGTGGACCCGGCGGACAGCCCTCTCTTTCTCGTTTTTCGGCCGGCGGTTGTGTGTATATCGAGAAAGAGGAGGAAATTGTTACATGAGCAACGAGACCTTGCAAACCCGCGACGGGTTTAAGAGCCAGTGGGGCTTTATCCTGGCCTGCATCGGCTCCGCCGTCGGCATGGGCAACATCTGGCGCTTCCCCATCATGGTTGCCAAGTGGGGCGGCCTGACCTTCCTGATTCCCTATTTCATCATCGTTCTTCTGGTGGGCAACTCCGGCGTTATGGAGGAGTTCGCCCTGGGCCGCCGGGCCCAGGCAGGCCCCATCGGCGCGTTCGGCCACGCTACCGAGGCCAGAAACGGCAACCGGAAGTTGGGCGAAGCCATCGGCCTGATTCCCATTGTGGGCTCTATGATGCTGGCAATCGGCTACACCGTGGTCATGAGCTGGATTTTCAAGTACACCTTCATGTCCCTCACTGGCGGCCTGTACGCCTTGGGTCAAGACATGGGCGCCATCGGCGGTACCTTTGGCGGCGCGGCTCCCGAGGCCGCGACTCTGGGCGAGGCCGTCAGCATGATGCTCCAGGGGGGAATCTTCGGTGTGGGCAACAGCATGTGGCTGATCATCGGCCTGGTGGTAGCGATGATTATTATGGCCTTGGGCGTGGCCAACGGCATTGAAAAAGCCAACAAAATCATGATGCCCGTGCTGTTCGGCCTGTTCGTCATTCTGGCCGTCTATATCGGCTTCCAGCCCGGCGCTTCCGAGGGCTACAAGTTCCTGTTCACCCTGGACCCCGCGGGTCTGGTGAGCCCCCAGGTGTGGATTTACGCCTTCGGCCAGGCGTTCTTCTCCCTGTCCGTGGCGGGCAACGGCTCCGTTATCTATGGTTCCTACCTGCCCAAGGACGAGGACATCCCCTCCTCCGCCCGGCGTGTGGCTTTGTTTGATACCCTGGCCGCCCTGCTGGCCGCTTTCGTCATCATCCCCGCCATCGGTGCGTCCGGCTTTGCCATGAGCGACGTGACCCCCGGCCCCGGCCTGATGTTCGTCTATCTGGTCAACATCCTCAACGGCATGCCTGGCGGACGGATCATCGGCATCATCTTCTATGTGGCCGTCCTCTTCGCGGGCATCAGCTCCATCATCAACCTGTACGAGGCCCCCGTGGCCACTATGCAGGAGCAGTTCAAGCTGAAGCGGCTTCCCGCCGTGGGGATCATCGGCATCGTTGGCGTGATTGTGGCCCTGCTGATTCAGCCCTGGACCTCCCAGTGGATGGACGTGGTTTCCATCTACATCTGCCCCTTGGGAGCTGGTCTAGCCGCCATTATGTTCTTCTTCGTTCTGCCCCGCAAGGAGGCCCTGGAAGAGGTCAACCACGGCGCCAAGAAGCCTGTCGGCAAATGGTTTGAGTATCTGGGCTATCTGTTTATCGTCATGTGCTTCATTGCCCTGGTGGCCGGCGCCATGCTGGGCGGCATCGGCTGAGCTTGGCTGACCGCGAACCGTTACCCCTGTGTTCTGAAAAGAAGAACGCCCGCTGTCGGAAGGCAGCGGGCGTTTTTTCACTGGTCCGGACCCCCGTAAGGGGAAACATAGCCCGGCGGGCAGAGCCGCTCCGCGCTCCATTGGAGCATCTGCTCCAGGATGGGCCGGAAGCTCTCTCCCAGCTCCGTCAGGGAGTACTCCACCCGGGGCGGCACCTCCCCATAGACCTCCCGGTGCAAAAACCCGTCCCGCTCCAGCTCCCGGAGCTGCTTGGTCAGGGAAGACTGGGTGATGCCGTCCAGGCGGCGCAGGAGCTGGCCGAAGCGCTGGACCTTGTAGAAGGACACATACCAGAGGATGAGGATTTTCCACTTGCCACCCAGCACCGCCTGGAGGCTGGCCATGGGGACGCAGCGGGCCATCATATCCGGCGTCTGAAATTTGTTCCCGTCCACGGGGGCCTCCTTTCATTGGTGCAAAAAAGGGTACTGACGCTAAAAAAATTGCGTACTTGCGGAGGCGGTTTTGCCGGAGTAGGATAGCGGCAGAATCCAATTTGAGAGGAGATGCGTTCATGCACTTTCATGGAACCATCTGGCGGCCGCCCTACGAGGCGGAGTCGCTGCTGCTCCAGGCCACGGCGGGCTGTACCCACCACGCCTGCAAGTTCTGCACGCTGTATGAGGACCTGCCCTTCCGCTTCCGCATGTCGCCCCTGGAGGAGATCGAAGCGGACCTGAGAGAGGCCCAGCTCTGGGGCACGGACCCCATGGCCATGCTCTCCGCCCGGCTCCAGGGCATTCCCAGGCCCCAGGGGCCCCGGCGGGTCTTTCTGGTGGGGGCAAACCCGTTCGTCCTTCTGCCCAAGCGGCTGGAGGAGATCGCGGAGCTTGTCCGGCGATACCTTCCCACAGTGGAGAGCATCGGCTGCTTTGCCCGGGTGACGGACGTGGGGCTCAAGAGCGGTGAAGAGCTGCGCCGCCTCCGGACCCTGGGCTATGACGGGCTGACCGTGGGCGTGGAAACCGGAGACGACCGGGCCCTGGCCTTCATGAACAAGGGCTGCCAGGCCCGGGATATTGTGGAACAGGCGGCGCGGCTGGACGAAGCGGGGATTTCCTACAGCTTTTTCTACCTGGCGGGGATCTCCGGCGCGGGCCGGGGGGCGGAGGGGGCCCTGCGGAGCGCGGAGATCTTCAACCAGACCCGCCCGAGGCGGATCGGGTCCTCCATGCTGACGGTGTTCCCAAGCTCGGAGCTGTACCGGGAAATACAGGCGGGAAACTGGAAGGAGGAGAGCGAGCTGGAAAAGCTGGGGGAGCTGAAAACCCTGGTGGAGCATATGAGCGTCCCCACCCGCTTCGAGACGGAGGGCGCGTCCAACCTGGTCCGCGTCCGGGGAGACCTGCCGGAGGACCGGGAACGGCTGGCGGGATATCTGGAGAGCCTCATTGCCGGCGCGGATGAAGAGGCCCTCCGGGCTTACCGGCTCAGCTTAAAACATTTATAAAGGGGATGCCCTTCACCACCCAGGCGTCGGGCAGATAGCGGCCCTGGGTCATGGAGCTGCTGGTTTTGGTGATGATCCGCCCGTTGTAGGTCATGGAGGAGCTGGAGCCGCCGTCCATGTTCATGGCGGTCCAGCAGCCATAGCGCAGGAGGATGTCCGCGCACTCCGACACGGTGGTTCCCAGGCTGTGGCCCACCCGGCGGCCGTCGATGACCAGCATCAGCGTGGCCTTGTCCGCCGTCTGGCCGATGACCGTCCGGGGCTGGATGCCCATGCCGAAGGAGCCGTCGATGTTTTTCTCCCCGTTCAGCACGATGATGGGGTAAAACTGCACGGCGTCCCGGAGCTCCTCCAGGTCCAGCCCCCGGCCCGCCCGGAAGTTGTCCTCATAGTCGAACCCGGCGGTCTGGTAGCGGCCCTTGAGGGCCTGGCCGGAGTACTCCCCGCCGGAGAGGACGAAACCCATGGGCACATTGCCCCGGCCCTTGCCCTCCGGGTCGTAGAAGCCGCTGGCGTTGATTCCCAGCACCGCGCCGTAGGCCTGGCAAAGCTCCGTCACCGTCTGGCCCCGGCCGGAGAGGGTGTTTTTAGCCAGGATGACCTGGGAGCTGTCCTTGGCGATGGCCAGCTTGCCCTGATAGCCCTCGCCGGAGACGGTGCAGATAAGGATTTTGTTGGGCACGTCGATGGCCCACACCTTGTCTCCGGCGGTGGTGCGGACCCCCTCCAGGAGGTCTGTTTGCAGGAGGGGCAGGTCCTCCCAGGTGACGGAGGCGGGCAGGGTGTCCAGGTCCACCTCCGGAAACAGGGTGGTGAACTCCGCGACGGCCCGCTCCTCCGGGGTCTGGGCGGGCTCCGCAGGGGAAGGGGAGACCTCCGCCGCCTGGGCGATGTCGCTGGCCTCGATGAGATTGTCCTGGAACCGGGTCTCCACGTCCCCCATGGCCTCCTGGATCACAAAGCCCGGCAGGAATGCCGTGGCCAGCCACTGGTGGGTCATGGTGCCCATGGCGGTCTCAATGTACAGCGTCCGCCACTTGACGATGAAGGGGATGCCGGAGAAGGCGAACAGCAGATACAGCGCCGCCAGCAGGGCGGCCGTGGCTGCGGCGATCCGCCGCAGGCGCTTGAAGGGGGAGCGGTTTTCCTCGTTCATGAACAGGGCCTCCACCAGAGGAATGACGGTTTTTGATCGGTATAGTATAGCAAAGGAGCGCCGCCTTTGTCAAGGCGGCGCCCCCTTGAGGAGTGTTGGGCAAGTTTTATATTGCATCATGTCTGAATATACCAAGGGGCATGGTGATTATTGTTATAAAGAAATCTGAAAAAAAATCATTTTACTACAAGCCATATATCGGAATAAATACTGTTCATGGGGGAGGTACCTTTCTTTGGAATTGTATAATTGCCTGAATCGCCTAAGTGAACAAATTGGCTGTTCTTTCGATACGACATTTTTAATCGCTCTTTGGGGATTTGCGCTCTTGTTACATTTCTCTATCCGGTCCATTCAATGGCTCCTCTCCCGCTTCAAGAAAGACCGCTGATATCCACGGTCCCCCTCCTCCCGGTGCTCGTCTTGGATAAGATGCAAAAGTATCTCGTTAGACTTCCGCACCATCTCAACCTCCCGCCGCTCTGCTTCCCGCTGGCGCTCCAATTCCTCGGCCTCCCCGGAACTTCGCCGGGCTATCAGGCCCTTGATGGCCTGGATGATGTTCCGAATGATGATATATAGTAAAAGTAGGAAGCAAATTCCCGAAAACCATTCAATCAGTTCATAAAGTAAGAACCATGATTCTGTCCCAGTAAAGAGGTTATTGTTTACGATTTCAAGCTAGAGTCTGTTTTAAAACTGAGATATTGTGTGGAAGGTGCCGAAGAGATATAATGGGGGGCATGAAGCGACATGAAATAAGCGAAAAA
>ERZ779626.1081-NODE-1081-length-13076-cov-10.523155_pt1 | contig 13076 bp, 12 predicted proteins | sample MGYA00514209_ERZ779626 | MGnify/ENA primary metagenome ERZ779626 (study PRJEB29562, sample SAMEA4376713) | mouse gut metagenome | isolation source: Cecum | study: EMG produced TPA metagenomics assembly of the A DSS colitis mouse model was used to assess the...
TAGCCTGCTGATACCGAAAACCATTAACTTGAAACTTATTATACGAGGAGGAGTCCCTATGAAAGACAGCAAGTCCTTTACCGTTTTTCTGGCCATAGCCCTGGCGCTGGTCCTGCTCACCAGCTCCATCGCCGTGCCCATCCTGTGCCGCCCCTTCTACTACGCCCAGATCGGCCCCCTGGGGCTGGAGGCGTCCACCGGCCTGACGGAGGAGCAGATCAAGACCGCCTACGACGAGATGCTGGACTACTGCCAGGGCGGGGAGAAGTTTTCCACCGGCGTGCTCCGCTGGTCGGAGAGCGGCAAAAGCCATTTCACCGACGTGCGCTTTCTGTTCCAGCTGGACCTTCAGGTTCTGGTGTGCACCCTGGCCCTGGTCACCGCCAGCCTGCTGTTCATCCGCCGGGGCCGCCGCCGCCCCGCCCTCCTTTTGGGCCGGGGCCCCGGGTTCTGGGCGGGCGTTGGGCTGGGAGGACTCTTCCTCTTGGTGGGCGCGCTGGCCGCCCTGGACTTCGACCGGGCCTTTGTGGCGTTCCACGCCCTCTTCTTTCCCGGAAAGGACAACTGGCTTTTCGACCCCGCCCAGGACCAGATCATCAACATCCTGCCCCAGGAATTTTTCCGCAGCTGCGCCATCCTCATTTTGGGGCTTTTAACGGCGGGCTGCGCCGCCCTCATCGCCTTTGATCTGACCCGGAAACGGGGCCGGGAAAGCCGTCACTCAAAATTACAAAAATTTTAGAACGAACGTTTGACATTTCGAACGAGGTGTGGTATAATACAGCCATAGAGCCAGAAACCTTCGGCGTCCCGCCGGCGGACGACTTTGAGAGGAGCTTGCGCCATGGCTAAATTGACCCCTAAACAGCAGCAGATCTACGACTTTATTCTGTCCTTCGCCACCGACCACGGTTATCCCCCCTCCGTGCGGGAGATCGCCCAGGCCGTGGGCCTGAAATCCCCCGCCACCGTTCACTTCCACCTGAAGGGCCTCCGGGAGGCGGGCTGCATCACCCAGGCCGAGGGCAAGACCCGGGCCATCTCCATCACCAACGCCGCCTTCACCCGCAAGGACCAGGTTCCCCTGTTGGGCTATGTGGCGGCGGGGAGCCCCATCCTGGCCCAGGAGAACATTGAGGAATACCTCACCTTCGACACCGGGGACCTTTCCGGGGAGCACTTCGCCCTGAAGGTCCGGGGGGAGTCCATGCTGGAGGCGGGCATACTCCCCGGCGACGTGGTGGTGGTTCACCAGCAGCCCCTGGCCCGCAACGGCGACATTGTGGTGGCCCTCTTCGAGGACGAGGCCACCGTCAAGACCTTCCGCCGGGGCAGCGGCGGCCACATCTGGCTCCACCCGGAGAACTCCAGCGGCCAGTACCAGCCCATCGACGGTGAGGGGTGCTCCATCCTGGGCCGGGTGGTGGCGGTGATCCGCCGCTACTGAACCTGGTCCCTCTCCCAAAGCTCCTTTGGCTTTTTCTGGAAGCCAAAGGAGCTTTTTCTTTTATTTTGTGGAAAATTCTGCCTGTCGATCAAGCATTTTCCACAAAAATGGGACCCTGAATTTTTGCAATCCTCCGAAGTTGTAGAAAACGACAAATTTTCTCTTGCAAACTGTGTATGATATTGCTATGATGTTGTCACAGGGTTCTGGAAACGTTCCCGGTAACGCTACCAGAAACGTTTCCACTCCCACGCTACATGAAATGATTAGGAGGAAAAGAAAATGATGAAAAAGTTGTCTGCACTGGCCCTTTCCTGCCTGCTGCTGGTGTCCCTGCTGGCCGGCTGCGGCGGAAAGAAAGCGGAGGGCTCCGTCTACTGGCTCAACTTCAAGCCTGAGTCCGACGGCGTTCTCCAGGAAGTGGCCAAGATGTACACCGACAAGACCGGCGTGCCCGTGAAGGTGGTCACCGCCGCCTCCGGCACCTACAGCCAGACCCTGAACTCCGAGATGGACAAGTCCGCTCCCCCCACCCTGTTCATCATCGGCAACCAGGCCGCGGTGAAGGACTGGAAGGACTACGCCGTGGACCTGAAGGACACCGCCATCGCCAAGGAGCTGACCACCGACGAGTACACCCTCTACGACGACGAGGGCCACCTGGTGTCCATCAGCTACTGCTACGAGTGCTACGGCATCATCGTCAACCCCGACCTCATCGAGAAGGCCGGCCACAAGGTGGAGGACATCAAGAACTTTGAGTCCCTGAAGACCGTGGTGGAGGACATCCACGCCCGGGCCGCCGAGCTGGGCTTCGACGCCTTCAGCTCCTCCGACATGGACGACTCCTCCTCCTGGCGTTTCACCGGCCACATGGCCAACCTGGAGTACTACTACGAGCAGGAGGGCGAGGTCTGGAAGGAGTGCCCGCCCAGCATCACCGGCAAGTATATGGACAACTACAAGATGCTCTACGACCTGTGCATCAACAACAGCCTGACCGATCCCAAGGAGCTGTCCGTGGGCGGCCACGACCCCCTGAACGAGTTCAAGACCGGCAAGGCCGCCTTCTATGTCAACGGCTCCTGGGCCTTCTCCGGTGAGAGCGGCGTGGCCGACGCCGTGCCCAACGCCACCATGATCCCCTACTACTGCGGCGTGCCCGGCGAGGAGAAGGCCGGCCTGAACGTGGGCACCGAGAACTACTGGGCCATCAACTCCAAGGCCTCCGAGGCCGACCAGAAGGCCACCATGGACTTCATGATGTGGTGCGTCACCGATCCCGACGCCTCCCGCAAGCTGGTTGACACCTTCGGCGTTATGCCCTATAAGCAGGCCGCCAAGTCCACCAACGGCTTCCTGGCCGCCGCCGAGCAGTACTCCGCCGACGGCTGCTACTCCATGAACGCCGCCACCAACTTCCAGCCCAACGTGGACGAGTACCGCAAGGCCATCGTGTCCGCGCTGAACGCCTACAACGCCGACCAGTCCGACGCCAACTGGGAGCAGGTCCGCACCGCCTTCGTGGACGGCTGGGCCGTGCAGTACAAGAACGCCAACGGCTAAAGGGGCGCTTCGCACAAAATCATAGGGAAAGCTGTGGTGGGGCGGGCCCAATCGCCCGCCCCGCCCTATTGTCTCAGCGCCCTGCCGGGGCGCTGGGACGGGGAGCCCCTTTCCCGCATTTTTAAGAAAAGGGAGCTGATACCTTGAAACGGAACAAGAAAGGCAAAGGCGGTACCATCCGCAGTTCCACCCGGCGCTGGTTCCCGCTGTTCCTGGGTCCGGTGGTGGCCGCCTTTATCATCGGGTTTGTCTGGCCCTTTATCCAGGGCATTTACCTGTCCATGTGCGAGTTCAAGCTGATCGCCGACGCCAAGTTCATCGGCATCAACAACTACGTCAAAGCCTTCCAGGATGTCACCTTCACCCACGCGTTCTGGTACACCGCCCTGTTCACCGTGGTGTCCCTGGTGCTCATCAACGTGCTGGCCTTCGCCGTGGCCTACATCCTCACCCAGAACATCAAGGGCAGCAACATCTTCCGCACGGTGTTCTTCATGCCCAACCTCATCGGCGGCATCGTGCTGGGCTACATCTGGTCCATGATTTTTGACGGCATCCTGGGCCGGTTCGGCACCTCCATCCTGATGGAGAGCCGGTTCGGCTTCTGGGGCCTGATTATCCTCATGTGCTGGCAGCAGATCGGCTACATGATGATTATCTACATCGCCGGGCTCCAGGCGGTGCCCGAGGACATGCTGGAGGCCGCCCGCATCGACGGCGCCACCAAGTCCCAGGCCCTGTTCAAGGTCACCATCCCCAACGTGATGCCCTCCATCACCATCTGCATGTTCCTCACCCTGACCAACGGCTTCAAGCTGTTCGACCAGAACCTGGCCCTGACCAACGGCCAGCCCATCGTCATGCAGGAGGGCGGCGCCGCCATCAAGACCACCGAGATGCTGGCGCTGAACATTTTCACCACCTACAACAACTCCAGCCCCAACGCCCACGGCACGGCCCAGGCCAAGGCGGTGATCTTCTTCATCCTGGTGGCCGGTCTCGGCCTGGCCCAGCTGGCCTACACCCGTAAAAAGGAGGTGCAGCAGTAATGAACTCCCTGGCTGCCGAACGCAGGGGCAAGACCATCCTCACCGTGATTTTAAGCGTCATCTGCGTCATCTACGTGCTGCCCGTGGTGGCGGTGCTCATCAACTCCTTCAAGCTGAACACCTTCGTCAAGACCGACACCTTCGCCCTCCCCACCGGCGAGATGTGGGCGGGTATGGACAACTTCATCAAGGGCATGACCTTCGGCAACTACCCCTTCTGGAACAGCGTGAAGTACAGCGTGGTCATCACCGTGCTGTCCACCGCCCTTATCCTGATCGGCACCTCCATGGCCGCCTGGTACATTGCCCGGGTGGATTCTCCCTTCTGCAAGGCGCTGTACTTCCTGTGCGTGTTCTCCATGGTGGTCCCCTTCCAGATGGTGATGTTCACCCTGTCCAACACCGCCGACCAGCTCAAGCTGAACACCCCCTGGACCATCCCTGTGGTGTACCTGGGCTTTGGCGCGGGCCTGGCCATCTTCATGTTCGTGGGCTTCGTCAAGTCCATCCCCCTGGAGATTGAGGAGGCCGCCGCCATCGACGGCTGCGGGCCCCTGCGCACTTTCTTCCTGGTGGTGCTGCCCATGCTGAAGCCCACGATGATCTCCGTGGGCATCCTGGAGATCATGTGGGTGTGGAACGACTACCTGCTCCCCGTGCTGGTGCTGGACATCAACGAGTACCGCACCATCCCCATCCACATCCAGTACCTGAAGGGCAGCTACGGCACCGTGGACCTGGGCGCCACCATGGCCCTGATTCTGCTGTCCATCATCCCCGTCATCGTATTCTATCTCACCTGCCAGAAGCACATCATCAAGGGCGTGGCGGCCGGCGCCGTCAAGGGCTGAGCCCGCCGTCCCGCCCCCGCGGGGGCAAAGCGGCGCCGCGCGTCCGGCGGGAAGTGAAAATCTCAAAAATAAGGCTTGCGCGGGAGACAAAAAAGCGGTAAAATAGATGGCCGAAAAGGAGGGACGCCCATGACCATCAAGGATATTGCCCGGCTGTCCGGCGTGGGCGTGACCACCGTATCCCGCGTGCTCAACGACCACCCCGACGTGTCCGAGGAGACCCGGCGGAGGGTGCTGGCGGTGGTGGAGGAGCAGAACTTCCAGCCCAACACCAACGCCCGGCACCTGAAGCAGCAGACCAGCGCCTCCATCGCCATCATTGTCAAGGGCACCATGAACATGCTCTTCGCCGATCTGGTGGAGCGCTGCCAGCAGCTCTTGCAGGAGGCGGAGCGGGACGCAGCCGTCTACTACCTGGACGAGGACGACAACGAGGTGGCCTACGCGGTCCGGCTGTGCCGGGAGCGCAAGCCCCTGGGCATCCTGTTCCTGGGGGGGGACCTGGAGTTTTTCCAGGCGCAGTTCGGGCACATCACCGTCCCCTGCGTGCTGCTCACCAACTCGGCCAGGGAGCTGGACTTCCCCAACCTGTCCTCCCTCACCACCGACGACGGGGAGGCGGCCTATCAGGTGGTGCGCTATCTGGCGGGCCAGGGCCACCGACACATCGGCGTGCTGGGCGGCAACTGGTCCTGCACCCAGATCAGCTACCGCCGGGTCCAGGGCTGCCAGCGGGCCTTTGACGAGCTGGGCCTGCCCTTTGAGGCCCGCCTGTGCGAGCCCTGCCGCTACTCCCTCCCCGACGCCTATGACACCACCAAGCGCCTGCTGGCCCGGTGCCCGGAGCTCACCGCCCTGTTCTGCATCAGCGATGTGATGGCCATCGGGGCCATCCGTGCCATCCGGGACCTGGGGCGGCGGGTGCCGGAGGACATCTCCGTGGTGGGGTACGACGGCATCCCCCTGTCCCAATTCTCCCTGCCCCGGCTCACCACCGTCCGGCAGGACACCCAGCAGCTGGCCCGTCAAGGGGTGGACCTGCTGCTGGACAATCTCCAGCGCCCCCGCCCCCCGGTCCACAGCGTGGTGCCCTTCCAGCTCATCCCCGGGGAGAGCGTGGCCCCGCCCAGGACCCCGGCGGCACACTAACCGACGGACCGCCGTTCTGACCCAGGAACGGCGGTCCAAATGAAAGGTGGACTTCTCATGCGATGCTCTGGCATCCTGATGCCCATTTCCTCCCTGTCCTCCCCCTGCGGCATCGGCACTCTGGGGGCCGCCGCCCGCCAGTTCGCGGACTTTCTGTCCGCCGGAGGCCAGACCTACTGGCAGATCCTGCCCATCTGTCCCACCAGCTACGGCGATTCCCCCTACCAGTCCTTCTCCTCCTACGCCGGCAACCCCTATTTCATCGACCTGGACGATCTCGCGGAGGAAGGGCTGCTGAAGCCCGGGGAGTACCGGGACCTCAATTGGGGAGACGACCCCCAGAACGTGGACTACGGCCTGATGTACGCTACCCGTTACCCGGTGCTGAAACGGGCGGCGGACCGGCTGTTGGCCGCCCCTCCCGCCGAATTCGCGGAATTCTGCGGCGGCTCGGACTGGCTGGAGGACTACGCCCTGTTCATGGCCCTGAAGGACCAGAACGGCGGGGCCTCCTGGTTCACCTGGCCCGAGGACATCCGCCTGCGCCGCCCCCAGGCCCTGGCCGCCGCCAAAGAGGAGCTGGCGGACCAGGTCGGCTTCTGGAAGGCGGTACAGTTCCTGTTTTTCCGCCAGTGGAAGGCCCTGAAATCCTACGCCAACGGCAAGGGCGTGTATATCATCGGCGACCTGCCCATCTATGTCTCCGGCGACAGCGCCGACGTGTGGGCCAACCCGGACCAGTTCCAGCTGGATGAGAACGGGATTCCCACCGAGGTGGCGGGCTGTCCCCCGGACGGCTTCTCCGAGGACGGCCAGCTGTGGGGCAATCCCCTGTTCAACTGGGAGGCCATGAAAAAGGACGGCTATCAGTGGTGGCTGAAGCGGATCGCCTATCAGTTCACCGTCTACGACATGCTGCGTATCGACCATTTCCGGGGCTTTGACGCCTACTACGCCATCCCCTACGGGGAGGAGACCGCCAAAAACGGCCGCTGGCGTCCCGGGCCCGGCCTGGACTTCTTCAAAACCGTCAACGAGAAGCTGGGGAAACAGAACATTATCGCCGAGGACCTGGGCTTTCTCACCGACTCGGTGCGGGAGCTGCTGCGGGAGACGGGCTATCCCGGCATGAAGATCCTGGAATTCGCCTTCGACAGCCGGGACAACGGCAGCGACTACCTTCCCCACTGCTACCCCGCCCACTGCGTGGCCTACACCGGCACTCACGACAACGACACCATTCTGGGCTGGATGGCCACCGCCCCCAAGAAGGACGTGTCTTTTGCCAAGGCCTACCTGCGGCTGAACAGCCGGGAGGGCTACCACTGGGGGATGATGCGGGCGGCCTGGGCGTCCCCCGCCGATCTGGCGGTGATGCAGGCCCAGGACCTGCTGGGCCTGGGCAGCGAGGCCCGGATGAACACCCCCTCCACCCTGGGTACCAACTGGATGTGGCGGGCTCTGCCCGGGGCCTTCACCCCGGCTCTGGCCGCGCGGCTGAAAAAGGAGGCCAAGGTGTACCAGCGTCTGCCCCAAAAGCCGAAAAAGTCCAAAAAAGCGTAAAAAGTAAAGGGCAAGACAGACCACTGCGGTCTGCCTTGCCCTTTTCATACTGTGTAACCCGCGATGCCGCGTTCGAGGAACACGTCTGCGGAGGAGAACCACAAATTCGGAAATTATCAGCGTTCTTTCCCAAAGTGCCTGTATGCCAGTATCCCAATGGGAAGAAAATACGCGCACCATGCGGCAAGCGCGGCGGCGCCCCCGGCATTGGTCCTTCCATCTGACATGCTGGCGAACGCGCCGGTCATCGGCATGATAAAGCAGCCGAAAAAGAAAATGCCATGGATCACCATGAGAGCTTTCATCCACTTGTCTGCTGTGCTGTCCGCCTGTACAGACAGGCCCATGAAAAATGTGGAAAGGGCCATCATGCCATACCCCAGCAGGTCATAGTTGAAAATCAGGCCCCCTCTTTGAAAATCCAGAATCCTCTGGGCCTGTTCGCTCAACCCGCCGAAGCGGACGCTGGTTGTCTGTGCGAAATATACAAGAAAGATCAATACCGCGTAGACGACCGCAAACGCCATTCCAGTATTTGCGGCCACACGCCGGCTTTCATGACTCTCATAATGCAGTCCCGCCGCCATCATGATATAACCAATGGGCAGAAACATACATACCAAGTACGAGCCAAACGGAAAGTCGGTGAGCAAACAGGCCGCAAACAGAAATACCGCCGCTGTAACGATTGCCGAGCCAATCCTTGGTATTATACGGTTCATTCCGCTTTCCTCCATAAAACTCGATTTATTGGTCGATTTACGATAAAGCAGTGCCCGCCGGGAAGCGCTTCTTTCCGGCGGGCGTCAGCTTCCTTACGGTATGCGCCCAAGGGGTGCGCCGCTCTTCTCCTATGGCGTTACCGCAGCTCGCTGGTGGGGATGCCGTCCATGTCGTCAAAGTCCTGGTTCTCGCCGCACATGCCCCAGATAAAGGTGTAGTTGGCGGTGCCCACGCCGGAGTGGATGGACCAGCTGGGGGAGATCACCGCCTCCTCGTTGTGCATGACGATGTGCCGGGTCTCCCCGGGCTGGCCCATCATGTGGAACACCGCCTGGTCCGGGGCCACGTCAAAATACATATAGACCTCCATTCGCCGCTCGTGGGTGTGGCTGGGCATGGTGTTCCACACGTTGCCGGGCATCAGGGCGGTCATGCCCATGCTGAGCTGGCAGCTCTCGCACACGGCGGGGTGGATATACTGGCGCAGGATGCGCTCGTTCACCGTCTCCTGGGCCCCCAGGTGGTTATAGCGGGCCTTGTCCATGGGGATGAGCACCGTGGGGCAGGCGCGGTGGGCGGGGCAGGAGTTGACATAGAACTTGGCGGGGCTGTCCTTCTCCAGGGAGCGGAACACCAGCTCCTTGGCCCCCATGCCCACATAAATGCCGTCCCGGCTGTTCAGCTGGTATTCCGCGCCGTCCACGGTGAGAACGCCGGGGCCGCCGATGTTGATGGCCCCCAGCTCCCGCCGGGCCAGGAAATAGGGGGCGGCCAGCTCCTTGCAGCTCTCCAGCTTCAGCGCTCCCTCCACCGGCATGACGCCCCCGGCGATGATGCGGTCCTGGTGGGAGTAGGTGAGGCAGATCTCATCCGGCTGAAAGAGGCCGCTGATGTGGTAGTGGCGGCGGAGCTCCTCGGTGGTGTACAGGGCGGAATCCTCCGGGTGGTTGGCGTAGCGCACGTCAAATTTCATGGTGTCACCCTCCAAATCAAATATTTTCCCGCCTGGGGCGGGCTTCTTCTGCTCACATTATAGCCCGTCCCAGCCCCGAACGCCATACCGTTTTCGAGTGCAGATATGCACGATTCGGACTCAGGCACCCCTTTTTCTTGACAGGGAGAATACCGGGGGCTAAAATAGGGAACAGAATGACCGAGGAGGCTGATACCCATGAGCCATACCGTTGAAATTTTATCCGTCGGCACCGAGCTGCTGCTGGGCAGCATCGTCAACTCCGACGCCCAGGCCCTCAGCCGGGAGCTGTCCGCCCTGGGGCTCAACGTGCTGTACCACTCGGTGGTGGGGGACAACCCCGGCCGCCTGAAATCCGCCGTGGAGCTGGCCCGGAGCCGGGCGGACGTAATCGTCACCACCGGCGGGCTGGGCCCCACCTGCGACGACCTGACCAAGCAGACCCTGGCGGAGTGCTTCGGCAAAGAGCTGGTCTACCATCCCGAGTGCGCCGAGGGCATCCGGCGCTTCTTCCGCCGCATGGGGAAGGAGATGACGGAAAACAACCTTCAGCAGGCTTACCTGCCCGAGGGCTGCCACATTCTGGACAACGCATGGGGCACCGCCCCCGGCTGCGCCTTTGAGGCGGACGGCGCCTATGTGGTCATGCTCCCCGGCCCGCCCCGGGAGTGCCTGCCCATGTTCCGGGAGCGGGCCGTGCCCTGGCTAGCCCGCTTGAGCGAGGGGGTCATCCGCTCCCGGACCCTGCGGGTGTTCGGCATGGGGGAGTCGGCGGTGGAGTCCCTGCTGCGGGACCGGATGAACGGGCTGTCCAACCCCACGCTGGCCCCTTACGCCAAGGAGGGGGAGGTGGAGCTGCGCATCACCGCCAAGGCGGACACCCCCCAGGAGGCGGACGCCCTCATCGTCCCGGTAGAGGAGGAGGTCCGGGCCCTGCTGGGGGATCTGGTCTACGGCGCGGACGTGTCCGGCCTGCCCCAGGTGGTGCTGGAAGGGGCCCGGGACCGGGGCCTCACCCTGGGCACAGCGGAGAGCTGCACCGGCGGGCTCATCGCCAAAAACCTCACCGACGTGCCCGGTGCGGCCTCGGTGTTCAAGGGCGGCGTGGTGAGCTACCATTGTGAGGTAAAGGCGGGGGTGCTGGGGGTGTCCCAGGCCCTGCTGGACGAGAAGGGCGCGGTGTGCGCCCAGGTGGCGGAGCAGATGGCCCAGGGGGCCCGGCGGACGCTGGGCTGTGATCTGGCGGCGGCCGTCACCGGGGTGGCGGGGCCGGACCCCGACGAGCGGGGCAACCCGGTGGGGCTGGTATACGCCGCCCTGGCCGCCCCGGACGGCTGCTGGGTAAAAAAGCTGAATCTGGCCTCTCCCGGGGCCCGGCGGGACCGCATCCGCACCCTGGCCGCCAACCACGCCCTGGACATGGCGAGAAGATGGCTGGCCGGGCTGGAGCCGGGCGGGCGTGACGCCCAGCGGAGCTGGACTGACTGAAGGAGGGCGAAATGAAGCGCTGGAAGCAAACCACCCTGGCGGCGCTGGTCCTGTGGGGTCTGCTGGCGGGGATTCTGGCCGCCTCCGCCTCCACCGAGACTATATACCTGATGGCGGTGAACGAGCGGGTGCTGGACGTGACGGTGGACAACATGCCCCGCACGGTGGGGGGCGTGCTGTACGTGCCCTACACCATGCTGCCCAACCGGGCCAGCGGCGTCAACCTGGGGGTGAGCGCCCTGTACAGCACCACCCGGCGGACGGTGCTGGTGACCGACGACCGCCGGGGCATCATTTTTGACCTGCAAAACAACACCGCCGCCGACCTGGACGGCGTTCCGGTGCAGGTCCGGGCCATGGTGCGCAACAATACGGTATTCCTGCCCATCGACTGGCTGTGCCAGTATTTCGGCACCATCGGCTGTACCCGGACCTGGACCCCTTACGGCATCCTCGTCCGGCTGACCAGCAGCGCGGCCATCCTCAGCGACCGGGATTTCATCGACGCGGCGGACGGCCTGCTGGCGGACAGCCTGCGCCGCTACCTGGAGTCCGGGGTCCGGGGAGAGGGGAACGGGCCCCCTCCCTCCGGCGACCCCGCTCCCTCGGCGGACCTGAGTGGGACGGAACTGTATCTGGCCCTGGGGGCGGGGGCCTCCGCCCAGGACTGCGCCCAGCTGTTGGAGAGCCGGGGCCAGCGGGCGCTGTTCCTGTTCAGCCCGGAGGAGCTGCCCGGCCAGGGCGGCCTGGTCCGCCGGGTGGTGGGCGCGGGACACACGGCGGGGCTGTCCCTGTCCGGGGAGGACGTGGACAGCTGCCTTGCCCAGGCGGAGGAGGGCCGGTCGCTGCTGGCCGCCGCCGCCCGGTACAACGCCCTGGTGGTGAGCGCTCCCAACCTGGACGCCAAGGGCCGGAAGGCCCTGGAGGAGGCGGGCTACGTGGTGTGGACGGCCACCGTCCGGGGGGAGCGCTTCTCCTCCGGCGGGGCCCTGATCCGGGAGCTGGACCCCCGGCGGATGAACTACGTGGAGATCATGTGCGGCTCCGGCGGGGCCGGGTTCCTGCGCTCCGCGCTGGGGGCCATGGCGGAGGAGGACTGCCAGCCCTACCACGCCACCGCCCCGGCGCTGGCGGACCGCTGACGCCCCGGGCCCGTCCGTCCGGCGGATGAAAAGCGGCGCGTCCTCTGCTCGGAAGCGGAGGGTGCGCCGCTGGCCTGTGGATTGGCGTCAGAACGGCAGCAGCTCCAGGTGCTCCAGCAGGATCTTCAGCCCGATGAGCACCAGCACCACGCCGCCAAACAGCTCCGCCTTGGACTTGTAGCGGGTGCCGAACACATTGCCCACCTTCACCCCGGCGGCGGAGATGACGAAGGTGCACACCCCGATGAGGGCGACGGCCGGGAGGATATCCACCCGGAGGAAGGCGAAGGTGACCCCCACCGCCAGGGCGTCGATGGAGGTGGCCACCGCCAGCACCAGCATGGCCAGGGGGGCCAGGGAGGGGTCGCAGTCCTCCTCCTCCCCGCCCAGGGCCTCCCGGATCATGTTCCCGCCGATGAGGGAGAGCAGGACAAAGGCAATCCAGTGGTCCACACTGGCGATCATGTCGGCGAAGGCGGCCCCCAGCAGCCAGCCGACCAGGGGCATCAGAGCCTGAAAGGCCCCGAACCACAGTCCCACAATGACGGCGTGCCGGGGCATCAGGGCCCGGATGGACAGCCCCTTGCAGATGGACACGGCAAAGGCGTCCATGGACAGGCCCACGGCCAGGGTAAACAGCGCGGCAAATCCCATAATACATCGTCCCTTCCTGTTTGTTTGAAGGTATGCGGGAGAATAAAAAAAGAGACTACCCGCACCCGTCGCGGATAAGTCTCATCATAAAAGGCACCGCCAGACGGCATTGCCGTCAGTATGTTGACTGTGCCGCAGGGCCGCGTGACGGCCCCGCCGACTACTCCCTTATCAGTAGGCGTATTGTACCCCCCTGCCGGGCGGTTAGTCAACCGCAACCGCTCCCCTGCTGGGCGTTTTTTCCACATTTGGACCCAAATGTCCCACTGCCTGTGAAAAAACCTTGAATTTTCTCCGGGAGCGGTTGCGTTTTGCGGGGAAAGCGTATAAGATAGGATCAAACATATGACAGCGCCCGCCGGACCTTCCGGGGCGCGGACGGAGGGCCCTTTATGAGCTACATATCCTTTGAAAATGTGAAAAAAGAGTACCAGATGGGGGAGGTCACCATCAAGGCGGTGGACGGGGTGG
>ERZ779626.1083-NODE-1083-length-13055-cov-4.845769_pt1 | contig 13055 bp, 10 predicted proteins | sample MGYA00514209_ERZ779626 | MGnify/ENA primary metagenome ERZ779626 (study PRJEB29562, sample SAMEA4376713) | mouse gut metagenome | isolation source: Cecum | study: EMG produced TPA metagenomics assembly of the A DSS colitis mouse model was used to assess the...
GCTTTTTTATCCCCCCCAGTAGTACTGGGGGTTAAGTTAAGCTTAAAGCAGCCAACATAAAAATACCGAGAGTGTTTACTCTCGGTATTTAAATTTTAGTAATACTGCTCATTAGGCAAATTTCACTTTTATATAGTTGCCATGTCCGCATTAAATTCTGCACTACGATATTCTGTATTAAAGAAATGAAATCCCCAGATTTTGTACTTATTATCATCAACAAAAGTAATTGTAGGAATTGCTTTATCTTTTAATGTAAGTAAGCAGTCTTCTTTCCACTTATCTACATCAATTAAATGCGCACCCTTTGGTTCGACAAAAATTATAAGCTGTTCCACTGAATCTGCCCGATTCTTACACAAATAAAGAATATAGTCTGGTTCAAAGCGTTCTCCACCATCAAAAGAGTAAATATGAATTTGACGCTCATTGCGTATTAAATAGATTTTATTATATTTCGAGCGCAAATCTTCAACATAGTCTTTAAAATAACGAACAAACGCCTTTTCTTCCGATGTGCCGTAATTATCATTAAAAACAAACCAATCTTCACTCGTTAAATCTAAACGATATGAGCCGACAGAAGCATCATTTTGCGACATCCCCTTGCTTCCAGCAATAGGCGTATAATTTACACTTTTATCTTTAATTAATTCGTGCAAATAATGAGCCTTAAATTCAGTTGTTCCTTCCCAAACCTCTTCGATAGCAGCAACTTTCATTGCTATTTTTGAAAGCACATTGACACACGCTTTATAGATAATACTCATCGGAGGAGTTTGGTATTTTGAAGTAATTTTTATCTGTATATTTCCCAAATAATTCTTATTCGTTACGAAATCGTAGGTTGATTTAATATTTGGAAAATATGATTTTAGTGTACTAAATTTGAACACATCAAACTGTCTTAGCGCACGATTTACAGCAGAGTAATTAATAGAAGCAATCTCATAAAACGTAGTGATATATTGATATGTTTTTACGCTATTATCAGATGAAACTTCTTCCAAAACCACATCTTCGCCACCTTTTCCGGCGGCAAAGTTTACTGCATACATACGATTCCTAACTGATGGTAAAAGCTCATTCACATCGTTACGGCTTTTTAAAACTCTCTCGTTTGTAAATACATAACCAGTACGATACAAATCATCAGCTTTGAAAGATTCTTTTAATTTATACCTCTTAGTAACAATACCTTCAAGGTCAAGTCCAACTTCACGTAAAGCGGTATGTAATTCACTTATATATCTCGGCTCGTTCCAACAATGATAATAAAGTGTTTCACAAATACGCAGTTGATTATCAATATCATTATCATATTTGCGTTGATATTTGGGCTGTTCAATATCAATTTGAAATGGGCAGTACCTTGCACCACGACCTATAAGTTGCGCTTCAGAAATAGTGCCGGCACCAGGTTTTCCATTTTTGCCGTCGCGAGTTTCATAAAGACGAACAATATCAAAAAGATTAAGAACATCCCAACCTTCATTTAATTTATCAACGGCAAACACTGCTCTATATGGATTACTTTTATCTTCAAGAGAGTTTAAAAGCAACTGATTTTTTTCAACTTCTTTATCATCGTTAGCAGAAATACAATGTATTGCCGAAAAATCTTCTTTAATCTCTTGCGCTAATTGTTCAAAAGAAATACTGTTATTTATAAAATAATCATAAGATTCCTGCATGGCAGGCGATTGCCCACGAATCGTATCAAATACTTCTCGAATTTTATCACCAGTAAGCAAAGAAATTCCTTTAATAAACTGTGCCATATTTTCCGCATTATCTTTTATCCTATTGGACTTAAAAAGAATAACCGGCTTTATGTCAAGACGATGATCCTGAAACACCTTCAATCGGTATTGACTTAATAAAACAGCTTGCAAGGATCTATCAAATACATTACTATCTGTACGCAAAGTTTTTATTTCTTTTGAATACAAGTCCTCTCTAAATTTTGCTAATGGATAATCGAAAATTATTTTATTTTCGTACTTTGCCAAAATATCTGCATTTTTCACATCACACGTAGCTGTAAATTCAAGAAGGACATTTTCAGGATTAGCCCCGAAAATACGCCCAACCGTATATTCCCAATGCCGACTATTTTCTTGTTCTTCTTTTTCCTGTTTTTTTGTGCTTGCACTTAAATGATGAGCTTCATCTGAAATAAGAACAACTTTTTTATCCTTAAAATCATCAAAAGACACGCTATTCTCTTTTACTGACCACATATCAGAGTGTAATCCTTGAATAGTGGTAAAGCATATATTTATAGCGTTTTCATCAGTATTTTGAAAGTTATTTACTTCTTTAATCTTTATGCGTTTGCCATCGATTATCAAATTTTCGGCAAATAAATACTTTAAGGAAGTTTGCGTAAGAAAGTTCTCTTTTGTCTTGCGCACAATATTGCTTAAATTTACGAAGAAAAGAAAATTTCTGTATCCTCGTTTGTATAGATAGAGCATTAGCCCAGCCATAATAAGAGTTTTACCACTACCTGTCGCCATATGAAAAAGCGTTTGTGTCGGTCTATGCCTTAATTTTGAGCTTTCAAAATATGTAATATAATTGCAAAATGCTGATTCCTGATAAGGGCGCAATTCAAAATTAGGATTTAAATTATCTTTTATGTATTGCGGAAGTTCATTGTAAAACCCGACTTCTTTTAATGTATCAATTTTCTCAAAAAGGAATGACATAATTACGACTCCTTATAGAAGCTACGTGTAAACGCTTTATCTTCGTCCGAAACACTAAAGCTTTCATCGTCAATATCGCAGTAATTTATGTAAAGCATGTTTTTATCGAGTAGGGCAATAAACAAACGCTTTTTATCGTCAAAAGAAAGCGCATTAAAATCTTCCGCTTCAGGATTTATATCACTCGGATTTACATAACTGCTGATAAAACCGCTTTCACGCATTCCAGCCCAAACGCTTGCAAGTTGCTTGTCGTTGTCGGCTTGTTGTATCGCTTCAACGAATTTTTGATTCAGTTGTGCAAGTTCACAGTAAACGAAAGACCCTCCGCCTTGCCAGCCATTTCGTTTTGATATGCCACTTTGCTCACCCAACATTACTTTATCCATGCGACGAAGTGTTATATCGATATGTTTATCTATCTGTTCACAAACTATATATCGTCTATTCAATTTATGAGCGACCGCTGCTGTAGTTCCTGTTCCACCAAAGAAGTCTAAAACAATATCACCCTCAATCGTGTGCGCTTTTATAATTCTTTCAATAAGTTTTTCAGATTTTTGCCCTTTGACTTCATCGTCGGAAGATAACATTTTTGATACCGTCTCCCCCGCAAAAGAAACGATAGCGATACTATTCAAATCATCATACTCGTTTCCATTCCATACATCTTCAATGGGATACCTTTCAGCATTGCTTTGAGCGATTTTCTTAAACTCGTTTTTGGGAATATAATTTTTAATAAATTTTAGTTGTGCTTGATTTTTTGAATAAAACAAAATGGTATCATGGTTCCTAATCCAATTATTATCAGCAGTTTTATAACCAGAAAGCCAACCAATTCTCCAAATAATTTCTCTCTGAAAATTTATTTCTCCAAATATTTCATCAAGCAAAACTTTTGCGTAATGTACTTGATGGTAATCTAACTGAACATAAATTGCACCATCTTCGGACAACAGTCTTTTTGCAATTTCCAGACGAGTTTTCATAAATACAAGCCATGTACTTCTATTAAAAGAGTCGTTATAGCCGAATGAATCACTACCAGTGTTGTAAGGCGGATCAATATAAATTAATTTAATTTTACCCTCATATCTTTTTAACAATGATGCAATTGTTAGTAAATTATTTCCTTTTATAATTAAATTATCTTCTTCGTTAAATGTTATATTTCCTTCTGCACCATCTTTTGTACAACGTTTTGCGCCCGTCAAGACTTTTGGATAAAGAAGCCTATCCACCTCTTCTGGAGCGAGTGTTTCGTTATAGAAAATTTCTTCACGCCTTTGTTCTTCTCTTGATTGTCCGCCCTCCAAAACGCAATCTTTATATGGGAAAGATAAAACAACATCATTTGATGAAGAAATGAAATCACCCGTACCATCCGTTAAACCGATTTTGTTTTTGTAGCGAGTATATGAATCTGGCAAAAACTGACGATTATTAATAACCCAACCAAAACCGACTTTATCAAAGACCAAAACGCCGTCAACTTCCGTAAAAAAATTAGCTTTGCAAACATCGTCAGAGAGCAATAGTTTGATAAGTATAGGATCCATTTTCATAGCATCTTCATAAACGGCATTTTTTAGCAATTCACCCTCGTCCGTAAAATATGGTTTATTTTGCTTAAGAAGAGCAAACAGAACCTCATTAAGTTTTTTCATTAATAAACTCCTTTGTGTAAGTTATCAAAATCGCTGTAAAAATAAAAGATATTCTTTTATGCAACTGCATTGTTATTATACTGCATTTGCATAATAAAGTCAATGCGTTTGCACGCTAATAGATAATGCAAATGCGTAGTATAATAACAATATGGATGTATTGACTAAAATACGAAGTTTACAAGGCGAACGCGATTGGACGGACTATAAGTTGGCGCAAGAAGCAGATATTCCGTTGCCTACGTTGACATCTGTTTTCGCACGAAATACCACGCCTAAGTTAGAGACATTGCAATGTATTTGCAATGCGTTTGGTTTAACTCTTGCGCAGTTCTTTCTTGAAGATGAAAAGATAGAGGTATTAAGCGAAACTGAAAAAGAGATGTTACAAGTGTTTCGTAAACTTTCTCCAAAACAACAAAAAGCATTAATCGACGTATTTACCGAATAGACAATATAAAACAGCGGTTGCGATTCAACGCAACCGCTGTTTTACCGTTTCTAAATTTTCTAAACAGAAGCCATATATAATCCGAAATAACGCCACATATTCCAATCCTTTGGCTCGACGCGAGTTTCATCGGGGTCACCAAATGCGAATAAATCCGAACACCCCTGTTCGGGTTTATTTTTTTGCTCGTTAATAAATTCTCCAAGTTCGGAGTTTTCTATATCTTCAAAAGTAATCTTTTCTTCGCCGTCTTTGTAGTTGCAAGTGATAATAGCGTAATCGTCAAAAAGATAGATTGCGTTTACAAATCCGTCGATTAAAGTTTGCTTTCCTTTTTGCGTGGACAAATCCAACTTTCTGAATTTAGTCAAGCCGAAGTGTATCTGTTCTCTCGTAAGGACAGGTCTTTTGATTTGCTCTTGCGCTATTTCAATCTCTAATTCTTTCTTGCGGTTTTCCAAATCGGAAAGCCGTTTTTTCGTACTGTCGAGAACAATACCTTGCTGTATTGCATTGAGCATATTGTCGATACCGCTTTCCACGTCGGCTAATTGTTGTTGGAGTGCAGGTAAAATCGTACTGCTTTGCATTTGCAAATCATAGAGTTTGTACGACAACTGTTTCATTAAATCGTCGTCCATAATCTTCGCCACCACAGCTTTAATTACGGCGTTCTCGATTAAATCCTTGTTTACAGCTTTCTTGTCGCAGGTGTGCGTTTTCTTTGCGTTAGCGCATTTGTAGTAATGATAAACCGTGCCTTTCTTGCCCGTGCCACTATCGCCAATCATCATAGCTTTGCACTTACCGCAGAATAAATGAGTAGTCAAAAGATACTCATCTTCGACTTTATGAATGGCGGGTGCACGAGTATTTACTTCTATACGCTTTTGTACTTTCTCAAACAAGTCTTTATCTATAATCACAGGGATAGCACCTTCAAGAACTATATCTTTGAAACGGTATTCGCCTATGTATTTGCGATTAGATAGCATACGGCGCACGTTGTTATAGCCGAGCGGTTTGGTATACGGCTTCTTGTCGGGCTTCTTTTTCATACGCACGGTCATACCCACTCGCGAGCGTTCATATCGGCAATAATCGTTTTAATCATTTCACCGTCGGCAAATCTTTGGAATATCTCACGCACAAACGGGGCTTTGCTTTCATCTATCTGCAAGTGCTGTTCGTCATCAAGATAATATCCGAGCGGAGTAATACCGCCGTTTGACATAGCTTTTAACGCATTGTCCGTCATTCCATGAGTGACCTTTTCGGCAAGCTCGACGGAGTAGTATTCTGCATAGCCCTCCAAGACCGATTCCAAGATAATCCCTTCCGCGCCTTCCGAAATACTTTCCTTTGCTGATACCACGCGAACGCCGTTCTTTTTGAGAATATTTTTGTAGTACGCACTATCGAAACGGTTACGAGCAAAACGGTCTAACTTCCAAACGATAATCACATCGAACAGCCGCTTTGCGCTGTCTTTAATCATCTTCTGAAAGTTAGTACGATTGTCTGTATTTGCCGATAAAGCACGGTCTATGTAACTGCCGACAACTTGAATATCATTGTACTCAGCATATTGCATACAATCACGCAACTGTCCCTCGATACTTTCTTCTCTTTGATTATCGCTCGAATATCTTGCGTAAATTACTGATTTCATTTGCTCACCTGCTAAAATTAGTATTATATAACGAACAGTTATGACATAATTCCAATTGATTTCGATGATATAGGAATAGTTTATCATTGGTCCATATGTATTCCAAAGATGCTTCCCTTAAATTTCTTCCTACTCCTTTATAAAAAGAACAAGGGTACACATCTAAATTTTCATTGATATACGCTGATCTACGTGCCGATTCACAAAAATCAAATAAAGATTTATCTATATTTGTGTAATGCTCTATAAATGATGCCGTACATGTATCAAAACCGATTGAACAGAATTTTACGGAAAGAATAGTATCAAAGAATAACTTTACCTTTGTTTTGTCCGCGTTATTCAATGTTAAATTGAGATTTCCGTTAGTCGGCTTGTAGTTTAGAAAAATAATAGCATTAATCTTATTTAACCATTCCGGGGGGTTTGATAATAATGAAATATAGTAGTTTAGTTTATCTTTCGTTAATATACAATGTAAATTAATGCGCATCTTTTTAGCGCTTAACACATCTACGATAGGCTTGTATGAATTTATATCATCATATATACTAATTGCCATTGCGCCACAGTGCTTTGCCGTGGCATCAATTATAGGATTTGTTATACCATCGCCGTTAGTTGAATAGTTGGGAATTATGCCAGCTTCATGAGTCATCTTCAATATGTCAACAAATTTAGGGTGAAGTGTTGGTTCACCGCCACCAATTGCAATTTGAGTTACGCCACATGCTCGTGCTTCACGTAGTATTAGAGAGTAATCATCTAAAGTAATATCTTTACCTTGTGGTTTGGAATTCTTATAACAAAAAGAACAACCTCTCAAACAGCGATTAGTTATTGATACATCGAGCAATAACGGTCCTTCTTTACGATAGAGGTTTTCTTCAATAAGAATACTTTCACCATTTGAATAATTAAAAGCGTAAACTGCTTTATCAGTTTTCTCAAATCGAATTTTCATTTAATATGCGCTATCCTTAGCATTGAAATATATATCATCACCTATAACAACTATGCTTTCATGAGAGTAAAATGCTTCAATCATTCTACCATAATCCCCACTATCGCTTAATTTGCCATAATAAATCTTTTCGCCAAAATCATAGCGCCTTTTTATTTCTAAAAAGTCTTCAGGATCATTTATATAAATTCGATGTTCCTCAAAGAAACTTTCCAAATCGATATTAGGTGGGACCAATTCCTTATGCTGATCAATTGCATAATAGAGCTTTTCATAAAAATTCAACAACAGCGATTCGCTTGTTAGGCCGAATGCATCTAAAACCTTTTCTTTGTTTAGCCCATTTTTTGTGCAAACAACAAATGACGTTGATGAGCTATTTGTTACAAATCCATTGTTAATTTTCATTTTTGCACCTCTCCAATGCATTGTTAAGTATTTCGATTAAATCATTATCTTCCCAAATAAAGCAATCAAACATATTCGCAACATTATATCCCTCATAATCAGATATTCTAACTTTCCAAAGAGCGGTATCAGGAAACATATGGGCATTAATATCTTCGATGAATGCTTCTGTCAAGCTTTCCTCTTGTGCTATATAATCAAAGAATGAAGGATACTCTTTCTTGAAAAATTGCTCATAAATTTCATTTAAGTTTTTGCCTGCTTGAAATAATATAAAGTTGATTTTTTTAACTATTCTAGCATATTCAGAGTGTTTTTTTGCCTTATATAGATCAGTTAGCTTATTTTCTATTGTGCAACAATCAATTGGCCTCACAATATATAAGTCAATATTAATACCATCACTTTTTGTGGGAAAAATGTGCATTTTATTTCACCGCCTCGGACATAAATTTAATTCTATTTGACAAGGAAGGATATGACGTTTGCAATTTGCCGATAGCTGACTTAAAAGTCGTTGGGAAGTCTTTATAGAGTCGTTTAATATATGGCTCTTCCATGTAGCAAGCCCTATATGTAAATGTAGCTAACAAAGCTAAAATTCCAAGAACTTCATTTTCCGCTGTATCTCCAAGTTTGTCTTGAAGCAATTCCGGTAATATACCAGCTTCTTCGCCTGCAAAATTTGTATGTACAAATAAGCTAACCCAATCCGTGGATTTTCCTGTAAAATTGTTAACTCTATAGTTAACAATATTTATTACTGACAAGTTTTTAAAATGGTCGATATTTAATCTATTGCACAAATTATAGAAAACCCATTCATTGCTATCACTTAATGCGTTTTCAACTCTTTTAATATCTTCGTCAACTATGACATCATCTTCTAGTGAGAATAAATTTGCTGAATAAATATAATCATAAATAGTTTCTTTGGGGAGCAAATATAATTTAGGATTGTTATTACTTTTAAAAATTAAAAATAGGTATTTCAATATTCCATCGTATCGCCCCTTGTTCATTGCCATATCATGATAGTCTTTACTGAACGTTAAGTCGTCAACATTAACATAATTGCAAGCGATTAAAAAATCTCTAAATTCATCATATGTAAACGAATAATTGGTTTGGGATAAAAGAAGTGTTTGGGCATCATCTTCGTAGGTTTTAATTAAAATATCTTCATTAACTATAAGATCTAATAAATCCTTTTCTTCCGTCGAAAATCCGGCGTTAGAAACATAATTCATTTGCTTGCTTTGCATCATCGTTTTAGCAATTTTTAACAGCAAATTAACTAAATCATCACGCCTTTTCAATTTTCCGCTTTGCTCTAATTGAATAGCCCGTTTGTTTATATACTCACTAAACAATTTATATAAAAAGATATCATTAACCGGTTCAGATGGTTTATTTTGGTAAACTTCTGAAAATATTCTCAAGAGAAGCGTATCATTTGAAAGTTTATTTTTAGCCGCTTTTGATACAAAACAAGAGAAGTTGAAATATTCTTTATATCTTTGAAATATTTTTTGCTGGAAGTCCTTATTCTTTCTTTGTCTTTGATTGAGGTTTTGTTCTAATGAACAATAAATCTTCTCGCCAAAAGATTCGCTTTCAAATGATTTGTAAAATGTTTGATAGGCAACATTCCTGCTTGTAGCTATTATTTTGAAAAATCTATTGTTTTCTACAAAACGGAATAATTCTAGAACCTCATTCCGAAAAGCGCTTAAATTATTTTTCTCATTAAGTCCGTCTATAACTATTATAAAATTACGACTTATGGCTGAACAATACTGGTTTATAAAATCTAGTGAATCATAAAGATCCTTATGACAATACATTTGTAACTGTTCTTGGACAGTTTGCAATAGATTTTTTGTTAACTCATTCACGTTTATATAGATCACAGGTATATTCCTTTTATATAAGACGTTAGAGCAGAAATCACACAAAAAATTTGTTTTTCCTTGGCCCGCATCTTTAACAATGAAAAAGTATTGTTTCTGAGATAGTTCATATGCATCCAATAGGTTGTCAATCGTAAAATGCAAACCACAGTTTAGATTACTATGGACCTCGTCAAATTCAATTTTTTCGCCATCTTTGTTGAAATACTCTACGCCATAAAATGTTCCTTGCGCAATCCCGCTATAATTGCGTAACTTGCTAAGCAATGAGCTAATTGCTATATTTTCTATTGGCTCTTTCAATTCTATAGTCGCATCACAATCGTTCTTGAACACCAAGGTGGTCCCGTCTTTTAATTTTGCCATTTTATCTGATAAGTACTTAAAAACGCTTCCTTGATAAAGTTTACTAGCCTCATAAACTAATAGTTGTTTTGCAAAAGTAGTATCGGAAAATAGTCTACTCTCTTTGCGTAAAGCAATTTCAGGAATATAAATTTCAGGAATATATTTTTTTGACAACTTATTAGCTTCAACTTTTTTAAGCATTTCGACATTAGCAATTTCAACAAAGTCAATATCGAAATCACTTTTCCCATCAACCCATATTCTACATAAATCGTTGTATCGTTTTGCTATAACTGGGTCACGCTCTGCCTCTTCAAAGATATTGCTTAAGGATATAATATCTATGTTTAATAAAGAGCAACCCTTATCAATGATATGCTTTCTTATAGTAGCTGTTTTATTGTGGTTAAAGAAAAAAACTGTTAATTGTGAAACATTGGATTTGTTGATACTTTCGATAACTTTATTGGCATTATTTTTCTCCATCGTCACTTGAACGCCATGGTTTTGATTTTCATTTATGAGATCAATCCCTGCGGTATTCAGTCGCTTATAATTTAGATTTATAAACTTGTAGCCATAAAATATTTCCAATAATTGTGCAGCAAAATTTTCCAAATACGTCGAAAGCGAAGTGTTTCCTCTTGAAGACAGCACCTCTACATATTTTTCTACGTTTATCAATGAATCATAGATATATTGTATTTTTTTATAAACTTTCATAAATGCTCTCACTACGTTTAGACTACTTATTTTGCGTTTCCATTAGACGTAAAAGCGTTTCCTTTAATTGTGCATTCGCCGGCGAGTTCGGATCAAAGCACATTTCGATTAGCTCTTGCATTTGAGTTTGATTTTTCCACACTCTCGGTTTAAAGTCGTATAACTTGCCTTGCGGATTGTCCGTTCTACCGAAGATATAATCAAGCGATACGTCAAAAAAGTTGGCGTACTGCATTAGCACTCCGTAAGGTGGAAATGATTGACCGCTTTCATAACGGAATATTGCCGTTTGCTCTATATTATCTAAACACGCGGCAAGTTTAGCTTGGGATAGTTTTATCCCCTCGCGCAGATCCTTCATTCTTTTTGCTACAATATCAGGCTTTTCTTTCATAGATAAACTCCATATATAAAATCGTATTAAGCATATCACAAAAATAGATTAAAGTCAAGGCGTTTTATGATAGTGACTATTTATCCAACAAAAAAATATAAAACATTTTTCATCGCCCGTTTATGGGCGGTGAAAGTGTTGCAACGAACAAAAGTTTGTGATATAATACCGTCCTACCACAATGCGAATTGTGGCAGTGCACCCTTTTAAGGGTAGTGTTCCGCGATGAGCAAAGCTCATAGAATGCGGAAGGTTTTGGGCGGTATAACCGCTCGTGCCTTAGCTTACGGATAGAGCGTAGGTTTTTTAGTTGTACGCAAAATTCGTGAGCCGTGATAGGCTTATTTTGTGTTACAATTTTTACGAGAAGTAATACTCTAACTTAATAGAATGGCTAACCACCATAGAGCAATTACAAGTTGCTAAATACGGTTGAAGTCGGTGATTACGTAGAAAGTATCAGCGGCTTTTTTGTGTCCTTTTTACGGTATCTATTCCACTTTTTCTTGTGTGGACGAAGATATAAATAATCTTTCAATCGGAGGTAAACCAAAGTGACAATACGACCGCCTTAATCGGTAAATAAACGGAAAGCAACGACGGAGAAAAGCACTTATCGCCGAGCATAAGTGTAGCTCACTACACTTAGCAAGCTAAGTTGCGTTCGCCCTGCGGGGCATTTGACCACAGAACGAAACATTATTTACAGGAGGAAATCATTATAAGTTATTTAGTATGCCATATGGAAAAGTATAAGCGACAAGACGTATCGCCTATCGAGAAAGAGAACGAGCGCGATGAGAACTATATCGGCTCTAATCCGCAAATCGACAGCGAGAAAACAAGCGACAATTACCATATTATTTACCCACAGGGTAAGTACATAGAGATGATAAACAAGAGGCTTGCTACTCTCACTCTCAAACGCAAAATTCGTTCGGATGCAATCTTAATGAACTCATTTGTCATATCTACCGACGGAGAGTTGTTCAAAGGCTTACGAGCTTGGGAACAACGAGCTTTCTTTGAGGACTGCGCTCGGTTCTTTATGAAAAAGTACGGCTGTGAGAATATGCTGTCAGCGGTCGTCCACGTGGACGAAACAACGCCACATATGCACTTAAACTTTGTGCCTATCAATGACGGTAGATTGAGTAGTAAAAGCCTTTTCGACAAGAAGAAACTTTCGGAACTTCAAACCGAATTATGGGAACAAGTCGGAAAGAAATACGGATTGAAGCGCGGCAAAGAAAATAGCCAAGCAACTCACATTACCGCCGCCGAACATAATGCAAAAGTTATTGTGCAATCGGTGGAACAAAAGCGTGATGAGATTGACAGACAGACAGAGCAAAAGCAAGCCGAGCTTGACGAGCTTACCAAAACGGTCGAAGCGGTAACAGAAGTAGCTAACAAGCCAATGCCCAAAAAGAAAAAGGACGTTGAACAAGAGATTGCCGAACTGCGGACAAAGACAGTTTTGCAAGAACGCGAAATTGCTGTTCGCGGTAAAGACCAAGAGTATTTGTTCAAGCAGCTACAAGAAGCCTCGCACCGAAACAACGGCGCAGATACGGCATTGCGTATGGTAACGGATATGATGAGTGCATATCCGGAAGAATTCAATGCGCTGTTACAAAAATCAAGAGCAAAGAAAAATCCGTCCACGCCATTCAAGAGCAATCACAACGATAAAGACGGAAAGTAATTAAGGAGGCCAACACCAACAGTTAATGTCAAGAAGGAAAAAGAACACTACGGGAATACCTGATTTTGAAATCGATTCCCTTGCAAGAGC
>ERZ779626.1084-NODE-1084-length-13054-cov-10.363797_pt1 | contig 13054 bp, 13 predicted proteins | sample MGYA00514209_ERZ779626 | MGnify/ENA primary metagenome ERZ779626 (study PRJEB29562, sample SAMEA4376713) | mouse gut metagenome | isolation source: Cecum | study: EMG produced TPA metagenomics assembly of the A DSS colitis mouse model was used to assess the...
AGCGGAAATTTAAGGCGTAAAGATGTGTGCGGGGATTAAATCAGTGCTTCCTTAAGCATACTCTACGCCCTCCTTCCCGTCAAGATTTCCCTCTTTTTCATTTTTCTGTTTCCCTCGACAAATTCAGACAAGTTATTTCCTGAATCTTGTGTATCATATCCATAGTACCCAGCTATATTTTGTGTTTCATAAGAAAGGAAGACCTGCTATGACTGCACTTTCCAAAGAATACCTGCTTCTGTTTAACGCCGTCACTGACACGGAGCGGGCCTTGTCCCAGCTGCGGGAGGCCCTGCTGGAAGCCCAGCGGCAGGCCGAAGAGCTTTTCCTGGAAGACGAATCCAAGGACGATCCTCCCGCCGGGTCATAGGCTGTCGGAAAAGCCGTTGACCTTCCGCCGCAAATGGGGTACAATGGCTTCATATCCCGGCAGCCACTGCCAAGGCAGGGGACCTTCCGCGGGAAGGTCCCCTCTTTCATTTAAGCCGCCGGACCCATGGAGGTCGATTATGCCCAGTATCTCTGTCATCGTTCCCGTCTATCAGGCGGAGAAGTTCCTGCACCGCTGCCTCGACAGCATGGCCCGCCAGACCTTTTCCGACTGGGAGCTGATCCTGGTGGACGACGGCTCCACCGACGGCTCCGCCGCCCTCTGCGACCAGTTCGCCGCCAAGGACGGCCGGGTCCGGGTCTTTCACAGGAAGAAAAACCAGGGCGTCAGCGAAGCCCGGAACCTGGGGCTCAACGAGGCCAAGGGGGATTTTATCACCTTCCTGGACGCCGACGACTGCTATGAGTTTCAGGCCCTGGAGACCCTCTGGAACCTCCGGGAGCAGTCCGGCGCGGACGCCGCCGCCTGCGGCCTCACCTACCTCCTTCCCGACGGGAAGCAGAGCGCGCAGAGCCAGCTCCCCGCCGGAATCTACGGCGAGAAGGAAATCCGGGAGAAGCTGACCGGCCCCTTGGTAGGAGACCGGCTGACCCAGCCGGTGTTCAACGGCTACAGCGTCTGCTACCTCTTCTCGGCGGAGCTCATCCGCAAGGCCCGCATTACCTTTGCCGGGCCCTATCTGGAGGACGAGCTCTTCGTCCTGGAGTATTTCTGCAACGCCCGCTCCCTGGCGGTGACGGACCAGCCCCTCTACCGCTATTTCCTCCACGGGGAGTCCGCCACCCACCATTACATGCAGAACTTCCCGCAGGTCTTTTCCCGCTTCATGGAGCGGAAGGAGGCCCTGGTGGCCAAGTACGGGCTGGAGTCCGCCCGGCCCCAGTGGCGGGAGAGCTCCAACTGGGCGGGCCTTCTCATCGCCGTGGGCAACGAGTACGCCCGGGACAACCCCAAGACCATCCGCCAGAGGCAGAAGGCTGTGAAGGAGTTCTGCCAACGGCCCGAGATGGAAAAGGCCATCCGGGAGCTGGCCCCCATGGGCCTCAGCCCCAACAAGCAGATGGTGGCGAACCTGGTCCGGGGAAAGCACTTTTTCACCCTGACCCAGCTCTACCGCCTGAAAAACCGCATTTGAGGAAACCGCCATGACATGTTTTAAAGAAAGCTATCTCTTCCGCCTGCTGACCCTGCTCCTGGCGGCCTATCAGGACAGCGGGCTCCACCGCCTGGCCGTCCGCGCCGGGGCCTGGTGCAGCCGCCAGATCGACGAAAGCGCCATCCTCCGTCCCCTGTGCCGGGAAGGGGCCGCGGCCCGCTCCTGGCCGGACAGCCTGGCCTGTAAGCTCCTGTCCTGGCTGGTGAACCTGCCCGGCCGTCTTTTACGGTGCTTCTACCTGCTTCTGGAGGGGACCTTTGAGGACAGCTTCTTCGCCCGGCTGGCCTTCCGCCTGGGGGACGAGACCGCTGTGGCCGAAGGCTGGCTGATTCTCCTGCTGTGGATCATCCCCTACGAGTACTGGAACAACGCCTACACCCTCATGGCCTTCCTGGCCCTCCTGCTCCTGCTCCACGCCGGGGCCATGGGCCGGGGAGACCGCCGCCTGGACGTGGAGGCCGTGGGCTTCTTCCCCGCCCTCTTCTTCGGAGCCGTGGTGCTGGGCGTGGTCTTTTCCCTGACCCGGAACGCCTCCACCCGCTTCCTCATCTACCACATCTCCGCCGCCCTCTGCGTCCTGGTGACGGTCAGCGCCCTGCGCTCCGCAGAGGAGCTGAAGCGCCTGGCGGCGGGGGCCTCCGGCTGTGTGGCGGTGTCCTCCCTGTACGCCATCTTCCAGCGCCTCTCCGGCCTGGAGGTCAACGAGTCCTATGTGGACATGGACCTGAACGCCGACATGCCCAGCCGGGTCCTCTCCTTTTTCGACAATCCCAACACCTTCGCCGAGGTGCTGATCCTGCTGCTGCCCCTGACCCTGGCTCTGATCCTGTGCTCCAAGCATGTTGTCTCCAAGCTGGCGGCCTCGGCGGCCTTTGTCCTGGGCGCCGCCGCCCTGGGAATGACCTACTGCCGCGCCGCCTGGATCGGCATTGCCTGCGCCATGGTGGTGATGCTCTTCCTGTGGAAGCCGAAGCTGCTGCCCCTCTTTTTCGCCCTGTGCGTCCTGGCGGCACCCTTCCTGCCCGCCAGCATCTGGAACCGCATCCTGACCATTTTCGACAGCTCCGACTCCTCCACCAGCAGCCGCTTCCCCCTGTTCAAGGCAGGGCTGGAGGTCATCCGCCGCCGTCCCCTCTCCGGGGCGGGCCTGGGCACCGCCGCCGTTCAGCGGTACGTGAAGTTGCTGAACTTCTACCACGCCCGGACCCCCTTCGTCCACTCCCACAACATCTACCTCCAGGTCTGGGCCGAAATGGGCGTCCTGGGCTTCGTGGGCTTTGTGGGCTCCGCCCTCTGGGGGGTGAAGCGGGCGGCCCACGCCGTCCGGCACTGCGCCGGCGGGGCCGTCCGGACCATCACCTGCGCCGCCTGCGCCGCCCTCTGCGGGGCCCTGGTCTGCGGTCTGGCGGACTACCTCTGGAACTATCCCCGGGTCATGTGCATCTTCTGGTTCGTCTTCGCCGTGGCCCTGGGCGGAGTGAAGCTCTGCGAAGAAACCGCCTGAATGAAAACCGTCCCTTGCGAAACCCGTCGAATGATGCTATCATGATTTCGCCGCCCTGCCTCTGTCCCAGTAATGGGAAGGAGGTGAAACGTCATGACAGAGATTTTGAACTTCTTGCTTGCCGTCGGAGCAAATGTGCTCAGCTGCTACATTTGCAAGTGGCTTGACGGCTGGCGCAAGGGCCGGTAAGCACAAAAAGCGGGTCCCCGGAGAGGCGCAACTCTCCGGGGACCCGCTTTTGCATGACAGAGCCATTCCATTGAACTTCTTGTTGGCTGACCTCATTATATCACAGCCGGGATATCCTATGCAAGAGGCAATTTCCGTATCCCTCAGCTCTTGCTGGGCAGCACCGAGGCGATAGACCCTGCAAACGCGCTCAGCGGCATAGTCTGGAGCACCACATGGCCCGGCCCGGTAACCACGGTGTTGAACATCCCCTCCCCGCCGAAGAGGACATTCTTCACGCCCTTGACGGACTGGATATCAATGGAGCAGGTCTCGTCCATCATGGCCAGGTTCCCGGTATCCACGATCAGCTGCTGGCCCGGGGCCAGGTCGTACTCCACGGCGGAGCCGTCAATCTCCAGGAACGCGATTCCCCGGCCGGTGAGCTTCTGCATAATGAAGCCCTCGCCGCCGAAGAAGCCCGCCCCCAGCTTCTTCTGGAAGAACACGGACAGCTCCACCCCCTGCTCCGAAGCCAGGAAGGCGGACTTCTGGCACACAACGGACTTCCCCGGCCCGATCTCCACCGCCCGGATGTTCCCGGGGAAGCTGGACGCAAAAGCGATCATGCCCGGCCTGCCCTTGGCGGTGTAGAGGTTCTGGAACATAGTTTCCCCGGAGAACATCCGGCCGAAGGCCTTGCCCAAGCTGCCCCCGGCGGAGGTCTGCATCTCCATATTGGGGCTCATCCACACCATGGAGCCCTTCTCCGTAATCATGGTCTCTCCGGCGTTCAAATCGCAGATCACCACCGGCATGGGCTCGCCCTTGATCTCATAGTTCATCGTGACACGCTCCTTTTTATTTCGGTTTCCCTCCCCAGGGATTTGTTACATCTTACTATAGCAAACTCCCTGTCTCCCCGCAAGGGCCGGAACCAAAAAGGGCACTTTTTGCCTTTTCCTTCCGCATAAAGCGCGCCCCTCCGGGCATCCTAAAGTGAAAACCCACTGCCACAAGGAGGCGCGCTATGAACAACAAACGGATCGGGCGCCGCACCGTCGCCCTGGAGCATCCCCCCTCCGTCATCTCCTACGCCAACATCGGCGGCAAGCTGGAGGGGGAGGGCCCCCTGCGGGAGCACTTTGACGAGCTGGACCAGGACTCCTTCTTCGGGGAAAAGACCTGGGAGAAGGCGGAGTCCGCCATGCAGAAGCGGGTCCTCCAGCGGGCCCTGGACCAGATTAAGCTCAAGCCCGGAGACCTGGACTATATCTTCGCCGGGGACCTCTTAAACCAGTGCATCGGCTCCTCCTTCGGCCTGAGGGAGTTCGGCGTGCCCTTCTACGGGCTCTACGGGGCCTGCTCCACCATGGGGGAATCCCTCTCCCTGGCGGCCATGGCCATTGACGGGGGCTTTGCGGAAAAAGCCGCCGCCATGACCTCCTCCCACTTCTGCACGGCGGAGCGCCAATACCGGATGCCCGTGCCCTACGGCAACCAGCGGACCCCCACCGCCCAGTGGACCGCCACCGCCGCCGGATGCACCATTCTGGCCTCCCAGGGGGAGGGGCCCTATATCACCCACATCACCTGCGGAAAAATCGTGGACAAGGGCATTGCCGACGCCAACAACATGGGCGCGGCCATGGCCCCGGCGGCCTACGACACCCTCTCCGCCTTCTTCCAGGATACCAAAACCAAGCCCCAGGACTATGACCTGGTGGCCACCGGAGACCTGGGGGAGCTGGGCCACGCCATCGTCCGGGACTTCTTCTCCCGGGACGGCATTGACATGGGGGAACACTTCCAGGACTGCGGCCTCCTCCTCTACGACCGGGAGAAGCAGGACATGCACGCCGGCGGCTCCGGCTGCGGCTGCTCCGCCTCGGTACTGAACGGCTATCTCCTCTCCGGGATGCGGCAGGGGAAGTGGAAGAAAATTGTCTTCGCCCCCACCGGGGCCCTGCTGTCCCCTACCTCCAGCTTTCAGGGAGAGTCCATCCCCTCCATCTGCCACGCCCTCTGCATCTCCACCACAAAGTAACCAGGGGCCCGGATTCCGGGCCCCTTTCTACATATCCTACAGGGAGTTCCCCAGTATCCTTGTGCAGATTCACGGTTGACCTTGGTACGAAATCAGACTATACTGCCATTTGTCCTCAGCAAGTCCGATTTCATACCATAATAAGGAGCCCGCACATGGACCATTACACGCTGTTTCAAGAATACCTCCAGGCCGACCACCAAATTGATGAATTTTACCACACCCTGGCCCAGGCCCTGGGCCTGTCGGACAGCGCCCTCTGGGTACTGTGGTGCCTGGTGGAGCGAGGGGACGGCTGCACGCAGAAGGACATCTGCCGTCAAGTCTCTATCAGCAAGCAGACCGTCCACTCCTCCGTCCGGAAGCTGGAGCGGGACGGCTTTCTCTCCCTCCGTCCCAGAGAGGGCCGGGAGGTCTCCCTCTTCCTCACGGCTCAGGGCCAGGAGCTGGTCCGTGAAAAAGTCCTTCCCATCATGGCGGCCGAGCGGGCCGCTGCCGGGGGGCTGACCGAGGAGGAGCTGCGGGATATGATCCGCCTGTCCCAGAAATGGCTCTCCCTCTTCCGAAAGGCGGCGGCCTCCCTTCCCAAACCATAAAACCGCCGGAACCCCCGGCGGCCCTTGATACGAAGAGAAAGGAAATCCCTATGCACATCCATTTATCCGAACATTTTACTTACAGCAAACTCCTGCGCTTTACCTTCCCCACCATGGTCATGCTGATCTTCACCTCCATCTACGGCGTGGTAGACGGCGTGTTCGTTTCCAACTACGCGGGCAAGACCGCCTTCGCGGCGGTGAACCTCATCATGCCCGCCCTGATGATTTTCGCCGCCGTGGGCTTCATGCTGGGCACCGGCGGCAGCGCCGTGGTGGCCCGCACCATGGGAGAGGGAGACCTGCCCCGGGCAAACCGTTATTTCTCCCTCATCATCATCGCCGGCGTGGTTTCCGGCGCGGTTCTGACCGTCCTGGCCGAGCTGGTCATGGAACCCCTCTGCGCCCTCCTGGGCGCCACGGGAGAGATGCTGCCCCAAGCCGTCCGCTACGGGCGCATTCTCACCCTCGCCCTTGTTCCCTTCATTCTGCAAAACATGTTCCAGAGCTTCCTCGTCGCGGCGGAGCGGCCCAAGCTGGGTCTGGGCCTCACAGTGGCGGCGGGCCTGACCAACATGGCGGGGGACTGGCTGCTGGTGGGGGTTCTGCCCTGGGGCGTGGCCGGAGCGGCCATCGCCACGGTGGCCAGCTCCTTCGTGGGCGGCGTGGTGCCTCTGGTGTACTTCCTCCTGCCCAACAAGACCCCCCTCCGGCTGACCGCCACCCAATTCGAGGGCCGGGTGCTGGCCCAGACCTGCTCCAACGGCTCCTCGGAGATGATGGGGAACCTCTCCACCTCCCTGGTCAGCATTCTCTACAACTTCCAGCTGATGCGCCTCATCGGGGAGGACGGCGTGGCCGCCTTCGGGGTCATCATGTATGTGAACTTCATCTTCATCGGCGTCTTCATGGGCTACTCCATCGGCGCGGGACCCATTGTAAGCTACCACTACGGCGCGGGAAACCAGGAGGAGCTGCGGAGCCTCCTCCGGAAAAGCCTTTTGCTGATGCTGGCGGGCTGTGCCGGGCTTACCGCCGCCGCCGTGGCGCTGGCGGGGCCTCTGTCCCGGATTTTCGTGAGCTATGACGCGGACCTGCTGGCCCTCACCACCCGGGGCTTCCAGCTCTATTCCCTGTCCTTCCTGGCCATGGGCTTCAACATCTTCGGCTCTGCCTTCTTCACCGCTCTCAGCAACGGCGTGATCTCCGCCGCCATCGCGTTCCTGCGGACCCTGCTGTTCCAGACGGCGGCCATTTTCATCCTGCCCCTCTTCCTGGGGCTGGACGGCATCTGGCTGGCGGTAACGGCAGCGGAACTCCTGACCCTGGCGGTGACCGCCCTGTTCCTGACCACCCAGCGCAGGCGCTACGGCTACGGCGGCTAGGTCCGCAAATCCATCCCCGCCGTGCCCCCCGCCACAATGACGGCGGGGGCCTCCGCCCCGGCCTCCCGGGCCCTCTCCGCAATATTCTCCAACGTCCCCCGGACTGCCCGGGGGGCGTTTTTTCCAAAGACCACGGCGATGGGCGTGTCCCCCGGCAGTCCGGCCCCGATGAGGCGGCGGGCGATTTCCTCCAGCCGGGACAGGCCCATGAGGAACACCAAGGTCCCCGGCAAGCGGGCCAGCTCCTCCAAATGGGACGGCAGTCCGTCCGGCGAATCCGCCGTGTGGGCGGTAACCACGTGAAAGCCCCGGCTGACTCCCCGGTGGGTGGCGGGAATCCCCGCCGCGCCGGGCACGGCCACGGCGGAGGTGACGCCGGGGACATACTCCCACGCAATTCCGGCGGCCTGGAGGGCCAGAGCCTCTTCCCCGCCCCGCCCAAAGACGAAGGGGTCCCCGCCCTTGAGGCGGACCACCGTCTTTCCCTCCCGGGCCTTGGCAATCAAAAGGGCGCTGATGTCCTCCTGGGCCATGGAGCGCCGCCCCCGCCGCTTGCCCACATAGATTTTTTCCGCCCCCTCCGGGGCCGCGTCCAGCAGCGCCTGGTCCAGCAGATCGTCGTAAACCACCGCGCCGCAGCCCTCCAGCAGCCGCAGGCCCCGGACGGTAATCAGGTCCGCCGCCCCGCAGCCCGCGCCCACCAGATAGACCTTCCCGGTCCCCGGCGCGTTCTCGAAAACCGCCGCCAGCGCGGCCTCCTCCAGGGGGAAGCCCTGTTCCATACAATCCGAAAACAGCCGGGCAAACACGGCGGCGCGGTTTTCCTCCGCCACCCGTTTTCGGACCATGGGACGCAGGGAGGCCAGGTAGTCCAGCAGCTCCCCGAAGTCCTCCGGCAGACGCTCCGAAACCCGCCGCCCCACCCAGGCGGCGGCGCTGGGGCTGGCCCCGGCGGTGGAAACGCCCACGGTCAAATCCCCCCGCTTCACCAGGGCGGGAAACAGGAAGGTACACGCCTCCTTGTCGTCCACCGCGTTGACCGGAATCCCCCGCTCCCGGCAGAGGGCCGCAATCCCCCGGTTCACCTCCCGGCTGTCCGTGGCGGCAATTACAAAACACTTCCCCTCCAGCATACCGGGCGCAAAGGCCCGGCGGAGCAGCGTCACCCCGGGAAGCTCCGCAATCTCCGGCAGAATCTCCGGCGCGGCCACCGTGAGCCGGGGCCCGTAGGGCTGGAGCTTTTGAACCTTCCGCGCCGCCACGGCCCCGCCGCCCACCACCAGGCCCTCCCGGCCCTCCAGCTCCATAAAAAACGGAAAGTATCCCATCCTCAGCCCTCCTCCGGCAGCTCGCAGAAATAACGCCAGCCCCCCGGACCGGCGGTCCGGTCCAGGCGCACGCCCATGACCCGCTCCAGAATCCCGCTCCGATAAATTTCTTCCGGACCGCCCAGGGCCAGCAGCCGCCCCTCCCCCAGCACGGCCACGTCGTCCGCCGCCGCCAGGGCCAGGCAGAGGTCGTGGAGGACCGCCGCCGCGCCGCGCCCCTCCGCCGCCAGGCGGCGGAGCAGGGCCAGGGTCTCCAGCTGGTTCCGGATATCCAGATACGTGGTGGGTTCGTCCATGAGGATGGTCTCCGTCTCCTGGGCCAGGGCCAGGGCCAGATAGACCTTCTGCCGCTGTCCCCCGGAGAGCTCCGGCAAAGGCCGGTCCACCAGGTCCAGCGCGTCCGCCGCCGCCAGGGCCCGGCCCACAGCCTCATGATCCTCCCGCCGGTAGCGCCGTGGATAGGACAGATAGGGAAACCGCCCGTGGAGGACCATCCGCCGGGCCGTGATGCTGGGCACCGCCCGGGACTGGGGCAGGTAGGCGATTTTCCGGGCGGCTTCCCGGGGGCTGTAGTTCCCCAGGGACCTCCCGTCCAGCAGAATTTCCCCGCCAAGCGGCGGCAAAAGGCCCGGCAGGGTCCGCAAAAGCGTACTTTTCCCGCAGCCGTTGGGCCCCAGCAAAACCAGCACCCGCCCGGGGCGAACCGCCAGAGATACGTCCTCCAGCACGGTCCTGCCCGGGTAGCCCACGGAAAGGTTTTTCACTTCAAGCACGGCCCATCCCCCTTCCCCGTTTCTGCCGCAGCAGCAGCCAGAGGAAAAACGGCCCGCCCAGCAGGGACAGCACCACCCCCACCGGCAGCTCATAGGGGGCGAACAGCGTCCGGGCCAGAATGTCGCATACCGTCAGCAGCGCCGCTCCCCCCAGCGCCGCCGCCAGCAGCAGCCGGGCGGAGCTGTCCTCCCCCGCCAGGCGGCGGACCATATGGGGGGCGATCAAACCCACGAAGCCCAGCAGTCCCGCAAAGCTCACCGCCGCCCCCGCCAGGGCCGCCGCCAGGGCCAGCAGAATCAGCCGCAGCCGCCGGGCCGGAAGCCCCAGGCTCCGGGCGGTCTCCTCCCCGAGAAGCAGCACGTCCAGCTCCCCCGACAAGGAGAGTGCCAGGAGAAACGCCGCCAGAATCACCCAGAAGGCCGGAGCCACCCGGTTCATGGAGAGGTTCGCCACGCCCCCCACCCGAAAATCCGCGTAGCCGTTCAGCGCATCCGGAAAAAAGGCCAGCACGGCGTCGACCCCCGCGCTGAACATGCCGCTGACCGCCACGCCCGCCAGCACCAGGGTCATTTTCGACGCGCCGGTCCGGGACCCGATGAACAGCACCAGCAGCACGCCTCCCAGGGCTCCCAGAAACGCGGCGAAGGGAACCGCCGCCGTCCAGGCGGGCCACAGGGCGGCGCAGACCGCCGTGCAGAACCCCGCCCCGGCGTTGACGCCAATGATGTTGGGGGCCGCCAGGGGATTTCCCAATACGCCCTGGATGATGGTCCCCGCCGCCGCCAGCGCCGCCCCCGCCAGGAGACAGCCGCAGGTCCGGGGCAGGCGGGCGTAAAGGACGATGCTCGCCGCCGTTCCGCTCCCCCGCCCCAGCAGGGCCGCCAGCACCTCCCCCGGGGCCACGGGCACGGCCCCCAGGCACAGGCTCAGCAGGGCGGAGAGGACCGCCAGGGCCCCCAGGACCGGAACCACCGATTCAGTTGGGATAGAGAATGTCCGCAAGTCCTTCATAGGCTTCCCCCCAGCGGGCGTTGGGCTTTAGATTATAGAGCTTATGGTCCAGGGTGATGAACCGCCCTTCCCTCACCGCCCGGAGCGTCCCCCAGGCGGGATTCGAGAGCAGGGCGGCCTCCAGGGACGCCCTGGCCTTTTCCACATTAACGTCCGACGCCTGTAATACGGCGAAAATATAGTCCGGGTCCCCGGCGATGACGCCCTCCAGGCTCAGATTCTCCAGAAGGCCCCCGCCGTCGGCGATGTTGACGCAGCCCAGCTCCGCCAGCATCTCCCCCAGGACGCTTCCCTCGCTGCCCTTGGCCTTGCAGCTGCTGCCGCTGGCCCGGACATAGAGGACCCTTGGGGCGCTGCCGTCCTGCCGGGCCAGGGCGGCGTCCACCCGGGCCCGGACGTCCTCGCCATAGGTCTTATACCGCTCCGGCTGTCCCGTGAGGCGGGCGCAGACCTCCAGCATCCGCAGGTAGTCGTCGAAGCAGTCCACCTCGAAATAAGCGGCGGGAATGCCCGCCCGGGCCAGGGGCTCCTTCAGCTCCAGGTCCGCGGCGGTATTGACGCTGGCCAGAATCAGGTCCGGCTCCGCCGCCAGCAGCACCTCCAGATTCGGCTCCTTCACGGCCCCCAGGTCCGCCGCGTCCTCCCGCAGGCCCAGGTCGAAGGAGGTCCACGCGTCCCCGGCGGCGGCAATGAGGGTATCCCGCCCCCCGGCCAGGCACCAGATGTCCGCAAAGCTGCCGATCATCGCCGCCACCCTTTGCGGCGGCTCCAGTTCAAATTCCTGTCCCAGATCGTCTGTAAAGGAAACCAGCTTCCCGGCGGCGGGCTCCGCAATTTCACCGGGCCCGGTGCTTCCGGCGGGCTCCGCCGCCGCGCCGCAGGCCGGGAGCGCCAGGAGCAGGACCAGCAGAAGGCAAAGGCGTTTCATCGTTCTCTTCTCCCATCACGCGGAAAAGGAGGCGGGCCCTGGGCTCGCCTCCTTTCCGTCAAAAAGTCGTATCTCAGGCGTACTTCGCCACAATGGCGTTCAGGTCCTCCCGGTGGGTCTCGGACCACTGGCCCCAGGTCTGGCCCGCGGCCGCAGCCGCCCGGCCCAGCTCCACCAGCAGGGCGGGGATGTCCTTCTCCAGGATCACTGCCCCCGCCTCGCCGAAGCGGGCTTCGTCCAGCGCGTCGCTGCCTCCCAGGAACAGGCGGAAGGCGGGCTGGGGCTTCTTGTCCTCCAGGCGGACGCCGCCCTGGAAGCCGATGGTCCCCGCCTGATGGGCGGCGCAGCTGGAGGGACAGCCGGAGATGTTAATGCGGGGCAGGGCCCCGTCGGGGATGCCGGCCTCCCGGACCGCGCATACCGCGGCCTGGAGCAGTCCCTGGCTGTCCCGGACGCCCTGCTGGCACACCGTCGCGCCGATGCAGGCCACGCTGTGCTCAAACTCCGTCCGCGCGCCGTCCTCCGTGACGGCCAGGACCTTCTCCGCCTCGGCGGCGGTGAGGTTCACCACATACAGCGTCTCGTCCGGGCCTACCCGGCACCCGGCCCCGGGAACGTCCTGCAAGACCGCGTACAGTTCCGCCGGTTTCTCCACCGGCAGCACGCCGCCGATGGGGTGGTACTTCACGGCGTACAGCCCCTCCTGCTTCTGGGGGACGGCCCGGGGATGGTCCAGCGTCTCCCCCGTGCCCTTGGCGATATCGGCGGGGGCCTCCAGGCCCGAAACCTCCAGCCCGCCCTGGGCTTTCAAGGCCCCCACGTTTTTCAGGAACGCCTCCTTCAGCCCCTCGGGGCCCAGGGTGTCCTGCATGAAGCGGGTCCGGGCCTTGGCCCGGTTCTCATAGTTGCCGTGCCGGCAGAAGGTGTCCACCATGGCCCGGACGTAATACAGCACGTCCTTGGGGTCCACCGCCTCGTCCACCAGCACGCCCATACGGTGGCCCATGGCCCCCAGCCCCCCGGCGATGCGGAGAGAGAAGGTCCCGTTCTCCTGGGCCCGGAAGCCCATGTCCCGGAAGGCGCTGTGGACGGAGTCGTCCACGCCGTTGGAAAAGGCGATCTTCAATTTCCGGGGCATGTGGATGTCCCGGCAGATGGAGAGCAGGTAGTCCGTCACCGCCGCCGCCCAGGGGGACGGGTCAAAGGCCTCCCCCTTCTGCACGCCGGACAGGGGGCTGCACATGACGTTCCGGGGGTTGTCCCCGCCGCCGCCCCGGCAGAGGATGCCCGCCCCGGCGGCCTCTCCTATGATGGCGGGGACCTGCTCCGCCGCAAGGTCGTGGAGCTGCACCGTCTCGCAGGTGGTGAGCTTCAACCGCCGGACCTGGTACTTCTCCACGGTGTCCGCCAGGAATTTCAGCCGTTCCATGGTCAGCCGCCCGGCGGGCATCCGGAGGCGGAGCATGTGCTTCGACTGGTCCCGCTGGGCATAGCTGCCCATGCCGCCGGAATAGCCTTTATAGTCCTTCTTGTCGATTTTCCCCTCCTGGAAATCCTGAATCCTCCCGGAGAAGGTTTCAATTTCCTCCCGGTATGTCTGGAGCCATTTGGAATCCACCATAAAGCGCCGCCCTCTTTCCAAGTATTCCGCCGTCAAGGCGGGAATTTGTCCCAATTATTTTATCACAAAGCCTTTCCCGCCGCAATCCCCAATTAAGGAAGCACTGATTAAATCAACGTGTGCAGATTTGCGCCAGAAATTTCTG
>ERZ779626.1088-NODE-1088-length-12993-cov-11.213712_pt1 | contig 12993 bp, 8 predicted proteins | sample MGYA00514209_ERZ779626 | MGnify/ENA primary metagenome ERZ779626 (study PRJEB29562, sample SAMEA4376713) | mouse gut metagenome | isolation source: Cecum | study: EMG produced TPA metagenomics assembly of the A DSS colitis mouse model was used to assess the...
CCATAAAACCATATGGAAGGGTTATTTTTTTATTGATAACTTACAACTCACAAGATTGTAACTTTCCACTTTTTTTGTCTTTCACTGACCGCGCGTCCATTCATACCATAGTTCCCTTTCCAAATTGATAAGCATTATTATTTTTTTAGTACAAAGATCACCATCACAGCTAATACCACATTACATAAAGTCTGATGAATACAGTATCCGCTATTTGTACCAGTCCAAGGAACTGGCATAGCCCTTATTCTGTCGTCCGCCAACAATACCACATCATATTGCCTTCTTCCCCGCTTTCCCTGTCACAAATACCAGGCAATGCTGTAATAAAGTCTTATTTTTCACAACACACAGTCATAGAACTGTTCAATATGTATGGATCTATTGTAAACAAAATTTTTTCATCCCACAATACAAATTTTGAGACATCCCGACTAAATACTGATTTTTAATTGTCCCCCCTAATTGTAATTTTGTGTATTACAAGATATAATATAATTGTAATGCTATGAACATGAAAAATTGATAGCCAGCTCGACAAAAGAAAAACTTCCTATTATAAGTAACAATTTACTCTGAAAAAGCAACTTGGAAGGAGATGTGCATGGTATATATATTCACCGCACTGTATTGCGAGGCACATATTTTTATCAGACAGTACAATCTGATCAAAAATAAAGATTGTACCTGGTATCAGGAATTTTACAATGAGACAGCTGGCATCCGGCTCGCGGTCACTGGCGTTGGGGAGATTGCAGCTGCGGCTGTCGTTAGCAGCGTCTGTTCCTTATACAGACCAACACAGGACGATCTGCTCTTCAATGTAGGAATCTGTGCGCACACAACAAATGATGGTATCTTCCTGTGCAATCAGATAATAGAAAAAGCGACAGGTAAAACCTTTTATCCTGATATGCTCTATCGCCATAATTTCAAGGAAGGAACAATTGTGACAGGAATGCTGCCATGGATCGCCGATCATGACAACACCCAGATGACAGTACCCGCTCTCACAGACAATTTGTACGATATGGAGGCTGCAGCAGTCTATCAGGCTGGGATTCATTTTTTTGGTCCGCATCAGATGATATTTTTGAAAATAGTGTCTGACAGGGGCGTCCTGGAAGCGGTTTCAAAAGAACAAATCTCCCTTTTGATGGAAACATATCAACAGCGCATATTTGATTACATCGAACTGCTTTCTACTATATCACTAAAAAGTAGAAACTGTAAAGCCTATCTAAGTCCGGAAACTGTGAATCTCATCAAAACATTTTGTGCGGATTTACACTGCACCAAGGCAATGCAGGATTCTATGAATCAGTTTATCCGATATCTGACACTGTCGGATATCGACTATGTATCGATAATATATGATATGTACGAGAAAAAGCTGCTTCCCTGTAAAGATAAAAAAGAAGGTAAACAACGTTTTGAAGAATTTAAGAGAAACTTATTATAATCCGTTTTTTTCACATATCTATGTTGAAAAATCAGTTCGAAATCATGTGCGCACGCAGGCAATCCTTGCAAAATATCCGTCTGCAGAAATCATCGAAATCAATCATTACAAAGATGTATTTTGCAGGAAGAGCCAAAACTGCCGGCTTCAACACAACACACAAAAGCTGATTCTTGCCGCCAGGCATGGAACACTACTCTACGAAGGAGCACCTGTCTGCCAAAGTTTTGACAACCAGTATTTTTATTATACGTCCTGTATCATGAACTGCATATTTGACTGTGAATACTGCTATTTAAAGGGAATGTATCCCTCCGCTAACATTGTGGTATTCGTGAATCTTGAGGATATCTTTGCAGAAGTTGCACGGATATTAGAAAATCATCCCCTATATCTATGCGTCTCATATGATACGGATCTGCTGGCAATGGAATCGATCACTGGCTATACACAGGAATGGTGCGATTTTGCCGCAAAACATAAAAATTTAAAGATTGAGATTCGGACGAAATGTGCAAACAAATCCTTCTTTCAGAGGATCACTCCACTTTCCAGAATAATCTATGCTTTTACGTTATCTCCGCAGGCAGTCATAGAGACCTTTGAACATCTCACCCCTTCTCTGACAGAACGGCTTTCCTGCGCTGCAGAACTGATGCGGAAAGGTTGTCCGGTACGGCTCTGTTTTGACCCAATGATTTATATATCCGATTGGAAACAACATTATCAACAAATGTTGCAACAGGTATACTGTAAGATTAATATGGAAGAAATAGTGGACGTCAGTGTTGGAACGTTTCGCATTTCACAGAATTATCTAAAAACCATGCGAAAACAGGACCCAGAATCTGCAGTAATCTGGTTTCCTTTTCATAGGGAAAATGGCTACTGTCATTATCCAGATGATTTAATGGAACAGATGGAATGTTTTTTAATAGAAGAATTAGATAAAAAAATTGCCAAGGAGAAGATATTTCGATGGAAAACATAAATAAGAAAACTGCAATTGTGACCGGAGCCTCCTCCGGGATCGGGTACGCTGTCAGTAAAACGCTGAGTGCACTCGGATATGAACTATACGGATTCGGCAGAAATTTTGAGCATACAGACTGGAACACAATGGATAATGCCCATCCAATTGTCTGTGATATACTGGACACTGATAAATTATGCGTTCAGCTCAGGCAGATTACAGCGCAGAACCAAGTTCATGTACTGGTAAATAATGCCGGCATCGGATATTATGGACTTCACGAAGAACTAAATCCTGACAAGATCAAGAAACTTGTACGGACAAACCTGGAAGCACCTATGATTTTGGCACAACAGCTTCTGCGTCCTTTAAAGAAAAATGCCGGATATATCATCAATATTTCCTCCGTAACAGCAGAACAGTCCAACCCGCACGGCTGTGCTTACGGCGCCACAAAAGCGGGACTTGCCAGTTTTTCACACAGCCTTTTTGACGAGGCGCGGAAATATGGAGTCAAGGTAGTAACAATTTTCCCGGATATGACACAGACAAATCTCTACCGCAATGCAGATTTCAGGGAAGGAGATGAAACAGAATCTTATCTTCTTCCAGACGATGTCGCAAAAGCGGTGGAATGGGTCCTGAACCAGCGTGAGGGTGTCATTGTCACTGATATAACACTAAAGCCACAGATTCACCGGATTAAAAGAAAACCTTTCAATCAAAAATCCTGACATTAAAACTTTCTGGCTGAACTAAATCACTATCAGTTTCATTCAATAGTGATTTAGTCTCAGAAGAACACTTATTCTATCTCTTTAATCGCTTTCAGAATCTCCTCAGAAAGATGTTCTGATAAAGAATAATTGTTCGAATGTTTATCCAGATTTTGGCTCTTCTCTTTTATTTCCTTATTAATATGATCAATCTCCTCCCTAAGTCCGTTCGCCGAAAGGCGCTTTGCCCCCTGCCCCCATACAATCATCTGTTCTAGTCGATCAGATGTGGCAACTGTGACATTATATTTTTTCCCTAACTGGTTTGTCACTTTTTCAATATATTGATCAGCTGTCTCCGCTTCCTTTGTATACACCACATGGATATTGTGATACTGCATGACTGCCCCCTGACCTCCATGGACTTTGTATGCATCAAAAACAAGTATCAGATTCACCTTTTTATATCCCTGATAATTACACAGAATATCCATCAGCAGATCCCTTGCACTGTCAATGTTGATCTTTGCCAGCTCATTTAACTCTTTCCATGCAAAAATAATATTGTAACCATCTACAAGCAAATATGAATCTTTTCTTTCATTTTTATATTGATTCTCAATCCCCTGATAACTGCTCTCTTTAACTGATGGAGATGCGATCGTTTTTCCCCATCCCCGCCTTTTTTGTTTTGTGCGCCCAAATGTCTTTTCAAATATCGCATCAATCTCTTCCTGCGCAATAAACATATCTCCAAAAGCGGATTCTTTCCTGACTAACCTTTGACTTAATTGGTCTATATCCGTTTCAGAATTATCTATCCCAGTCAATTCATCTTTGATGTGTGCAAACTCTGCCACCCTGCTCCAATCCACATAATATCCTGCTCCATGGGAACAAAAGATAGATCCTGTTGGGTTTTCCACATCATTTTCCGAATCATATGCATATTCCAATATCACATTTTCTGTATTATGACACAGATCATAGCCGTTCAACGCACAAAAAATTTTTCCTTTTCCATGACTGAATGAGTTAATCTCCAACTGATAGTCTCTCATACAGATCACTGGTGCAGTTCCCTGAATCACTGCCATTCCATTTTCAATATTCGGCGATTCAAACCTTCCATTTCTCTGTTGGATATCAGACATGACTCGCCCGATCAATTCCTGTGGTACTTCAATCCGAAATGCATAAATTGGCTCCAGCAAAACACTTTTGGATTTTTTCATTCCATTCCTGACTGCCCGATACGTCGCCTGTCTGAAATCTCCACCTTCTGTATGTTTCTGATGTGCCCTCCCCGAAATCACAGATATCCTCATATCTGTGATTTCAGCGCCCATCAAAACCCCGATATGTCTCTTCTCTTCCAAGTGGGTCAGGATCAGTCTCTGCCAGTTTTTATCCAGCATATCTTCACTGCACCTGGACACAAATTCAAGTCCGCTTCCCCGCTCCAACGGCTCCATGAGAAGATGCACCTCCGCATAATGCCTGAGCGGTTCAAAATGACCAATCCCGACGACAGATTCCACAATCGTTTCCTTATAGATAATATTGCCAGCGCCAAATTCAACTGCAACATGAAATCTGTCTGCAATGAGATTCCTCAACACTTCAATCTGAACTTCCCCCATAATCTGTATATGAATTTCATTCAGATGTTCATTCCATACAACGTGCAGCTGAGGGTCTTCTTCGTCCAGGATACAGAGCTTTTTGTAAAAATCATGTATATTACATTCGCAAGGCACGATCAGTTTATAGTTTAATACCGGTTCCAGAACTGGTATTTCGATTTTATCCTCGATGCCAATCCCTTCTCCTGAAAAGGTATTTTTCAATCCTGTAACTGCACATACCGTTCCAGCGCACACTTCATTGACAGTTTTATACTGATTTCCAGAATAGATTCTTAACTGATCGGCTTTTTCTGCCCACTCTCCATTCGACAAGATTGATTTTACTCTCAGAACACCTCCGGTTATCTTCATGTATGTCAGGCGATTATTCTGGTCATCATGCGCTATCTTAAATACTCTCGCCCCAAACTCTTCCGGATAATTTTTTTCCTGCATAAAACAGTCCAAAATTTCCAGAAGCTCATCCACCCCTTGCTGCTTCAATGCAGAACCAAAAAGACATGGAAAGATTTTTCGCTGCATAACTGCATCCCTGATACGGCTTACTTCAATTTGTTCTGACACCAGAAATTCTTCCATAAGCTGCTCATCACACATTGCCACACTGTCATAAAATTCCAGATCCGGATTCATGCAGTGCCCAAAGTCAATACAGGAAGCATCCAGCTGCTTTTGAATTTCATCGAGAACACGCCCCCGATCAGCTCCTGGCTGGTCCATCTTATTGACAAACAAAAAAACCGGAATATGATGTCTTTTTAACAAATGCCACAGTGTCATTGTGTGAGCCTGTACACCGTCTGTACTGCTGATGACCAGAATGGCATAGTCAAGTACCTGCAATGTCCGCTCCATCTCTGTAGAAAAGTCAATATGTCCTGGTGTATCAAGCAGACAGATTTCTTTTTCTCCCACACAAAATTGTGCCTGCTTGGAAAAAACTGTGATGCCCCTCGTCCGTTCCACATCATAATTATCCAGAAAAGTATCTTTGTGATCTACTCTTCCCAGCTTTCTGATACTTCCACTTTTATATAAAATACTCTCTGCCAATGTTGTTTTTCCGGAATCTACATGTGCCAGAATACCAAGTACATATCTATTTGTTTTCATAACTGACATTGTTCCTTTTGACTTGTTAAGTCTATTATTGTATTATTTCTTTAAATTATCCGTTTAAGTCAATGATTGTTATCTCTATATTTTGTCATGTATAATTGACTAAATCAGTCTTTTTCTTTTCACATTAATTTTCTAAAGCGATTCATACACATGTATACTTCCTGTTGTCTTGGCATTGCCACATTGCATGGTATTTTCTGGTTTTGAAAGACTTCTTTTAAACCATTCTTTTCCAGCTGCTGGAATAATTTTTCGACAGAACCCTGCAGGGTCATGTTTCTTCCAAAAACAGAATGATTCATATACACAAATAAATATCCGATCATCCGCAACTGTTCCTCGTCGACAAGCTGCTCCAGATATCTCGTATCAATCCCATCCCGATTGATACTCACCATATCTTTTCCGTTTACCTTGATCTTTACACGGTCTCCGATCCAGTCTCTATTCACATGTGCGCTTCTGTTGAAGTCCGGCATCACCGCAGCTCTTTCATCAACTGTCTTTGCGTGACAACCATGTTTCTGTGCAATATCCTTAGCATATTCTGTAATATCATATGTATGATATTCATCCATCTGGATAATCTTGTCTGCCTTATTGAAATATTCCCCGGAACTTCCTGCAACAAGGATTGTCGACACGCCATAAGATTCATACAGTTCCCTCACTCTGTCGATATATGGCGTTATCGGTTCCTTATCTTTCGTCACCACCAGCTGCATCAGTTCATCCCGGATCATAAAATTTGTAGCACTCGTATCCTCGTCTATCAGAAGCACCTGACAGCCCGTCTCGACAGCCTCAACAACATTTGCAGCCTGTGATGTACTCCCACTGGCATTCTGTGTACTAAAACATTTTGTGTTCATTTTATTAGGCAGATTATTGATGAACATGGATATGTCGGTCTGTGATATGCTTCTGCCGTCCTCTGCCCTGATTTTCACGGAGGAAGTGTCTGAGAACACATACTCCCTTCCATCTCCTGCTATGTGGTCATACACGCCCATCTGAAGTGCCTCAAGCAAAGTAGACTTTCCATGGTATCCTCCGCCCACGATCAACGTGACTCCTTTTGGAATTCCCATACCACATAGTTTCGTTCCATCTGGCAGATCCAGTTCTATTTTCATTGACTCTGGTGCTCTAAATCGCACCGCATCCTTCAAAGGCTCCTGTGAGATTCCTGACTTTCTTGGCAGAATGGAATCATCTGCAATAAATGCAGTCAGTCCCTTGTGTCTCATCTCATTTCTGATAAAGAACTGATTTTCTGTCAGCCGCATCACATCATCTAATTCTGAGACATTGATATTTTTAAAAAGAACCGTTTTATTGACTATATCAGGCAATATGCGGAACAATATCGTTTCCAGTTCACCTGCATTGATCGTCCTTCCATTTGCTGGAAAACCAACCTCCAGCCTGATCGTCACCTCGCCATTTTTTTCATTGATCTGACACGCCGTCCGGTCCAGTATCTGCTGTCCGCACCTGCTAATGTGTATCATTCCACTTTTACCGGAACCCCGCTGTTTTGAATTTTTTGCAATCTCGGAACCAAATTTTCTCAACAGGTAATCCTGTGTCGCTATTCTTTTATGTTTCTCATCATAATATTTTAATGGAATCCCTGCACTTTTTCCACTCACGGCAATGCAGAGCTGTGACGGCGACGCAAAAGGATCTCCCTGAACATGCTCTATATCTAAAATGTAATTCCCAAACTGATACGCTCCCTTTGTGTCCTTATATGCCGGATAGCCTCTATGGTCTATCCGATCCAAAATATTTTTTAAATCCCTATCTGATCTCATAATGCCGTTCCTTTCCAATGTTTTTTTGTGATAATATTATTTTAAATTACATATTGACCAAACAATATATTTTTTAGATAATGTTTGTATTACTTTTTATTATAAACTAAAAACGCCCAAATTTGTAGAGAAATTTTAAGAAAGGTTATTTATATGAACGAAAAGAGAAACAAACGTTTGATGCACCTTGTAAAACGGGTCCATGGCTTGATTGAAAATGACGATTTGCAGAAACAGCGCAACTCACAAAATCAATTGGGATCTGTTTTCGAAAATGATAAAAGATTCCGTTTTACCTCCGTAACTGTGAATACAATGCACTGTGAATGGACAGAATATGTATATCCCAAAACTGTTGGAAATGACGCCAGAATCATCTTTTACTGTCATGGCGGCGGCTATATGACTGGAAGCTGCATGTATGCCCGTGAGCTTACCACAAAACTTGCACGGAAAAACTCCTGCAAAATTTTTAGTTTTGATTATCGTCTTGCCCCGGAGCACCCATACCCTGCCGCTCTGGAAGACGCCTTATCTGCATGGAAGTACATTCTCTCCTGCGGATACCTGCCTGAAAATGTAATATTCGCCGGAGATTCCGCCGGAGGCAATCTGTGCCTGGTATTGACACTCCTGTTAAAACAGCTCGAAATGCAGATGCCAAAATGTATGATCTTATTCTCTCCATGGACTGATATGACTGCTTCCGGAAATAGTTATCATTCCAAGGAATTATTGGATCCTGTCCTCGACAACGACTACATACAAAAAGCGCTGGAATGTTATCTGCAGGACACACCGCCGACTTCTCCTTTCGTGTCACCAATTTTTGCGGACTTTACTGGATTTCCTCCTGCCTACATACAAGTAGGGGATAATGAAATACTATTGGATGATTCCCAGATGCTGTATAACCGTCTGTTAAAATACAATGTATATGCGAGACTGGATATTTTCCCTGGACTATGGCATGTATTTCAGATGTCTCCAATCAAGGCTTCAAGAACTGCAATCGACAAGGTCCACACTTTCATCAGTGAACTGGATACACTATAACCGTGATTTTTTCATAGCTACAAGTTGATTTTAGGCTCAATCACTGAATTTATGTACTATTTTCTTATCATGACATGAAAGAATGACTGCTTTATTACAGCAAACAGTCATTCTTTCATAGGACAACCGTCATATTTATATCCCTGCACGGTGATCCTTTTATCCCATTTCCGTTATTCTTTCATCTCTTGACCGTTATTTCATCACACAGTAACCGTTATCTTTTCATTTCTCCACAGTCATTCTTTCATAAAACTATGGCTGTATCTTGCATAAATAAAGGATTTCCAATGATCCTTTATACATATCATACAATTCATACATTATCATACTTATTTTATACAATCTCATACAAAGATGTCGTTGATAGATACTTTAGAAAAATTATTTTTAAGTACTTTATTGTAAAAAATCGTATAAAATGATAATAATTCGGTTCTAAATCGCTTGAATAAAGATAATTTCTTATTTTTTAACCGTCATTCTTTCATTTCTTGTTTTGCTTTATCTAAAATATGTTTGTTTCTAGTGTTATAAATAAATAAACAAACCGTCATTTTTTCATTTCTCTTTTAAGATTCTATGGTATAGTGTAATTTTTGGAAAAATAACAGTGAAAAATTCATAGCTTGTCTTTTTAACAGTGAATTTTTTATATCTTACAATAAAATGTCGAAAAAATCAAGATTTTTCTGTTTGTGAGAAGTTTAATAATGACCTTTTTGGTCAAAATTGTGTTCCTGTTATTAACCGTCATTTTTTCATTCCTTATCTAAGGTAAAATATTAAATGGAAAAAATATTCAGTAAATATCATTAGAAATCCAGTTTTAAATTACAAAATTGCAATTAACAGTCAAATATTCATATCTTATTGACTAGAATGATTTAAATAGAAAACGTATGTTTAAATACCGAGAAGTGCAATAGATATCTACTGTTAAGTAGAAAAAAGGAGCAATAAAAAAGGACTTTGAAGCCCTTTTTTATAAACCATATTCATCTATAAAATTATCGAGCAGCGTCTGAATCAGTTCATTGAAAGAACCACCGTTCTTTTCGCAATAATTTTCAGCTATTTTGACAGAAGTAGGTTTCAGAACAAGTGATTTCCTCATTGATTTTGCCTCACCTTTGGGTGCAAAAATATTTGGTACTGATTTCTTGTTGCTTTTGTTGTGTTTTATTGCCGCCACTTCCTGGAGAGGCTGAGATTCAATATGAGGCTGTACAGCAACAGTTTGAGAAACAGGATTATATTCTGCTGGGGCTGTATAAGATGGTATTGCTTGCTGGCTGACAATCGGAACTGGTGTGCTTACGGTCTGCGGAATTGCAGTTGGTATGTTATGTGCATTCAGAATTTCCGGTGCAGCTACTGGAACAATATTTTCCGGCACATTTTCATAAGAAGTTTTAGCATGTCCAATTACGGTTGTCTCTGTTTGAGAGACCGGCTGACTGTAAACAATAGTTTCGGTCGGCTGTGCTCCGATAGCATCGTTTTCTGCCAATGGACGCTGACTGTAGATAATAGCTTCCATCGGTTCTGTCACAGGCTGTTCGAGTACTGCTGGTGTAATTGTCGCTGTATTCTTCGGGGCTTGTGCGGAAGGTATTGGTTCATTCGTTTTTGTTTCTGCAGTGGCCTGCATAACAGTATTTGTTTCCATACTGATGTTGTCTGCTGTTGATACTGTACTCGCAGGTATAGTGTCATTTGTTATTTCTACTTCAGAATCTGAGCGAATGTCAGTGTTGGTTTTATTTTGGTGAATTTTTGTTTCCTCTGTCAGGGAAGGCTCTGTATTTTCTGTTTTTTGCGTCACACCAGCTGTTTTCAGATCTGTGATACTTTCTATAGCCTGACCGGTTTCGCTTCTGAGCTGTTTTGCTTTTTTAAACTGATTCATTTAGAAAACCTCCCGTATGATCAAATCTTTTACGACTCTTTTAATCGCGGTAGCGACTTGATGATGTGGCTGTAATACTACAAGCGGCAGATGGTTGATGGAAGTATCTTTCATTGCCACAGAACCAGGAATGGGAACTTCTACGAGAATGTTCTTGAATTCTGCCTCTGAAAGATAATAATCCTGCAAATCCTTTGCCAGATTAATTCGTTTATCAAAATTGTTGATGATAAGCGCTTTGATGTTGTTATTGATGCCAAGATCTTCAATGTTTTCTTCCCATAAAAATGTAAAAAGTTCTGCACCCTGTATTGCATTCAGCGATACATCTGACACAAGAATGATGGAATCAACAAAATAGAAAATATTCTGGTTGATGACACCTAGGTTAGGGTTTGTGTCAAAAATAATGTGTGTGTACTGTGAAAAAAATTCTTTGTTTCGTTCAAAATAATTTGCAAGAAGTTTTTCGCGGCCGGCAATACTGACAAGCTGCATTTCTGTCTTGATCAATAAGATGTTGGATGGAATAATATCTATATTAGGAAGCTGTTCTAACACTCCATGCATAATTAGTTCAGAAGGATCAATTTTCTTGTTTTCAAAAATGGTTCTGATATTATTTCGCTCCATGTCCGAACAATCTATTCCAACATCATTCGTGAGGTTACATTGGGGGTCTCCGTCTACGAGCAAAATTTTGTTGTCTGGATTGAGTGCTAATGCTCCTGCCAGATTAAAGCAGCTCGTAGTTTTGCCAGTTCCACCTTTTAATGTTCCAAAAGCTATTGATTTCATGAATGTTACCTTTCTTCTTATAATTTACAATATGTTCTGTATTACATTCTGTATTCTAAATATATTCCTACATAAATAATTTATCATATATTGCATAGGATATCAAGCATTATTTATTAAATGATAGATGTTATTAATGGTATTAATGGAAGTATTATTAGTAATAATAGTATATTTTATTTTGTAATTTAAAATTTAATTTATAATGCATTTTATTTTATATTTTAATTGTTAATAATATTAATATCTATATTTTATATGATATTTTAAAATGTACATATTTGGTAAAATATAATTTATTATTTAAGATAAAATGTATTTTAATTGTTATTTTATATTACTTTAGTATTACTAATAAATTTTATGTTGTAATTTAAAATATAGTATTATAAAAAATATTATTATTCATAGTATTTTATTATAACATATTTATTACATTTGATAATATTATACAAATTATAAGTATAATCTATTATATATTATTAATGCATTTTATTATATATTTTAAATAAAAATTTATAATACATTACTAAAAATAATTTTAAGTATATTTTAAAACACATTGTTATATATATTTTATACTGTATTGTTTAAAACATTTTATACTATATTTTATAATATATAATACAATTAAATATAATATATATTATAAAATACAATATATATTAATTTATATTACAATATATATTTAATCATATATTACTAAATACATTACATACTTTACTTTATATTTATAATATAATTAAATTTCAAAATATAATATTATATGTATTATATAAATAATATATATAATGTATTTTTTAATAACATAAATTAGGTATAGTATAATTCATTATAACATATATTGTTTATGTTATTAAATAATAAATTATAAAATTTAATTTATATTATATTAAGTACATATATCAGTATATAAAATGTAAATTATACAATAAAATATTATTTATATTAAATGATAAAAGGTATTATAAATTAGAATATAAAATATATTATATATTCGTAAATATGGAGTAATAAAAAATATATGCATAAAAATATTAAATATAAGTAATGTATAATAAAATATATAATGTAATACATAAATAGAAATAATAATCATGTTTAAAAATAAAAATATAATTAAATAGAACATATAAAATATGAATTTTACGTATATATAATATACTATAGTATATATTGCACTATACATTATATTATATAGTGTAATATATAAATAGACAAACATATTAAAGCGATATTAATAAAATATACAATACACTTTAAAATATATTATATATTACATTATAAAATCTAATTTATAAATTAAGAAAATAATAATTTGAATAATAAAACAGATGATTTATAAAAAAATAACAGAGTACTAATTAACTTTAAAATACAAATCAATAAAATGATCATAATAAAGGATTACAATAAAGTGTTCAGATAATTACTTATACTTCGCATACTGATATATGCTAAAGAATTATAAAAATCAATTGATCC
>ERZ779626.1089-NODE-1089-length-12993-cov-7.418380_pt1 | contig 12993 bp, 7 predicted proteins | sample MGYA00514209_ERZ779626 | MGnify/ENA primary metagenome ERZ779626 (study PRJEB29562, sample SAMEA4376713) | mouse gut metagenome | isolation source: Cecum | study: EMG produced TPA metagenomics assembly of the A DSS colitis mouse model was used to assess the...
GGGCGGGGCTGGCCACCTTTTTGTCCAACTGCTTTGCCTGCCTGTACTTCTTCGTCCTGCTTTTCATCCGGCGGGGAAGCACCTATGTGTGCATCCGGCCCGCCATGGCCCGGCCCCGGAAAGAGTTGGTGAAGGGGGTGCTGGGGGTGGGCGTGCCCGCCTCCATCCAAAACCTGCTCAACGTCACCGGCATGACGGTGCTCAACAACTTCACCGCCGTCTTTGGCACCGACGCCCTGGCCGCCATGGGCATCTCCTATAAAATCAACATGATTCCCATGTACATCGCCATGGGCATCTCCCAGGGCCTCATGCCCCTGGTGAGCTACAACTATGGCAGCGGGAACGTCTCCCGGCTGAAAAAGGCTGTGGTTTTCGCGCAAAAAGTCTCCCTGAGCTTTATGGCCGTGGTGTCGGTGTGCTACTTCTTTGCCTCCGAGTCCCTCATCGGCATGTTCATGAAAACGGAGGCGGTGGTGGCTTATGGCTCCAGATTCCTGCGGCGCATGTGCATCGCCCAGCCCTTCCTGTGCATGGACTTCCTGGCGGTGGGGGTGTTCCAGGCCTGCGGCCTGGGGCAGTACGCCCTGCTGTTCGCCATTTTGCGCAAGATCGTGCTGGAGATCCCCGCCCTGTATGTGCTCAACTACTTCATCCCCCTGGACGGGCTGGCCAGCGCCCAGACCGTGGCCGAGGTGGTGCTGGCCGCCGCCGCCGGGGTTATCCTGGTGCGTCTGTTCCGGCGGATGGCTGAGGAGGGGACGCCCCTGCGCCGCCGCCCTGGGAAAAATTGAGCTCACCCCTTCATTTTCCCCCTGTTTGGCCGATATATAAGTAGAAGCACTGAAAGGGGGGGATGGTATGGGCGTTCAGCCGGTTTCCGCCGTGAGCCGCGAAGAGCAGGCCGAGGAGAGCCAGTACGACCTGCTGGCCCAGTCTCTGAAAAAGCAGAGGGAAGAGAGCCGCGCCTCCCTCACCGAGATGATCCAGGACGCTAAGGAAAAAGCGGATGCCCAGCGGGAGAAGTTCAAGCTGGCTAAGGCCACGCCCCGGTACGGCGACGCTCCCCTGGAGGCCTATGCCCGCCTCAGCCGGGCCAAAACCCAGTCCCAGGTCAGCTCCGCCGCGGGATACGCCCGCCGCCGCATCGCCCAGCTGGAGGCCGCCCAGCGGTCCGACCCGGACCACGCCGACCAGATCCGCGCCGCGGTGGGACAGCTGAAGAAGGCGGTGACCAGGGCGAACAAAAAGAAGCTGGAGATCAGCCGGGAGCAGCTGGCCCGAGCCCGGCAGAAGCGGATGGCCCGGGAGAACCGGCGGCGGGAGGAGCAGCGCATCAAGCAGGAGCTGCGGCGCAGTCAGTCCATGCGGGCGATCCGGGAGTCGGGGTACTTCCGGGAGACGGAGGTGGCCAACCGTCAGGCCGACCAGCTCACCGCCACCAAGATGGAGCTGCGGGCCCAGGCGGAACAGCTGGGGGTCTCCGCCACGAAGTCGGTGGACGCCGCCGTGCAGGAGTATTCCGCCGCCGTGGAGACGGCTGCGGCGGTGACCGCTCCCGTGTCCATGCCCCAGGTGGACGTACAGGCGTAAGGGCACAGCCTACCGAAAGCCATGTCGGCGTGGCGCGGCCTCATGCTGTGTACAGATGCAGCCGCAATAAGATTAAAAAAGCCGGAGGCAGGATGATCCCGCCTCCGGCTTTTTATCAACTTGATTACTGTGCCTGAGGGTCGGCCTCTGGGGCGGCGGTCCGGCTGGCAAAGTACCGCTCCCGGTCTATGACGTGGGTGCGCAGGTAGTCCGCCCAGCGGGTGTAGCCGCCGTAGGTGAAGTGACACCCGTCGTTGGCCAGCTCCGCCGGAAGCTGGCCGTCCGGCCCGGCGTAGGCCTCGGCGGTGTTCAGCAGGACCACCCGTTTTTCCGCCGCGACCCGGACGATGGCCTCGTTAAATTTGCTCAGGTTGGAATTGTTAATGTAGGCGGCCAGCCCGTTCTGCCTGCACATGGCGTCGTTGACCGGCGGCATGACCTGCAAATAGACCACCGCGCTGGGCTGAAGCTCCAGGATTTTGTCCAGCAGCGCCCCCAGCCCGCTCTCGTAGCTCTCGGCGGGGTAGCCCAGCTCGTTCACCCCCAGCATGATGTATACGTTATCATATTGCTTCAGGGACAGGAGCTCCACCATATTGTATTTTTTCCCGCCTACCTCGAACACCCGGTAGTCCTCGCTGCTGGTGCGGAACACCGTCATGCCCCGGGCCCAGTAAAATTCCCCGTGCTTCAGCCCGCTGAACAGCTGAAGCCCCTCGGTGCGGGAGTCCCCCAGAAAGACGGTCTGGTCAAAAAAGCTGTCGTCCGCCACCGGCGCACTCTCCTCCAGCGGCTTGCCAAACTCGCAGGGCTCCGCCGTCGGAGGCGTGGGCTCCGGGGTGGGCGTGGGTTCCGGGGTGGGGGTTGGCTCTGGGGTAGGGGTTGGCGCGGGGGTGGCCGGCGCTTGGGAGGCCGTGGGCGTGGGAGCGTCCGGGAAAGGGGAGGGGGGGACATAGTGCCCCGAGGTGGTCCCGCAGCCCGACGCCAGGGCCAGCGTCAGGGCGCACAGGGAAAGGAATAGCTGCTTGCGGTGCATGTCGATCCAGACTCCTTTTTCTGATTTCTGTGTTATGTTAACATACCCGCCGGGAGGGGTCAAGGCCCGAAGGGTTACAAAGCGGTATCGAAATAGTAACAGGCGGCTCAGCGGCGGGGGCGGTTTTTCAGCGCCAGGGCCGACGCCACCACCAGCAGGCCCAGGGCCAGACATCCGGCGATGCCCATGGTGCGGAAAAAGGTGTCCAGAAACAGTTCCGTGTCCCCCCGCAGGCCGTGGTCCATGGCCTGATAGATGGTCAGCCCCGGCACCAGCGGAAACATGGCGATAATCAGATAAGAGGTGGCCGGACACCGCCGCCGCCGGGCCATCCACTCCGAATAGGCCGACACCGACACCGCCGCCGCCAGGCTGGCCGCAAAGGGGTTGCTCCACAGCCCCATGGCCCCCAGGTACACCGCCCAGCCCAGGGCTCCCCCCAGGCAGCACAGCAGGGCTCCTACCCCCTGGGTGTTGAAGGGGATGCAGAACCCCAGGCAGGCCACAAACGCGAACAGGCAGTACAGCGCGGGGCTGTAGGCTTGCACCTGTCCGGCCTGGGAGGGCACCGCCCCCCGGAAGAGGGCCATGGCCGCGCCCGCCCCCAGGGCGATGGCTCCCGCCGACAGCACCGCCCGGGCAAAGGTGGCCAGACCCGCCACCACATCCCCGGTGAGCAGGTCGCTCATGAAGTTGGTAAACACCAGCCCCGGCACCAGCACCATGATGGCCCCGGCAATGGTGACCTCCAAGCTGATGGGGGCCCCCAGCGCCGACAGGCCGCAGGCCAGTCCGCCCAGCACAAAGGCCGCCGCCACCGTGGCAAGAAAGGGATTGACGCCCGCCCGGCCCAGAAGGGTCAGGCAGGCCCCGCAGGCCAGCCCCGCCAGTCCGGCCGCGGCGGCCTCCGCCCAGCCGCCGGAGAAAAACAGCGCGAAAAAAAATGCCCCCACAAAATACCCCAGCAGACACAGCGCCGCCGGATACCGCCGCAGGTTCTCCGCAGTCTCCGCGCACAGGCGGGGCAGCTGGGCCGGGTCGGCGGGCGGAGCGGCGCACAGCCGCCGGGACAGGTCGTTAAACCGCTCGATGCCCTCGATGTCCACCGAGGCGGGGGCCACCCGGCGCATCACCGTCCGCACCCGCCCGTCGGGGCAGGGGGCGCTGACAATCACGCAGTTGGGGATGGCGAATACCTGGCCCTCCAGGCCGTAGGCCGCCAGCAGCCGCCGCACCGTGTCCTCCGCCCGGGGGATCTCCGCGCCGTATTCCAAAAGCCGCCGCCCCACTTCGCAGCAGCCGGATAGTAAAATGTCGTAGTCCATAGGATCACGCTCCTTTTGCCCTTGACAAATCCGCGCGGCGGGGTATAATAAGCATATAAGGGGCGCCGTTACGGCGGTCAGCTTTTTCCCCTTAATAGCTATGTCAAGTTTTTACGTTGACCGCTCGGGGGCTAGCCGGGCGGTCAACAAGCATGCTGGGCAGTTAAGATCATCAGAAAGAGCACGACGATGAACCAAAACAAGACCCGCAGGACTTTCATCCTGCGATCATTTCCCATTCACGCACCTCCCCCCTTGGGGGGAAAGGCTGCTGACCGCCTATTTTATGTAACGACGCCTTGTTTCCACTATATCATATGGAAGCGGCGATTGCAAGGGCTGGCAGATTCTGCCGGTTTTTATACAAAGAAAAGGGCCGGACAACCGGCCCCCTTCGCGCTGTTACTGGGTGGTCCCCAGGATATAGGCGTCAATCAGACGCTCCAATTCCTTCGCAGTATAGGTCTTTTCCGGGTCCTGCTTCAAAATACGGAGCAAATCATACGCCATAGCCTTTTGTACGTCCTTGCGCTCGTTTTCGGTGGGCATAACTCCGGCCTCCTTTCATATATAAGGTGCAAAAATAGTATACCACATTACGGCGGGGAACGCAAGGGCTGGCAGATTCTGCCGGTCCTTCCATTTATTTTTCCAGAAAATTTCTGTTAAGGCTTGCAAATTTTTGCCGATAGAGTATAATAGTAGCCGTATAACTGTGGCGTCGGAGGCGTCAGCCAATCATTCCGATGGAAGGAGGGCCGTATGCCCGGCCACGCCCCGGATAGGGACAAAAAATGCCGGCCAGACCGGCGAAAGCAGCTACCGAAACCAGATACAAGGAGGAAGAAGTACATGAAGAAACGACTTTTGTCGGCGGCTTTGGCCCTGGCCATGGTGCTGACATTGCTGCCGTTCAGTGCTATGCCCGTGTCGGCGGCAAGCACGGCGACATTAGGTACTGATCAGAGCGGTAAATGTTCAGTCACTTGGCGCAAAGCAGACTTTGTTGTTGGCAAAGACGCAGATGGAAATGACGTGAAAACTCCATCGGATGGATATTATTACTGGGACGGTGCCAGCCGTACACTTTATTCTACCACTAGCGGTGTTCTTAACGGTACCAATGCCACCAGCGGCACGTGGTACGATAGTCCTGTTACCGCAAATGGTATCCTGAGCAGCTTTACATTGATTGGGAATATAACGGTGAGCGGTGCCCATTCCGCCTCTTCCATCAATGTGAATCTGAACAACAAATCGCTTGATTTGCAGTCCTATACCGATGCTGCTACCACCAAGCTGTCCGGTCTGACCGTCACCAACACCCCGGTGACGGGTACGGCTGACAAGACCCAGGCTGTGACCCTGCCCAGCGGCTGGAGTAGCTTGAGCGACCGCAGCATCACCCTGAATGTTACCAACGCTACCGTTACTGCTACTAGCTCCATTACCATCACTGGTGCCGTTGGCAACAATTACGGTTTCTCCGCCACCTTGACAAATGCGGTGCTGAGCGGAGCTGTGTACGTCTACGGCGCTTCTAACAACAGCTCCAGTCTGAGGCTTGATATGAGGGGCGACAGCTCGGCGAACAGCGGCATCTGCGCCACGAACGCCACGCTTGATTTGGACATGAAAGCGGGCGACAGTGTGGGCGGCGTCACCTGCAATGGTAAGAAGGCCACCATTGATGTGAACGCCTCCTATTCCAAGCCCGCCAGCATTACCAGCATCACGCTGGGCAATACTGCCAGCGAGAACAAGTCTGGCGGCACGATCAATTTGAACTCCGCCGCGCATGTGACTGGCGCGATCACCACGTTCGGCCAGACCACCATCAATGTGAAGGATACCTCCACGGTGGGCGGCAATATCACCTTCTTGAGTGGTAAGGCCACCGACGGCGTCAACGGCGCGGCCCCCAATTGGACCGGCACCAACATCAATGTCACTGGGTATCAGACCCGTGTGGGCGGCATTATCCAGGCGGCAGACGATTCCTTGAAAGCCACCGTCAAGGTGGATGATACCGCCGCTTGCGGAGCGATTGCTTTGAATGAGTATGGCGGCACTATTACCGTTTCCCATGCTACCACAGGCGGCATCGGCATGGGGCTGGGTACATTGATTGTGGACAATGGCGCGACAGTGAACGGAAGTATCAGTGTCGGTACAAAGGGTGCTGCTAATGCCACGATTTCTGGTGCAAATACTACCGTGAGTGGTGTTGTGAATCCTAACAATAAGGGTACGACCCTTGTAATCAATGACGGTAAGTTTACATCTACACAGACAATTGCGGTTGGTAATCCCTCTACCAACGTACCCAAGATAAGATTCGAATTAGAAAAGGGCACCACCACCGTCAAGGGCGGTACCTTTGGCGGTTCCTTGCAGGGCAGCCCGGTGCTCAGCGGCATTGCTTATGAGTTCAAGAACCTGAATGATAAACTCTATACTTATGTTCGTACTGCCCCGGTCAATGATGTGTTTAAGACGTTGGTAGATATGACTCAGGCCGCAGGCGGTGTGAATAAGACGCAGATCATTGCCAGCGATTATGATTACGACGTGGCAAGTACGCAAGGTGGAGCCTACGTATTGTTTAAGGTGGATCATAATACTACCGGCGGCGTAAACAATACCCCTGTTTCTGTTTTGCAGATCCTTGGTACAAAGGATTCTGTCATTGACCTGCCTGATCAGGTGGGCGGGCGTAAGGTGTCCTATTGGTACAAGGGCGAAGAGCGCCATCAAACCAACTATATCATTACTGCGGAAGATGTCACTGCCCAGAACGATGGATCAGACACGCCGGTAACGCTGCTTGCGGACAGTACCGCTGCGGGCAGCACCGATATCACCGCCGTGGCCCTTGATACCGCGAAGGATGTCAATGGGCTGTATAAGGGCCTGACCATCTCCCTGGACGCCAGCGGCAAAGTCATCAAGCTCAGCGGGCTGGTGGACTTGGCGGGCAAAAACTCAGCCTCTATCCCTCTGAAGCTGGTCAACAGCCGCGGCGATGACACTAAGCTTAAAGTAAACGCTTTGGTTAGTTTGAGCTCCAATGGTCAGAAACGTGTCTATTTCACTGACCCCAGCACCGGCCTGACCATCAGCGGCGACAACAGCATTTTGACTGTTGCCAACAGCACACAGCAGTTCACCCTGGACGGTTCCGGCCTGGTGGTCCGTGACATCAACCTGCCGATCTCCGTGAGCGGAAGCGGGAGCAACACCATCACAGCGGGTCCCTCCGTGGCCAAGGTCAACGGCGGTATTGCCGGGACCGCTGGCCGTGAGAGCTACAAGACCGCGCTGGAGCAGGTCAAACCGTTCGATAACGCTGATCCTGGTAAGCAGCTTAAGGACAGCATCGCCGTCCAACAGTCGCTGAACAACGTGCTGAAGAGCGTCACCAAGAGCCAGGTGGACAACTGGCTGGCCACCGCCCGCCGCACCATTGCCACCGAGCTGAAGGACACCAACAGCGCCAAATACGCGGAGACCTACGCCGCCTGGGACACCATCGAGGTGGAACCCTATCTGGACATCGTGGTCAATAACTGGACCAACAAGACCGGCAACGCCAGCTCTGCCAGCCTGGATGTCAACCTGACCCTTAAATACCGTGTTGTGGCAGTCCATAGGAACAGCGCTGCTTGGCCGACCGGAATGACCCAGGAGCAGCAGGAGAAGTTTAAGCGCGTGGAAGTGACCACGGGCAACCTGACCCTCACCGGCGATTACGGCGATATCCAGCTCACCCTGGCTCTGCCGGATGAGTTTGTGCCTACAACTGGGACTACCTTGTATGCCCATCACGGCAATTACGCTTATGGAACAACTGTGACAGGCAGAAATAGGACGCGCACGGTGACCTTCACCACCAGCCACGGATTCTCCCCCTTCACCATCAACGAAAAGACCCCCGTGGCCCAGTCCAGCAAGATCATCAGGAACGGCGTGGCTGAGGGTAAAGACTACGGTGCAAATGATATTAGCTTCCCTTATCTGTACGACAACCTGGACACCGCCGTGGCTGAGGTGGCCGATAAGGGCGCGATCAAGCTGTTCCCCGGCTTTAAGACCGGCACCACCGACGTGCCCGTCAGCGGCAAGGCCAGGATTTTCCGGGTCATCACCGAGGCCAACAGCCAGACCAAGCTGAACTTTACCGGCAGCAACACGAAGTTTACCGGCGATGAGGCCAACGGCAACATGACCTACACCGTTACCCTCAGTTCCGACACGGCGGTGGCTCCCACCCAGAAGCCCATTCCCGTCAGCGCCGTGGCCGTCACCGGCGGTTCCGCCAGCCTCAGCGCAAGCCGCGCCGACGAGGGCGATACCATCACCGTCACCCTGCTGCCCGTCGCGGGTTACGCGGCGGCCGGCGTCGCGGTGCGCACCGATACGGGCGCCAGCGTAGTGGTCAACGGCTCCGGCACGCGCTACACCTTCGTGGTGCCCAAGGGCATCAACGTGAAGAGCATTACCGTCACCCCGTCCTTCACCAAGGTGAACAGCAACGCCACCGTCACCGTGTCCAACCCGGCCGTCGGCGGCACCGCCGCCACGACTGCGGGCAACAATCAGGTGGCTCCCGGCACGCCGGTCACCGTGACCGTCAGCCCCACCTCCGGCTACCGCACCATGGGCATCTATGTGACCAACGCCACCGCTTCCCGCACCGGGGCCAACACCTTCAGCTTCACCGTGCCCGCCAACACCACCAACGTGGTGGTCACCCCCCGGTTCGACCGGACCAACGGCACCCTGTTTGAGGATGTGTGGTCTTACGACTACTTCTCCAGCGCGGTGGCCTGGGCCGTGGGCCGCGGCATCACCAACGGCGACGGCAGTGTGTACCGCTTCGGCACCGGAAAGAGCTGCACCCGCGAGGATATGGTTACCTTCCTGTGGCGCAACGCCGGTTCCCCTGTTGTTTCCGGCGTGACCAATCCCTTCTGGGACGTGCAGGTGGGCAGCTACTACTACAACGCCGTGATGTGGGCCATCAAGAACGGCATCACCAAGGGCGTGAGCAGCAACCAGTTCGGCGTGGGCCGTCCCGTGACCCGCGGCGAGGCTGTGACCTTCCTGTACCGCGCTGCGGGCGAGCCTGCCGCCAGCACCAACAGCGGGTTCTATGATGTGCCCAGCAGCCAGTATTACGCCAAGGCCGTGACCTGGGCTGTGGGCAAGGGCATCACCAACGGCGACGGCAGCACCGTCAGATTCAATCCCAACGGCTCCTGCCTGCGCGAGCAGATCGTGACCTTTATGTACCGCAACGCCACCGGCACCCGGGCCTGACCGGGAGCCATCGGGGCATAGCGGAAGAAACAGCACAGGGCCGGACCCGGATTTACCGGGTCCGGCCTTTTGCGGCGTTTCCACCTCTTGACAGGGACGATGGGAAGTGCTATTCTCATTAGAGAATGTTTATTTACACGCGGGCGCGGTCCGCAAAGGGAGGCAGAGGCATGAGCCTGTTGGATTTGTTTCGGAAGAAGGAGAATAAGGAGTCCGTTCAGGACGGCGTGGAGGAGGAGTACGAGGAGCCGGAAATTTACTCGGGCATGCGGGTGGAGGTCACCAGCATGGAGGGACGCCCTCTGTTCGCGGGGAAGCTGATGAGCCCCATGAGAGGACAGGCGGAGCTCTACCAGTACACCGAGGGGGAGGTCCCGGAGAGCGAGGAGCCCTTGGGGGTGCGAATCCGGGGTTTCAATGACCGCAAGCGCAAGGCGGTGTATATGGAGGGGACGATTGCCCCGCTGCCCAAGCACATCTGGAAGGTGGAGGACCTTCACGTGGTGGGGGCGGGCAATGACCGGGCCTTTTTCCGGCTGGAAACCAATCTGCCCGCCAGCATCACCCTCTTTGGAGGCGGCTTCGGCGGCGGGGAGCGGGAGTGCCGCTTGCTGAACATCAGCGTGGGCGGGGCCCGCATCGGGATAGACAGCCAGCTCCACGCGGGGGACAAGTTTTTGCTGAAGGTGAAGCTGCTGGAGGACCGTGACACCTCCGTGATGTACTGCGAGGTGCTCCGGGCAATCGAGGGGAAGGACGGCACATATGAGTACGGCAGCCGTTTCCTGGAGCTCACCGAGGCGGATCAGGACAAAATCAGCCAAAATATCTTTGCGGCCCAGCTGAAGGAGCGCAACGGACGGTAAAACACGGCTGAAGGCTGTTCCCGTGCCGTGGGAACGGGTGAGGCTGACGTGTAGAAAAGAGTGCGATGGCGTACATCGCGCTCTTTTTGCGTCTAAAAAGGGGAGAGGGCTGGAAAACAGCATATTTTGATTTGCTTTATGGCGGTGATATGCTATAATAACGGCGATTGTTTCGTGCCGCCCCAGTGGAAGGGGTAAAAATACATTAAAAGGACCGTCGGCTTATGAAACCACTTTTTGTCTCGAAAAGGGACCCATTCTACCAGCAGCTTACCGCCCTGGTGTTCCCTATTATGATCCAATTTTTCATGCTGGCCCTGGTCAGTGCCACAGACGCCGCCATGCTGGGCATTGTAAACCAGGAATCCCTGTCTGCCGTCTCCCTGGCGGGGCAGGTGCAATTTGTGCTCAACCTCTTCGTTACGGGAATCGCCGCAGGGACCGGGATTCTCGCCGCACAGTACTGGGGCAAGGGAGACCCGGCCACCATTGAGCAGGTGATCCCTGTGGCGCTTCGTGCTAACCTGCTCTGCGGCGTGTTCTTTACCCTGTGCGCCTTTTTCGCGCCCCAGACGCTGATGCTCGTCTTCACCGACGAGCCTCCCCTTATCCAGCTGGGCGCGGCCTATCTGCGGGTGGTGTCCCCCTCCTATCTGCTGTGCGCCATCTCCCAGATCTACCTTATTGTGCTGAAAAACACCGGGGCGGCGGCGGTCAGCTCCCGGATCAGCTCCTCTGCCGTTGTGCTGAACATCGTTCTCAACGCCGTGCTCATCTTCGGCCTGCTGGGTTTCCCCGCCTTGGGTGTGCGGGGGGCGGCCTGTGCCACCGCCATCGCCCGGGGGTTGGAGCTGGCCTGGAGCGCCTGGGTTACCCGCCGCAGGGGGGTGGCGCTGGTGCGGTGGGACAGGCTCTTCCAGCGTGAACAGGCGCTGGCCGGGGATTTCTGGAGGTACACTAGGCCGGTCCTGGCCGCCTCCATGGTCTGGGGCATCGCCTTCACCCTCTACTCCGTCATCATGGGACACATGGGCACCGACGCGGTCGCCGCCAACTCCATTGTCAGCATCACTAAAAGCCTGCTTTCCTGTCTGATCCGGGGGGTAGGCAGCGGAGCGGGCATCCTGATCGGCAACCTGCTGGGGGCTGGGGAGCTGGAGAAGGCCAGGGAGTACGGCGGACGGCTCACCCGGCTGGCCATCCTCATCGGGTGCCTGTCCGGCGGGCTGCTGATGCTCCTGTCCCCCCTGATTGTCCAGCTGGTGGGTTACGGGGAGACGGCTTCCCACTACCTCCAAGGGATGTTGCTGTTCTGCGGGGTGAACATGGCGTTCCAGGCGGTAAACCACGTGGTGCTGGACGGCATTTTCTGCGCCGGGGGAGACGCCAGGTTCGACATGGTAGGCAACCTGGGGGCTATGTGGTGCTTTTCCGTGCCCATGGGTTTTTTGGCCGCGTTTTGGCTGAAGCTCCCGGTCTTGGCGGTATACTGCATCGTGAACATGGATGAAATCGTTAAGATTCCCGCCGTGTTTCTGCACTACAAAAAATACATCTGGCTTCGCAACATCACCCGGCAGGAAGAGGAGTAATGGACGGTAAAAGACCAGCCGCGCCATCCGCTTTCTTGGTGAGACCTGGGAGAGACAGGATGTTTCGCCGCCTGCGGCGGGGGTTGAGCCGGGCCCTTCCCTTGCGCACTGGCACTTTTATGCTTTACTTACGGATATCCAAGCGGGACACTTCTATGATAAAAAAATCATAGGATTTTGAGTAGAAATTTAGAAAGGAAAATTGAAAAATAGAGAACGGTGATATATGGCGGCCAGAGAAATTCACATGCAGAATCTTTATAAGAGGCTATCAAACCAACACTCTGATGAACTATGTTATTATTGCGTTTCCCTGCATTGATATACCGAATATGAAAACATTGTTGAAAAAGGCAATATGGGCGAAAGTCCGGGTAAAGGCGTTCCGAAAGGGACGCCTTTTTTGTTGCCTGAAAGGAGAGCCGGAACGTGGCCGCGGAAACATCCTTTGATTACTATTACGGTGACGAGAGCAATCAATTTTCTTTTTACCGTATCCCCCGGCAACTTGTCCCCGGGGAACGGTTCAAAGCCTGTCTACGGATGTCAAACAGCTGTATGGCCTGCTACTGGACCGCATGGGGCTGTCTGCCAAGAACGGCTGGTTCGATGAACAGGAGTGTGCCTGTAACTACTACACGCTGGATGAGATATAGGAGGACTTAAACTGCGGCCATGACAAAGCTACAAAACTGCTGGTGGAGCTGGACAACGGGAAGAACGGCTTTGGCCTGATTAAACGTATCCGGCAGGACCAAGGGCGTCCAACTATACATCAAGCGGTTTACGACCCGCACCGTTCCTCCTCCTCTGCCAGAACCTGAGCCTTTTCCAAGACTACGGCTTTTCAGCAGTTCAGACTGCGAGGAAGCTGTAGCCAAGAGTGCAAGGAAAGCTACACCAAATTATATTAAATAAAATCGATTTTAACTATATTGATCAATCTGTCCTTCCATCAGGTTTCCCGCCAGATATGGGATTGATGGATAGAGTCGAGTGCAGGAGAGAAGTGAATGAGGCCATCAGTTATGAGAGCCTGAGCAGCCAGTTCAGCCGTGAGGATGTGGACGAGATCGCGGAGCTGATTGTCGATGTACTATGCTCCACCCGCCCTACCCTCCGCATAGGCGGAGAGGACCTTTCCGCCGATCAGGTGAAGGAGCAGTTTTGCAGATTGGACTCCGGCCACTTGGAATATGTTTTTGACTGTCTGCGGAACAACACCACGCAGATACGCAACATCCGGGCCTATCTGCTGA
>ERZ779626.1091-NODE-1091-length-12989-cov-5.228622_pt1 | contig 12989 bp, 9 predicted proteins | sample MGYA00514209_ERZ779626 | MGnify/ENA primary metagenome ERZ779626 (study PRJEB29562, sample SAMEA4376713) | mouse gut metagenome | isolation source: Cecum | study: EMG produced TPA metagenomics assembly of the A DSS colitis mouse model was used to assess the...
CCAAAACTATGCTCAAAATGAGCATGACAACCATCATCTCGGCTAATGTAAAAGCCCTGCTCCTCGACTTCTTAGCCGAAAACGGATTTTGAAGCACAGATATACTATGCTTCATCCTGTGCAAAGCACAGGGTGATAAAATTGTGTTCATACTTTCATTCCTTTATAAATTTAAATATAATATATAATTTATATTTATTAATAATCATTATAAACTATTTTTGGATTTTTTCAAGTCTTAATAAAAATTATATTTTATATTTATAGTAAAATTTTTGCATGACTAAAAATGTTTATATTCATATACCATTTTGTAAATCGAAATGTAAGTATTGTTCTTTTATTTCATTTCCCGAACTGGAATTTAAAGCCGACTACCTCGAATCTCTTTATAAAGAAATCAAATATTATTATAAAAATGAGTTGTTAAAAACATTATATTTTGGCGGAGGTACTCCTTCCCTGCTTACAGTATCAGAAACCGCAAAACTTATAAGTTGTTTTAATATTAATGAAAACACAGAAGTTACTATGGAGCTTAACCCTGAAAGCATTACAGAGGAATATTTAATTAGTTTAAAGCAGGCAGGTGTAAACAGGTTGAGTTTTGGATGCCAGACTTTTAACAATATAATTTTAAAACAAATCGGCAGAAGGCATAATTCGTCAGATGTTATAAATGTAGTGAAGTCTGCTCAAAACTGCGGATATGATAATATCAGTCTTGATTTTATTTATGGTCTTCCAAACCAAACATTAGAAGATTTTGAAAAAGATTTAAAAAAAGCATTGTCTTTAAACATTCAGCATATTTCACTTTACGGTTTAAAAATTGATGAAGGCTGTTACTTTTACAATAATATTCCTGATAACCTACCTGATGAAGATATGCAGGTCGATATGTATCTGAAAGCAATAGAAATTTTAACTTCGCACGGCTTTTGCCACTATGAAATCAGTAATTTTTCAAAAAATGAATACGAATCAAAACATAACTTAAATTATTGGGATAATAATAACTATTACGGATTTGGGGCAGCAGCACACGGATACACAGACGGGAAAAGGTATTCAAACAAAAGTAATATAAAAAATTATATTGAAAATCCAATAGAGCATGAAAGCACTCATACTCTTACACAACAAGAAAAATTGGAAGAAGAAATATTTTTGGGATTTAGAAAGATGTCAGGTATAAATATTTACAACATAAATAAAAAATATAATATCGATTTCCTTGAAAAGTACTCAGCGACACTGAATAAATACACTTCGCTTAAGTATCTTTCTGAAACTAACACAGGTTTTAAGCTGACAGACAGCGGAATCCTTTTAAGCAATCTCATTTTATCGGAATTTATTGAATAAAAAAAGCCCGCTTACTTTGCGGGCTTTTTTTTATATTTAAATTATATTATTTTTTTTCTTCTTCTTTTTTAGTTTCAGCAGAAGGTCCTTCCTTTTTAACTGCATCTGCACCTTCTTCTTTTTTAGCATCAGTCGGAGCTTCTTCCTTTTTAGTTACCTCTGTACCTTCATTCTTTTTAGGATCAGCCGGAGTTTCTTCCTTTTTAGTTACCTCTGTACCTTCATTCTTTTTAGAATCAACCTGAGTTTCTTCTTTTTTAGTTGCGTCAGTGTTTTCATTTTTCTTAACTTCAGGCTCTGCAGGTTTTTTAGGCTCAGTTTCTACCGGTTTATTCGCTTCTGGAGCATCAGCTTTTGTTTTTACTTCTACTGCATCATCCGCCTTTTTACCTCTGATTTTGCTCCATAGATTATCAGCACTTTCACCGATACTTACGAAGAAGTTTTTAACCTTACCCATAAATCCAATCTTACCGGCTTCATCAGGAACAGCCTTAGCTAATTTACCTTTACCTACCGCAATACCGAGTGCAATGTAAGCTGCTGCTGCTAAACCTACGATAGTTCCAATAATAGCAGGTGCTTTACTTTTCTTTTTAGGTGCTGCGCCTTCTTTTTCAAAAGAATCAGCGGCAGCTTCAGCTTTAGGTGCTGCAGCTGTTGTATATTTACCCGGTGAATTTATCAACGCTTGAGCATCAACTTCACCGCGGAAACTGACATTAGAAACAGAATTAATCATGGAATAAACCTCCTTTATCTACACACATTTTTATCTGATTTTACCGATATAAAACGACTGATAAATTAATTTTGACTAAAAAAACTTTCATTTACAAGATTTGTTACAAATATTTACACAAAAATTGGAATAATTTTTTCCTAAGTGTCATCTTATATGGTATAGAAGGAGAGAATAATCATGGGATTTGAACAAGATACTTTAATTTATGTAGAACAGGAAGATAAATCGCAAGCAAGCGCTGCTGCAAGAGGTTTTGCTCAAAAAAATATTCAAAACAGAGCATACATTAACACTTTAGGTGCAAGGCTCGCAATGAAATATCTTGCCTCAGAAGATATTAATATTTCAAATATTTATAACATCCATTCAATCAAAAAAATTCTTGAAGAAATTGATATTTCTGATGTTATGCTTCCTAATATTCATATTGATGTAAGAGTAGTTTTTGATGAAAACGTTATATTTATTCCAAAATCTCATTTTGAATACAATCTTGTTCCAGATATTTATCTTGTTTTCCACCTTGCTAAAGATATTTCCCATGTTAAATTTTTAGGTTTCTTTGAACCTAAATTAATAAATAAAAATAATGCCAATAACGAATATTATTTTATAGAAAAAGAAAAATTAAGCCCTGCTGTTGATTTGAAAAAATATGTTGAAAATTTCAACGGTTCTCATCAGGAAAATGTTTCCGAAGATGATTTGCTAAATTCCGAAAGAATTATAATTGCAATGTCAGACAATGATATTACGGAAAATGATAAAAAATATCTTATCCAACAATTAACTAAAAGTGCAGAATTAAGAGATAAATTTATAGAATACGAAAACTTTGAAACATTGTCATACCAAGCTATGACAGATCCTATGATAGAAAGAAAAACTTCCGCTGCTCAACAGGATTCATTATCTCTTGAAGATATTTCCGATTTGGAAACTATTGAATCACCAGCTGATGAAGCAGTTGAACAGACAGAAGATTTTACACAAGGATTTGCTGAAATTACTCAAGAAGAACCTTTGGAAGAAATTGATACTGTTGAAGAAAACGAACAAACTGAAACAACAATCAACGATGAACTAACAATTTCCGATAACTTTGATGATTTTGGACTTGAACCTATTGAAGATTTCTCTGATATTTCATTAGACGAAGACAATACTGAAATAAAAGAAGTCAACAATGATAACAGCGGATTTCTTGATACAGCAGCAGAACTCGGTCAAGCTGCAGCTTTAGGCGCAGGCGCGGCAGCTCTTGGTGCAGGTGTAGCAGCAGCGGCAGAAGGGATTGCAGCTGCAGAAACCGCAATTAATGCAGCAGAAACAGGAGCCGAAGCTTTAAATACAGGTTTGGAAATTATAGATAAAGGAATTGAAATTGCTAATGATTTAATCAGCACGGATACATCCGCTCCTGAACCTTTATCTCTGGATGATATAGATACATCAATGCTTGATAACATTGATTATCATGAAGAAGAAATCCACGAAGAAACAATCTCATTAAAAGATGTTGAAGTTCCTTTAGAAACAGAACCTACTGATTTTATTGACAAAATTGATAATAAAATTTCATTAGATGATATCAAGCTTGAACCGCTAAATGAAGAACCTGAAAATATAAATATTGAACAAGAAACAATATCTTTAAAAGACGTTGACACAACAGGTATGGAAGTTGCTGATGAAGAATTCAGCGAAGAAACCATATCACTTGATAATGTTAATACAGAAGCTGTAAATATAGTTCCGGAAACCGATTTTGAAGAAAATATTATGTCTTTTGATAATGTTGATGAACCTGTTGCAACTGAAAATGATGATTTTATGGATGATGTAATGTCATTTGATGACGTTGTAGAACCCGAAGAATTAAACGATAATGCTTTTGAAGCTCCCGAAGACAACAGTATCTCATTTGATGAAGATGAAAATACTTCTTCCGAATTGTTAAATAATGAAATTAACGAGGAAGAATTAAACACAGATGAAATTGAAAGCATAACTTCAGAACCTCTAGACAATATGGAATCGGCAGTTGATGAAATTATTGATAACAACGAATTGCCTCAAGAGAATTCTGAAAACGAATCTTTCGGAAAAAATTTATTAAACAATCTTTCTCCTGAAAATTTAGATAATATATCTATTGACGATTTAGGATTAAGCGATGATTTACCTTCTGATATTTCCGATGATATTTCATCTCATGAATTATTATCACAAATTGATGATTTATTAAATTCAGACATTGCTCAGCCGTCTTTTGAAACTTCTGCTGAAACGACTAATAATGTTCAGGAAGAACCTGCGAATATATTGGATGAAGAACTTCCGTCTATTGAAGAATCATTACTTGATACAGAAATTATTCCTGATGAAGTTCCTGTAAATCAGCATTCAGCAGCAGATAGCCTGTTAGAATCAGACTCGGATGATGAAATGCCTGATACAGCAATTGATGAACTTTTGGACTTCGGTGATGAAGAAGAACAAAATGACGAAGATAAATTAGGCGTTTTATTTAATGATACAGATGCAGGAAATGATACAGAACTACCAAGCAGTATGGAAGAATTAAACGAATATGAAGATTCCGAACTGCCGAAAGAACCGGTAGTGCCGGGAGCGGCATTGTATACTAAACCTCAATTAAATAAAAAAGTAATAATTGTTGCAGCAGCACTTGTTACGGTAATAGCTGCAGCATCAGCTGTAATGCTTTTGAAACCTAAAGGCGACAGCTCTGCTGATATCGAGCCGTTGTCAAAATCAGCAGAAGCAGGAGTAGTTGACGGTTTACCCGGAACATCACCAACAAACATTGAATCAACAATAGCAACTAACGTTCCCGAACTTGAAAAAATTCCTGTACAAGAAGCTCCTAAAGCTAAAACTGTACAAGCAGCCCAGCCTGCCAAAGAATTGAAAAGCGCAGCTCCTGTAAGACAAAAACCTGCTTCATCAGAATCTTATCTGAGCGTTAACAGATTAGTATGGGATGTTCCTGATGCACTATCTTACAGTCCGAAAATGCAAAATTATTTGAGAACAGCAGGAAAGAGCATAAAACTATCACTATCAGCTGATTTGCTCCTTGCCACAGAATACGCTTATACAAATCAAGTTAAAGTAAATATTAAATTAAGTAAAGACGGCACTGTACAAGAAGCAAAAGTCGCTTCCGGCAGCGGTTCTGACCAAATAGATAAAATTGTGTTACAATCTGTTAAAGATACGTTAAATGTCGTGAAACCGCCTAGCAGTGAGATAAAGACACCTGATTTTAATTTGAGTCTTATCATATACTTTTAATTATGCTATAATGTGGTAGGAACAAGGAAACTAATAAGTGGAATTAGCTCAAGACAAAATAGATTTAATAGAAAAAATCATAAAAAATGACCGGAAATTCGCTAACAACGAAGATTTGTACGATGACTTTTTTAATGAAACCTGCAAACGTTCTTTCCTTATAGTTAAGACGGTAAGTTCTGATGCGACTTTAGAAGCTTATCTTAAAAAGATTGCAACGACTTCTATTCTTAACGTATTAAAGAACGAAGGCAGATTGAGAAGAACAAAAAGCGGCTATATGTCTACCAAAGAAGTACCGCTTGAGTCTGCTGTCCAAACAAGTTTACCTGATTTTTCGACAATTGAGGTTAAATACGAACCTGTTGCCCTTGATGATACACCGGAAGATCTTGTTATTAAAAAAGAAATTTTGCAAAGAGTTGTTGATACAGTTTACGCTATTGACGAAAATGAACCGGAAAAAAATTACTTAAAATTATATGACCTTCGATATGAAAAAGGAATGACGCAAACTGAAATTGCCGAAGAACTTAATTTATCGCAGTCTGAGGTTTCTAAAAGATTATTCAAGTTAATGGATAAAGTAAAACAAGCGTTTAACTAGGATTTTTAAAAATGAAATGTCCGATATGTAAAAAAACAATTCCTGACAATACGCTTAAATGCCCTTATTGTAAGGCTCGAACCGGTTTAATATGCAAAAACTGCAACACGGTAAACTCCGTGTTTGATTTAACCTGTAAAACCTGTGGAAAAGAAATTCTTAAACTTTGTCCGAATTGCAGCAGCGTGAACTTTCCTAATGCCGACAAATGCCGCAAATGCGGTTATTTATTTATGCAGCCTCGTATCGAACCTGAAGAAGACGAAGTAAAACTTGAATATCCCGCAAATTTAATATCACAGCAGAGTGCAAAAAATATTTTGCTCAAAGGCATTTTATCAAACGACAAAAAAATATTTTCTTTGAGCGGCGAAAAAGGTATAGGAAAAAGTCTTGTTTTAAAAGCTATTATGCATGACTTAAAAAGTTATAACTTATCTTGGCTTTACGGGAAATGCACACCGATTACACAGCTTACACCCGGCGGTTTAGTTCAGGATATACTTCTGAATATTTTTGAGCTCCCTAATTTTTGTCTTAATAACTTACAATTTAAAAAAGATGCATCAAAATATTTTAAAAACGAATTTCCTGAACTAAAAAATGACGAAGTTTTTGATTTAATTAACTTTCTTTATCCTGACAGCGAAGGAACTTTTGAAGAAATCGTTGCAGGCAAAAACAGAACTTTTGAATTCTTAAATAAAATATTTGATAAAATAACAGGTTCAAATAAATTTATATTTGTTGTTGATAACTTTGATTTTATCGACGGCTTTTCTTATGAATTTTTAAGCAGATACATAAAAAAAGAGAGCGTATGGAGCGACTTAAAATTCCTGTTAATCTATAATGAGCCGAAGCCAGCAAAAGGGTATTTTTATTTTCCTGCTAACAATGACGAAAATATTTATCTTGATGTAGGAATTGCACCTTTAGAATTTAAGCAAATCTTCACGCTTGTTGAGCAAAAGGTTAAGAAAATCGAAGGTTTCCCTGAATTAAACAAATATGAGCTGCAGGAAATATATAAAATCAGCAACGGTAACCCTTCATATATAAACCATGCATTAAGCTTAAGTTTTGACTGCCAGCTGAGTGATCAAACATTTGAGCTTTCAAGAACATTTAAAGGAGTATTGGAATACAGGCTTGCGCTTCTTGCCCATCTTAATCCGGTAGCCTACGATGTTTTACTTGGTTCTGCGATTATAGGCGACAAGATTAATATGAACCTTGTTAAAGAAATTTTCGAAATAAATGATTCAACATTTAGAGATATAATGATTTATCTTAAAAAGATGGATTATATCACGCCGATTAACGAAATTTTTTGTGAATTCAGCTCGCTGCTTTTATGGGAAACCATTCTTGCTACTGCAAAAAATGATGTTAATTATAATGAGATTAATAAGAAAATATTTACGCATCTTACTAATTTCACATTAAACTCTAATGCAATTCTCGGCATTATTTCACAAAATTTAAAACAGCCTCAAATAGCTCTTAATATTTGGACAAAGATTACAAGGCACGCATCATATATAGGTGACTTAAACCTTTATGCCATTTCACAAAAACAATGTCTGGCAATCATTAATGAATTAGATGAGAGCGAAACCCTCAAAATACGTTATAACATTTCAGAACGTCTTGGTAAACTTTTGGCAAATTCAAATCCGGTAGATGCTATTGAATACCTTCCCGATGCAATATCTAATGCTCAGGCAATTGGTGACAGCCCGAGAGAAATTGAGCTTTTGGCTTACCTAGCTTCCTGCTGCAGAAAAACGGGAAACTATTACGGGGAAGTCGAATGCGTAGACACTGTGCTGGAAAAAGTTAATCCGGAAAACAAATTGGAAATAGCGTTATTAAAAACAACAAAATTAAATGCACTTTTAAATATAGGCAACTGCGGACAAATTATCAATATGATTGACACAGAAATAATGCCTGTATTAGATGAATACTTTTCAAAAAACCAGAGCTCAAATGATTCAAAACTTCAATTTATGTATGAAGTCTGGCTGAAAACTTACCTTGTACTTGCAAATGCACTTGTGCTTCAAGGTAATGACAGAGCATTTGAAATACTCACAATCTTATTTGACATAATCGACAGAAATAATATTCAGGACGAACTTTTTATATGTAAATGTAAACTTACACTTGCGTTTGCAAATACAATCAAAGGTGATATAAAATCATCAGAACAGATGCTTGAAGAAGTATTAAAATCTTACCGCGAAAACGTAATGGATAATGAAACAATCCTGCGCTGGAACTTTATAAATATCATCAACAACTTTATCAGAAAACGTTACGACGGAATGCAGGAAGATTTATTCCAAATAGTAACCTTTGCAAACAACAACGGCGACAATTTTACTAAAAATACACTGAAAACTCTGCTCGGTAAAATCTTTAAAGATAACAACAATACTAAACAAGCACTGGAAATATATAATGACCAGATAGCATATTTTTCAAAAGAAAAAATGGCACTGGGAGCCCTGTTAACGTGGTTTTTAATCTCTGACGCAGCATTGACTGCAGAAGGTCCAGAAAACGCTTTGGAAATTGCATCACAGGCACTGGAAGTTGCGCAAAATCCTAAAATTGATAATTACTATTTTACAATTGCATTAAAAATGGTTATTGCAAAATGCTGCCTGACAACCTCAGATTTTGAAACCGCAAAAATGCACCTTGAAAGTGCAATTCTTCTGGCACGTAAATTTAATCTGAAAGATTTATTATCAAGATTATATGTGTTATATGGAAAATATTTTCAGGAAATCGGACTAATAAAATCATCCAGACAACAAGAATACCTTCAGGGCGCTCAAAAAATGTATGAAAAAGCAGCAGAAATAATTGCTCAAACAAAAAACAAATATGTTCATTCAGACCTTCAAAAAGCACAAAATGTTTTAAAATCTTTCTGCCGCCTCAACGGAATTGAAATTTCTTTATGAAACTAATAATTCATTTCCCACCCGTCATTAAGAATTTTACCGAAACAACCTCTAAAACGACTGCTGGAAAAACACGAATTATTATATAAATTTTGACGAAGTTCCTCAGCATTATCAGGGACATGACATACTTTCATCGAGTTGCAGACAGGTCTTACTCCTTCTTCATCAATTGTTCCGTCTTCGTAATAAGCAATAAAAAACACATCTATGCCTGCAATATTTGGTCCCTTTAACCCATTTGTATCTATAAGTATATGACTCCATCTGACATCACCGTCTGAATGACCTGACAAAGATTCAAGACAAATCGAAGCACCGCTGCCAAGTACAGCACAATCAACATTGCCCCACCAATTAGCAACATTTTCTATACCTCCTGAAGATACAGATGCACCGTTAAGATTTCTATACGCAGTATTAGGTATACAAGGAGTTGTAAGTTTATTACATATTGTGACAGTCCTAAAATAGTCTTTTAAAAATTGATTAACTGCAGTCTGAGAAGAGAACCCGGCCTCCGAAAGATTTAGAGCATTTTTATCGGTCATAACCTGCAAAAATGCCTGTTGAACTTCATTATAAACCTTATGCAGCTGCATAATATAAGTTTTCTTTTGATGATTTTGCATTAAAGAGGGTATTGTCATTGCAGAAACTACACCAATAATACCGAGTGTGACCAAAACTTCGGCGAGAGTAAATGCCCTGACAAAGTCAGGTCCTACACATTGGACTTTGCATGAATCTAAACTATCATGCTTAGGAGCAGTTAGAGTGCCCCCCCCCAGCAATCGTAGCCGCTTGACACGTCACATTGGAGTTTTGTCAATATTTCTCCAACTAACGAAGCAGCTCTGTTACTTAATCGTTTCATTTTTGCTCCTTTCATTTGTTGACCAAAATTTAAGCAGATGCACTGCTTTAATACATTATAACATATTTTGGCTATATTTCAACAAATTTGAATTTGATTATGTATTGACAAAATCAAGTTTGAGAGTTATAATAGATATAGAAAGGAGAGAAAAATGCACGAATGTAATCACGAACATCATTGCGGTCATAATCACGGTCATTGCAATCACAACGGCGAAGAACACTGTCATGAACACACAGAAGGACATCATTGTCATGGCAAAGAAGGCGGTTGTCACGGAAAAGGCAAATGGGGCGGTAAAAGAGAAGGTGCAGGAAGAAAATGCGAAAATCCAAAAATACCTTTTAACAGACGTTTAAATGAAGACTTAATAAACAAATTAAAGACCTATGCCGAAGAAAACGGAATAACAGAAACCGAAGCTCTTGAACGCGCAATCAAAAATCTTTAAAAGAAAAAAAGACCTCTAGTTTAGAGGTCTTTTCAACGATTTTATGTAATTCTGCTTGACATCACTGTGTTCATATAAATTGTCTAACAGGACTACATGCCTGGCATTTATTTGCGAAGAGCACCGTCTACTGCAACTGCAACTGCAACAGTTGCACCTACCATAGGGTTGTTGCCCATACCGATAATACCCATCATTTCTACGTGAGCAGGAACTGATGATGAACCTGCAAATTGAGCATCACCATGCATTCTTCCCATAGTATCTGTCATACCGTAAGAAGCCGGACCGGCAGCAACGTTATCAGGGTGCAATGTTCTTCCTGTACCGCCGCCTGATGCTACTGAGAAGTATTTTCTATCGTTTTCAAAACACCATTTTTTGTAAGTACCTGCTACCGGGTGTTGGAAACGAGTCGGGTTAGTTGAGTTACCTGTAATAGAAACATCAACGCCTTCGTGAACCATAATCGCAACGCCTTCTGATACATCATCAGCGCCGTAGCATTTAACTTTTGCTCTTTCACCGTCTGAGAATGGTGTTTCTTTAACGATTTTTAATTCGCCTGTTTTGTAATCGTATTTAGTTTCAACAGAAGTAAATCCGTTAATTCTTGAGATTACATAAGCAGCATCTTTACCTAAACCGTTTAAGATAACTCTTAAAGGATTTTTTCTAACTTTGTTAGCGTTTCTTGCGATACCGATAGCACCTTCAGCAGCTGCGAAACAGAAACATTGAGTTTCTTCTCTTAAAAGCATAGCTGCCAAATTACCGTGACCAAGACCTACTTTTCTTGTATCACCTACTGAACCAGGAATACAAAATGCTTGTAAACCTTCACCAATTAAGCTTGCAGCTTCAGCAGCATCTTTAGCTTGTTTTTTAAGTGCAATAGCAGCACCTAATGTATAAGCCCATACAGCGTTTTCAAACGCGATAGGCTGAATTCCTTTAACAATAGCATCAACGTCAATACCGTTTGATAAACAAAGTTCACGAGCTTCTTCTAAAGATTTGAAGCCGTATTCAGGAAGAACTTTATTTAATTTTGCTTGACGTCTGTCTTGTCCTTCAAATTTTACTGTCATTTTTATTTCCTCTTAATTTAAGTAATTCTTTTTTATCGGATTATTCGGGCTGTCGCAAAAGCGTAGTTTTGCTCCAACTTACGAGCTGGGCTGGTTTCACCTCACACGTGCCCTACCAAATATCCTCTATTCTACTCTTGGGTCTATCTTCTTAACAGCATCAGCAAATCTGCCGTAAGTACCGATATTTTTTTCTAAAGCTTCTTTAGGATCAACACCTTTTTTAACAGCTTCCATCATTTTACCAAGATTAACGAATTTGTATCCGATAACTTCGTTGTTTTTATCCAAGCCGAGTTCTAAAACGTATCCTTCAGCAACTTCAAGGTATCTTGGTCCTTTTTGCTTAGTTGAGAAAATAGTACCTACTTGTGAACGTAAGCCTTTTCCTAAATCTTCAAGACCTGCCCCTACCGGAAGACCGTTTTCAGAGAAAGCAGTTTGAGTTCTGCCGTAAACGATTTGCAAGAATAATTCTCTCATTGCAACGTTAATAGCATCACAAACCAAGTCTGTGTTAAGTGCTTCCAAAATAGTTTTGCCCGGAAGGATTTCACCAGCCATAGCAGCTGAGTGAGTCATGCCTGAGCAGCCTAAAGTTTCAACTAAAGCTTCTTGAATGATACCGTCTTTAACATTAAGAGTTAATTTACAAGTACCTTGTTGCGGTGCGCAGCATCCGCATCCGTGAGTTAAACCTGAAATTTCTTTAATTTCTTTAACTTTTGTCCAGTCTCCTTCTTGAGGAATAGGAGCCGGTTCACCTTTTACGCCTCTTTTGACGCAACACATTTGTTCTACTTCATGTGTAACTTGTATACGATCCAACATTTTCTATACTCCCTTCGGTTATATACAAGTCTATTGTATGCGCTCAAGAGGGCAAGTCAAGGTAATGTAAAGGTATTTAATCTCTCCAGTTAGTATGTCATCTGCCAGTTGTCGTTGAGTAATTTTCCGAAACATCCATCCCATCTTACTCCGTCTCCGTTAATACAATAGTCATTGAAATTTTTGTCTCTCTGTTCTTTTGTTAAAGGAGCAGATGTATAGTATTCATCTACAATTCCGTTGTTATAGATATAAACTGAAAAGAAGTCGCGTCCTACAATATTCGGCCCTTTTCTACCGTTAGTATCTATATATATTTCAGCAAGAAATTCACCTTTAGGATGGTAACAAGTACTTATAGCCGCACCGCTTGCAAGAACATAATTTGTTCTAGGCGTCCACATACCCAGACCCGATTGTCCGTTCATTTTCTTGTACTCATTTATATCAGGCAGACAAGGCGTCATATCCTCACCGCATTTACTGACTACTTTAAAAGTGCTTTCTATTAATTCATCAAAAGCATCTTGGGAATTTAAACCTGCTTCAGAAAGATTTACAGCATTTCTTTCTGTCTGATAGCGTAATAAAGACTGCGAAAGTTCATTATAAAATTTATGCAGCTGAACTGCATAAGATTGTCTTTGATAATTCTGCATCAAAGACGGAACTGTCATAGCAGAAACTACACCAATAATGCCGAGTGTGACCAAT
>ERZ779626.1097-NODE-1097-length-12902-cov-4.079707_pt1 | contig 12902 bp, 9 predicted proteins | sample MGYA00514209_ERZ779626 | MGnify/ENA primary metagenome ERZ779626 (study PRJEB29562, sample SAMEA4376713) | mouse gut metagenome | isolation source: Cecum | study: EMG produced TPA metagenomics assembly of the A DSS colitis mouse model was used to assess the...
ATAGTATCGCAAAATACGCTCCCCTTGAATTTTTTAAATCACACTTGTTCGCAAATGCTCCCATTACTTATGCTATGCAATGGGATTTCCTGTCCCTGCATTGTCTTACTTAGCCTTATTAAAGGCGGAGTATCTAAAAAGCTATATAGTTTTAAATATATTATACAATACTTTAATAATATATAATTTAAATTTTTTATATTAAAAATCAGGTTTAAAGTGAATATAGTAGAAATTTTTGGACAAATCTATAAAATATGGACTAAATGGTTTGAGCCATGTATAATACAAAACTCAAACCATATAATATTAAAATCTATCCAGAAATCTGGTTTGTCTCATAAATAATAAGTGCAGTTTTGATTTGAAGCTGCTTTGATTAATATTTTTTTATTAACCAAAGAACTTTGTGAAAACCTTCTAATTCGCTCATAGAAGTAACTCTTAAATGTTCTTTATTGTTTTCCATATTAATAAGAACAACGAAATCTTTATCTCTGTAAAAGCGGTAAAATTTCATATTTCTGCCATTTTCAAATATCATATCACCATCATTAAGTGGAGTAGCAGAGCATTTTACGCATATAAAGTAATCATTATCCCCTGCAATAAAAGCAGGAACTTCGCTGTTTACTTCAAACACAGTAACATTTTCTTCTGGATTTTTTGTGCCTAAAAGGAAAAGACCACTAACAGGAATAGTGTTTGTGGTAATACCTTTCTTTTTGCCATTAACAGGTGAGATGGCAACTTTAACAATGCTTTCTCTTTCGCTGCCATAAACATAACCATCTTCAGCTATTTCAAAAATATCATCTTTGCGTTTCTTTTTAAAGTTTTTGTTAGAAAAATAGTTTAAATCAACGCCAAGGAAGTATGCCATTTCAGAAAGCATTTGGAAATCTGGTTCTCTTTTATCACTTAAATAGTTAGACAAACGAGATGCAGAGATACCTAAATGTCTTGCAAGGTCAATTTGCCTTTTGCCAGTCTGTTTTAGCAGCACTTTGAGCTTTTTCCCTATCATAATAAATTCTCCTTATCACAACTCATTATGAAGCTTTTAATATATATCATAATAATTGCTCCTTATGTCAATTTATATTTATGATTTATACATTAAATTAATGAATATTTAACATTTTTTCACAAAATAATAAGTGTAATCTTAATGTATAGTCATATAGTAGGATTTAACACATTTTTTTTGTTATTACAAGTATTTTTTAATTATTATTTGTATTTTATAACAAAATATACACAATATATCATTTTTACAAATTTTATTGTATATGCTATAATGTAATTAAATCAAGCAGACTTTTAACATGTGCTGACAGTTTTTTATAATTTTTAGTTTTTTCTTCTAGAATATTAAGCAGCCTTTTATTTGTGTCATCATCATACAGAGCAATACCTTTATCATCCATAAATTTTACAGCTTCGCTGATATCTTTTGTAGATTGAATTATGTTAAATCTGTCTATTAATAATGTAAATTCTTTATTATCTGCCAGTAAGCTGCAGTAATCATATATAGGCACCTGTCTGCAAGCTGTTTTGTGTATTTCTTCTTTCACCTGCTCATATATACCAAGTGATGTATAGGCATCTACTGCATCAAAATAAGCGTTTTTATCGCCAAGTGCAAATCTTGCTTTTGCAATTTTAGCAAATTTTGTCTCATTTTGTAATAAAGAGTATACAATTTGTAACTGTTGATAAAAGGAAAGTTTAAATTGTTTAGGTAATTTTTTATTCTTCACAACAAATTCAAGAATTTTTTCTGCACATTTTATATCATCTATAAGCATACATGTGTTTGCAATATTGCCTATGCAGTGGTAATCTTTAACATTTTTGCATACATATTCTACTGTTTCATCAGAGCCTTTGTCTGCATATATAATGCCTGCATTAATGTAATTAAGTATAGATTTTGATGTAGAATGTGCAGTATGTTTTTGCAGCTCTGCTGCAGCCTGAGTGATAACAGCTGCACTTTCTTCATTTGTTAAATAAGATGCAAAATAAAGCATATCAAAGCATATACCAACATTTTTATTATATGCAAACTTATTTATATACTGTAATATTTCATTTATAAAAAAGTTATTTGTTTCTTTATCATTATGCTGATGTGCCTTTGCTGTGATAACATGCAGTAAAGTAAGATGGTTATCAATAATATAATCCTTAAATTCTAAAGTAAAAGGAATATGTATATTTCTAATTCTCATTTCTTCAGCTGTTTCAAATAAAAGCAGAGTGATTATAAAAGCATTTTTTAATTCGTTATCATGTATGTGGTTTTCTATTATATTTGTTAATATAGCAGCAAAATCTAATAAATCAGCAAACTGTTCATTTTCATTATCACATTTACTTTCAAGTTCATTAAGGATTTCTATAAGTCTGGCTTTAAAAAGAAGTCCTTCATCTTCAGCTGTCATTTTAACAACCTGACTATATATTTTGTAGGAAAAATTGATATGTTCTTTTGCTTCATCTAAAAGAACATCACCTAAAACTGACTTATCAGCTTTTTCAATTGACTGCTGTAATCTGTCAATAATATCCATTGATGTTTTAGCAAAAGGATTGTCTATATCGTGATTTGGTCTAAGAGAAAAATCAAAATTAGTCATATTTTTGCTTTTCATAAACTGTTCAATAATATCATTCAGCATAACAAACTCCTTACCTTATTTAGTTATTGAATTATAATCCTATTAACAAAAAAAATAAACTTAAAATTTAAAAAAATATGATTTTTTTTAATATGTTGATATATAAAGTAAATTAATGCTTAAAAATAAAAAACTTGAATAATTAGAATATTTTTAGTAAAATATTAAAAATTTTTTGAGAGTAAAGTATTGGTAAAGTTTGTTAATGTTGGTGTTTCCTTTGTTGGTGAATATCAGGCTTTAAATAATGTTAATGTGGAAATAAAGCGTGGTGAGTTTGTATATATAATAGGCAGGTCAGGGGCAGGCAAGTCTACATTTTTAAGACTTATATATGCCGATTTACTTCCAAGCCGTGGAGTTGTCTCTATTGAAAGCAGAGATATTAATTTAATGAGCAGAATAGAAGTGCCCTTTTTACGCCGTCAGATAGGTGTAGTATTTCAGGACTATAAACTTTTAGAAAATGTATCAGTCTTTGATAATGTAAAACTAGGGCTTGATATATTTTATATGAAACGCAGTGCAGCAAGAGAGCGTATATGGCCTTTGCTTAAAAGAATGGGAATATTTGAAAAGCGTGATGATATAGTTAAAAACTTATCAGGTGGAGAAAAGCAGCGTGTAGCTGTTGCAAGAGCATTAATTAATGACCCTAAAATTATTTTAGCAGATGAGCCGACTGGTAATTTAGACCAGGAAAATGCTGAAAATATTATGGCAGTATTAAGAGAATGTATAGACACTGGTGCTACAGTAATTATGGCTACCCACGATAAATTTTTACGGGAAAAATATCCAGCCCGAGAAATAGAGCTTGAAAAAGGTAAAGTTATGAGAGATGAGGTGAGAAATGAGCTCTAAGCTTACCTATCTTTTTATGCGTGGTGTGATTAGGTTTTTTGTTATATTACGCAGTAATTTTCTTTCTTTTTTAACTCTTACTACTGTTATTTTTATGTATCATGTTTTCTGGGTGGCAGGCTCAGGCACAGCAGGTTTTTTAAACCATTTATCACAGGCTAATACAATAAGGGTATATCTTGCAAATAATAATGATATTATAGCGGAACAAATATTGTCATCTATAAAAGTGCTTGATAATGTTACAAGTGCAAAATATTACAGTCAGAAAGATGCAAAGGCTTTTGCAGTTGCAAATGCACCAAAAGCTGCTACTCTTGAAAGTTTTGCAGAAGAGTTTTTCCCGTCGTTTATAGAGATTTATCCAAGTGATACATTAGAAGAAACTCTTGATAAAATAGTTACAGAAGCAGGACATATTAAAGGAGTAGATGAAGTAAGCTATGGCAAAGAATATATGATAAAATTTAAAGCAATAGGCAGAGGAGCATGGCTTTTTATTACAGCAATGAGTGTGCTTTTTGCTTTGTCAGCTGTTTTTGTAGTGTATAATACTATTAAACTCTCATTATACAAATATAAGGAAGAAATTAAGCTTTATTCTCTTGTGGGAGCAACCAGACCTTTTATATCAGTGCCTTATTTATTTGGGTCATTTTTTTTATCATTATTTGAATACTTAAGCAGACTGATTATTTTTGAACCAGTTTTCATAGCATTTAACAGTCGAATATTAATTAAGGCACGTATTAACATATATGATGTGCCAGATATAAAATATTTTATATTATCATGTATAATTGTATGTATAATAGGTGTGATTTCTGCAAGAGCAAGTGTTATATCATTTTTAAAACAGGTATCATCTATCAATGAAGATTAAGTTTATACTAACTGGTTTATTACTTTTATTTTATACTGTTTGTGTATATGCTCAGACTGCATCATTAGAAGAAATAAATAGAAATATTCGCAGTGAAGAAGCGGAGCTTAAAAAACTGCAGTCAGAAAAAATGAGTATTACAAAGCAGATAAGTGTATTATCATCTAAAATATCCAACTATCATATTCTTATTTCTGAGCTTAATAAGGAAAAGAAAAGGTGTGAAAGCAATATAAACAGTATACGCAGCAGTATAATAAAAGTTTCAAAAGAAATAGATGAAAATAAAAAGGATATTGCAAAAAGCAATATGTATGTGATAGATAATATGGGTTATTCAGATATTAAGATTATCACCACATCAGAAAAGCCGCAAGATACTGTTAAAATTCTTGAAATATTAGGAAAAGCAGGTGTTAATTTAAGGCTGAAAATAGATAAGCTTAATGAAGATGTAAAAACCCTTAAAAACCTTAAAGTAGAAGAAGAAGCCAGAGTTTTAGAGCTTGCATCATTAGAAGAAAGCAGGAATAGTGCTGTTAAAGAATTGCAGTCAGAAAAAAAACGCTATAATTCTATGATGACTATGATTAAGCATGATGAAGCAGGCAGGAAAGAATATATTGAGCTTTTAAAATTTCAAAGAAAAGAGCTTGATGACCAGATACAATTACAGGCAGAAAAAGATACAAATGCAGAATCTATTTATCAGCAGAAAAATAGTGCAAATAATAATCAGGGCAGGATAAAAACCTTTGGTGAAGATAAGCCTGTTATGACAGCTATGGCAGATGATTCACCATTTGGCAGGCTTGTAAAAAAACTTCCTACTCCTGTAAATGGAAAAATAATAGAGCAGTATGGCGAGCATATAGTGGCAGATGCTGGCATTAAGATAATGCATAAAGGTATAAAAATATCTCCAGCAGGCACAACTCAGGTAAAAGCTGTAGCAGACGGCATGGTAGTTTTTGCAGATAATGTAAAGAATTTTAATAATCTTGTAATTATTGATCATGGCTCATCATACTATACTGTTTATGGAAATATGGATACTCTGCTTGTAGAAACAGGTAAAAAAATTCGTCAAAGTGATATATTAGGCGATATTATAGTAGACCCTGCAGTAGATAATCCGTATCTTTATTTTGAGCTTCGGAAAAAAGAGCAGGCATTAAATCCTAATTTATGGTTTAAAAAAGGTTGATATATCTTGAAAATAGTTTATATAATATAAAGTTAAATTTTTAAATTGGAGTTATATATGAAAATTATCCAAAAAGTTTTATTTATAGTAGTTCCTATAGTATTTATTTCTTATGCTTTATTGCAGTTAAGTGGCAGCGGCACAAAAAGTGAAGCATACGCTGCAAATAGTAACAATGATGGTATAAATAATTTATTTGTTCAGTTATCTCAAAAAGGTAAATATAATCCAGATGACCAGTATAAAGCTCTTGAAACATTTATGGGAGTTCTTGATTTAGTTGATAAAAATTATGTAGAAACAATAGATAAAAAAGAAGCAATTTATGGTGCAATAAAGGGTATGCTTGAAGAGCTAGATCCACATTCATCTTTTATGACACCAGAAGAGTTTAACAGTTTTCAGCAAAACACAAGCGGTTCTTTTGGCGGGCTAGGCATAACTATCACTATGAAAAATGATTTATTAACAGTAATGAGTGCAATAGAAGATACACCGGCATGGCAGGCAGGCATTAAAGGCGGCGATGTTATAGCATTAATCAATGGTGAGCCTACTGCAAATATGACTTTGGATGAAGCTGTTAAAAAAATGCGTGGTAAATCAGGCTCTAAAATCAAGCTCACTATTACAAGAAAAGGGGAAAGCAAGCCTATTGATTTAACTCTTACAAGAGCAATAATTAAAATAAAATCTGTTAAATATGAAATGATAGATAAAGAACTTGGCTATATAAGACTTACACAGTTTCAGGAAAATTCATACAGAGAAATGGCAGATGCAGTCAAAGCCTTAACTAATTCTGGTGCAAAAGGTTTAGTGCTTGATTTAAGAAATAATGGCGGCGGTCTTTTAAACGAAGCTATTTCTATTGCAAGTATCTTTTTACCTGTAAACCAGACAGTAGTTTTCACAAGAGAAAGAGATAAACAGGAAAAACATTATAAAACGGAATCAGTTAATTTTTCTAACAGAACTATACCTATGGTTATAATAGTTAATGAATGGTCAGCTTCAGCTAGTGAGATTATTGCTGGTTCTATGCAGGACTATAAAAGGGCAGTAATTGTTGGAAAATCAACTTTTGGAAAAGGCAGTGTTCAATCTATTGTTCCGCTTCCTGACGGCTCTGCTGTCCGCCTTACTACATCAAGATATTATACCCCTGCCGCACGCTCTATTCAGGGTGTAGGCATTAAGCCTGATGTGGAAGTAGAGCCTGGCATAATTGAATATACTTCTGATTATTATGTTATAAAAGAAAAAGATTTATCAGGCCACTTAAAAGGCGAAAATGAAAAAGATAATAGTGCAGCTGTTGATGATTCAGTAAAAAGAGCATCACAAGTGCTGCCGTTAAATGATGATTTACAATACATTTCAGCAGTTCAAGTATTAAAAGGTATGTTAGTATATGGCAGCACGACAAACAAATAAGCGACCTGCGGGTAGAAAAACTACTACCCGTAAAAAAACATCTAAATCTAAATCAGCAGGTGGCGGTATCTTTTTAGGCATTGGTCTTATTGCTGTGCTTATTGCTTTAATATCTTTCAGCATTATGAGTATTACAGGCTCTAAGGAAAAAGAAGAGCCTAAAACTGTAACAGTTATCCCTGCACAGAAAAAAGCAGAAGCAGCGAAAAAAGAGCAGAAAGAACAAAAAGAGCAAAAGCAGCAGGCTGCAAAAACTGTCCCTGTGCCTAAAAAAGAGCCAGTAAAAAAAGAAGAGCCTAAAAAGGAAAAAGAGCAGGAAACAGTTAGTAATGAAAATATAACAGATTTAATTCGCCTTGTGCTTTATGACCATGAAATAAGCCGCTCGTCCGTTAAAGAGCGTAAGTCAAAAACAAGCAGTGGCAGGGATATAACTTATTTTGATATTACATGTGATGAAAATATGCAGCGTGGCATAAATTCTGCCATAAGTTCTATACTTAGAAAACATGGCTATAAAGTAGAATCTGCACAAAATAAAATAGTAGGTATAAGTAAAAAAGATGAGTTTAATATTGTATTAAAAGCACCTAAAAAAGAAGTGGTAAAAAAAGAAGAGCCTCAGAAAGAAGTTGTAAAGAAGCAGGAAAAGAAAGAGCCTGTAAAAGAGAAACCACAGGTGGCAGAAGCTGTGAAATATCCTCCGCTTCCGCCATATTCTAAAAAACAGGTTAAGTTTGCAATACTTCTTGATGATGGTGGAAATAGTGCAGAGCTTGCAAAAGAATATGCAGAGATAAAATATCCTGTTGCAGTTGCTGTGCTTCCTCATTTAGAGCATAGCAGCTTTACAGCACAGATTGCAAAAAAAGCTGGAAAAACAGTGTTTCTGCATTTTCCAATGGCACCAAAAAGCTATCCAAATACTGACCCGGGCAGTGGTGCAGTTCTTCCAAATATGCCGGAGCTTTTAATTGCTGGTGTTGTAAAAGAAAATTTTGAAAGTTTAGGTGTTAGTGTGGACGGATTTAATAATCATATGGGCTCAGCTATTACAGAAGATGCACATAAAATGGCACAAGTATTAAGTGCATCTAAAACTTACACAAACAGGTTTGTAGACAGCCGCACAACAGCACAGACAAAAGCCTATGAAGAGTGCAGGAAAGCAGGCTATAAATGTGGTGAAAACAGAATGTTTTTAGATAATGATAATAGTGTGGAAGCAATACTTGCAAAAATCTATGAAGCTGCAGAAAAGGCAAGAGATGACGGCAGTATTATAGCTATCGGACATATTCGCCCAAACACATTAGCAGCATTAAAAATAGCTCTGCCACAGCTTGAAAAATTAAACTATCATTTAGTTGATATTAAAACTCTTATAAATTAAAGGTTATTATGATTGTTTTAGGATTAGAATCATCATGTGATGAAAGATCTGTTGCAGTATATTCTTCTGAGAAAGGAACATTATGCAGTAGAACATTTTCTCAGGCAGATATTCATGCTTCATTTGGTGGAGTTATTCCTGAAGTAGCTTCCCGCAACCATATACAAAAAATTGAGCCTTTATACCATGCCTGTATGAAAGATGCTGCTCTTACAGGTATGGATTTAGATATTATAGGTGTAACAAATGCACCGGGGCTTATAGGTGCATTATTCGTAGGTGTTTCTTTTGCCAAAGGGTTAGGCTATGCACTCCATAAACCAGTTGTGCCAGTTCACCATTTAGCAGCACATATCCTTGCAGCAGAGCTTTCATATCCAGACTTAAAGCCGCCATATACTGCATTAATTGTTTCAGGCGGTCATACTCATATTTTTGATATAGATGAAGCATTGAATTTTACACTGATAGGCAGAACCATAGATGATGCAGCAGGTGAAGTCTTTGATAAAACTGCAAAGGTTATGGGTGGACCATATCCCGGTGGTATATTTATTCAAAATCTGGCTGAAAAAGGGAACAGGCATGCAGTTAAGTTTCCACAGGCTTTCAAAGGGGAAATAAAGTTTAGTTTCAGCGGCTTAAAAACTGCTGTTATGAATACTATACAAAAAGAGCAGTTCTGCCTTGAAGATATTGCTGCATCTTTTCAGTGGACTGTTGCATCAACATTAGCAGATAAAACATTTCAGGCAGCTTCACTTTTTAAAAGAGATAAGATAGTTGTTGGCGGTGGTGTTGCAGCAAATCAGGAAATAAGGCGTGTATTTAATGAAATGGCAGAAAGTTATGAAAATATAAATGTATATTTTCCAGAGCCTGCAAGGTGCACAGATAACGGAGAAATGATAGCCTATGCAGCATATAGATTTTATAGATTTAGAAACTTTTTAAATTATAAAGGCAGTGCATATGATACAAAACATAGTATTGGTTTATTATAATGTCTGATTTTTTTAAAGATAATTTATTAAAAAATGACCTAGTCGCAGCACCACTGGCAGGTTATTCACATTTACCTTATAGAAGAATACTCCGTAAATTTTTTAATGGCATAATATATTCAGAAATGATTTCTGTAGAAGGGCTTGCAAGAAGAAATAAAGAAACTATGGAATATCTTGACAGGCTTGAAAGTGATACTCCATTAGTGTTTCAAATATTTGGAGGCAAACCAGAAAACTATGCAGAAGCAGTGCGTGTGGCAGAAAATGAATGTCAGGTAGATGCTTTTGATGTAAATATGGGCTGTCCTGTAAAAAAAGTAATAAAAGCAGGCGGTGGCTGTTCTCTGCTTGGCGATTTAGGCAGAATAAAAGCTGTTGTTTCAAATATCCGCCATGCAACAGAAAAACCATTTTCTATTAAAATACGCATAGGGCTTGATGAGAAAAATCTTGTATATAAAGAGATTTTAAAAATAGCAGAAAACGAAGGTGTAAATGCATTAGTTGTCCATGGCAGAACAAAACGAGATATGTTTGGCGGCACTGTCCGCATTGATATACTGCAGGAAATAGCAGATATGGCAAATATTACTGTTATTGGTAATGGTGGTGTAGCAGGATATAATACTTATAGGGAAATGAAAGCAACAGGCGTTGCAGGTATTATGATTGGAAGAAGCATGATGAAAGCACCATGGGTATTTAAAGCCATAGAAGATAAGTGCAGTGATGATGATTTATATAATTATTTAAGTCCTGCTGAAATTGGCAGCCTTTTAATAGAGCTTTGGAGCTATATGCTTGAGCATACAAAAGGCAGGGGTATGAAAGAAACTCACTATATGCATATATTGAAAAAGTTTGCTGTATGGTTTTGCAAGGGGTTTGAAATGGCAGCAGATTTTAGAACTAATATATATAAAACTAACAGCATAGATGAAGTGCTTTCATTAATAAGACAGTTTTATAGATGTTAATATGGCATGATAGAATATATAGCTGCTGTGTATAATTAATCTTCATAATGTTCTAAATAAATCATGGTTTATAGAATATATCAGCATTAATAGTGGAAAATATCAGCTTATGACTTTGTTGTTTTGGACTTATCCAAAAGTTTGTCACATAAGTCATTTTGAGCCTGATTTTATAGGCGAAAAATCTAAATTATATATATTACAGCAGTGCATAATATATTAAAAGTATCTTATCTTTTAGATACTTCGCTTATAAAGCAAGCTCAGTAAGACAATGCAGGGACAGGAAGTCCCGTCTTTAGTGAGTGATAGCCAAACTTGTTTTGGCAGAGCGTGATTTAAAAAATTCATGGATGAATTTTTTAATATAAATTTATTAAGATACTTCGCTTATAAAGCAGGCTCATTATGACACAATAATAACAATGCTATTTATACTAATAGACTATATTGTTGGATAAATCTATATATATGCTGTTATGGCAATCTACATATTGTCATTCTGAGCATAGCGGAGAATCTATATAATATAAGTTTCAATAATTATCCATATTGTTTTAAGATTGTTTTGTAGTTTTATATTTTAGATTATTCGCTTTAAAGGTTTATAATAGACATTGGGGATAGGGAAATCGGAATAGACACATAAGGGTAGGAAATTGGAAAAACAGCACAGGAAGTATGCAGGCTGTAAAATATATAAAAATAAAGCCCCGCATAATGCGGGGCGGGAAAGTTGATTAATTTTAATTAATAATTTGGTGCATCCTTACCTAAATCTGTAGGATTAATTCCTGTAACTTTATTAAATGGTGCGACAGAAATATCACTATATCCCATTTTCTCTGGTTGAGAACTTTCCTTACTCATAATAACATAAGTAATAGGGTTAACTGTTTTATTTCCAGCTATTGGAATACTAATTTCTTTTCCAATTAAATGAGAATATAAAATAATTTCTTTTGATAAATTATTTTTATATTGTCTAACATCAAATGTAGAAGTTGCCCAAGTACCATTTGCAGTCAAATGTCTGCCAGTAATTCCTTGAACAGTGTTTTTACTGTTATTAGAATCACCACGATTTGTAGTTCTATATACAGAATATTGATATTGGTCATCAGGTGAATTCTTTGCCATAGATTCTGCAGTCATTAATATTTTTGTATGTATAACTGCTGAACCATCATCTTGGATTGTAATTGTAGCCTTACCTACAAATTTATCTTTATTAACAATAATATTTTTTACAAAACCACCACCTTCACACTTAGTAGAATTAAATAATTCCTTATATAACTCACAGTCAGTTGTAACAGGCACTTCTGTTTGTGCTCCCATAAAACCACCTGCTTTACCTGGATTAGTTCCAAAGAATGTTATATTATAAGTTCCTTGAGCTGATGCAATAAAAGAATCATTGCTAGAAAAATCAACTAAGCCTAATACATCTAATTCATAACTTGCAGATAAATTTTTCCCGTTTGATGTAGCAGTAGCTGTGATAGTTACAACACCATTTTTTAAAGCTTTTACACTGCCATTATTATCAACACTAGCAATATTAGCATCACTACTTGTGTATTGTAAACTAGATATTTGATTTTTAATTGTATCATAGTTATCAATAGCAATAGTTTGAGTTTCATTTTGTGTTAATTGATATGAAGATTTGATAAAGCTTATATTTTCTATACTATCAGTAAGTGTTATTTGAAACTGTGCAGTCTTACCATTTTTAATAGTCAATGTAACTGTGTCATCTACCATTACCTTTGTTAAAACAAGCTCTCCTTCGCCATTTACACAAGTAATGGTGCCACTTCCATTTGAATTTGTAGCCCAATCAACTTCTGTATCAGAAGTATTTGATGGAGTAATAGAAAAATCAATAGTGATATTAGAGCCTCTGAAATATGAGTGGGATGCAGTATCTATAACGATATTTTCTACAGGAATGGTTACAGGGGCATCAGGACCAGCTGGTTCTACATCTAAACCGCCATCAACTTCTATATCATTTGTTTTTCTTAATTCTAATTTTAGATATTGACCATCTTGAACAATTGAGTTATCTAATATTGGTTTGTATTGTGGGTTTTTAGCAGGGTCTAATGTGAAATAAAGACCATATTCACTGCCTTCAATTAATTCTGCACCTAAATTATCAAATGTATCAGCTATAAATTTATTTAAATCACCACCTGCACTTTCTAAACCTGATAAATCAATAACATATTTATCAAACAAGATTTGTGTGTCTTCAAAATCAAGGGACATTAAAACTTCTGGTGCTTCCATACCACCTGCTGCTTTATTTAAATTCAAACCAACACGAAGTTCGCTTTTCATAGCTGGAGTATTAACTGGCTCTCCATTAATGCCGTATAAAATAACATCATAAACACCTAAAAGACTGAATGGGTTTCCTGCTAAATCAATAG
>ERZ779626.1100-NODE-1100-length-12895-cov-4.976558_pt1 | contig 12895 bp, 5 predicted proteins | sample MGYA00514209_ERZ779626 | MGnify/ENA primary metagenome ERZ779626 (study PRJEB29562, sample SAMEA4376713) | mouse gut metagenome | isolation source: Cecum | study: EMG produced TPA metagenomics assembly of the A DSS colitis mouse model was used to assess the...
CGTAGAGCCGTAGAGAACCTCCAAGGTCCTTTCGGGAACGGTCGCGTCCGTGCTTGCGTAAACGTCGAGATAAATCTTTTCGAGCACGTCGGAAGATTCGTAAACCCCGCCGTTAGTGTTGAAACAGCCGAAAACAGATTCGGTATGCGGCTTGTCGTTGGTGAAAGCGTGATTAATATCGAAGCCGTATTTTTCGATTGCGTGGGCGAGGTAGTTTGGCATTGCCGCTTCGCCGAGCTTTTTAGTGCTTGCAGTCTGCGCGTAAACGTAGTAGGTTGCGTCCGCGTCGTACGCGTCTGCGAGTACAGCCTTACCGTCGATTTGAAGATAGTACGCCGTATTTACCCTTGTAAAGTAGGTTACGCCTTCCTCGTAAGCGGTCGCCTGCGTATATTCGCCGTCGTAGGTGAAGTATTCGCCCTCGGCAAAGTCGGCTTCCGTCACGGACGCCTCGGCAAAGTCGTTATAGAACGACGCTTCGTCAACGCTGACCTGTTCGAGGCTGTAAACCTTACCGCCGTACAGCTCGGTCACGCCTTCGAGATAGGTGCCGAAGTCGAGCGTAAAGTTTACCATCGAGCCGATTTCGCCGTAAGCCTTTAATCCGCTTAAACCGTTTTCGTTTCTTAAAATGACCGCGCAAAGCGCCGTAACCGTGCCACCCGTAAGCTTTTTGGCGTTCAGGTCGAGCGCGTAATGGTTATCGTCGCCGGAAAGATTGAACTTTTCGGTTGCAAGCTGCGCGCCATTGCCGTAGACGGATACGGGTTCGCCGTTGCCGGTCCTTACGATAAGTCCGTCAATATAGTCGGCAAGGTTAAACTTGTCTTGCTTTTCGTGCTGCTGAAGCTGCTCGTACAGAGCGTAGCTTTTGGGCTTTGTCAGTCCGCTGTCGATATTCAGGCCGATTTGGTCGACGAGAATTCCCCAAACCGTACCGTTGGTGCCGAGCAGCCACTTCAAGGGAGAGTTGTTCTTATCGAGCATATTGTCCATGAAGAACTCGATAGTCAAAACCTTGTAAGCTTCGTCGGCAGTGCCTATATCCCTTCCGAGCACTATAAGCCCGTTAGAATACGTAATACTAATATCCTTGTTTTCGGTTAAAGCCATACCTATAACCGAAGTCTTCTGCATTGACGCGGCAAGCGTGAGATAGAACGAGTCGTTCTCATCGAAGCCCGCCGTAAGAGTTGCGTTGTTAAATCTTAAATTTATGCTGCCGAGTACGGGAATATCCTTAACGTCAACGGCAATAGAGCCCGTAAACGTATACAGGTTGTAAAGCTGCTTGTTATCGTCCGTAACCGTCTTTGCAAGGTCGGAAAGCAGAGTCGAAATAAAGCCTATGTCGATATAGTCGTCGGGGTTGATTGCGTCGGCTCTGCCCGCGCAGGGAGCCGCGTCAAGCGTCAGCCACGCGTCGAAGCCGTCGCGGGTTAGGCTTGCGTTAAGCGTCTTTGCCGCGTCGTCGAAGCAAGCCGATATTTTGCCTATTTTTACGCCGAACAGCGCTTCCGTTATAGCGTCGACGTTGATTTCCGCAGCGCCGTTCTGCTTGTCGAATACGAAAGATTCCTCTAAGTTTAGCGTAAGCAACGCGCCTAAAAGCTTGGTTAGCGTAGAAGTTCCCGAAACGCCGTTTTCGTCGGTTACAGAGGCGAAAAGCGCGATGTTTTCTGTATCCGCAAGCGAAGCACCCTTGCCCGAAAGCTTGTTGAACATTTCAACGAGATTTGTGTCGGTAATCAATCTGACAAGCTGCTCGGCAGCGTCGTAGACGTTCATTACGTCGGTTTTGAACCTTATTCCCGTAAGGGTAGTCGCGCCGACCTTGTTCAGCTCTGCGTACAGAGTGCGTCCGCTGTACGCGACGTTTGCGATAACCGCAGTGCCGTTTATGTTCATATCCAGCGCAACGTGCATAAGCTTGGTTGCGCGGCGAGTGCCGACAAGTCCCTCGTCGTAGTAAAGCTCCGCATTGACGCTTACGCCTTCAAGCGCGCCTATGCCGCTGTTTGCACCCGAAAGGGCAAGCTTTACGCAATAGGGATTGTCGCCGAGAAGCTCTTTAAGCGAAATTTTTTCAAGCTCGTCGAAAAGGTCGCTGTAAAGTATTCTCAAAAATTCCGATATTCCGTAGTAGGTGTATTTGTCGGAGGAAAGCGCGCCGCATATCGACGAAATAGTTTCGCCGCTGCCGGCCTCCGCCGAGACCGTTGCGTTGAGCACTCCCGCCTTTGCGATGCCGAGAGAGAGACAGCCGTCCGCGCCGAGAGTTACTGTAACGCCGCCGCAGTGTTTAACGACGAGATTATAAATAGCCTGCTCCGCGGTCGTCTTATCAAGCTCGACTATAAATTCGTTTGCAAAGCGCAAAAGCGCGTTGAGCACCGTTCTCACGTTGTTGTTTGTAAGTATCTCTTCGAGCGTGTACCCGCCGACGTTCAGCGCGTAGCCGCTTGCGGCGTTTTTACCGAGCAGACCCTTGAACGCGTTTACAAGCTTATCGATTTCACTGCGTCGTACCCTTACCCCCGCTTCGTTAAGCGTGAAAATTATGAAGGGGTCGTTCACTTGGTCGTATACGAAATTTACTTCGAAATTGTACGCGTCGACCGCAACCGAAAGCGACACCGCCGCTTTAACTGCGTTTTGCGTCCAGATAATCTCGCCGTTGCCCGTAATTTTGGCGGGCGTGCCGTCGATAACGGCAGACGCATCGATAATAAACGCTACGTCCTCGGCATCGGCTATCGCCTTGCCCTGCTCTATCGCCTGATTGATTAAATCGAGCAGCGCCGTCAAATCGAGATATTCGCCCTTAACGGGAGCCGCGGGCATAACGTAGCTGTCGTTGCCCTTCAAGCTCATTTCCGCGCCGAGCTTATCAAGCCTGCCGTACAGTCCCTCGTGCGTCAAATCGAGTTGAAGGCTTCCCATTTCCACGCCGAGGTTCAAACCGAGCGCGGTAAGTATTTCGTCCACGTCGAGCGTCAGCGAAAGCTTTTCCGCAGAACCCTTGACCGCTTCCGCAAAGTCGATATTGGCAAGCACGCCGACGACCTTGGAAATTACGTCTGCCGTCCCGCTCTGCGCGGCGGGCGCAGCCGCGGAAATTATGCGCTTGACCGCAGGTATAACCTCGCGCACGTCGCAGTAAACCTTTGCGTTGATTGTGGTTTTGTCTATTCTCGTTACGTTGACGTAAACGGCGCTGTAATCCTGCGCGGAAATATCCGCCGGATAGTACACGGTCAGCTCGACCTCGAGTCCGTAATAGGATACGAGCACGGGCATGCACACCGTCACGTTGTTGTAACCGTTTTCAAGCTTTGCGTACGCGGTGGCAGATACGGTAAGCCCGCTTAAATCGATTGCGTCGGTTATTTCGCCGCCGATAAAGTCGATTGCTATTTCGTACACGCCGCTGTTTATTATATTTTCAACCGCGTCGATAAAAGCGTTAATGTCTATAAATCCTTCGGTTGAGAACGCGCCGAGCGCGTCGTCGCTGCCGCGGAATTTAACGAGATTGAGTCCGATATGGGCATCGGAAGCAGTCAGCTCGTACTCTGCGGGAACGTATTCGGCTTCTATCGTACCAAGACTCAAACCGAGATTGAATTCGGAAAGCAGCGTATCGAGGTCGAGCTTTACGGTCGCCTTGTCGTCCGTCACGTTGAGAAACTGACTGAAATCGAGCTTTAAAACGCCGCTAATGATTTTGCCTAAAACGTCCGCGCTCTCGGACGAAGCATCGCCCGAAGGAGCCTTGAACGCGTTGATTATATTTTTGACGCTTTCCGCAGCGTCGGTTATATCCAGCGCTACCTTTGCGGAAACCTCCGTTCCGTTAGCTTCCGTTATACGTAAATAAATTTTGCCGTATCCGCCGTTGAAAGCGACCTCGTAATGCGCCGAAAGTCTAAGAGAAATTCCGCGGTAAGCTATTGCAAGGCTGTCTATATTGACGCTCAGACCGCCGAAGCCGTCCGTAAGCGCAAGCTGCGCCGACGCGTCGAGCGTAAGTCCCGTCAAATCGAAGTCGGTAGTAAGCCTGTCGTTGCCCGCGAAGGACAGCTCGAAATAATACGATTGCTTGCTTAAAAGCGCGCTTATACTGTCCACGTAAATTCCCAAATCCACGTAGCCCGCCGCGGAGAATTCTTCCAACGCGGCTTCGTTGCCGTTCAAGCGCACGGTAAGGCCGAGATTTTCAAGCGTACCGCTAAGCGAAGCCGTTGCGGTAACGAATTCGAGTTTAAGCGTACCGAAGGAAATTCCGCCGAGGGAAATATCCAACCCCGCGAGAATTTCGTCAACGTCGAGGTTGACGTTCAGCTTTTCGTTGGTTGCGTGAATAGCTTCGTTATAATCGAGCTTTAAAACCGTTTCTATAACCTTAGCGATTAAATCGCTCTGCTCCGCCGCGTTCTGCGTCGAGGGAGTGAACTTCGCAATTATATCCTTTATTCCGTCCGCCACGCGCGATATGTCGCAGTATACCCTTGCGTCGAGAGCTATGCTTTCGCCGTTAACCGTCAACGAGGTGACGTGCAGATAAATTTTGCCGTATCCGCCGTCCGATAAATTCACCGTATAGTAAGCGCAAAGCTGCACGCCGTAATCGTCGCAATTCACGTTAAGAGGCAGCTTTACGCGAACGCTTCCGCCCTCGACGGCGGCGGTGGCAACGCCCTCGACTTTAAGTCCGCTCAAATCAAGACCGTCGCTTATTTTTTTGCCTTCGAGGGCAAAAGAAATATCGTACGAGGGCTTTGCAAGAAGCGAGCCTACGCTTTCGATATAGACGGTCAAATCGACGTAGTCTTTGGTATCCTCCAACGAGGGCAAAGTACGCTCCGAGCCCGAAACCGCAAGGCTGAGCCCGAGTCCCGATACGCTGCCCGATATAATTTCGTCGGCCCTGTTAAAGTCGAGCGCAAGCGTTCCGAAGTCCGTTCCGAGCGAAACGCCCAGCCCATCCAAAAGCCTGTCGACGTTAATTTCAAGGCTGAGCGCGTCCGCATTGCCGCTCACCTTTCCTATTATTGCCGCAAAATCGAGATTGAGAACCTTGTTGATTATATCCGCAAGCTCGTTACCCGCAGCCGCCGTTGACTTAGCCGCAGGCTTGAACAAAGAAATAATTTGCTTTACCGCGTTGACTGTATCGCCGATGTCGCAATAAATCTTTGCATCCACCGCCGTACCGTTTATTTCGGTTACGTGAAGATAAAGCTTTCCATAAGCCGCTCTTTCATATATGTACCTTGCGCCGAGCTTTAATGAAATGCCCTTATAGAGAGCCGAAAGCTCGACGTCGGCTGCAATGGCGCTGCCGATTGACAGGTATGCCGACGCGTCGAGCGTCAGCCCTTCGATAAGCGTGCCGTCAAGTCCCAAATCTATTTTTACCGTATTGCTGGACAGAATGTTGTAAACGCTGTCCGCATAGTCCGCAAGATTTGCGGGAGTCTGCGCGGGGTCTCTCGTAATTACCTCTCCGCCATCGGGAACGATACCCGCCGAAAGGTCGAGCGCGACGCCGCCGTATTTTACGCCGTTAAGCGCAAGGCTCTTTACCGAGAACGCATCTCCGTCCTCTTCTCTTATTCTGTCGAAGCGCATTACCGCGTCGATACCGACGCCGAGATTGAGCAGATTGTCCGAATTGAGAGAAATAACCGCTTCGGTATCGCCGACGTCAAGCTTCAAATCGTTTAGAAGCGAGCTTATGTCAAGTCCGCCGTCCGCCCCATCCGCAAGCGCGGCGGGTACCGACGCAATGCCCTTTATCCAGTCGATAATCGCAGTTACCGACTGCGAAACTTCGTTGATGTCCGCGGTCATGGCAAAGCCCGTACCGTAGTAGACGTTTACCGCGCCGCTTTTGAATTCGATAAACAGGTCCTGTCTGCCGCTGCCCCTCTTTTCAAGCGCGATGCGCGCGTCAAGCGAGTTGAGCACGTCGTTCATATCGGCAAGCTTTAAGTAGACCTTGCCGTCGTAAGCCGTGCTGCCGACGGTCAAATCGAGAGAGAACTGCTGTCCCGATTGCGATAAAACCTTGCCGAAGCCGCCGCCGAGTATCTCTATGACGCCGTAAACGGGCTCTTCATCCGTTCCGTCGTCGGGCTTGCTGCCGACGTAGCTTTTATAATAGTCCTTAAAATATGCGAAGTGCGCCTCGTCGAAGCCCTCTTCGGTATAGTCAAACTCCGTCGTCGTTTTCGAAGTACTGCTCATATCCATGCCGCCGAGCGCGCGTGGATTGATTGTAGCCCTCTCTTCGCAGTAGCTTTCTATAATGCGCCATTCGGCGTCGAAAGTAAAGGTTATTTCTATTTTCTTGAATACGGGGAACTTTTTAAGTCCGCCCCTCGTCTTCATTCCGTACTGGTACCAGCAGCCCGCGCCCTCGTTGAGGTAGAACTTCTGCGAATAGGTGCCGTCGCCGTTGTCTACGACCGCGTCCGCGCCGTCGACTGTCTTTTCGTTGATTACGTAAACGGAAATTTCCTTTGCAAACTCGCCGTAATCGTATTTGTATTTTTCCCTGTCATAAACGGAAGGCTTGCCGTTTGCCCATTCGATGTCGAGCGGAACCGAATTTTTGCCGGGCTTGTTGCCGCCGCGGACGTGAGCCTCGTTGTCCCCGATAAAGCAGGTCTGCGTTGCGCTTTTGATAAGTCCCGAATACGAAAGGTCGGAAGCGACCATAACGTCGAACTCCTCTCCGCTCGCATCCGCGGTCTTGTAGTCCTTCCACGACTGCGTTATCTGTTCGTAACCCGTTGACTTGGTTGAGTTATACGCGTAGATATTGTAAAACGGCTGACTGTCGAGAACGTAAGCCATATACCCTATATTGTCAATCGGGGCAACCTCGGTGGGAAGCGCGCCCGCAACGGGCTTTTTCCTTACCGTCGTCGCGTTGGGGTCCACCACCACGGGGCCGTGCTGTTTGAGCGACGAAATACCCAAAAGCATGCTGAACGCCATAATTGCGGACAGCAGCAATACTGAAAATATCATTACGGCTATTCTGAAGCCGGATACGTTATTCGTTTTTAATTTGGATTTACCCATAAAACTTTCCTGAATTTTACAATCGTTAGTGTTACAAGTATATATTAATTTTATTAGCGCTGTCAAATAAATTACACTGTTTGTAATAAAAAAATATTACAACCGCCCAAAAATATATATACAAATCGTTAAAAAAACTCAAAAAACGACCCCCGCTTTATATTATAATGGTTTGCGGAGGTCAAAAATATGGCAATTAAAATTTATATGACAAATATGAAGGGCGGGACCGGCGTAACGACGTGCTGCATAGGCCTGGGGCTTGCCCTTGCGCGGGCGGGCGAAAGAACGCTGATTTTGGACGGCGACAGGCACGCCGCGAACGCGCTTTGTATGTGCGGATGCGGAAATATGCAAATATATACGCTTGCCGACTACGAAAAGGGCGCGTGCCGCGCCAAACAAACGCTGATACCGCACGGCAGCGCGGCGAACCTGTCGCTGTCCTCGTCGCTGGGACTTGCTGACGATAAATGCGCCGAGGCTGCCGTCGAGGAGCTTGACGGACTGTTCGACTACATACTTCTCGACAATATCGCAATGAAAAAATGTAACTCGGCAATAATCGTCACCGAGCCGCACCTGCCTTCCGTAAAGAGCTCGGACGCGTGCAAGGCGTACCTTTCGGACAGCGGAATTAAAAACGTATCCCTTTTCGTCAACAAGCTGAACGGCGGACAGATTATAAACGGCGACGTTATGACCGCGCAGGAAATTGCCGCGCTGCTGCGGCTGACGCTGAAAGCGGTAATCCCCGAGGATTTGTCCCTTCCGCTCGGCAGATGGAAAAAGAGTACCGTAAAGGCGTTCAGGGCTGCTGCGGAGACTGTAAGCGGAAAACGCGAAACCGTCTGCAACGTCTTGAAGCCCTACTTCGGCTTTAACGGATTTATCAAACGCAAAGTGAGGGAAAGACTATGAACGCAGATTTAAAGCGAATGTTGTCGCTTGACCGCGACGACATGTCCGACTTTGAAAGAGAGCTGTTTTTATCGGACGTAAAGAAAGTTACGGACGAATACTTCGAGAGCGACGGCAACGCCTCGCTGGAAATTACCCGCGCCGACGACGGATTTCTCATTTGCCTGCTTATGTCGGCAAGACGCATTAAAAACGTAAAAAAACCGCAGTAGCTACTGCGATTTTTTCTATATGCGGTCTTTTATTATTTCCACGGCGGTTTTAAGCTCGGCGTCGTCCTTGGTCCATTCCCACTCCGCGGGCAGCGGAGTGCAGCCGTCGCCGACGGTCACCCCGACGTCGTGAATACAAGTGGTCTTGTCGGGCCAGAAAATTTTCGCGGTGGTAAGCTTCAACACCTCGCCCGTAGAGAAATTGGTAAACGACGACTGCATAATCCCCTTACCGTACGAGCGCGCGTTTTTTACGCCCTTGCCGTCGGGGTAAAGCCAATTTATATACGCGTCGGAATACTGCGACACGAAAATGTTTTTATAATCGAGCGCGCCGTAGCACACCATTGCGCCGATAAGCGCCTCCGACGCGCTTGCCGTGCCCGCGTTTGCAAGCACGAACACGTTTACGCTTTTATCTATTCTTTGGGCGGGGTCGGAAATCTTTTTGCAATAGAATTTATCTTCCCTGCCCTTCTTGTCGCGCGACAGCATTGCAAGCATCGACTTGCCGTCCGCAAACGCGCCCGCTATGTCCTGCATTACGTCAACGTATCCGCCGCCGTTCGAACGAAGGTCGAGAATAAGCGACGTACATTCCGCAGCGTTGAACTTTTCGACGAGCGAGTAAAACTCGTTTACGGCAGTGCCGAAAAACTGGTCAAGCCTCAAATAAGCGCAGCCCTCGGGAAGATATGACATTCTTAGCGAGGTCTGCTCGTACAGCGCAAGTCCGCCGTCCGCAGAGTCGCCGAAGGTCCAGCCCGTCGTCGCAGTGCTCAGGCTCGTGTAGCAAGCGGTGTATTCGGACTTTGCCACGGTGAAGGAATTTCCGTCCTCGGAAACGAGCTTCACCTTAACGCCGTCGCCGATAGGCGAAACGAATTTACTGAAAGAGTCCGAGGAATCGAACACAACCTCGCTCCCCCCCTCGACGCTGCCGCGCGTAATATACTCGCCCGCGCGCAGTCCCGCCGAGTACGCGGGGGAATTGCCGACGACGCTGCCGATAAATATTCCCCTGCCCTCTACGAACGCGTAGCTAATGCCGACGCCGCTTTTCGAACCCTGATTGCTTTTAATAACCTGCTCGTACTCTTCCTTGGTGTAGTACTCGGAATAAGGGTCGAGATATTTGTCAGAAATAGCGCCCAGAGCGGTATCTGTAAACGAGGCGTCGGGCTCGCCGAAATAGTAATTGTCCTTTATGGTTTTCAGCGCCCACTCGTACGACGAAACGGCCCTGCTCGACGAGCATCTTTCGGTTAGAAATCCCGCCGCAAAGGACAGCATGGCTATCGCAAACGCGATTATCGCGGACACCGCGATTTTGATTTTTTTATCGTTCAATTTTCATACCTCACTTCTGTTCGTAGAGTACCCTCAGTATCTGAAAGGTTACCGCCATTTTGAAATTTCTCAAATCTATTCCCGTGGTCTTTTTAATTTTATTCAGCCTGTAAATCAGCGTATTTCTATGCATATACAGCTTTCTCGCGGTTTCGGATACGTTCATTCCGTTTTCGAAAAAACAGTCGACGGTAAGCATAAGGTCGCCGTGCTCGAATATCCTTGCAAAATTTTTCATATCGTAGCCCGAAATAAGCTTTTCTCGCTGCGCCTTGTTCAGGCACGCTAAAATACCCCCCAAATCAATATTTTGCACCGTTCGTCGGGGCATACTACCGCCCCAATCGTATTTTTCGCGCTTTGATTTTTCCGTACGGTTATCGTTCATATTGCTTATCCCTCCACGGAATTATAACGCATAAACGCAACATTTGCAATACATTTTACGGACATTTGAAACTTTATAATATATTGCCCTTTTTCCGTATAAATTCCACTAACGGAAGTAAAATATTAAAAAGCCTTGCATACGCCCTTTCGACCGTTACAATATAATATAGTGTAAATTTCCCCGTGCGGGTAAAATTTGTCAATTTATCCTTGACATAACATATAAATTGTATTACAATATATAAATAAATGGCAGCCTTATATGCGGCGTCCAAACGATATTTTTGCCCCGACGGCAGATACGCCGAAAGGGTTTCTACACCCGTTAATCCGAGGAGATTTTCCAATGCAGAATACAGAAAAAAAATCTAAAAAGTTCGTAGTGCTTGCTACATACGTCGTAGCCGTGCTGTGCCTGCTTGCGGGTCTTTTCCTGCCGTTTTTCAACGGCAAGGGCATACTTGCATTCCAGCTTCCCGACGCGTTCAAGTGCCTGCTGAACAAGGGCAACCCCGACGCAAAGTACGCTTTCACCCTGCCCTATCAAATCAATCTTTTCGGCATAGAATCGTTGAAGTTTGATTTTATGGCGCTCGTCGTCGTGCTGTACGCAGCCGTAACCGCACTTGCTCTGCTCGCCTTTGTTCCCGTTGCTTTTTCCGTACGCAAGGAAGGCAAGGCGGCGAAAAAGTTTTACTACGTTATAGAAGTTGCGGCGCTTATTATCCTTTCGATATACTTTATAGCCGCAGGCTTTATGTTTACCGACAATAAACTTGCAACCGCAGGCGAAAGCCTTCCGTTCACCCAGCTTAGCGGATTAGGGCTGAATATGGTTGCGCCTCTCGGCGGAACGGCGGTCGCGCTGCTCGCGCTCTGCGCGCTGGACAAGGGTAAAAGCTCGGCGATAAAAATCACGCTTTTCGTGCTTTCCGCAATAGGCTTTCTTGCCCTGTTCGACTTCGCGGTTGCGCTTTCCAAGCAAGAGCAGTTCGTTGCATTTACCGATAAAATTTCGTCGGGACTGGTCGGCGAGTTCAGCGGAGCGGCATTCATATCGGCTTTGTTTACGGGCAAGTTTACCGAACAGTTATTCAGCAATGCAGACGTTACGCATAAAACGCTTGACGCTCTCTCAAAGATATTGCCCGCGATAGTTCTTTTAAACCTGTTTATCGACATCGCAAAGCTTGCCACCGGAAAGGACGGCAAAGCGGGACGCATATTCGATATAGTCAGATACGGACTTGAAACGGCTGCCGCGACGGCGGTGCTTATCACCGCGCTCAACGCGAAGGAAAAGCTGGGATTAATGCTTATCGTTATTCTTGCGGTTGCGGTAATCCGGCTTGCTATAGTCATTATAAGGTTCGTTATCGGCGTGCGCAAAAAGCCCGATAACGCAAGAACAATCGACGAAAACGAAGTTATAGACATAGACGACGATATTCAACCCGCAATTACAGACGAGCCTGTATTCGACGGTTACGACGTTGAAGAGCCCGCTCAAAAGCTCTACGACGACGGCTACGTTTCGCCCGAGGAGGACGAATACATCGCCACCGAAAGCGAGTACGTTCAGCCCGTAGAAGAACCCGTAACGGAGCCCGCAGAGCAATCCGAGGAACAACCCGAGGACGAGCCGACTGAGGTCGAAGAACCCGTTGCCGCACCCGAAGAGGTTACCGCGGTAGAACCTATCGAAACTGCGGAAGAGCCCGAGGACGAGGAATTCGTGCAGAAGCCTTACCGCGAAGAAATTAAACCTTACAACCCTTACGAGCATCACAACAACCCGTTCAGAGCGTACGAGCAGTCGTCGCAGCCTGTTCAGCCCTATAACCCCTACGCGCAGCAGTCGCAGAAGCCCGCACAGCCCGTTTACGAGCAAAAGCCCGCCGAAAGACCCGCACCCGTATTCGAGCAGAAGCCGGTCCCCGCTTACAAGCCTCAGCCGACGGAACGCCCGCAGCCCGTAAGGCCCAGACCTATAATTCAGGAATTCAAGCCCGTACCTCCCGTCAGCGAACAGCCTAAGGAGCCGCAGGTCTACACCATAGACACCATTTACGCAGGCCCTACCGACGACTTTATCCGTAAGCTTTCCAACGACGAAAGGATAGAATTTGCCCGCACCTTCATTGAAAAGAACAGAGGCGATTTGGGCAGTATTCCCGATTACAAGGTCGGCGGAGACAACAAAAAGTTCTTCTCGGTTGCATTCATATACCTCGGCAGAATACGCGGACTGGTATCCGATGGACTGCTGAACAAGATGTATAAGGAATTGAACCTACTGTAATATAAAAAGCTTCCGACCGTGGCATTATAGTAAATTACGCGTCGGGCAGACAAAAATCAGGCGTGGCTTTATGCCACGCCTATTCTCTTCTAAGGAAAGAAAAATGACAGACATAAAAACATGGATAAAAATTTTTACGAAAAAGGTTGAACAAACCTTTTTAGACCGCGTATGGTTTATCGGCTTACAGGGCAGCTACAGCAGAGGCGAAGCAACCGAAACGAGCGACATAGACGCGGTCGTTATTCTCGACGAGTTGCGTTTAAACGACTTAAAGGCTTACAGAGAAATGCTTGATACCTTACCGAACAGAGATTTGATTTGCGGCTTTGTTTCGGGCAAAAACGAGCTTTTGAATTGGGAAGCAAGCGACTTTTTTCAGTTTTATTTCGATACTGTGCCGATAAAAGGCTCGCTCGACTTACTGCTCGCTAAAATAGACCGCCAAGCCGTAAAGCGCGCTATTCGTATAGGAGCGTGCAGCGTATACCACGCCTGCGTTCACAACTTCGTTCACGGGAAAAGTGACGATACGCTTCGTTCTCTCTATAAATCGGCCGTGTTCGTTTTACAGGCGATTTGGTTTTACGAAACGGGCAGATATATCAAATCGAAAGCCGAACTG
>ERZ779626.1104-NODE-1104-length-12844-cov-25.677457_pt1 | contig 12844 bp, 10 predicted proteins | sample MGYA00514209_ERZ779626 | MGnify/ENA primary metagenome ERZ779626 (study PRJEB29562, sample SAMEA4376713) | mouse gut metagenome | isolation source: Cecum | study: EMG produced TPA metagenomics assembly of the A DSS colitis mouse model was used to assess the...
GGAGCAGATGAAAATGAACGTATTACAGACCATCGACCTGAAAAAGCAGTATGGCGCCGAGCCGAACATCACCCGGGCTCTGGATGGCGTCAACCTCTCGGTGGAGCAGGGGGAGTTTGTGGCCGTGGTGGGCACCTCCGGCAGCGGCAAGTCCACCCTGCTCAATATGATGGGCGGCCTAGACACCCCCACCTCCGGCAGCGTTATCGTCCGGGGGGACGAACTGGCGAAGAAGAATGACGAGGAGCTGACCATCTTCCGCCGCCGGAATATCGGCTTCATTTTCCAGAACTACAACCTGGTTCCCATTCTGAATGTCTATGAGAACATCGCCCTGCCCGTGGAGCTGGATGGGGACACGGTGGATCAGCGGTTCATGGACGAGATTGTACACATGCTGGCCCTGGAGGATAAGCTGCAAAATATGCCCAACAACCTCTCCGGCGGACAGCAGCAGCGGGTGGCGATCGCCCGGGCCCTGATCACCAAACCGGCCATCGTCCTGGCGGACGAGCCCACCGGCAACCTGGACAGCAGGACCAGCGCCGACGTGCTGGGCCTGCTCAAGCGCACCAGCACGCAGTTCAGCCAGACCATTGTGATGATCACCCACAACAACGAGATCGCCCAGCTGGCCGACCGCATTGTGCGGATCGAGGACGGCAAAATCGTGGGCTGAGGAGGTGGCAGCAATGACTTGGCCTTTTGAAAATGACACCAGCGCGGTGGAAAAGAAACTGGCAGGCCGCAGCATCAGGGCCGACAAACGCCGGAGCGTTTTCGTTATCCTGACCATCGCCCTGGCCGTCTGCCTGATGGGAAGCCTCTGCTTTCTCTACTCCGCCCAGCAGCTGAAGACCCTGGACGGCATCCTGGGGCAGTATCAGGCCGGGTGCGGCGGGCTGACCCGGGAGGAGGCCGCCCGGCTGGTGGATGCTGGAAAATTTGAAAAATGGGGCTGTACCGTCGAGGCGGGAACCGCCCGTCATGAGGACAGCATTTTGCAGGTCAGCTTTGTCAGCCCGGAGATGATCGACCTGATGGGCTACGGCGAGATCACCGGGGCCTATCCCCAGAGGGAGAACGAGCTGTGCGCGGAACGCGCCTTTTTCCGCCACTTTGGCCTGCCGGAGGAGGTCGGCCAGGCCGTCGTCCTGGACTTGGACGATGGTGAAAAGACCTATACTGTCACAGGTATTCTGGAAACAGAGAACATCAGCCGTATTTTCAATGTTTGGATTTCGGAGACCGCTGTGGAACCGGAGAGTCCCTACGAACTCCGGTTCCGCTTTGCCGGGAGCCAGGGCATGGAGCCGGCCCAGCTTCGGGCGGACATTGAGCAGTTCTTCGCGGAAATGGGTATCCCAGAGGATCAAACCTTTTACAGCTCCAGCTACTTCGGCATGGTGGACCTGTATCTGGGAAACGGGATGGAGGTCTATGCCGCGGCGCTCCTGATTGCCGTGGTCTGCGCCATTGTGATCTATAACATCTTCTATATCTCCGTCATGGGCAAAATGCGGGAATACGGCCGCCTGAAGGTACTGGGGACCACGCCAAAGCAGCTCAAGCGGGTGGTCAAGCGGGAGCGCCGCTTCCTGACCGCTATCGCCATTCCCCTGGGGCTGGTCTGCGCCGCAGGTATCGCGCTGATCGCCGTTCCCGGCTACTGGTCCTGGGGGGACAATCTCCGGTCCGCCGTGGTGGTCTCCCTTCTGACCTATGGCACCGTTTTGATCGCCACCAGAAAACCCATGGCGATGGCAGGAAAGGTCTCCGCCATTGAGGCCGTCCGCACCACCGCCTATTCCCAGCAGCAGGGCCCCAGCGTTTCCAGGCAGCTCCACCGCCGCCTGACCATGCCCCGTCTGGCCTGGATGAACTTTTCCCGGAACCGGAAAAAGGCGTTTGTCACCACCCTCTCCCTGGGCCTGACCGGGATTCTGCTGCTGTGCGTTTCCGCCTACGCAAATTCAGTGGACGTCAAAGAAATGGCCCAGTCTCAATTCGGAGACCGGAGCCAGTACCTGCTGCAATATGAGGACTTCGCGGGCCGGGAATTTGTGGAGATGCAGAAGGAGAACCCCTTGGGCCGGACTCTGCGGGAGGAGCTGTCCGCCCTGCCCGGCGTAGAATATGTCTCGGCCTACAGCCTGACCTGCGTGGAGATCCCCGCCATCAGCGCCATTCCGGGCAACAGCGAGCATGAGCCATTTATTGTCAGGGGCATTTCCCAGGAGGATATGGCGGAAATGTACGCAGGCGACGCGGTTCTGGATGGAACGGCTGACTACCAGCAGCTGCTGGACGGGGACGGCATCCTGGTCTGCCCGTCCGGAGGCGCGCTGAAAGAAATCTACCGAACCAGTTATCAGATTGGAGATACTGTCACCGTCTCCTGCTACAATGGACAGAGCAAGACCTATACCGTGATGGGGATCGTTCAGGATGCTAAAATCGGCAGCTCGACTCATTTTTTCATTCTGCCCGAAGAAGAACTACCTGTCCTCTATCCGGAAATTTCGGATTTTACGGGCTATGTAAATCTCCACACAGAACAGGACAGCGATCAGCTGCGGCGGGCGGTGTTCAGCGCCGTGTCCGACCAGCGGGTGGCGATCTCCGGCCTGGACGACCTGTCTGCCGAACTGGAGCGCGGCCTGAAGGGAGAGCTGGCCCGGGATTACGGCATTTTAGTCTTTATCTTTGCGTTTTCCCTGATTAACCTTGCCAACACCCTGATTACCAATCTGCTCACCCGCCAGCAGGAGTTCGGCGTGTTCCAGTCCGTGGGCATGAGCGACCGGCAGCTGTCCAACATGCTGTCCTTTGAGTGCCTGTACTATGTGGGGATCACGCTGCTGGTCACCCTGACCCTGGGGACGGCGTGCAGTCTGGTTGTCTGCAAGGTATTCGATCAGATTGGCCTGTTCGGAACGCTCACCTACCATTTCCCGGCGCTCCAGGTGCTGCTGTTCGCCACCGCGCTGCTTCTGGTGCAGGGGGTGTTCTCCGCCTGCGCGGTCCGCTATACCAGAAGGCTCTCTCTGGTGGAGCGGATCAAGGCGGTGGACTGACCCTGCCCGAAACAGATAAGTATAATAGGGTTATAGGGAAGTGCGCACCCTCAAAGAAAGGAGGTTACACACCATGAAGAAGCAGACAGAGGAAGACAGAATGCCGCACTTTTTAGAGATATAGGTAGCGGTGTCCACATCATTGCAGCCGAGGCAGATTTGAATGTCGGTGCAGCCGATCAGCTCCTCCCACTCTGTTTTGGGGTAGCGGTCCTGAAACTGTGGGATGGACTGGACGATGATCTGGCAGAAGATGGCCGAGCCGCGGCAGACGTTGAGCACCCGCTTGAAGTCCACCAGCTTGCAAGGCAATTCGTGTCCGAGCTGCTTGTGGTCCGGGGCATGATTGCAGACTTTGCCATCCACCAGCCAGACAAGGACGGGAACCGCATCATAGGCGAGGACGGCAAGCCCCTCTTTGACGCTGTTCCCACCACCGACTGGGGACGCCCGGAAACATTGGAGCATTGACGGGAAATGTGGGCCGCTATGGTCAATGCCAAGTTTGTCGAGAAGGGGTTAGCTTGCCGTGTCGATCACCGCTCCTATGAGCGGCAGGGGCTTGATCTGCTGCCCACTGTCCATGAGGGCGTAGCCGTCCGCCAGATGGAGGTCAAGGGCATCACCACCGACAAGGGCGATTGGAATCGCTGGGTGAAAGCGGCCCGGAAAATGCTGGGCGATATTCGGAAGAAAATCGCCCACCTGACAGACTGGATTAAGGCCATAAAGGAAGAACTGAGCAAACCCAAGGGCCCGACCCTTGCCGCCCTGCTGACGGACTACTATGAGGGCCGGAACGCTGGAGCATGGGGCCGCAATGCCAGGATTGGGAATCTCAAAGATTTTGCCGAGGCCGTCAATTTTCTGACCGAGAGGGGTATTACCACTCTGGAAGATTTGGAGGCCCATATCGCTGCCCAAGGTGAGCGGGCGGAGGCCCTCAACACATCCATGAAAGCCAAGCGTGACCGTCTGAACGAGTTGAAGGAACTGCTTCGTCTTGTTGACCTCTACCGGGACACCAAGCCCATCTATGACGAGTGGAAGGGTATCAAGTGGAAGGGCAAGCGGGAGAACTTCGAGAGGGAGTATGAGGGCGAGTTGCGGGCGTTCCACATGGTCCGCCGAAAGCTGGACAAGTACCGTTCCCCTGCTGGTAAAATCCCCGTCCATGTATGGGAACAGGAGCAGGAAAGGCTTTACCAGGAGTACCAGGCCGAGTATGAGCAGTATAAGCCCATCCAGGACGATTTGTGGAAGCTCCAACAGGTGAAGCGGAACACCGATACCGCCATACGCCAGCAGGAGCAGACCCGGCAGAAACGCCGAGAGGCGGAGCGATAATTTTTGGTGGCGGACAAAATTGCCGACACCACTTTAGCATGGTGGTGACCGAAATTTCTTCGCTGACCACATCAACAACGTGGCGGAAATTTTTTCCGCCACGTCAGCACAGTAGGTAAACCGAATTTTGCGGCTCACCAAATAAAACTGTGCTGGGCGCAGTTTTATTTGTGCCGCTTTGGTGGTGGCCAAAATGTCCGCCTCCTCCCTGAAAAATCAAAAGTGCAAAATGCGCCTTTGATTTTGCGTATGCAGACACCGCCAATTTCAAGATTGTAATCTTGAAATCAGAACGTCAAAATGTCGTTCTGGTCGGCGCCAAATTGACGTTGACCACTAAATCCTTAAAGGTTGCACCTTGCAATCTTTAGGCCAGACGTCAATCAGATTTGCATTTTGCAATTCTGTTCTCATCGTCAGGTGTATTTTGCATCCCACGTTTGTATCTTACTACTTTTTACCTGTTTGTCCACTCTTTTAAGCCCTGAATAGATTATATTGATAGTGGGCTAGGCCATTTGAAGATATTAACCTATTATTTAAGAAAAATTCAATTCTTCACTTGACAACGTTGCAGTGAGCTGCCAGCGCCCGGTGAAGCGTGCGCGGAGACAGAACCCTCGGGGCATCTAAAGGTGGAAAAACGAGAAATATCCCACTGTTTTGAAGCGAGCGAAAGCGGAAAACGCCATCATCTATTGGGCAGATGAGACTGGGGTAAGCAACTGCGAAATAGTAGAGCGCGGCTTCTCACCTAAGGGTCATCCTCCCGTGCTGCCGGTGGAGACAAAACGGCAGAGGGTCAATATGATCTCTGCCATCAGCAGCCAGGGCAGCGTCCGGTTCATGGTTTATCAGGACGCCATGAACCAACAGCGGCTGATCCGTTTCATGGAGCGGCTGATGCGCACATCGGAGCAGAAAGTGTTCTTGATTTTGGATAATCTGAAGGTGCATCACGGCAAGTTTGCTGCGGCCTGGCTGGAGAAGAACAAGGAGAAGATGGAGGTGTTCTTCCTGCCTCCCTACGCACCGGAATACAACCCTGATGAATATTTGAATCACGCTTTGAAAATTTCCGTTCACTCGGGACAGCTGCCCTATACCGCGGAAGATATTTCCCACAAAATCCAGTCATTTATGCGCAGATTACAACATCATCCTTCTACTGTTTCCAGTTTCTTCCTCCATCCGTCTCTTTCCTATCTTTGCCCGCAGAAGTAATACCTCTAGGTATAGAAAAGCGGGTTTAATGGTCCAAAAGAAACCGACCCTTTTGCCTCGCCGGCACAAAAGCAGTCCGTGCGGGCTGCAGCCGTCGCAGCCCCTGGAGCCGCTCACCTCGCTTCTCTCGCGGGCCCCACCGTCCTTCCCAGGTAAATCTCCGGCGGCAGAACATGCGTATAGCCCTTATCGTCGCAATCCCGGTTCCGGATCATACGCATCAGCCGGGCGGCCACCTCCTGCCCGATGCGGTAGCCCTGATGGACCGAGCAGGTGACCCCCTCTGTCTCCCAGTCGCTGCTGGAGTAGTCGAAGCACACCAAAGAGCAGTCCTCCGGCACCCGCTTTCCCTGCTGCTCCAGCACCTGCCGGGTCAGCTGGAAGATCATGTAGTTGCAGCAGACCACCGCCGTATAGCGGGGCAGGCGCTTCAGAAAGCGGCCGATGGAGCGGACGTCGTACGCCTCGCTGGAGGCATACCATTTGACGTAGTCGTCCTGATATTCCACCCCGTTTTTCTGGAGGGTGGCCGCCATCCCCTGAAACTTCTCGATGCTCTGGTAATTATCGGAGAGGAAGATCCCGGCAATATGCCGGTGTCCCTGCCGGATCAGCAGGCCGATCAGCTCCTCTGCGCAGCGCAGGTCGTTGACCACCACCCGGGGGCACTTCAGATTTTTATAGTAGTTGTTGTAGAAAATGACGGGAATCCGCTTTTGATAGATTTTCTGATAGTAGTCCAGGTTGGGATTCAGCAGGCTGGCCTTCACGCCGTCCACGATGAACCCCTGAAATCCCTGGTTGACCACGGCCTGGAGGCAGCGGCGCTCGTTGGCAAATTTGTTGTCGGTGAGAAAAATACGCAAATCCACCCGGTCCGGGGGCAGGATGCTTCGGATGCCGTCCATCAGACTGGAGTTGGCATTCCCGTCCTGGCCCTGGAGAATCAGTCCGATCTTGGTCCGTCCCTCGCTGCCCCCCAGCTCCCAGGACAGGGCCTCCTCCTTGTTAATGAAGGTTCCGCTTCCCTTCACCCGGAGAAGGAGGCCCTCCTCCGCCAGCCGGCTCAGGGCCCGGCGCACGGTTTCCCGGCTGACGGAGAGCTTTCGGGTCAGAACTGTTTCCGACGGAATTTTCGTATTGCTGGAAAACTTGTTTTCCTCAATGTAGGCCCGCACCCAGCGGTAGACCATCTCCGATTTTCGGTCCAGTTCCTTCATAACGTCCTCCCGGGAATCGCACAGGCCTCCTCAGTCCGTAATGACGGGACGCGCCCCCTCCGCCCGCCAGATCCAGTCCAGCAGGCGTTTTCGCAGCTCCGCCTTCACCTGGGCGTAGGCGGGGTCGGCCACCACATTGTTCAGCTGGTGGGGGTCCTGGTCCATGTCGTAGAGGAAGTCGTCCGCATAGCGGTCCGAGGCAGCCGCCGCTCCGCCGTTCACGCCGGGGGCGTAGACGGAGTAGGTATAGCGCGCCGTGCGGATGCACCGGCCCACCCGGCTCTCAGAAATCTGCGCGAAAATCTCATTGGGCCTATTATCCGCCTTTTTTTCCACAACGTCAAGGAGGTTTTCTCCAATCATGGCGTCTCCCACGTCCACGCCGGCCAGGGCCAGGATGGTTTTGGGCAGGCTGGCGGTGCTCACCAGCTCCTCTACCGCCCGTCCGCCCCGGTAGGGCCCGCCGGCGATGACCAGGGGCACGTGGAGGCAGGCGTCGTGGCAGGAGCGCTTATAGTCGTCATAGCCGTTGCGGTGCTCGTCCCGGTTCCGGGTGAGGAAGTGGGATCCGTGGTCCGAGGCAAAGATGATCACCGTATTCTCATACAGCCCCTTTTCCTTCAGCTTCGCCACCAGACGGCCCAGATTCTCGTCCAGGCTGGCGCACTGTCCCAGGTAGTCCGGGTACTCCTCGGCGGCGTTGCCCCCCAGGGCCTTCAGGTCCTCGGGCAGAATGAAGTTCTTAAACCGCTCCTTGGAGCCCTCCGGCCCCTCGTAGTGCCTGCGGTCGTTCTGGTGGTGGGGCTCGATCTGGGAGACGGTCATGAAGAAGGGCTTCTCCCCCGTATAGCCGTCCAGAAATTCCAGGGCCATGTCGTTGATGCAGTCCGCCCGGTAGCCCTTGAAATCCACCCGCTGGCCGTTTTCGTCAAAGACGAAGCCGTCATAGCCGTGGGAGGTGAACTCCAGCACGTCGGCGGCGCGCCAGAAGCCGGTGTAGCCCCCCCGCAGCTCCCGGGGAATGGCGGTGACGGTGTGGTCGATGGCGGGGGGCTTTTCCAGCTCCCCGTCGCTGGCCAGGTGCCACTTGCCGATGTAGGCGGTCTCATAGCCCGCCTCCTCAATATACTGGCCCAGGGTCTTGACGCCGGCGGGCAGCATGATGTTATTGCGGAAGCAGCCGGTTTCTGTGGGATATTTGCCGGTCTGGAACAGGGCCCGGCAGGGGCCGCACACCGGCTGGGGGGAGAAGGCGTTGTCAAACTTTACGCCGTCCCGAGCCAGGGCGTCCAGGTTGGGCGTGATGTCCAGGGGCTGGCCGAAGCAGCCGCAGGTATCCCAGCGCTGCTGGTCGGTAAAGTAAAAAATAATGTTGTTGGGCATGGTCACGCCTCCTTCTGCGCGTTTCTTTCCTTCATCTTACCCCGGACGATGGTACCCACCGCCAGCAGGATCAGGACCAGGAAAATAATGCAGTACACGCTGCTGAAAAAAATCTTGGGGTTTCCGTTGGAGATCAGCAGGGCCCGGCGGAAATTTGTCTCCGTCATGCTGCCCAGCACCAGCCCCAGGAGAATGGGCACCGGGGGAAGCTCCAGCTTCCGCAGAATCCAGGCCAGTATACCAAAAATCAGGGCTATGCCCACGTCAAAGTAGTTCTCATTCACGGAGTAGGCCCCGGCAAAGCAGAAGATGACGATGATGGGGGTGAGGATCTCCTGGGGAATGGACACCACCTTGGCAAAGAGGGAGGTGAGGAACTTGCCCTGGAGAAGCATGAAGATATTGACCAAAATCAGGCCCAGCATAATGGCATACATGATGTCGCCCTGGGTGGTAAAGAGGCTGAGGCCGGGATTCAGGCCGTTGATCATCAGGGCGGAGAGCATGATCGCCACGGTGCCGTCTCCGGGAATGCCCAGGGTGAGCAGGGGGATCAAGGTCGCGCCGGTGACGGCGTTGTTCGCCGACTCGGCGGCGGCAATGCCCTCCACGGAGCCGTGTCCAAACTCCTCCGGGTGCTTGGACATATTCTTGGCGGTGTTATAGCTGAACCAGGAGGCCTCCGAGGCCCCGGTGCCGGGGATGATACCCACCATCACGCCGATGATGGACGACAGCAGCACCGGCCGGGCCATGCGCTTGTATTCCGCCTTGGTGATGGCGCCGTCGTCCTTGATCTGTGTGGTGTCCAGGTTCAGGCGGTCCAGCCGCTTCTCCGCCTTGGACATGATCTCCACCAGGGCGAACAGGCCGATCAGGCAGACCGCCAGATCCAGGCCCAGGTACAGCCGGGAGACGCCGAAGGTGAAGCGGTCGTAGCTGGTCATGGGGTCGGAGCCCACGCAGGAGATGAGCAGTCCCAGGCACGCGGAGATCAAGCCCTTAATCATGCTCTTGCCCGACACGCCGGCGATGATGGTCAGGCCGAAGACGCAGACCATGAAGTACTCCGCGGTGCCCAGCTGGGCGGCCACTCGGGCCACCTGGGGCCCCAGGAACAGCAGCATCAAAGCGGAGAAGATCCCGCCGAAGGTGGAGGCGTACAGGGCGATCTTCAGCGCGGCCTTGGTCCGGCCCTTCTCCGACAGGGGATGTCCGTCCAGCATGGTGGCGGCCGCGTGGGGGGTGCCGGGGGTATTGATAAGGATGGCGGACACGCTGCCGCCGTAGCCCCCGGCGCAGTAGATGCCAAGCAGGAACATCATGCCGGGGATGGCGGTCATAGAGTAGGTGACGGGCAGGAACAGGATCACGCACAGGATCACGCTCAGTCCGGGGATGGCCGCGAAAACCGAACCGATAAACACGCCGATGTTGATCCACAGGATGTTTTCCAAGGTAAACAGCAGGCCGGTGGCCGGGGCAATGTACTGTAACATAAGCAGCCTCCCTCCTTAAAAGTCCACGCCCAGGATAAAGCGGAAGGCCGCCCAGATGGCCACCGCGATCACCAGGGTGATGACATAGTAGGATTTTTTCCGGCATCGGAAATAGAGCAGGAAGCCCAGGCAGCAGAAGACCGCTCCTACCACGAACAGGCCGGTCCACTTGCTGAGGAAATAGGTGCCCAACAAAATGCCCAGGATTGCCAACGCCTTGGCCTCCACCTGGATGTTAATGACCTTCCAATTCAGGGACTGCTTCGTTGCCAGTTTATAGAGTTCTTTGCCGGTCAGCATGGCGCAGCAGAGAAGCATGACCGTCATCAGCAGCGTGGGAAACGCCCGGCCATTGACCACATCCTTCTCAGAGACCGCCACCTGGTCCGGCATGACCAGCAGAATGACCAGGGCGAAGAGCGCGAACACCACGCCGGTCACCAGGTCAACGGGGATGCGGATTTCCTTTTCGTGCAGCTTACGGCCCCAGGCGTCCATACGGCCGTTGAACTGCTCGATCCATTGCTTCATAAGGTGCCTCCTTTCAAAATTCGGGAAATATAAAGGGGGAATGGGCGGGACCTCTGCCCTATCCCATTCCCCGTATGTATGGCTGCGGTCAGCCTGCGACGATGTCCTTGTACTCGTTGACGATGCTCTTGACGTTCTCCACATGGGCCTCCACGTCCGCCACAGACATGGTGTCCACCTCCAGCAGCATGGTGTCCTGGAGCCACTCCACGACCTCCGCGTCCGCCAGAATCTTGCCGTAGAGCTCCTTCAGCTCGGCGACCTTCTTCTCATCGGTGCCGGCCCGGGCCATGACAAAGCAGCGGTTGCGGAAGTAGGGGTAGCCGTGCTGGCCCACGCCCTCTACGCCGGCAAAGGGGCCGTTTTCAATATTGCCCTCGTCAAAGGCGCACACGACGGTCACGCCATTCTGCTGGTAAGTCTCCAGAATCTGGGACTGGTGGGAAACGGCGAACTGGGTCTCGCCCCGTGCCACAGCCTGGGCGGCCTCGGCGGCGGACTGATAGGGCGTCAGCTTCAGCTTATCGCCCGCGCCCATGGCGCCGAACAGGGCGGCAGCCAGGAAGGCCTCGGAGCCGGTGGCGCCGTTGACCGCCACGCTGATCTCCGTCCCCTGCTGGACATAGGCCTCCAGATCGGCCACGCTGCTGATGTTCAGCTTGGCGTCGGCGGAGAGGACGAAGATGGAGGAATACAGGTTCTCCACAAACACAAAGTCCTCATACCCGAACTGCATCTTGGCCGGATCCAGGATGGAGGTGATGGACAGCAGGCCCTCGCCCACGAAGACCAGCTCGGTATCATTGGCCTTAGTGTCGGCCACCCAGGTGTTGACGGTGGCGGCGTCGCCCTTGATGGCCTCGGCTACCAGGGTGATGGAGTCGGAATAGCTGGTGGACTTGGTAGCCGCCTGCTGGCTCACCATAGCGGCCACGCCGGAGGGGGCCCAGGGGCAGGTGACCTTCCATGTTGCGGACTTCTGGCCGCAGCCCGCCAGCAGGGCTGTGCACATGGCGGCAAGCAGTACGATGCTAAGAATTCTTCTTTTCATAATCTCGCTCCTTTTCCGTTATTATCAGATGCAGTCCCGGTTGTTTTCCAGCATCTGTATAGTTAGGAATGTAACATAAAGCCTTTTTTGATTCAACAACTTTTTGAATAATTTTGATAAAGTTGTCTGGTTATTGGTCCGATTGTAGAAACCTGTCTGCCTATCGGGGTTTATTTTATATAATCCATATAAATTTTCCCGCATGGCCGGATCCGCGGTCCCGTCCGCAGAGTAATATTTCCAATCTGTGGCCTATAGATTGGTGGTTAATAGAGAGCGCCATTTGGTTGAGTGCTTCTTCTCAAAAGCGCAAATGGTTTCGCAGGATCGCCGCCGGATATGACAAATCGGATGCTTCTCTCCTCGCGTTCCTTTACCTTGTCTATATCGTTATTTTGTTGATTTAAGGAAGTGCTGATTTAATTCCACAAAATGATAGAGGATGCGATATAATAGGGAAAATGGGAGCAATCCAGAGACTGCTGTAGCAGCCATAGCGTCCGTTCCCAGCCGGTTCCCTATAAAAATGCCATCCACGATGATATAAACCGAATTGAAAAGCAAGCCAATCATCTGCGGAATGGCATACCTGATAAACAGTGTTTTTGTGCGTCCTTGATACACAGACAATATCCCCTCAAAAATAGAGCAGGCCAGCGCTTGTGTAACGCCGGCCTGCTACACAAAGGAATAAAGCCCCGGCGGGTTTATCTTATTTATCGCTTCTGTTTGCAATCGCTTTTTCTCTGACCAGTTCTACTGCCTCTTTCCCGGTCATGTGTGCAACCGTCATTTCCAATATGCACAGCGGAGTCCAGTCTCTGTCGATCATCTGGCTGCGGTGTTCGGCAGGGTCGTCCGGCGCATATTTGACTGCCAGCTTCTCAATGGCAGTTCGTTTTTCGGCGGCATCCTCCAAAATACGGATTGTACCAAACGCGATCACGCTTCTGAAATAGGTCGTATATTCCTCCGGAACAATCTGATCCTGGTCGGTCACGCACAGCGACGCCCGGCTGTCCCGCCGGACGGCATCCAATTTGTGGCCTGTCTTGGCACAGTGAAAATAGATCCGTTCACCGTCAAACACATAGCTGAGCGGAACCGCGTAGGGGTAACCGCCGTCACCCGAAAGGGCCAACACCCCGTTTGTCCCCCGCCGCAAAACAGCGGCGCATTCTTCCAGGCTCAGAGCCTGTTTTTTCCGGCGCATTTCTCGAAACATATGTCGTGTACCTCCTGACAAAAAAATCGTCTGGCTCCATTCCTGCTGTGGCCTGACGGAATGGAAACAGACGTTACCCGGCGGTAGTTCTTTGATTTGTCCTACTGTACCATGGAGAAGGGCAAAAGTCAATCAAATTTTCAGGATTCCTCCGCCCCGCGCGTTGTCCGGTTTGCCCTCTAATATTTCGGACGCTTTGTGGTCTAGGCAGTATTTTCAAAAAACGCTACAATTAAGGAAACGCTGATTTAATCCCCCCAAATGATAAAAGATGTGATAAAATAAGG
>ERZ779626.1107-NODE-1107-length-12812-cov-28.725719_pt1 | contig 12812 bp, 11 predicted proteins | sample MGYA00514209_ERZ779626 | MGnify/ENA primary metagenome ERZ779626 (study PRJEB29562, sample SAMEA4376713) | mouse gut metagenome | isolation source: Cecum | study: EMG produced TPA metagenomics assembly of the A DSS colitis mouse model was used to assess the...
GTGATCCTGCTGTCCACCATCGTGCTGTGGTTCCTCCAGGGCTACGGCTTCACCGGCGGCGCGTTTGGCCCTGTGGAGGACAACAATACCTCCCTGCTGGCCGCCATCGGCAACGCGATTGCCTGGATCTTCTATCCCCTGGGCTGGACGGGTGACATGGCCTGGAAAGCCACCGTGGCCTCCTTCGTTGGCCTCACCGCCAAGGAGAACGTGGTTGCTACGCTGGCAACTCTTTACGGTTTCGCTGGTGAAGTCAGCGAGAACGGTGAGGAGATCTGGGCTATGGTGGGAGCGGACTTCGGCGCCCTTACCGCCTACAGCTTCATGATCTTCAACCTGCTCTGCGCCCCCTGTTTCGCCGCCATGGGCGCTATCAAACGGGAAATGAACAACGCCAGATGGACCGCTTTCGCCATCGGCTATATGTGCGTGTTCGCTTATGTGGTGAGCCTGATCGTCTACCAGTTGGGCGGACTTGTTACCGGAGAAGCGGCATTTGGCCTTGGAACGGTTGTGGCTCTGGTATTGCTGGCGGGAATCCTCTTTCTGTTGTTCCGCAAGGGTTATCAGGGCGAGGAAAGTACCCGGCGGCTGACCTCTGTGGCTGCCGCACAGTGAGGGGTAACGAAACATGACTCTTGGAGAAATTGTCGTTCTGCTGGTACTGGCAGGCGTTGTGGCACTGGCTGTCCGGTCTTTGTGGAAGTCACGCAAGTCCGGCGGAGGCTGCAACGGCGACTGCGGGAACTGCAAGGGCTGTCACTGAAAACTTCAAATTTTGCAAGACACGGTGAGGAGGCATGGGCAGCGAAATCTGCTCATGCCTCCTCTCATTGGGGAGGAACCATTCTATGGCAGAATTACGGGAAGCCCATCTTCGCTATTTGCTGGCGATCTACGAATTGGGCAAAAGCACTCCAGACGTGGGGACGCAGGCCGTGGCAAAGGCTTTGAACTGCTCGAAAGCCTCTGTCACGAAAATGATGGCGACTCTGATGGATATGAATCTTCTGGTGCGGGAGAAATACGGAAAAATCTACCTGACAGATACCGGCTTTCTGCTGGCAAAGGATATGCTCCAGTGTATCGAGCTGATACGTGAACGGCTTCCGGCGATGGGGTTTGATTTGACCGAGGAAGAAGTGCGGGATTTTGTGCGTACAATGGTGGTGAATCTGCCGGAGCATTGCCGGAGGCGGCTGGCCGGCAGAATGTGACAGCGGAAGGATTTGAACGGTTCATTTCAGAGCATAATTTTCAAATCACACAAACAGCCCTGCTTGGCGGAAGCCTTGCGCCGTTGTGCTATTTGGAGGCGAGTATTCAGAAATGACAAAGAATGTGATCCTTGAACTGCTCCTTCCCTTCCTGGGAACTTCATTGGGAGCAGGATGCGTGTTCTTCTTAAAAAGAGGAATGAATCTGCTGGTTCAGCGGGCCTTGACCGGCTTTGCGGCGGGTGTCATGGTGGCGGCATCTGTCTGGAGTCTGCTGGTCCCCGCCATGGAACAGGCGGAGGATATGGGCCAATGGGCCTTTTTCCCGGCAGTTGCGGGGTTCTGGCTGGGTGTCCTGTTTCTGCTGGTACTGGACAGGACAATCCCCCACCTGCACCAGAACAGCAGTCAGCCGGAAGGTCCCCACACCCGCTTAAAACGGACCACCATGCTGGTACTGGCCGTCACCCTCCACAACATCCCGGAGGGGATGGCGGTGGGCGTGGTGCTGGCGGGTTGGATGGCCGGGAACGCTACCATCACCACCACTGCAACGATGGCTCTGTCCATCGGCATCGCCATTCAGAATTTCCCGGAGGGGGCGATCATCTCCATGCCCCTCCAGGCAGAGGGAGTGGGAAAAGGCCGCGCTTTCCTATACGGCGTTCTCTCCGGCATCGTGGAGCCTTTGGCGGCGGTCCTGACCATGCTGGCGGCAGGATTGATCCTGCCCGCTCTGCCTTATCTGCTCGGTTTTGCTGCGGGAGCGATGATCTATGTAGTAGTGGAGCAACTGATCCCGGAGGCATCCGCCGGGGAACATTCCAACCTGGGAACGATGTTCTTCGCGGCGGGATTTACCATCATGCTGGCGCTGGATGTGGCGTTGGGATAAAAGGGGCTTGACAAATTTTCTTCTGTCTGCTATTCTATAACAGTGATATATAACGCCGTTATAAGTGAGGTATACCATGGAAGGACAGAGTGAAACTTTAACCCGTATCCATCAGGCGGCAATGGAGGAATTTCTGGAAAAGGGCTTTGCGGACGCCTCCCTGCGACAAATCGTCAAGAATGCCGGAGTGACTACCGGAGCCTTTTACGGATACTACTCCAGCAAGGACGCTCTGTTCACCGCCTTGGTAGAACCTCATGCGGCGGCGGTCATGGGGATGTTCATGCGGGCACAGACAGCGTTCTCCGAACTGCCGGAGGCGGAACAGCCCAGCCATGTGGGGGTAGAATCCAGTGATTGCGTAAAGGAAATGCTGGATTACGTCTATCAGCACCCGGAAGCGTTCAAGCTGCTGGTTTGTAAGGCCCAGGGAACCGGATACGAAAACTTTATCCACAACATGGTAGAGATCGAAGTGGAAGCCACCCAGCGTTTCATGGAAGTCCTGCGCAGACAGGGCCGGGACATCCCAGAGCTGGACGACCAGCTCTGCCACATTATCGCCAGCGGGATGTTCCATGGGATATTCGAGGTTGTTGTCCACGATATGCCCTATGACCGGGCAAAGCAGTATGTCCAGCAGCTTCAGGATTTTTTCCTCGCTGGCTGGCATAGTTTGATGGGGGTCTGAGACCCCTTTCATTCTGGCCAAGAGTTAGTTATCGCTAACTTATTGAGACGGATATGAGAAAGCGGCCGCGGCGCTTTCTGTATCATATATCATCTGTTCGCAAGGAGGTATTCACTTGAAGAAAAACAGCAATCTCCAGGAGCTGATGGGCTACGCCGGGGGACACAGATATTTGACATACCTGTCCCTGCTGCTGTCCGCCGTCAGCGCAATCCTGGCCCTTTTTCCCTTTGTTTTCCTGTTCCGAATCATCCAGGAGGTCATTGCGGTGGCCCCCAACTATACTCAGGCCACGCATATTGTCCGCAACGGCTGGATGGCGGTGGGCTTCGCGGTGCTGTCCATTGTGATCTACGTCTGCGCCCTGATGAGTTCCCATCTGTCGGCCTTCCGCATCGCCGGGAACATCCGCAAGGCGCTGATGGCCCACATTGCCGAGCTGCCGCTGGGCTTTATCGGAGAGATGGGCAGTGGAAAAATCCGCCGCATCATCAACGACAGCAGCGCCGCCACGGAGACCTACCTGGCCCACCAGCTTCCCGATATGGCGGCGGCGATCACCACGCCAATCTGCATGATCGTCATGCTGTTCCTGTTCGACTGGCGGTTTGGCCTTGTCAGCCTCCTGCCGGTGGCCTTGGGCTTTGTGGCCATGTTCAAGATGGCCGGTCCCTCTATGGCGGAGGATATGAAGCTCTACCAAAACGCCCTGGCGGATATGAACAACGAGGCGGTGGAGTATGTGCGGGGCGTTCCCGTGGTCAAGACCTTCGGCCAGACCGTCCACTCCTTCAAGCGGTTCAAAGGCACCATCGACAGCTACTATGATTTTGTCATGGCCTACTGCAAGAAGTGCCGCCCGTCCATGTTGTCCTACACAGTTTTGGTCAACAGCGCCTTTGCTTTTCTGATCGTCCTGGCCCTGATTTTGACGAGGGGCGGGCCGGTTGCACAGCCGGTACTGCTGAACTTCATCTTTTATGTGATCTTCACCCCCATCATTGCCACCGCCATGACCAAGGTAATGTTTATGAGCGAAAACGGGATGATCGTGGCGGACGCACTGAGCCGTATTCACTCCATCCTGGATGCGGAGCCTCTGCCCGAACCCCGCAGCGGCAAGGTCCCCACAGACAACGACATTACCCTGGAAAATGTGACCTTCCGCTACACGGGCGGGACAACGGACGCGCTCCATGACGTGACCATCCGGGTGGGCGCTGGGGAGACGGTAGCCCTGGTAGGACCCTCCGGCGGCGGCAAGACCACCGTGGCAGGTCTGATCTCCCGGTTTTGGGACGTGGGCGGCGGAGCCATTCAGATCGGCGGCGTCAACGTGAAAGATATCTCCAAGGAGACGCTGATGGACACTGTGGCCTATGTGTTCCAGGACAGCCGCCTGCTGAAAGCCTCTATCCTGGAAAATGTCCGCCTTGCCAAGCCCAACGCCTCCCGGCAGGAGGTGGAGCGGGTGTTGCATGACGCCCAATGCGATGACATCATCGCCAAGCTGCCCCAGGGCATCGACACGGTGATCGGGACAAAGGGCGTATACCTCTCCGGCGGCGAGCAACAGCGGATCGCCATTGCCCGCGTCATGCTGAAAAACGCCCCCATCCTCATTCTGGACGAGGCCACCGCCTTTGCGGACCCGGAGAACGAGGCGCTGGTGCAGCGGGCCTTTGAGAAGCTCTCCAAGGGCAAGACTGTCATCATGATCGCCCATCGGCTGACCACCATTAAGAACGCCGACCGCATTTTCGTGCTGCGGGAGGGCCGTGTGGAGGAAAGCGGCACCCACGATTCCCTTGTGGCTGGGGGCGGGCTGTACGCCAAGATGTGGCAGGATTATCAGACCTCAATCAGTTGGAAGGTAGGTGCTGCGAAATGATTGACAAACTGATGAAACGCTTTGCCCTCTCCGAAGAAGGGGCGAAAGGGCTGGTGCGGGCCGTGATTGCCTGCGCCGTGGCCGATCTGATGCTGATGCTCCCGGTGGGATTGCTCTATCTGCTGGTCGGGGATTTTCTGAGCGGTTCCGTACCGGAAGGGCGCTATCCCCTCTACGGCCTGGGCATTGCTGTGGCGCTGCTGCTGGTGCTGCTCTCCCAGTTCTGGAAGTACAACGCCACCTATTTCTCCACCTACCTGGAATCCGGGGCCTGCCGCATCCGGTTGGCGGAGAAGCTGCGGCGGCTCCCCCTGTCCTTCTTCGGCAAAAAGGACTTGGCCGACCTGACCAACACCATCATGGGGGATGTGCAGGTGACAGAGCAGATGTTCTCCCACTATGTCCCCCAATTTTACGGCGCTATCCTCTCCACCTGTCTGGTGGCAATTAACCTACTCTGCTACGACTGGCAAATGGCCCTCGCCGCCCTGTGGGTACTGCCCATTACCTTGGTAATCGTTGGCTTTTCCAAGAAAGCGCAGAACTATTTTACCCGCAGGCAGAACGCCGCCCTGATCGCCATGGCGGACGGTGTGCAGGAGTGCCTGGAAACCATCCGTGACTTGAAAAGCAACAAAGCGGAGCGGGTATATCTGGACGGACTATACCGGAAAATCGACACCTTTGAGAACCGGCAGTTCAAAAGTGAATTGGGTTCGGCTATGTTCGTAGTTCCGGCGCAGATGCTTCTGAAGCTGGGAATCGTCTCGGTGGCGCTGGTGGGCAGTATGCGTCTGATGAGCGGGGAGCTTTCCCTTATAACCTTCTTCCTGTTCCTGCTGGTGGTTTCCCGCATCTATGAGCCTATGAGCTTTGCTCTGCAAAATCTGGCGGCAATGAACTCCATGCAGGTGAACATTGACCGCATGAACGAGATCAACGACTGCCGGGAGCAGAGCGGTGAAGCGGCCTTTGTCCCCAAAGGGTATGACATCACCTTTGACCATGTGGGCTTTGCCTATAACAGCGGCGAGACGGTGCTGAAGAATGTCTCCTTCACCGCCAAGCAGGGCGAGGTCACGGCCCTGATCGGCCCCTCCGGGGGAGGCAAGTCCACTGCCGCGAAGCTGGCGGCGCGGTTTTGGGATATTGACCGGGGCAAAATCACTGTCGGCGGCGTGGATGTGAGCAGGGTAGACCCGGAAAAGATTTTGACCGCCTACTCCATCGTGTTCCAGGATGTGACGCTGTTCAACAATACCGTCATGGAAAATATCCGCATTGGTCGGAAGGACGCCACGGATGCGGAAGTGATGGAGGCGGCGAAAGCGGCCATGTGCGAGGAATTTATCGCCAAGCTCCCCCAAGGGTATCAGACCATGATCGGGGAGAACGGCTCCACCCTCTCCGGGGGTGAGCGGCAGCGCATCTCCATCGCTCGCGCCCTCTTGAAAGACGCGCCCATCATTCTGCTGGACGAGGCCACCGCCTCCCTGGATGCGGAGAATGAAACGGAGATTCAACAGGCCATCTCCCGGCTGGTGGAGCGAAAGACGGTGCTGATTATCGCCCACCGCATGAGAACGGTGGAGAATGCCAACAAGATCGTGGTGCTGTCCGGCGGCACGGTGGCCGAGACAGGGACCCCTGCGGAGCTGATGAAGCGGAACGGAGCCTTTGGATTGCAGACTATTTTCGACAAGTCCGCATAAAATTCTTTCTTAAAGAGCTGCATTTCCTCCGCTTCGGATAACGCCGTTTTCTGCTGGGCTGATGTCCCCTCGCTGGCCTGTGCCGCCATATTGAGAAAGCTGCTGCCCTGCGTCCCGGTCTGCTTTGTTTCACGGGCCTTTGTGGGGGCGCTGTATGTAGTTGTCCCGTAACTTGCTTGAATGGCATTACTCATTTTTTACCCCCCTTTATATCAGAGGTCAAGGAAAAACATATTCGTTCCGACTGGTAAAGAGACTTCCGGCGTGATCGTGGGGGCAGATACCATCCGCGTTTTCAGCAGATCACCGATATTGGAAAAAGTCTTTTCCAGCGCCAACCTTTCTGCGGTGTGCTCCCACATGGCTCTGCGCTGTGCTGCCGCCGCCGCAGCCTGCTCCTGATACTGCTTTTGCTGTTCTGCCTTTTTCTTTGCCTTTTCCGCGTTGATTCTGTTTACCTCGGCTACACGCTCCGGGGAATCGCCACAGCCACCAATATATGTCACACTTCCATCCTCATGGATCACTACCCCACAAGGCTCGTAGTTAAGGCCCTGGGCGGCAAACTGTGCTTTCAGCTTAGGCGTAGCATTGAAAAAGTCATCAATCTTTTTCTCGTAATAGGCAGCCTTTTCCGGGTCGTTCGCCATATCTTCTAAAATGTTGGGTGCAATCACAACGCTGCTGCCATTCATACGACTGCCTGCTTTTTGAAGGCTGGCTTGGTCTTTCCCAATGCTCTGAACCATAACCTGTCCATATTTGTTTTCCAGGTGCTTTTTATAGGCATCCACGATTGATGTGTCAGTTTCGTTGGTGACTTCCGGCCTGCTGCTGATTTCCAGCACATCCGTTGTGTTTCCGCTGGCCCGCGCCGCCAGATCAAGGAAACTACTGCCCTGTGTCCCGGTCTGCTTTGTCTCACGGGCCGTTGTAGGGGCGCTATATGTACAAATCCATCACGGGCCGGGAGCAGAAGCGGGACGCCGACGTGCTCTGCTATCAGATCCGCCAATCGTTCCCCCCTGGGGAGCTGGACCCGGAGGAGGCGCTGAACATCGGCTATGAGCTGGCGATGCGCTGGACCAAGGGAAAGCACGCTTTCTTCGTGGTGTCCCACGCGGACCGGCCCCACCCCCACGTCCATATCTATTACAACTCCACATCCCTTGACTGCACCCGGAAATACCGGGATTTTTTAGGCTCTGCCCGCGCCCTGCGGCGGCTGTCCGACCGGATATGCCTGGAGCATGACCTGTCCGTTATCAAAAACCCCAAGCTCCATAGCAAGGGAAAATTCCGGCACTACGGCCAATGGCTGGGCGCGTCCCGGCCACCCTCCTACAAGGAGCAGCTACGGGGGATCATAGACGGGGCCCTGGCGGAACGGCCCGCCGACTTTGCCGGGTTCCTCCGGCGGATGGAGGCGGCGGGGGTCCAGGTGAAGCGGGGCCGGGGCGGGGTAATCTCGTTCCGGCTTCCCGGCCAGGACCGGGCCACCCGCTTCCGGGCTTCCACCCTGGGGGACGGCTACGGCCCGGAGGACGTGGAGGCGGTGATCGACGGGCGGGCCCCCGTCCGCAAGCCCGCCCAGGGGCGGCCCCGTTCGGCGGCTCCCCGGCGCGTCAATCTGATTATTGACATTCAGCAGCGTATGGCCCAGGGCAAGGGCCCAGGCTATGAGCGGTGGGCAAAAATATACAATCTCAAACAGATGGCCGCCGCCCTCCAGTTTCTCCAGGAGAACGGGCTGACCGACTATGACGCCCTGGCGGAGCGGACGACGGAGGCGGTGGACCGGGCCCACGCCCTGGCCGGGGAGCTGCGGGGAGTGGAGGAGCGGCTGGCCGCCACCACAAAACTCATGGGGGCCGTGGTGGACTACGCCAAGACCCGGCCCGTGTTCGACGGCTACAAGGCCGCCCGGTACAGCAAGAAGTATCTGGCGGAGCGTGAGGAGGGCCTGGCCTCCTATCGGGCGGCGAAGGCGGCGATCAACGACATTCTGGGCGGGGCGAAGCTCCCCAGGATGGAGGCGCTGAAAAAGGAGCGCCGGGAGCTGGCGGAGCGGAAGAAAAAGCTCTACGCCCAATACCGGGCGGCACAACAGGAAATGCGGGAGGCGGTGGCGGTCAAGGCCAACGTCGATCACCTCCTCGGCCTGTCTGACGGGCGGGAGAGTAAGGCCCAGGAGCGATAGCGACGGGGCCGCAGACAGAAGCCTCTGGACACCGTGTCCAGAGGCTTCCGGCGGGTTTGGGGTGCAACCCCAACAAGCATTTTTGCGGAGCAAAAATGGCAAGTGTGGCTACACTTGCCCTGCTTGCCGTTAGTGCGTTCCCTTGAAATGGCTTGAAAAACGGGGGCGGCGCTTTTTTGCGATCCCCCTAACCTTGCGTCTGCACTTGATTTTTTTACCCAGAGTACAACAATCCCAGCACTTTTAATATTTACTGGTTGATAAGGGCTTGACATAAGTACGACGCTGTGTTATATTATTCATGTCAACAGCGTGTTATACTTCAAGGAGGAACAACACATGATACAGCAACTATCCGATGCCGAACTCGAAATCATGAAAATTGTATGGGGGAACCCGAAGGAGGTGACATTATTTCCCTATATCATGGACGGACTGGCAGCAAGGGGCAAGCCGTGTCAGAAGAATACCTTGATCGTACTTCTGTCGCGGTTGATGAATAAAGGTTTTCTGAGTGCAAAGAAAATCGGACGCCGCAACGAATATACCACGCTCATTTCAGAGACAGAGTACCAGACGATGCAGACGAAAAACTTCCTGGATAAAATCTACGAAGGGAGCGCCAAAGGGCTGGTTTCCAATCTGATTATGGGCGATTTGCTGGCGGACGAGGAATACGAGGAACTGAAAAGGCTGCTGGAGAAAGGGAAGGAGACACCATGAACGCAGTTTTGAAAATTTTCCTGTCTATGTCCTTTTCCGGTGGGCTGCTGATCCTAGCTCTGCTTTTGGGAAAGCAATTTCTGAAAGATAAAATCAGCCGTCAATGGCAGTATTATATTTGGCTCATTGTCGTTTTGCGGCTGCTGCTCCCGTTCGGGTCAGAGGTAAACCTGCTGGGGAAAACCTATCAGGCTGTCGATCAGGCAATCACCCAGGCCGCTCTTATACCGCCGCAGCAACCTACACTTAATACTCCGGGAGATGTTTCTACGCCTGCCGCCGGTTTGGAGCAGAAGAATGAAACTGTGAATCCCCCGGCAGAGAATTTGACAACTGCCCATCCGCTTCAAGAGATATGTGCGCTGCTGGCAAATCATGTCTGGCTGATTTGGCTGGTGGCTGCGCTGGGCTTACTGATTCGGAAAATAACAATTTATCAGGGCTTTACGCGGTATATCAAGGCTGGCTTGACCCCGGTTTCTGACCTTGCAGTTTTAGACCGGCTCTCCATCGCCGCAGAACGGGCAGGCATTCAAAAGCCAGTAGAATTGTGCGTCAATCCGCTTATTTCCTCCCCACTGTTGATTGGCTTTTTCCATCCATGCATTGTACTGCCAAATACTGATATTTCCGAAAAAGATTTTCAGTACATCGTCCTGCATGAGCTGACCCATTACAAGCGATGGGATATGTTCTATAAATGGTTGGTACAGGTTACGGTCTGTCTGCATTGGTTTAATCCGCTTGCTTATCTTATGGAACGAGAAATTACAAAAGCGTGCGAATTTTCCTGTGATGAAGCTGTCCTCACAGAAATGGGATGCGATAATGCCCAGGACTACGGGAAAACCTTGCTTCATGCGATGGCGGCAGTCGGGAGATACAAAGAAAACCTTGGCGCTGTCACTTTAAGCGAAAATAAACAACTGCTGAAAGAAAGGTTAGGTGCAATTATGAAGTTTAAGGAGCAATCGAAGGCGGTTAAGATGTTGACTGTCGTGCTGACGCTGTGCGTGATTCTGGGAGCAGTCTTTGTCGGGGTCTATTCGATGGGAACCGTTGCAGGAAGCGCTCATGCGGCCTCCCTCCCTGGTATGCCGCTGGATACTACTGGCAGGCCTTCGCTGTCGCTGGATGTCAACAGTGCCGCTGTAAATGTGCTGGCAGCAACGGACAATAAGATTTCGGCTGACTACAATAGCGATGTTTATACGGTAGAGATCGACGAGCAGGGCAATGACTGGAAGGTTTCTATCTCCTGCAAAACCAGAACGAATACCAATGATGAAACAATCAAACTGTATATTCCTGATGTTAATTACGGCTCTGTTAATTTGAGCGCCGACAGTGGACATTTGACCTGTGATTTGATCCGATCTGGCAATATTGTAGGCGATTTCAATATGGCGTCCGTCTTTTTGACCTTGCCAGAGGGTTTCATCGGCTCGGTGGATGCTACTGCGAACAGTGGATATTTCCAGTTGATTTCCAAAGATGATTTCAAGAATACCACCACCACGATCACTGACAGCGGCGACTGGGGCGAGATATATAAGCCGACAAATTTCAAAGAAAACGAGAATACCTATACATTTACAGACGGTACAGGAGCAAATACAATCCAGGTTACACGAAAAGGCACCGGTGTCATGGGGATTTATACTTCACAAAGTTTTACCGCCTCTAATGAGTTCCCGGACGATTGGAAGGAGCTGTGGCAAGATGAGTGGCAAGGCAAGCCCTGGGAAGATGATTGGTGGCAAAACACTTGGCAGGAAAACGATGATTGAACCACGAACAGGTATAGGGCATTGAAGAAACAGTCTAAAATGATTGTCGCCAACGGTAAATAAAAAAAACCGTTGTTTTGGCGGCTGGTATCTACACGCCTGAACAAAATACAAGCAGTCTTGCGGCGGTTTTGGAATAACAAATTTCAAGGCCGCCGCTTTCTTTTGAAAAAATGGAAAACGGAGGGTGTGTTAAAGTCGCCCATTTTTAAGGACACGGCGGTATCCAGGAGGTATTGCCATGTCCTTTTCTCTATCGCTTCAATTTAGCCCGTCAAAAAAAGCCCTCCCCCGCTAACGGGAAGCCCTGACTGCAACTGCGAAAATTGTAATATCCTGTCGCCCCGACACGTCCGTGTAGCCTTGCGCTATGCGGGCGTTTTTCTATCCCGGCGGCACTTCTGGACACGGTGTCCAGAGGTAGGAGCCAGCACCCCCGGCTGCCGCTCTCCGCCGGACCCTCCATTTCGATCTGTCCCTTTCCGCCCCGTATCGAAATGGAGGTTACATATGACGACCATCAAATTGAACAACTACTATCCCCACCTGACCGAGTGTATCACCCTGGAAGTGTCGGAGGAGATCGCCGTGACCCTCTCCATCGGGGGCCGCCTGTGTGACAGCTACAAGCGGCGCAAGCGGGACCATGACGAGTGCTCCCTGGACGGGACCCCCGGCTTCGAGGCCAACGTGACCTATCCCCCGCTGACCCCGGAGGAGATCATGGAGCTGGCCGAGGACCACGCCGCCCTCTATGCCGCCATTGACCGCCTCCCGCCCGTCCAGGCCCGGCGCGTCTATGCCCGCTTCATCCTGGGGCGGAGCGTGACGGCGATTGCCAGAGCCGAGGGAGTGAACAAGTGCCAGATCACCCGCTCTATCGACTGCGGCTTGAAAAATTTGCGGGAAATTTTGAAAATCTCCCGTTGACAGACGCAACAAACCGCCCGAAACCCGCCTGATAGGTGAGGAGGGACAACCCCTCCCACCAACAACTGAATATACAGTATTTCAGGCACAAAACCCGTGTGAATAGCGACAAAAGGCGCGCCGCCAGGATGGGAGCTCCGAGGAGGTGAACAGGGAGCGGACCGAGCGATCAACGCGAACCTTTGACCCGGCTGTGGCAGGCCGGGCGCGAGGACAGCGCGGGGGATAATGAAACTTGCTCACGCCCTCCCATAGACTTGCGGGGGAGCCCTGCGGTACGCGCCAGCCTTCTCCACGGGGGAAGCGGTGCTGCGGAGCTATGACAGCCGGAGCCAACGGCGGCCTGGAATACTCCCCGCGCTGGGGGTGCGTGGCAAATACAGCGTACAACAAAAACCATGGGGGCCGCCCGCCTGGGGCCTGTCTGTCTTACGGCAGCCCAAACTTCCCCCGGCGCGGCGGTCCCGTTCGTGGATCGAAATGGAATACCCTGCTGGCCTCTGGACACCGTGTCCAGACGTGGAGCAAGGTTGAAAGGCAGCACTTCCAGGTGCTGCCTTTCTGCGTTTCCCCACTACCCAGCGGGAAACTTGTACGCATAGGAACCCCCGTTTTACATAGGAGGGCAGATTATGGCACACACGAGGACCAGCTACCACAAGGAAGTGAAAACGGCCTCTTTCCAGGGCCGGACGATTACCGTTGAAAACCTGACCCCCATTCTTGCCCCCAAGGTACGGGACAAGCGCAAGCGGGAGATCGA
>ERZ779626.1110-NODE-1110-length-12800-cov-8.664104_pt1 | contig 12800 bp, 14 predicted proteins | sample MGYA00514209_ERZ779626 | MGnify/ENA primary metagenome ERZ779626 (study PRJEB29562, sample SAMEA4376713) | mouse gut metagenome | isolation source: Cecum | study: EMG produced TPA metagenomics assembly of the A DSS colitis mouse model was used to assess the...
TCCAAGACCAAGATCGTCTTAAACCTTGAGGACGAGGAGGCCATGCGCGTGCAGTCCATCCTGCACCTGTCCGAAGCGGAAACAATGGCGGTCACCCACTTTGAGCGGGGCAACGGCTTGATCTCCACCAACAACAATAACGTCACCGTGGAGTTTAAGGCATCGGAACTGGAAAAGGAACTGATTACCACGGACCGCAATGAGCTGAAAAAGCTACTGGAAAAGGAAAGGCAGCGCAGACAGATGGGCGAAGCAGTCTAATGCGTACATTTTACATACAGTTTACGCACAAAAAAGATATGGGGACTGACAGCAGGCAGGTATAAGTATGCTTTAAGTACGGTTTACGCAAAGACTGCCTGTTTCCTGCCTCACCCATCGTTTTGTAAGTACGGTTTATGTAATCTCTACTTACAGTTTCTTCCTATTATAATACAACCATTACCTGTGGTGGAAACCATGATGCCGCAGGAACAAAGGAGGCTGTCCCATGCAGCCCAGAAACCAACAGCAGGAAAGCCACCTGCCGGAAATCATCCGGCTGCTTTCCACATACCACGCCCTCAGCCGCATGCAGCTTGAGGCGTTTTACCCGGAACTACCGCAGCAGAAGCTGCTCCTGCTCCTTAAAAAGCTGGAAAAGACCGGGCGGCTTATCCTGATGCTGGAAAGGGATCTTGTCCTGCACACCGGAGACAGTGTTCCAAACCCTTCCACCCTTGCCGCCTTCTGGGTGCTTTTAGACTTCCGGGAGGACATTACCTACCATACGGCCAGTGATTTTCCGGTAGCACTGACCTTTTACACCCAGTCGGATGCCTATGATGTCATCCACATACCGGAGGACAAAGAGATGCTTATGAACCATGCGCTTTCCGCATACAAGGAGGATTCGCCCCGCCGCATAGCTGTCGTGGATGACGCGGGGCAGATACCGCTCCTTGACTTTCCCGGCATTGCCGCTTTCTGTACGGTCACGCCCGGCGGAAAGGTGCAGTATTACAGAAAACAAGGAGTTACAGATACTTAATGGACCGAAACACTTTATCATCCCGCCTTGCGCGGATCGGGAACGAACTCCCCCGGCTGTCAAACACCTTAAATGCCATGGCAGCCAACACCGGCAGTTACGGAAAAAACTATGAGGAGCTGAGTCTGGATGCCGCCAGACGCGCGGAACGGATTGCCTGTTCCCTGCGCAACCTCATCTATGCCGCAGACCTTGTGCCGAAACCCGTCCTCATGGATGCGGCAGCCAAAATACACGGCATTTCCATAAAGCATACGCAGGACTGCGTGGAGATCACCCTGCCCGACCTGATGCCGAAGCGGAACAAACGGGTCAACACCACTTTCCTGACCGATCCGTTGTATGCGATGCTTGAGGATTACACAAAAGAACATGACCTCCCGCACTTTAAGGAATGTGTGATCTGCTTTTCCCATGTGTTCGATAAAAACCTTTCCGACAGGCGGGTAAGGGACTACGACAACCTTGAGTGCAAGCAGCTTTTAGATACCGTGGCAGGCTTCCTGATGACCGATGACAGCGGGCTGTTCTGCGACGCCTACCACACCACGGAATTTGGGGAGCGAGACTGCACAATCCTCGCCGTCATGGAAAAAAGCTGCTTCCCCGGATGGCTGAAAGAACGGGAGGACAGGGAAAAAAGCATATCGGATTTTTAGGCGTTTTTTCAGAAGAAAATCCGACTACGGTAAAGTTTCCGCCAGACCGCCTGTTTACAGGCAGAAAACAAGCCGCCCGCCTGCCCTGTTTTACCGGAGATGCAGGCGTGTACGGTAAAAATTCGGAAAGGAGGCTCACTGATGGATACTTCAACCAGTGCCTACCGGCTGATGGAGCTTATTGCCATTTCCGGGGAGTGCAGCCCCCGTGTGCTGGCACATTTGCACCTGAGTGGCAGCTATGGGGAAAAGCTCATCACACGGCTCAAAAAAGAGGGCCATATCAGAACCCACTATAAGGACGGGCTACGGGGATACAGGCTGACAAGCAGGGGGAAAAAGCTCCTTCTGGGAGAAAACCCTGCCCGCTTCTCCTTTTACCTCTCCGGCAGCTCCGACACCAACCGTCCCCGCAGCGACTTCCCAAGGAGGCTCAGGCTCCAGCAGGCATCCATTGCCTATGCCCTGTTCCGGGGCGCCGGCGTGGAAATATACCGGGACAGGAAGGCGCCACTGTTCTGTCCGGGAACCGGGAACAACCTGACGGTTCCTTATCATATGGCACTGCCAGCCTTTTACCACTCCCGCGAGGTCAAGGAGCTTGGGGCGGAAGCCGTAAAGATCAACAATTCCAGGACCATCGGCATCCTGCTCGCCCCGGAGTGCATCTATGCCGTATTCTGCACAGGCGGCGCACTGATGAAATGGGAATACCGGACGGAACTGAAGGTAAAGGCACTGCTCTCCTACCATGCCAGCCGGGGAATCCTCTCCGGTTCAGGCGGCGGTCCCCGTTACCATCCGGATACCCCGGTCAAGGCGCTCCTCATCGGGGAAGGCATGGATACGGCACTGAAGATGATGGAAAGCACGGGCGGTTTCCAGAAAAGCTACTTCTATCTGGATTCCAGCTTCGACTATTTCCATTACATACCGGATGACGCCGCAGGGATCACCATGCTCCGGCTGCTCTGCTCCCCTGTCCTGATGAAAGCGCTGCTGGACCTGCTCCTGTCCGACCTGCAGGCGCCCTGCCCCGATTACGGGCTGGAACATGACGCCGTATCGGACGGGCTGCCGGTGCTGCTCGCCTTTGACTTTGACATGCTGCGGCTCTCAAGGTTCCGCACCGGAGAGGTCAGCGTGGCCGTATCCAGCCAGGCAAAGCAGCTCAATACCTGGCGGGTATCTGATTACACACCGGAGTACCGGGAAACCCACTCTGTCGGAAAACGGAAGCTGATGACGGCTGATGAGGTGCTGCGCCTTCCGTTGGATGAAGCGCTGATTATCCTGCGGGGGCAGAAGGTGCTGAAGGTGGGGAAATATGACTACACCCTCCACCCTGAGAGCGGAAAATTAAGGGAATGCCGCGCCAGCGACCATGTTCCTGCGTGGCGCAGGCTGCCTGAGACAGAAGAACCGGACTTCTCAAGGCTGATGACGCCGAAACAAAAACCGAAAGCGCCCAGAAAGAAACCGGTCCCGGATAAGCCCGTTTCAGGGAATCCTTATCCGGAAGCACCGGAAATTCCTCCCGCAGCTCCTACCCACAATGAGGACTACAAAATTGTAATGACGGACAAAAAATCCATCATGTCCTGAAGTGATCCACCTGCCGGCTTTACCGGCAGCAACAAAAATAAAGGAGATTAAACTATGCCCAGAAAAGCAAAAACTGAAGAAACTGTCGTAACTGAAGAAAACATCCTCCATGAAGATGACATGGAAATGGAAAATGTACCTGTCCCGGAGAAAACCGGAATGGAGGAGGAAAGCCCCGATACCCTGAGCGTGGATGCGGGTACTGACTTTTCCGCTGCTGAAGAAAGCGCAGAGACTTCCACACCTGCAGAGCCTGTTTCCACGGATGAAGAATCCGCAGGGGAAGACACCGGTACGGAGGAACCCCTTCCGGAAGGAACTGCCGTTCCTGATGAGCAGGTCAGAAAAGAGACCATTCCCGATGGGGAGGACACAGATCCTGCGGCGGAAACTGCAGGCCCGCCTGAAACACCATCCGCCAAACCCGCATCCAAGCCTGCCAGAAAGAAGACAAAAACCTCGGCAGCAAAGACGGAAACACCGGATGCACCTGCACCCATAAAGAAAACCGCTCCGTCTTCCATCCTTACCCTGAGCGCCGATGCGGAAGTCGAAACACAGGAAAGCCGTGAGGATACCATCTGGCATGAGCTGCAGAACGCTTACCGTACCCGGAAGATCCTGACAGGTACATTAGGAGGCATTGAGAAGATGGAGGGCGGCGGCACCATTGCCGTTGTCTATTACAAGGAGATGCGTGTTGTGATCCCCCTTGCTGAAATGATGATCAACCTTGTGGAAGATGCGGCGCACGATTATGGCGAACTGGTGCAGCGCCAGAACAAGATACTGGGGAACATGCTCGGATGTGAGATTGACTTCATCATCAAGGGACTTGACAATGCCAGCCGCAGCGTGGTGGCAAGCCGGAAGGATGCCATGTATAAAAAGCGGCAGATTTTTTACCTTCCGGATGCCAATGGAAACTCCCGCGTATGCGAAGACCGCATCGTGCAGGCGAGGGTCATTGCCGTCGCGGAAAAGGTGGTCCGCGTGGAGATTTTCGGTACGGAATGTTCCATCCTCGCCCGCGACCTGTCATGGGACTGGATGGGAGACGCCACCGAGCGCTTCCATGTGGGCGAGCAGATCCTTGTCCGCATCCTGAGCGTCAAGCTCCATTCCCTCGAAGACATCTCCGTGAAGGCGGATGTAAAGAGCGTAAACGTCAACACCAGCAAGGAAAATTTAAGCAAGTGCAAGATTCAGGGCAAATATGCCGGAACCGTCACGGACATCCATAAAGGCACTGTTTTCGTCCGCCTCCATATCGGCGTCGACGCCGTCGCCCATAGCTGCTACGATAACCGCCTTCCCGGAAAGAAGGATGAGGTCAGCTTCGTGGTAACGCGAATTGATTCGGATCGGAATGTGGCGTTGGGGTTGATCTCGCGGATTATTAAGCAGAATATTTAATTGCAATGGGATAGCAGGCTCTCAATTCAACTGCTATCCCATTCTATTACTTCAAATTTTTATATGTATTTTCGGTGACAGATTTTAGGATTTTCATCTTTCCATGGCGTCCATATAAATACTTCTCATAACAGACTTCTTTTGGAGTTTTGCAGTAATACTCTTTTTTTACCCTGTCGAAAACCCATAATTTATTATCTTCAGATGTGAAGTTTCTAAGATAAAACTGAGGAACATAATGCTGTTTCTTAGTCATGCTCCAATTCAGCCTCCACTTCATCTGCCGTTATCCAGCCTTTCTCTTTTACAGACTGCTCTCCTTCTTTCAATGCTTCGATGAGCCTTTCAGATGCGGATATTCTATCCGATCTTGTAATGCTATTCCTTATTTCTGTCATTATTCCTCCTCGCTATCAAAAAGCATTTCTGCAAGAAACGTACTTAGATCCTGAAGAAGCAATCTTTACAGCTTCTGCAAGCATTGCCTCCATCGCCAGACGTACATGGCTTACCTCTTCCTTAAAATGATCTCGCAAATCATCGCTGCTGTATTCCTGCTTAATCAAATCTACCATAATCTGTTCTGCAAATTCCATCTACTATATACCTTCCATGCGTTTATACTTTAAATGCTCATTTCAAGTGTTTCCCATTATTTTCGCTCTCAAGTCGTTCCAATTTATTGAAAAAGTCACTGTAGTCATGACCTTTTCCTGCTGCAATATCATGGTAGCTTTCCATTACCATCTGCCGTATTTGATTCTCGTCCAAATCTTGCCTATTATCCAAAACCTGTTTTTCCCATTTCATGTAAATCACCGCTTTCTTTCAAATATATCTTAAGTGTCTTCATATATTTCTGCTCTTTCATCATAATAAAGAATTTGGTCATTTTTGCATATAGACAGACTAATAACCTTAGTTTTGGCAACTTCACCCAAAATCATAAGAATTGGCTCTTTGCAATTAAAGTTTTTATCTTGAGCTATTTTTTTCATTTGAGCTATATCCGTTGCACTTGGAGTTGGATTTGATTTCGGATGTAAATGCCACTCCCCTAAATAATATTCGTTCTGTTCTTTCCAACATTGCTGTAATAGGCTCTTTAGCCCTTTGATACCTCTATAAAATCTGAACCTGGCCGCTTTAGAGTCTTCAGGGGGTTTTGTGAATTCTGTTATAACGGCATTTTGACATATCTCGTCGTAATAGCCAATAATTATACCACCTGTTTCCAACTTGTTCTTATTATCTGCAACAATTGACAATAGCTTATGGTATGCCGCATCTTCTATAAAAATTTTTGACTTAAGTTCTATATTTTCATATTCTTTCATAACCAGCGAATAAACCATCCATTCCATATTTTTTTTGAAGGATATAATTATGTGATCCTTCCTCTTCTCTGGCTATGAGCTGAATAAGCATCTCCACTGCTGATGTCGCTGCTAAATACATATCACAACCAAGTGCCGGAAAAACAGGATGCCAACATCCAATGCCCTCCCATGGCAACCCATCCGCTAACATTTGTTCTTTATCCTGTTGTGTTATTCTCTCCATGCGGCTGTCAAACATCGAACTATTAAAGCCTTTTCCCTTGTAGTATATAAAATACAGCCTTTCTGCCTTATAGCCTACAGATACTGAAACGAAAGTTTTTCTTTCACTAATTTGTGACAGCAGATTTATAATGGCATCTTTTGCAGTACAATCAATGACCACATCATATGAATTCAAATAACTCAGATTATCAGGTGATAAATACTCCGTTAAGGCTTCAGCCTGTACATGACTGCTGATTTCCTCCAGACGTTTCTGTAATTCAGCAGCCTTATTCTGATGTAAGCTTTTAATTGATAAAGTATGTCTTGCAAGATTTCCTACTGCCAAACTGTCCCCATCTACAAGCAGAATTTTCCAAACTCCTGACCGCACAAGTAATTCTGCTATAATAGAACCCATAGAACCCACTCCGATAATCGCAAACTTCTTACTGGTTATTTTCCTGTCAAACATTCCTCTGTTCAAAATTTGTTTCTGATTCCAGTTCTCCGAAAAACACCATTCTATTTGTTGATTGTCTTTAAGGACATTTGATGAGTCCCTATAACGCCAACCGGTCTTGTTTGCCCGAAATCCTTTTTGAGTTTTGTTATGATGTGAAAGGACAGGAAGCATCCATGCCCACCAGTGATAATTCTCATACTCTCCTCCAAACCGCCTCGGAATGGGAAAGCCGATCAAAAACAAATGCCTCTTTCCATCCCTCATCTTATCCAGAAGTCTTACAACATCCGTATCCCACAATAGATTATTTAACTCAAATGCTTCCTTTAATTCGCCAATCGTATTTGGTGCCTGCCATCTGTTTACTACTGGAACATGGTCCACTATAAGCCAAATCCCTTTATAAAAATTTTTGTCACTTTTGTCAACATATCCACCCCACACATTCTGAACGCACAAATTTCCCTTTTCATCCCAAAATGAATCAACAAAATACTGACTGTTTCCTTGGTAATACATCTTAAATATTCCCGATTTGGCTCCTGCATCTTCCCATTGCATGAAAGAAACGCAATCTTCATCGAAAATTATTTGTGTCTTCTTTAATTCATTTACATCTGGTAATTCAAAATTGTCCTGTTCAGAAATTAAATCATCATTCTCTGCCTTGTCTATCCATTCCAAAAGCCGTATGATATTCCACTTTATTCTCCCTGTTGCCTCAAGAGGTTCGCTATTTATATCAGCCACAGATTCCAATGGATCTTTAAGGCAAACATCACCTTCTCTCCATAATCCATTTTCTGAAATCAGTCCATTATTAGATTGGTGATAAAATGTATCTGAGATTCCTCCAATCACGGAAGGAAAAATTTTCACTTTCCTATAAGGGAAAATGTCCTGAACCGTTATGTACCACGCAGTCTCCTTCGGAATATTTCTTCCTGCAAAGTTATGATGTACATTGATGCCGAAATACCATACTGAATCATCTTCATCCCATGTCAAATCCGTTATTAGCTCCACTTGACTAAATTCATCAATACAACGTCTGCTTTCCAGCAACATTTCAGATGGTATTTTCAAGCAAATCTTCCTCCCGTCAAATTAACACTTGGCTCCTCTCTTTTTGTAAACACTGCTTGCTGTTGTTTAGGCGCCTCTGGAAACTTGTTTCCAAACAACTTTCTCCATAAATCTGCACTTTCCTGAACAGTTTCTGCTTCATACGCATTTCTTGCTATAACAGCCGCCTCACATACTGACTCATAAAATGCATCATAGTCTTCTTCTGATAACCTGCCAAATACATCATGCTCTGATACCCCTCTATCTTTCAGCTTTGGTTTTTGAGGATAATCAGAAACTATTTTTTCAAGGGTTAATACTACTCCCTCTGCAATGGACTTAATTCCATCCGGACAGCAGTCACCTACAAAATGTTCCAGAGGATAGCTTTTAGGATGCTTGATATCCGTAAATTTTTCTTTTCTCCACCACTTAATACATTTTACAACATTCACATAATGCCCATTACAACTCGCATTTTTTTCATGAGTCCAACGAATCTGCTCCAGTGGATGTGTTTCGTCCCATAATTCCGCCTCCCTATCCGGAATAAACAATGGATCGTTCTTCCAACTTGCATTGTCATCTGCTGCCATAAACTCCGCAAATGCAGTTTTCCATGGATTATAAGCACTTTCTACAATTTCTGCAAACAATTCACTCATTTCTTCCACATCATTGTCTGAAAGAACTGCCAAATTCTCTAACAGCCCCTGTTCTGCCAATGACGGAGCAGAAGTTGGAACAACATCCAAATCTACATGCGTCATCTCAATTCCCCATGAACGCCCCTGCTTTCTATACTTACCCTCATAATATTTCTCTAAAAACGGTTCAAAAACATTTAAAGCTTCTTCTGGAGTTACTTCTTCTTTATCCAGTTTTGTTACTACCACGATATCCACATCTGACCGTTTCCCCTGTTTCGGTCTTACTGCAGTAGACCTTCTGTAGCTTCCCTGTAGAAATGTTGTTACGATAATGTCTTTAAGATCCTCATCGGCCATCAACCTGTTCCTCAATGTTGTATGGGCAGACTTCAGTTCATTAACCTGATTATCAGTCAATCTGATATTCTTTAAAAAATCATTGAAATAAGTTACCATTTTCTGTGCCATTATAATTCTCCTTTCTGTGGAAACGAAATTGTCGGGTAGTATGTATTCTCATTTGCATTAAACTCATATATCTGTATTTTGCCGTACATCATGGATTGCATCCCTAAATAAAACATCAAAGAATTAGGCCCTGCAATAAATAAATGCATTATCCCTTTCTTCAAAGTTCCCGGACGTCTGCTTATCTCACCATTTATCTGCTTTGCAAGCTGCCATGCATGGGTACCGTCTTTTACAGCATCAGTTCCAAAGTCCCCCAGTGAAAAACTTTTATAAAGGCCAATTTTAAGTTTACTATTTTCTATAAAATCCTTAACATCCCCGTTGATATCCTGTGTGATACCTATAGATACTGCCATATCACATTCCCCGTTGCATAATACTTCCTCCGATATAACAAATTTACTATATTCCAATTCATTGGTATCATTTCTTTTCCAATCCATACAGCCGTCCAATGTCTTTTGCACAGGAATCACTTTTATCCCGGATTTTGGATTAAGTATACGCCCAACAGTAAAAGAAACCGATAACAATGTCTCTAAAGCTACATGATACTCTATCTCGTAATTGAGTCTGCTGCTAACAAATTGTTCTATGGACTGAAAAACATCTTCCCAAGACTTCCCTTCTCTTAGTTTTCTTTGATCGAGAATGTCTGCCAAATCCAATACATCACTTGCCCAGTTTGTCAACCATTCTGTACGTCTTGTAAAACTTTTTATAGCTATTGAAGCAACATTTGGAGTAGCAATAAAAAAACCTTCCTTATTGCAATAGTTTCTTATATCTTCACCATTTACCATATTAATGTCACTTCGGTTCCATGCACGCACTAAATCACAATATGGAAGTGTATCTATACTATCCGGTCACGGTTGCAGTCCATATTGGGAAAACTCACGGTTTAATATCTCCTTTAAGCTTTCCATACTTTCCTGCCCGTCTTTTATGCGGACCTGTCTTAAAATATCTATCAGTTCACTTTCACTTACAGACAATCTTTCACATAATTTTTTACGGAGCCTTCCCATCTCTGAATTTTCGGTTTTTCCTTTTTGCAACTCGTTAAGATCAAATGCTTTATTTGTATTACTAATCAACTTATTTAAAATATCTCCGGGTCTAATTCGCCATACCGAATACATCGTAAAACGACTTCTCGAAAAGTCTATTTTGTCGTTCTTATATGCATTTACAACATTCTGTAGAAAAGAATTTGTTTTCGCATTTATAAATGCCGGATCTAACAGATTATCCATTGTAATTTCATCTGACTGCTTCAGATGGAACTTTACTTGAATATATTCCGTATCTATGTAAGTATCCCGAAAACGCTGTTCTTTCTTGTAGCATATAACAATATCATCAAATGATTTAACCTTTCCATATTCATAACCGATTTGCTCTATGTCTGAGTCCCTAAACATTTGTATTGCATATTTCCAAAACACCATTGCCTGATAGATATCTCCAAGTTCCCTTGCTGCTACAGAATTCCCCAATTATCACACCTTCTTTCAGTACCTAATTTCTATTCACCCAACATCAACTTTTTTCCTTATTTCCTCCACCAGCTGATAAACTGTTGTACATGGACACATTTGGGATGGAGTGGTTTTCCCATCCCGCACACATTGTTCATGTTTCTGTCTCGCTATTTGAAGTGCCTTTTCTTCATCTCCGGTTCGGAAGATTTTTTCATACATTGCTGCATCTGACTTTGAATACCTCTGTCCCGTGTTTCTTTCAAAAACTTTTTCAAATTCGCTGCAGCATACCCATGATTCCATAATAGCTGGCATCGAACCATAATAAGAATGCATCCAAATTTCAAAACATGGATTTGACCACCCCACCCTTATGCCAAAAGACTCGGCTTCTCTGATTATCTCATCAAATTCTTTCACCTCATCCCTGTCAAACACAATCCAGGGTATTCGATATTGTGCGTCATAAGCGGTCATTGCAAGACATTTATCAATCATTGCCCTCGTCTTGGTCTCCACTACCTTGATTACCAATTTCTTTTGTACTTCTTTCGGAAGTTCCTTATGCAGTCCCTGAAAATAACATCTCTCTGTGGCCTCCGTATCTGTAACGACCAGATAATACCCAAGTTCCGGAATCTTAACAGGAGGACGCTGCTCTCTGGATTTACGATTCCCAGTCCTGTCTTTTCTTGCCATACCTGTCACTCTCCCTTAAAGATATCAATACTTTTCAACGTAGGAATCGCACCATACTTGCCTATCAGATAATTTTTTTCATAACTCTCATCTTTCCTGATTCTGGCTCCGGACTCATCTACAAAATCTGCCAGAGAATACAGTTTTGAGATCCCCTGTTCGTCCTTTTCGGTAAACCATACCTCGTCCCGGCGTAAAAGCTGGTTAGACAACTGCCATGTGTCATGTGTCGTAAAAATCAACTGTGCATGTCTTGTATTGATTTCCGGATTCAGGAAAGTAAGCAAAAAGTTCCGTACCAATAACGGATGCAGACGGGCATTCAGCTCATCAATAAAAAACACACTTCCCTTTTCCAAGACATCCTGCAGTTCCGGATACAACGCAAACATTTTCAGCGTTCCTGCCGACTCCATGCTCAAGGGAATCGCTGCAAATGTATCCGAGTCAATTTTCTTATGCAATGAACTGATCTTATAAGTCTCTTCTTTGCTATCTGCATCATTCGGAAGCTTTTCTATCTCAAAATCCTTAATGTGTTCATCAAAGGAGGCAAAATATTCTATTACTTTCTTTTGTACGCTGTTATCATCAACAAATCCCTTTGGCAGACGGCGTAACAAAAAGAAATTAGTAAACGGATCCCCAAAGTCAGCAAATTCATTTGCCATAAACCAGTCACGGATATCTTTACACTTATTTACCTTTAATTTGGCTCCAAGAGATACGATCAAAACCTGTTTTTCCAAAGCTACCTGAATATTATCCCTGCTGCTCTTTGGAAGTCCGGATAAATCCAATGTATCTTCCTCGGTAGAACGGTAAAAAACAGAGGCATATCTGCGTGCAGTCTTTGCCTTAACATTTAACCATTCCTCTGTTACCCCATGTCGGTCTACACAAAAACCATAATTATATGTTTTTTCAGCCTTATCTCCCGGAATGGTGAAATATACTTCAAAACTGGATTCCGCATCATTTGAAACACTGTCAAACAAAAACGGAGTAGGTCTGTATTTCTCGAACTTTTCTTCCTCGTCTCCATATTTAAAAGATTCAATCACATAATCCGCCATATATCCAAAGGCATTATATATATTGGATTTCCCACTCGCATTCGCCCCATATATAGCCGCCATAGGCAAAATCTTATCATTTCCTTCTGAAACCACTCTGTCAGAAAACTCCGTCATCTTTGCGGCAGATAAATCTAATGTTGCCTCATCCCTGAAAGATTTAAAATTTTTAAAATTAAATTGTATAAGCATATTTGCACCTCATTTCTTCTCTTATATATATTATATCGTATCTTCTTCTTTTTCAATACCTAAATTAGATTTTTTCTCACTTATATGTATTTTATCCGCAATTTTACTGACATAGGATGCAATCAACAAAAAAATCATAAATACGGCTTTGCTGAGAAATATTTCTTTTCATCTCATGGCACAACATTGGCGCAGAACTTTCACAAACTGGCACAGCTTTGCGATTTACACGGTAAATCCCCTATGTTAAAATGAGTATCGTGAAAAATCATACACAGGCAGCCGCTCCGTATCCCATACGCAGCCCTGCCGCAGAGAAACGCAGGCAAGAAGTCCCCCCCCCCGGCTTCCCGTCTGCGTTTTCTATTATCCGGGAGGTGAACTATTGAAAAAGAAACTGAAACGGCTCCTGCTGTCCGAAAGAGGCGATTCCTCTT
>ERZ779626.1114-NODE-1114-length-12765-cov-6.387569_pt1 | contig 12765 bp, 8 predicted proteins | sample MGYA00514209_ERZ779626 | MGnify/ENA primary metagenome ERZ779626 (study PRJEB29562, sample SAMEA4376713) | mouse gut metagenome | isolation source: Cecum | study: EMG produced TPA metagenomics assembly of the A DSS colitis mouse model was used to assess the...
GCGGCGAGCGCGGAGAACTTCGAGTTTATCGACGCAAACGGCGAAGTGACGACGGTGCCGAGCCAAAGCGAAGCCAAGCAATTCGTGTTCGGCAACGATCCGAACAATCCGAGCGGAAGCGGCAATGACAATGCGTCGGGCAACGGTACAAGCGAGCCGTGGTTCAAGGTCGTCATGATAATCATTGCGTCGTTGTTGGGCGGAATCTTTGTGCTACTGTTTGTGATCGTCCTGCAAGTGGAATGCATTCGCGCGATCCGCAAACGTCGCGAAGCAAGAGAACAACAGCAATAATTCGGATATCGTAACGCTCCGATTGGGATGTTTTGCCATCGCAATCGGAGCGTTTGCATGCGGGAACGAACAAGCATTTCTCGGAATCACATATTATTTGTCGGGAACGAGTAGAATCCGTGTGCATCGTTCGATTTCGGAGCAACGAGGATTTGGCGTATCGGATCGTTGTCCGAATCGACGCGGTAGGATTTGGAGACTCGTTTCGTGTGCCTGCGCCTGCGCATCCAAGTCGAATAACGAAGACGGAGACGAAAATTCGCTCTTAGGTGTAGATTCTCCGATTCGTAGAGCGGCGTATCGAAACAAAGGTATTGTCACGGTTCGAGCGTTGTGCTAAGATGATGGTACAAAGACGGTATGCGCAAGGAGCACGTTATGGAATTGTATCATCTGGGGGAAAAGATCGCAACGCAACGCAAATCCAAGCATTGGACGCAAAAGGATCTTGCGGCGCAATTGTTTGTCAGCGACAAGTTGATCAGCAAATGGGAATGCGGACATGCGATTCCGGATTTTGTGTATATCGTCAAACTTTCCGAACTGTTCGGCGTAGATCTCGAATATTTTACCGAAGGCGATTTTGCCAAACAACGCAAGTTGCAACAAACCCGTCGCCGTACGCGCCGCGTATTGTTGATCGTCAATATGTGTACGATGTGTTTGCCGTTGCTCGTCGCGGTGTTGGCAGACGTGGCGTTGCCGCAATCGATTCCGATGCATTACGATGCTTTGGGCAACATTACGCGCTGGGGCGATAAAAGCGAAATGATCCATATGGGGTTGGTTTTGAGTGCGATTCCGGCAGCGATGTTCGGGGGCTTGTACTTTGCGGAACGGAAATTTGCGGATCGCAATCCCAAGTTTTGGATCGCGTATATCTGCAATCTCTGCATGATCCTGACGTATACGGTCATGCAGATCGCCTTTACCGTCAAAGCGGCAAGGGAAGCGTCTGCGGCAGCGTACGAGCCGATTTGGATACGGGATTTTGTAATCATTGCGCTGTGCGCGTTGTTGTATTGGGTGGGCGCGGCTTGTCTGTTCGTACCGCCCAACGGGATATTGGGATATCGCTTTCCGTGGACGGCTCCGCCGTGGGTGTGGTATCGCACGCACCGTGTCAGCGGCGCATGGATTCTCGCCGCGAGCGTAGCGGCATGGATCGGGATCGGATATAGTCGGCTTGCCGCGCCGTGGTGGCTGGGCTTGCCTTTGCCGGCTTGCGCGGCGGGGATTTTGATCTCGCTGTATTATGCCAAACGCTACAAATCGCAAGTCGTCGCATCCGAGGCGGGCGATTCGGATCACGGCGGCGGGGCGTGATCGGGACTGTGCGTTTTATTTGAAAAATGTGCGCAAAACCCTTGACATCCGACATAAGATATATTAAGATAAATCATGCAAAAAGCATGTGCCTTTATAGCTCAGTCGGTAGAGCATGCGGCTGTTAACCGCAGGGTCGTAGGTTCGAGTCCTACTGAAGGCGCCAATCACGGGAGCATATCGCTCCCGTTTTTCTATATTTTTCGACAATTTTTATAAGGATTTCCGGCAAAATTTGTCGATGCGTGTCGATGCGATCGAATCCGTCCATGCAGTTCATTCGGAATCTTGCATGTTGTTCGGCGATTGTACAGGATTCCGAACGGCGATCTTTATGTCGTTGTGCCCCTGCGGTTGCTATGCCAAAAAACGACCGCAAAGCAGTCGTCTTTTGTTGTCAAATTTCGACATCTACGGCAACGTAAATATCTCTGATTTCTCCCGCTACAAATATTTTTTCGTCGACATAATCCCGCATCGACGAGACCATGGAAGCAAAACGCTCGTCGCGCATCACGTCGCATTGATCGCCGATCTGTTCGATCAGTCGAGCAACATAATACCAATTAAACGCTTTTTTAACCACTTGGATCACTGCCATGCTATCAACTCCCTTGTATCGAATAAGCAGACGCTCCGCGTCCGCCAACGCGAAGAAGCGCCTGCTATCCGCAGACATATTCCATTTTGTTTGTCGTGGCGGCGATTACAGTGCCTAACACTGTCTTTAATAATATACAGTGGTTTACACTGCATGTCAATACTTTTACAGTAGTTTGCACTATAATTAGTGCATGATTACGGATAACATAAAAAAGCAAGTGGGCGAACGATTAAAAGAAGCTAGGAAAGCAAAGGGATATACGCAAAAGCAAGTAAGCGATCATCTTGGCATTGTCATTCAACAATACCAAACATATGAAAGCGGAAGATATGAACTTGACTATAAAAAACTTGTGGATTTATGCTTGTATCTGGATATATCAGCTAATTTTCTACTAGGCTTATCCGATTATTGAGTGTAGCAAATCAGGAACGGTTTCGGAGCATCGACGAATACGCCGTCGGAGAAAGCTCCATAAGATAGGTGATATATGATCATACGAAATGCGGAAGAAAAGGACATCGCAGGCATCAACGTGCTGTTGCGGCAGGTGTTGGACGTACATCATGCCGGCAGACCGGATTTGTTCCGCGCGCAAGCGAAAAAATACGACGACGCGCAATTGGCGCAAATCATTCGCGATCCCGATAAGCCGATTTTCGTCGCAATCGACGAGCTGGGCGAGATCGCGGGATATGCGTTTTGTATCGTGCAACGGCGCGTCTCCGATCCGATCCTAACGGATATTTTGACGCTGTATATCGACGATTTGTGCGTAGCGGAGCAATGTCGCGGACAGCGGATCGGCAGGACGTTGTACGAATACGTCGTGCAATACGCGAAGCGGATCGGTTGCTACAATCTGACGCTCAACGTGTGGGCGTGTAACGAAAACGCGATGCGATTCTATCAAAACTGCGGTTTGACGCCGCAAAAAATCGGCATGGAAAAGATCTTGTGACGGAGCGGCATGCGCCATCGAATTTCTGCGCAACGAAAATCGCCATCGATATTGAAACGATATAATAAAAACACCCGCTGCAAACGGGTGTTTTGTCTTTGTTCAAAGGAGAACGATTTATTCGTCCGTCGGATCGGAAGATTCGGCGTTTTGCGTCTCCGTACAGTTCTGTACTTCGTCGGAGAGTTGTTCCGCAACCGGTTCCACGCCCTGTTTGGACGGATTGGCGGATTGTTCCAAAATCGCTTCGAATCCCATAGCGATTGCCGCTTCGCGGGTCAGCAGACCCAGTTCGAGCGCTTCGTTGACGTCGTTTTCTTCCAGCAGGTTGTCTGCGATGTCTTGGGTCAATGCGCGACGACGCAATTCTTTGGTCATTTCGAATTGTTTCTTTTCCGTCAGATCCCAGAAGAAGAACGGAATCATTGCCAGCAATCCGCAGATCGTGCCGAGCGTGCCCCAAATAATGAAGACGTAGCGCAGGACTTTTTCGTTCGCATACGAGCTGGCGTCGGGCGCGTTGGCGAATTTGACGAGAATGTACGACACCAAATAGCCGCTGCCCATGCCGCAGACCGTCGTCAATACGGTCGAATATTGGTTCATGAAACCGTCCAGACGATCGCCGGTTTTCCATTGTTGATACTCGCAGTAATCGGCGGTCATCGCAGGCGACGTCACCGTATACAGCGCGGCAAAGACGTTGTGCAGGAAGATGAGCAGAAACATCAGCCACGGCGTGATCGAGCTCTTAAACGCGACCAGCGCCAACAACAGGAAGAGCGCGGACAAGATCGAAGATCCGGCAAAAGAGAGCAAGGTCATGTTTTTCTTGCCCATTTTCTTTTGGATCAACGGCGAGAAGAGCATGCCCGGGACAAAACCGACCGCCATGACCGTCGGCATGAGTCCGCGCAACGTGCCGCCCAAATTGCCGCCGATCATATACGAACAGATGTAAGCGACCGAAGAGAACGCCAGCAGTCTGCCGAATGCAAGCACGTTGGAGATATTGAAAATCCAGAAATATTTGTTTTGGAACGATTTGCGGATGCCGGTAAAGAATCCGATTTTTTCTTTGACCTTTTTCTCTTGGATCAAACGTTCCTTCGTACCGAAGAACATGATCAACGCGACCGCGACGCAAATGCATCCGAAGATCGGGAAGATGATCTGATAGGTATGAATGTTTTCCATACCGAACATGACGCCGGTCGCGCTCAGTTCGTCGCCGGTCATGCCGCCGTATTGGTCGCTGTACAAAAATCCTTTGGGACCGTACACGCCGTTGGCGATCAGCGGGAAGAGCATCTGTACGATCGACGGTCCGAGCGAGTCTACGACGCCGCCGACGGAGTACAGTTTGGTCCGCTCGTTGGTATTGGGCGTGATGACCTGCGCCAAGCCCGTGCGTCCGAACGAGAAGAAACTGAATACCGTCATCGCGACGAAATAGATCAATTGGTACGATCCGATGACCAGCCACTTTGCCGTCGTCGTATAGACTTCGCCTTCGCCCGGCATGAATATGTTGGGGATAAACGCGAGCAACCAGAACGAAACGACGCACGCAAGTCCCGTAAACAGCAGATACGGACGGTATTTGCCCCATTTGGTATTGGTGTTGTCGATGATCCAGCCGACGAGCGGCGCGCGAAACAGCGACAGGATCGATACGATCAACGTCGTGTAAAAGACGATCATCTGATCGAAGTTATACACAACGGACAGATGCACGCCGACGTTGATCGCGAAATATTGCGTCAGGATGCCCATACCTTGCACGCCCATGCCGCCGACGGCATAGGAGACGAATTCCTTGTTGGGGAGATGGTAATCGGGACGGGGGGGGGTGTTCCAGTGCGCAAAGAAATCTTTGACAAAGAACCCTACTTTGGAGAAAACGTTCGGTTGCTTCATAATTTCCCTTATCCGTGCGTGTGCACAAAATCATTTATTATAAGAATTATAACAAAACCGAGACGCGTTGTCTATAAGTTTGTAAAAATAAAACAAAATCGTGTCCATCACGCGCGACGATGGAAAAAACGCGTCGCGCGCGGTGCATCGATCCGCGACAGATGCGAATGCATTGACGGCGCACGATTATTTTGATATGCTGAAAATATGGAAAAGTCGATCGGAACGGGCTGGATCTGTCCCAATTGCGGCGCCGCGTTGCGCCGCGAACCGTGCGCGTTGCGTTGCGGCAACGGCCACAGTTTCGACATCGCCAAAGAAGGGTACGTCAATTTGTCTTTGTCCGCGCGCAAGGGCGAATCGCGCGGCGACAACGCCGAAATGGTGCGCGCCCGCGTCGCGTTTTTGTCGCAGGGATATTATTTGCCGTTGGCGCAAGCGTTGCGCGACGCCGTCGCATCGTATGCGAACGGAACGCTTGCGGAGGCCGGTTGCGGCTGGGGCTATTATTTGGACGCGGTCGCGCAGGCGTATCCGTGGGACGCGGTATACGGGACGGATCTTTCCAAATTTGCGATCAAGGTTGCCGCCAAGCGCAATCCGAAGATTGCGTATGCGGTCGCCAACAGTTTTTCGTTGCCGCTGGCGACGGGCGGCGTGGACGTTTTGCTGAATGTCTTTTCGCCGATTGCGACGGAAGAATTCGCGCGCGTCGTGCGCCCTAACGGCGTATTGGTGACCGTTACGCCCGATACCTGGCATCTCAGACAGTTGAAATACGCGCTATATGCAGACCGCACGCGTCCCAATCCGCCGCCGCGCGAGCTGCCCGCTCCTTGGCGCGCGGAATCGGATCGCGTATGCGCGTTCGGTAAACGCGTCGGCGCGCGCGATCTCGAACAATTGGTGCATATGACGCCGTATCTGTACAAGACGGGCAAAGAGGATTTGGCGCGTCTGGACGGGATCGGCGATCTGGAAACGGACTTTGCGTTTCGGATTCGCGTTTATCGACGCGACGGCAAAACCGTCGATTAGCGCGAGACAAAACGGGAATATTCGGGAAAATATCGGTAATATTCCCGAAAGATTTGACGACGGCGCGCTTGCGCGCGTATAATAGTAGCGCCCGAAACTCGGACTTGCCGTCCGAGCGGAGACGGACGAACGGGGGAGTTCATCGATTATGAAGAGATTACGCGGATGGATCATATGGCTTGCGATCGCGCTGATGTGCGTATGCGCGTTTGCCGCATGCGTCAAGGACGGTACGGATCCGGCCGGGGCGGATTCGTTGCCGGACGGCGATCCCGCGCCGCAACCGGATTATTTGTCCGCGCAGTTTTGGATGGATTACGGCGCGGGCGACGTGCGCGCCGTCGCGGGCAAAGACATCGTCCAATCCATCTCCGGCAGACCGACGCGCGATTTGTTTGTATTCGGCGGCTGGTATTATGACAAAGACGTTTGGGAGCGCCCCGTCTCCGAAGACAGCGTCTTCCAGGACAGCGGCAAGGTCCGCATTTACGCGCGGTGGATACCGACCGAAGATGCATGCCGCGTGACGTTTTACGATTATCAAGGCGCGGTGCTCGCGGACGAGTACGTCGCGCGCGGTGCCGATTTGAGCGGGTGGAATCTGCGTCCGTCCGCAAAACCCGCGACGCAACAGTTTACGTATTATTTCGGCAGATGGGATCAGCCGTTGACGGACATTCAAGGGAATACCGAATTTTATCCGATTTACAACAGCATGCGCCGCACGTATACGGTACGCTATTGGGTGGAAGACGAATTGATTGCGACGATCGACAACGTCGAGTACGGCGGCTTTGTGCTGGCGGATCGCATTCCGAGCGTCGAGCAGGCACAAAAATATGTGCAGGATACGCTGCTGTACCGCAAGCGCGTGACCGGCTGGGACGCCGCGCCGACGCGCGTGGAAGGGGATATGGACATCCGCGCGGTCATCGAACAGACGCCGCACGTGTTTACGGTCACGTTTGTCGACGAGACGGATACGCCGATCGCGTCGCAGACCGTGCATTACGGCGAGAGCGTCGATCCGCCGCAGATGCAGGACAAATATGCGGACGGTACCAAATATCTGTTTGTAGGCTGGGCGGGCGGCAATTACCGCTATGTGACGCAGGATATGACGATTCGAGCGATATACGATACGCATACGTCGTATTATTCGGTCGAATTCTATCATTACGATTGGCAGGGGCAGTTGCAGCTGTACGACGTGCAGCGTCTGCCGTACGATGCGTCGGTCACGGCGCCGACGACGCCCGTCCGCGTTGCGGACGATACGTATCGCTACGAGTTCCGCGGTTGGGAGACCGAATCGGGCGAAGCGTTGGATCTTGCCGCACCGGTGACGCGCGACGTACGGTATTATGCCGTGTACGACAAGACGCCGCGTACGTATCGCGTACGGTTCTGGCAAGGCGAGACGCTGCTGGACGAACAGTTCGTCGCGCGCAACGCGAGCGCAACCGCGCCCGCCGTGCAATTGCCGCAGCAGACCGCGCAGTATTCGTATGCGTTTATCGGATGGGATAAGGCGTACGACGACGTCGTCGCCGACATCAACGTCTATGCGCAGATCGAAAGAACGGTGCGCACGTATCGGGTGACGTTCGTATTCGGCGATATGGAAGGCGCGCCGACGCGCGAAAGTCAGACCGTCGCGTACGGTCAGGCGGCGACCGCTCCGGATCGGCAGCGGGTTGCGCGCGATGCGAGCGCGGAATATACGTATGCGTTTATCGGTTGGGACGGCGATTATCTGAACATTGTCGGCGAGACGGAATTGCGCGCGCAGTACGACAAATTCGAGCGGTATTACGAAGTGCGCTTTGTCGGCGAAAGCGGCGAATTGCTGGCTGCTCCCCAATTCGTGCGTTACGGCGCCGCCGCCAACGTACCCGACGCGGCGCAGATCGTCAAACAGTCCACCGCGCAATACCATTTCTCGTTCGACGGCTGGACGGACGTCGACGGCACGGTCGTACCGACCCAACAGCTGTCGCGCATCGAACGCGATCTGACGCTTCGCGTGCATTTCGCATCGCAGCTGCGCGCGTACACGGTTACCTTTTTGGACGATTTCGGCAATCGCTACGGCGAACCGCAGACGGTGTATTACGGCTCGTCTGCGCAAGCGCCCGAGCAGCCGACCAAAAATTCGACGGTCAAATATGAATACTCGTTCGATCGATGGAGCACCGACGCTTGGACCGACGTGCAGGGCGATACGGTCGTAACGGCGCAGTTTATATCGACGATCCGCAAATATCTCGCGACATTCTTCTACGGCGACGGCGAGAGCGAGACGATGCAAGTCGAGTACGAGTCGCAAGCGGTTGCGCCGAGCGGCGAAATCTTGAACAAAGTATCGACTGCCAAATATCATTTTGCGTTTACCGGATGGGATCGTTCGAATATGACGATTTACGGAGACACCGAATTCCGCGCGGAATACAAACGCGACATTCGTTTTTATACCGTCACGCTGATGGACGTCGTGACCGGTAAGCAGAGCGCGCAACTCAACATGGCGTACGGCTCGCTCGTCGAAAATACGCTCAGCCACGACGGCTATACGTGGGACGCTTGGTACGACGAACAGGATTGCTATACCGTGCTGCCGCTTGCGGAAGAGATCGAAGAGTTGGACGAAGACGGCTTCTCGATCGGACATATTCAGGGCGATCGCACGCTGTACGGCAACTGCTATATGACCGGCTTGCAGGGCGGCGACGTCGAAGTCAAAGAAGGTCTGATCACGCGGCACAAGGGCTGGGGCATCACGACTTACAACGGCACCGCCAACAACATCATCATTCCCAAGGCGATCGGGCGGCGGCACGTGACCGCGCTCGCGTCCAAGATGCTGTACGGTTGTACGGCGGTCGGGTCGGTATACGTGCCGCGCACGGTCGAGTGCGTCGGCAACCGCGCGTTTGCGTTTACGGACGGCTTGTCGTCCAGCGACGTGCTGGTATTGTTGGAAGGCAACGTCAGCTATACCAAATGGCATACGATGTGGTATCATGGCTTTGCGTCGTCGACGAACGATGCGGAGCATATCGTGACCGGCGTCGAACGGTTGGCGACCGATCGGGATTTCATGTTCGTGTTGCGCAACGACGGCACTGCGATTTTGCATCAATATCTGAACAACAGCGCCAAACATATCGAAATGCCTTTGACGGCGGAATACGCGGGACAGTCGTATCAAGTCAATCGAATTTTGAAGTACGCGTTTTCGAGCGCGACCAATCTGGCGAGCGCGTATTTCCCGTCGCAGACCAAGAATTGGAAAGTCGGCGTCAAAATCTTCAACGGACTCAATTTGACCGCGTATATGCAGATGAGCAAATCTTTGCTCAACAATACGCCCGCGATGGACGATCCGCTCAAAGCGTCCGATTGGAAAACCAATTGGAGCGACACCGACGTCAGCGATACCAAGATTTCCGTCGAATGGGATACCGTCGGTCTGACGACGGCGGATCAGTTTACGTTCATCATTCGTACGGCGGGAGACGGATATGCGGCGATCGCGTCGCAGTACGACGGCGCGGGCATCTCGACGGTCAAGATTCCGACGACGGTATCGCTGGGCGAACTGACCGATATTCCGGTGACGGAATTGGGCGCGGGCTTGTTTAAGGGCAAAACGGGCATGCTCGGCGTTCAGATTCCGGATACGGTCACAAAGATCGGGGACGAATGTTTCTCGGGATGTCTGATGCTCGGCAACGTCCAAATGCCGTCCGCGTTGAAGCAGATCGGCAAGATGGCGTTCCTGATGTGCGCGACGATGCGGGAGATCTATTTGCCCGCAAGCGTGGACAGCATCGGCATCATGGCGTTTACCGGATGTCAAAGCCTGACGATTTACAGCGCAAAAGCATCGGATCCGGGCGTATTCAAATACGTGCTGGGTTGGAACAAAACGTTGGATACCGCGATTCTGACCGATATCAACTGGTCGAAGATGGGCATCTCCGACATCGCAAAACTGCTCAACGGCGCCAAAGATCTGCCGACGTATTGGAACGTGGAAGGCAAGACGAGCGTCGTCTACAAGGGCGGCACCGCCAACGCGCTGCATGTCGCGGTGACGTATTTCCTGACGCCGGACGGCAACGCGGAAATCGTCAAGATCGAAAAAGACGGCATATCGCCCATATTGGAGAGCGTGGAAATTCCGCAGCAGATTACGGTCGGAGACAAGACGTATACCGTGACCAAGATCCGCTCGGCGGCTTTGGAAGCGGGATTGGGCGTGACGACGTTGCGCTTGCCCGCCGCAGTCGCGCTCGAAGACGGCGCGTTGCCGGAAAACGTATCGGTCGAACGGATCGCGTAATCGAGATTACAAGCCTGTGAAGATAAAAAACGGGACGGCAAGACGCCGTCCCGTTTGCACGTATCTTTCGGGCCGGGTCAGAGATCGGCGCCGATTTCGCGCTCGTCCACATTAGGATTGACGTAGCGTTTTTTATTGTCTTTGTTGCGGTAGACGATCGCGTGGCGCGGACAGCGGTGGAAGCATCCCAGACAAGCGATGCACGCGTCGCCGAATACGATTTTGCCGTCGTCGCGCAACTCGATATTGCGCGCGGGGCAGATCGAGACGCATTTGCCGCAGCGCACGCATTGGTCCGTTGCGGACAATCGGTCGCCGATCAGATGCCAGTTCGCTTTGTTGATCAGATAGCGTCGTTCGTTCGTGCGTTTGCGCGCGGGAATGCGATAGCGTTCCGCCGCAATGTCTTGCGCGATCCGATCGATGCGCGCGTCCGCGCGTTTTAGGATGCGGTTACGGTAAAACGCGGGCGGAGACATAAACAGCGTATAATTTTCCGGCATCTTCATCGCGTATACGCTCACGACATGCAGACTTGCGGCGGTCGCGTATTCGTATATCAGTCTGTCCGCGCCGCCCATCCATCCGCCGTAATTCTGTACGACGACGATCGGCGCGTCCGATACAAGTCTTTGCAACAAATCGAGTACGGGGCTCGGCATGCCGAACGAGTAGACCGGCGTCACGAGTACGATGCGCGCAAACTCGCTGCCGTCTCCGTCGTAGGTCGGTATATACCGCACGCAACCGCCCAATCGCCGCTGCAATCGTTTGGCGATGTACAGGCTGTTGCCGGTGGAACTGAAATAAAAAATGCCCGGGTCTTTCATACGATCATTGTATAGCGCATGCGTCGCGTCGTCAAGCGTTGCGTACGATCGTCGCGCGCAGACGCGTACGCTAATGCGACACGGAGCCTGTCGGTCGGGACAGACTCCGTGATACGGATCGATCGTCGATAGGATTCGCGCGTCGCGATCAGCCGAGCAGGTCGGGCGCGATCCGTTGCAGTCGGCGGACGGACAGCGGCGACGATACTTTGAACGCAAACGGCGTTTTGACGTGCGTCTTTTTGTCCGAATCGTCTTTGTGCGGGATTTTGGCGTACCGTTTGGCGGACGGGTCGAGCGCCATGTGCAAGCGAATGTAGCGTTTGCAAAGTCGGATTTTGACCGCAACTTTGCGCCGACAGGTAAAGTTGTGACTGGAACGCGTCATGCTGCTTTTCAGCCCCGCGTCGGTCAGGATGCTGCATACCAGACGGTGCAGATCTTTGATGTCGTCGGAAGATTGCGCCAAGCGCTGTTCGAACGTCAGCGTGACGCGCTTTTTCTTGACCGGATCGGGCGCGACGTCCGCCGCGACTTCTTCATCGCAATCGAGCGGTTGTTCGACAACTTCGGGCTTTGCATCGGCGCGTTGGACGGCGGTTTGCTCGACCGCCTTGGAGCGGCAACGCTCGTAAGCGTTTGCGCACGGAAATTCTTCTTCGTTTTCGCAATAGGCGCAGAAATCGTATGCGCCGCACATGTCTCGTCCTTTGGTTTCGCTTTCCAGCCATTTTTGGACGTCCAGTTTGCTTTGCAGTTCGGTAATGTTCATAAGCGATTCTCCCGATTGATTTTACGATTTCAGTATAAACCTTTTGGACGGACTTGTCGATAGCCTTTCGGAAAATTTTCAAAATTCGTGTCGACCGAATGCGGCATATGGATCTATGAGGTCGGCATTCCGATAGCGGACAGGGGCGAAAAGCATGCGATCGACGGGAACTATTTTGAAAATTTGCGCAAAAATGTTTGTCAAGCCGCCCGATATGCCGTATAATAAATAGGCTATCTGGGTGTGGCGCAGTTTGGTAGCGCGCTTGAATGGGGTTCAAGAGGCCGGAAGTTCGAATCTTCTCACTCAGACCACAAAGACGACGGTTTTATCGAACCGTCGTCTTTGTATTTCCAAACCGCGTATCGTTTTCGGGCGAAACAAAATTCGACGCGGCGATTCCTGCGGGATGCGAACAATACCTGCGATCTTTGCGCGCTGCGTTCCGACTTGCGTAAAAGTATGGAGACGGACTTGCAAAACGCAAACAAACCGTTTCTGCAAAACGGTTTGTGCATTTAAAATACTTCGACTCGGTAAACTTTTTTGATTTTGCGTCGGGCTACGGGCGTTCGCTTGCAGGGCAAGCGGTTGCCGTCCGCATTATGCGGCCAGTGTCATGAAGGATTAGCGGGAGGATCCTCGTCGGCATCCTTCGCGAAATCGTCGTTT
>ERZ779626.1117-NODE-1117-length-12750-cov-20.088933_pt1 | contig 12750 bp, 16 predicted proteins | sample MGYA00514209_ERZ779626 | MGnify/ENA primary metagenome ERZ779626 (study PRJEB29562, sample SAMEA4376713) | mouse gut metagenome | isolation source: Cecum | study: EMG produced TPA metagenomics assembly of the A DSS colitis mouse model was used to assess the...
GTCCAAATTCGTTGTATTGCCATTTGGCTCCTCGTTTATTGACGACACCATCTAGAAGAAACCGATGAAAATGCACTTACGGAACGCATCCGCAATGAACTTGCAACTTTAAAATGGGAAATTTTCGAGCAGGCCTCTGAAGCAAGGCAGATCACGGGGAGAGAAAAAGCGGAATGGGAGGAACGCGTTCGCAGACTTTGCATTTTAGGTAATGACTTTTCTACAGAACCCGCATTCATTGAACTTGTAAACTATCATGATGAGGCTGACACAATCTATAAGAAGCCGTTTGCGTACTTGGATCAAATTACCCCCCGACTTGAAACGGCATTCCTATTCAACAAGCGAAATCACAATTAGAAGTCTACTCTACACAAAAATTGGTTTAATTGCATCTCTATATGACGAAACTGTAAAGGTGTGAGCTATTGATGGGCAATGGCAAAAGAACAAAGATCAAGCAAGTACTCCAGGATCTCAATGCGCATCACAGCCATTCCATATGGCGTGAAGTATGTTTGCGCAACAAAGGGAAAACAAACGATGCCATATTCTATCGTGGCCATCACATTTCTTACGAAGAAATGTTCCACAACATTGATAGTTATTGTGCCGCCCTCAGAGCAATGGGATACCGCAAAGGTGATGAGCTCCCTGTCTGTATGTCCGTGACACCGGAATTTATCTGTCTGTTCCTGGCAATCAGTAGGATCGGGGCCAAAATCAATACGATCGGAAACTGGTTCGATCAGCAATATCTGATCGATATTCTGAACCATACAGGCAGTAAGCACATATTCATAACAGACGATAACGTTGAGGCCCTTCAATCTGCCGTTGTGCAGAGCAAGGTTGAAGCCATGGTTGTCTTCTCTTTGGCCGACTCCCTTCCTGATGGACACGATCCTTACGCAGAAATCGATTGTGAATTCAGATGCTTTGAGAAACGCACGCCTGCACTTAACCAAACCGAGATAATGCGAATATTGGATCACGCAGAGTTCATGAAGCTGGCGGCCAATTACAAGCAAGCATTTGGAGACGAAGAGCAGTTTCAGAAGTCCTTGGATGAAGGTGTATCTTTGGATGATGACTTTACCATCACCTATACCAGTGGCACCACTGATCCCAGCCGTCCAAAAGCTGTTCTCCATCCAGTCCGCAGTTACATGACATTGGCAAGGTTCAAGGATGCAGATATCTCTGGGATGGGGCAAATGAAAGGTATGACGGTGCTGGCCCACTTCCCAACCTATGTCCACGCCGGACTCACCACAAGCATTGTTGATCCACTGTTTGAAAGCTGCACCATCGCGGCGGAGCCAATTTATGATAAGGATTTCTTTATCCATGCGCTGCTCATCAATAAGCCCAATTTTGTTTGTGCGGGCGCAGGTTTTTGGTGCAGCCTTGGAAAGCTGCTCACTTTTGACGCGCAATATAAAAATCTGCGGCTCCCGTTCCTCTACATTGCAACAGTCACGGGAGAGGAGATGAGCCCGGGCGAGGAAAAATTCCTCAATATGGTGAGCAAAGAACATCGGTTCGGAACAGACCGGTTTCCCTTCTCCCTCATACCTGTGACGTTTTCTATCGGTGGCGGCACCAGCGAGAGCAGCGGCGTTTTGGTGACGCTATTTAAAAAATATCAGGAGCTGCGGCCCGGTTACCTGTTAAATAAAAAGTCAATGGGTCTGACTCCATTGGGTTGTTGTGATGTAAAAGTCATCCGGGAAAATGGGAGCGAATGTAGCACTGACGAGGTCGGTTCCATCCTCCTTACAGGCCCCTGTACGATGGCAGGGTACTATTATCAGCCCGAGCTGACACAGAAAATACAGTTTAAAGATGTCGACGGAAAAGTGTGGCTTAAGATGGGGGCGTATGGTTCTATCGACAAATTCGGGTCGCTGCGAATCCGAGGGAGGATGAGCGATATAGTCCAGTTAAGCGGTGGTGAAAAGTTCCCGCTCTATAAAATTGAAGAGGCCGTTTATCAAAGGAAAACCGATGTAATGTCATGTACTGTGGTTTGTGTGAAAAATGATGTCGTTGTCCATGTAGAGCCACAGCCTACCGTAACAATCACAAAAGAGGAGTTTCTTCGCCATGTGGCATCATCAATTAAGCCCATTTTGCCAAAGGCGTTGCACAATACGCTTTTTATCCGCTACCGGGATAATGTCGAATCATTTCCGATTGCGCCAAGCGGAAAAAGGGATATTCAGTCACTGACAAATGAAGGGGCAACTTGTGCCGCACCTTACAATGTTATTCTCGGATAAATCGGCATATGCGCAGACAGCCAATGGGTTGATGAAGAAAAGAGAGTGAGCATTTATGATAGACAAGTTTATTAAAAAGAACATCTTCCAGCGAATGAAAATGTCCGTCCCGGAGCTGGAAGTTTACTACAAAGATTTGCGCAGATACCAATTCGAGCAAAAGCAGCCTCTCAAAGGAATACAGTTACGCAAATTTACCATTGGGGCCGTAGCCGCATTACTTAAGCTTGACCGTATTCTGAGCCATGAGAAACTCTCACTGCTAAAAAATGAATCCACTAAAACAAAGCGTCCTGTTGTGTTCGCGGCCACACACGTAGGCGGTCTTGATGTAGCCCGCATATATGAATTGCTCCGGCCAAAGGCATATATGCTCTTTGGTGATTGTAGAGAGACAGGATATTTGAGAAATGCGGGATAACCCGGGACAGGGCGGGAAAGCATAAGAAAACCCGCTATTTCAGCGGGAAACGAGGCATTTTCAACCGGGACGGGCCCGCGAGCGGGGGCTCAATTCTCGGACAACTTGAGACGGGGGCGTCGACGCGGTCGGCGCTCTTTTTTTCATGCCCTGGACGGCCCAGGAAGGGCTCAGGACGGCGGCGGGGCCGTGGGACGTATGCGAGGGCCCAGGAGCCCGGAAACCCTTGTAAATCAGCCCCTACAAGGCAGGAGGGCCGCTCCACCCGCCCCGGAAGTCAGCAGCAGCAGCAGACGCAAGAGGGCGGGCTTTGCGGCCCATGGTGAGATTATAGCAGACGGGCCCGGAAAAGGCAAGGGGCGGGCCGTGCAAACAGGGGCGTTAAACGTGCAGAAAATAACGGCGGGAGTGTTAAAACCCCCGTTTTGAGGGCCACCATCACCGCGATCGGCGCGGGCCGGACTGTTACAAGGCGTTACTCGGGCCGTTCAGAGGCGAGCGACGCCGGGCCCTGGGCGCGGGAAATCGGCCCGGAGCAAAGTGACATTTTACTCAAAACGCCGTCACCTCTGTCACTTTGGCCTATATCAAGGGTTTTCGGGCATCAAGAAGGGCGTCGGCCCCTTTTTGGCAAAGTGACAGCATTTTGATTTATTATTTAATCATACAGGCGCAAAAAATCAGGCGGTTCCGTCGCGGGCCTCACGGCCTTCGGCGGGGCCGCTTTCCTCGCCGCTCTCGTCGAAATACGTCCAGTAGATAGACCCCGCCCTTTTCCCAAGCCGCCGCTTGTATTTGAGATGGACGATGTCGAAGACATCCTCCCGCTCCTCCTCCGGCAGGAGCCGGAACATGGCGACGAGATCAGTCTCAAGGCTCGAGAGCGGGCTCCCATCACAGGCGAGCCCCTGTTCCTGTTTGATCTCGTTGAGGTGGCGGAGGTCTTCGTCGATCTCGCCCGTTTTTTCGGGTGAGAGTTCGAGAAGGTAGTCGGCGGACACCTCGAAACATTTGGAAAGAGCCGCGAGGGCAGCATAGCCGGGCTTCGTCTTGCCCGACTCCCAATCGCTCACATTTCCGGGTGAAACCCCTACAATCTCCGCGAGTTGCTTTTGTGAGAACCGCTTTTTCGCCCGTAAATCCCTAAGTATTTCAGAGAACACAAAAATTCCTCCTTAAAAATCCGGGCAAATTACCCGTAAAACCATTGACATAACCCGTATATCCGGGTATAATGGAGAAGGATTAAGAATTTAACCAAACAACAGCATACCACACCCCAGGCGAAAAGGAAAGCAGAAAAGGAGGTCGGTCGGTAGAGTAGAAGGGAGCGGCGAGGGCTCCACCCCCTTTACTTCAATTCATTCTCGGCTTTACAGACAGGGCAAAGCACCACCCGGCGAACAGAGAGAGACCGGATGGGAGCATCGCAGGAGCGGCACCGATACTTCGAGAGTTTGCAAACCGAAGCATAGCAAAAGGGGCCGGACACGGGGCCCGGAGCTGTTCCCCCAGCTCCGAAGCCGACCGAGTCCTTGCGGATAGACGTCCTTGAGTCCTTGCGAATGGTAAACCGAAATTTTTTCATCGAGCGCCCTCGCCGCTCCCCTCTACTCTACCACAGCCTCCCCGGAAAAGCAAAGGAGGCAGCACATGAGAAACGGCAAGAAGTCCACGCGGAAGCAGAAGATCAGGCTCGGGCAAGCGGGCCTCTCCCCGGAGAACTGGCTCGTCATCAAGCAGAAGCAGAACGGCGAGCTCGTCATCCTCCACAAGCACACCGACAAGATCAGGGTCGTCCCGGCTTTGGTCGGCTGACCCCCACAACAGGAAGGAGCAGCAGCAGATGAACGAGTACAAACTTCAATATCACTATCCCGAGAGCTCCATCGACACCGCCTACATCGTCGAGCGGACAGAGGCCGCAGCCCGGAAAACCCTCATCAAGCGGTTCGGCAAGGAGATCGAGATTGACGACACGGAGCTCGTCTCCACCGACGCCAATGCCACGAAGGAGCAGGAGCGGGAGACCCTCGAGAAGATCAAGGCCATGGTCGAGGAGCTGGGCCCTCAGTCCTACCTCAAGACAGCGTTCACGGGCGTCTATGAGGTCGCCGAGATGAACATTGAGGAGGACGCGGCCTACAGCTTCCCCGGGCGGATCAGCCTCCTCGAGGAACAGCTCCGGGAGATGGGGAGCAAGTACAACGCGGCCCACTCCGACGCGGAGGTCTTGAGGAGTCAACTCGACCACGCCCAGGAGCAGGTCGACGCCCTCAAGGGGCGGCAGCTCCCCGCGTGGCTTCAAAGCGCCGCCTAAGGCAATCGGCTTCATGGTGGGGCCGGACATGAAGGAGGTCTCGCCGGAGGAGGTCGGCGTTCTCAAGCTGTTAAAGCTGGCGGTCGAGTATGACGCTTTCCTCAAAAAACTTGAGGAGGAAGGCCGCGAGAAGTACACCTACGGGGAGCTCATTGACGAAGTCATTCTCCCCATCACCAACCTATAGGAGGGTTCAGATTATGGCAAAACTCACACCCGACGCGACGAGGACGGAGTACGGCCTCGTCATCAATCAGAAGATCATCCCCTGGGGGGCCGTCTGGCCGAAGGACTCCGGGAAGTACAAGAAGGGGGACAAGTACAAGGCCGACCGCCGTCTCTCCGGGGGCACGGGCAAGGTCGCGGGCGTCACCATCCACAACACGAACGACCTCCCCAATGTGGAGGAGGACGCGGAGCAGTACACCCGGGCAACGTGGCCCAATGCCAACATGAACGACTCCCGCGTCCACTACTACGTCGACGATATCAACGCATGGCAAAACCTCGAGGACACGGAGGTCGGCTGGCACGCCGGGGACGGCTCCGGCCCGGGCAACGGGACGACCATCGCAATCGAGATCATCATGGATGGCAGCGGGAGCGCGGAAGACCTGAAGGCCGAGGAGAACGGAGTCCTCCTTGCCGCCATCCTCCTGAAGCGGTACGGGCTCACCGTGGATCAGCTCTACACGCACAACCACTGGGCGGGACGCCCCGACAAGATCGTCCAAGGGGCCCGGAAGAATTGCCCGCTCTACATCCTCCCCCACTGGGCGGAGTTCAAGGCGAAGGTCGCGGCGAAGCTCGCCGAGATCAGCAACAGCGACGAGGCTCCCGACAGGCCCGACACAGAGGGGAAGACGGCGATCATGGGCAGCGCCGAGGCCACGGCAGCGCAGATGGCGGCGTTCTGCCTGAGCAAGAACTCCGAGCCCAGGCTCCCGAGTTGCACCGTGGAGGAGCTGGCCCGGCTATTCCTGGCCGAGGGCGAGGCGGAGGGCGTCCGGGGCGACGTGGCCTTCGCCCAGAGTCTCCACGAGACGGGCTTCTTCAAGTTTGGCGGCATTGTCCAGCCTGGACAAAACAACTACGGCGGGCTCGGGGCCATCAACGGGAACAGCGCCGGACAGGCCGCGAGCTTCCCCGACCCGCGCTCCGGCGTCCGGGCGCAAATCCAGCACCTCAAGGCATACGCCACGACGGAGCCCCTCGCGGGCGAGTGCATCGACCCGCGCTTCTCCCTCGTGGCCCGTGGGGTCGCCGAGTTCGTGGAGTGGCTGGGCGCAGCGGACAACCCCAGCGGGCGCGGCTGGGCCGTGCCTGGGGCGGGCTACGGCGGGAAGATCGTCTCGCTGCTGGGCCAGATCAAGGCCACGGAGGCCCCCGAGCCGACGCCGCCCACGCCGCCCGACGACGGCTACACAGCCCTCGCGGGCCTCACGGCGAAGGCGACGAAGTCCACGATCGGGGAGATGACGTCCCTCTTTGCTACGGGCTACGGCATCTACAAGGACTACTACTCAAGGCGGGGTTCGGGATAGCAAGGGCGGCGCTCTCGCCGCTCATAGGCAGCGTTTGGAGCTTCACGGCGGCGCTCCTGGCGAACCCGGTCACATGGGTCGTCATCGGCATCGTGGCCCTCATAGCGGCGATCGTGCTGCTCTATAACAAATGCGAGTGGTTCCGAAACCTCGTCAACAATATCCTCAACTTTTTCCGTGAGAAGCTGGGCGCGGCGTTCGAGACCGCGAAGGCGATCTTCTCCGGCATCGGCAACGTGATCGGCTCCGTCATGGGCGCGGCCCGTGACACGGTCGCCGAGAAGCTGGACAACATGAGGAACGCCTACGAGTCCCACGGCGGCGGCATACGAGGCGCGGCAGCGGCGGCGATTGAGGGCGTCAAGGGCATCTATATGAGTGGGACACACTGCCACGAGGGGTGCGTGTGCAGGGGCGCATAACCCTTGACGACCTGCAAAACGCACTTTCTGACAACGGATCTGGGTTACCCACGATTGGCATCCCAGTTGAATTTTCCCGCGATCAGATCCAGTCCGGCAACATGATCAGCAAGCAATGCGAGGACTGCCTTATCCTTAAAAACGCGGAGCATCCCAACGACTACTTCCATTTTGTTTTCACGACGCGCACAACCGGGAATGTCTCGACCATTTCCATCTACCGCGCCGGCTGCAGCCCGATGTCCGGGCAAAAGAACAAGCAGGAGGAAAGAAAGGAAAGCAACAGCTTGTTCCAGAACATTTTGGGTGCGGTGACGAAAACAGACGATCGTTCCCTGGCGGAGGAATATGATTACTACGCTATGGTAGAAGATGTTATAAAAAATGTCTTAGGAATTTAGGAAGGAGAAAAACCATGAAAAACAAGCAAAAAATTGTGTACATCCCGAACCTGACGTTTCACAGCGATTATTTTAAGTGTTCCAGATGTGGATGGGAAGATCCGACCCGTCGGCTTGTGAAGGGCGACATCGCTCATGTTCCCTGCCAGAACTGTGGGTTTTCCTACTTAGTCCGCATCAAGTAAAACCGGCAGATGTTTTTACCAAAAAGGCGGGTAATCATATCTCAGATTGCGCTTCAGAAAATCTCAAATTGTATTTTTGAGACGGGCAATCAATACGAAGTTGGCGGTGTCCTCCTTGGACATCGCCAACTTCGCACATACTTTCTCACAGATGCAACCATTCCTGATAATCAAAGGCAGAAATCAAACCACTCATTTGAATTAGACGGGGCAAGGGAAATGCACAAGATTAATGAGTTATATAGCCGGATGGTGGTCGGGAATCCTGAACCATTCGCTTTCATCACGGTTCCGTACCCGGCTGCTCCCCACCTCGACCACCTGTTTCCTGCCCATGACATAAGTGCCAATGTAGCGTTCATCCAGCAAGATGTTCCGAATGGTCGATCTCTGCCAAATCTGATGGGTTCTGGAAACATCGTGAATCGTTCTTCCCTTGGATGCTTTGTATTCGCCTGGTGTGGGGATTTTGCGCTCGTACAGTTCCTGAATGATTTCGCTGGAAGTACAGCCGCGCCCTGCCAGTTCAAAGATAAGCCGGACATTGGGGGCTGTTTCCTCATCCGGCTCCATGCGCCCGTCCGCGCCTTTCTGGTAGCCGTAGGGACATAATACGCTCTGGTATTCTCCCCGCCGGAATTTCACATACTTGGCGGTTTTGTACTTGATGGAGAGGTCACGGCTGTAAAATTCGCTGATCAGGTACTGAAACGCCACATTGATACCGCCCGTGTCGCCATGTAGCATATCGCTGTCAAAGCCGTCATTCAGGGAAATAAACCGTACCCCATACAGCGGAAAGACGCGCTCCATAAAATATCCGACCTCAATGCTGTTGCGCCCAAAACGGGTAAAGTCCTTGACGATGATGCAGTTGACCGCGCCCTCGCGTACCTTGTCCAGAAGTTCCTGCACGGCGGGCCGTTCAAAGTTCGTCCCGCTGTAACCGTTGTCTACAAATTCCAATACCTCCGCATGGGCGGCATCCTCCATCGCATCGGCGTACTGGTGAAGCGCCCGCTTCTGGTTCTCAATGCTGAAACTCCCCACCTTGCTGTCCTCGGAGGAAAGCCGGATATAAAGGCCAATCACATAGGGTTTATACATCTTCCAGCACCTCCATCAGCCGCTCAAAGCCGCTCTCAAATTTGAATTTCACATGAATGTCCTCTGCGCTGTTGACGGTAACGCAGTCAATCAACTGGTTTACCAGCAGGGCGGATAAGGCGGTATCTTCGCTGACTGCCGCCAGCCGTTTGGCTATATCCGTATAGCGTTCCATTTGATTTTCCAGCGCTTTCTGCTTACTTTGAAGCTGCTGCACACGCAGGACTGCCGTTTCGATTTTCTGTGTATAGCCTGCTTTCATTTCGTGATACTCTGTGCCGGTCAGGATGCCGGTAACGAAGTTCTCATACAGGCTGGTTAAGAATACCCGGTTGCGTTCCGTTTCCTGCTGTAACTTAGAGATTTCGGCGGTCATTTCCGCCTTTTTCGCAGTGATTTTGTAATCCTGCTGTTTCAGCTTTGTGTGAGTTCCCACCACAACCTCGGCGTGTTTGCGGATAATGGCTAAAAGCGCGTCAAACAGCCTCTTTTCCGGCAGATGGGTAACACCACCCGGACAATACTGAACGCCCATCCGGTCATTGGCAATACAGCGGTAGGAGTATATCCCCCGTGACCTCTGTCGGTGTAGGTTCTTCCCGCAGCAGCCACAGAAAATACGTCCCCGGAGAATGTTCTCCGTGTAGGGGATTTTTTCCGTCCCCTGCTTTGCCGCCGCACGTTCCCGGACAGCCTGCACCCTTTCGTACAGTTCGCGGGCAATCAGCGGTTCATGGGTTCCCCGCACGACAATCCATTCAGAGCGGTCAGTGGGAACCTGCTTGTGGCCGACCGTTTTCGATTTCCCCTGCACCATATCGCCCATGTAGACTTCATCCGCTAAAATTTTGGAAACTGTCCATGTCTGCCATTTTCCGCTGCCCATGAGCCGCTTATTGGTAATCAGGCCGGTTTGAGCCAGATAGTGACCGGGCGTAGGATAGCCGCTTTGATTGAGCCGTTTTACCACCTCATTGAGCGATATGCCGTCAACCGTCCACTGGAAAATCTGCCGGACGATGGGGGCGGTATCTTCATTGACAAGCAGCTTGTGGCAGTTATCCGGCGCTTTTTTATAGCCAAAGGGCGGACGCGCCCCCACAAACTCCCCGTCCTGCATCGCCTGCCGCTGCTGGGCTTTTACCTTTTTGCTGATGTCGGCGGCATAAGCTTCATTTATCATATTTTTCAAGGGCACAATCAGATGGCTGCCGCTGTTTTCCTTGTTTTCGCTGTCAAACTGGTCGTTGACTGCAATAAACCGAACCTGATGCAGCGGGAAATACTTTTCGATATAGTAGCCGCTGTCAATCGCGTTCCGCCCCAGCCGGGAAAGGTCTTTGACGACCACGCAGTTGATTCTGCCGTGCTCCACATCGTCCAGCATCCGCTGAAAGGCTTCGCGCTCAAAGGTGCGCCCCGTTGTGCCGTTGTCGGTGTAAACCGCCACGATTTCAAGATCCGGGCACAGGGCAAGATAGGCTTCCATGATCTGCTGCTGGGTTTCCAGCGAATCGCCGCGCCTGCCGTTAAATTCCACGGACAAACGGATATAGAGGGCCGCTTTCCAGACTTTCATCCCCACATGGGCGGGCTTTTCCTGCACAATGGGGTTTTTCCTGCTTTTCCTTGCCATATTAAACCGCCTCCTTTGTGGTTTCCAGCCTTGCCTTTGCCTGCTGGTATTCAAGCTGGTAACGGAATGTGATTTTCAGATTGTTCTTGCCCTCCACATGGATACACTGGATCAGGGTGATAACGGCCCGTCTGTCCAGGGATGTCATGGTGGAAAACTCCTTGAAATGCTGTGTCCAGCGCAGCCGGTCATTGGTGTTGGCGCTGGCCTGCTCCATTTCTTTCCGCAGGCTTTCAATGGCTTCCCGCCGCTGTTCAATCTGCTTGGTATACTGGTTTTTCAGGTCGCGGTATTCCTTTTTGTCAAGAAAGCCACTGACGAAGTTTTCATACAAAGCCGCCTTAAACTGCATAGCCTTTTCAAGCTGTACCTCATTTTCCGCAATCTGCGATTTGAAACCGGCAATCAGTTCCTGATTGATCTGTTCCTCACTGATGCTGTCCAACAGCTTTTCCAGCGATACCACGTTGCGGATATGGGCTTGCAGGCTTTCCAGGACGCAGGCGGTCAGTTCATCTTCCCGCAGCATGGCAGGGTGTTCGCAGCCGTGCTTTTTTCCGGTGGGACAGTGATAATAAATATACTTTTTACCCTTGACGGTATTGGTTTTTCGCGTCATACGTCCGCCGCAGGAGCGACAGATTAAGATGCCGGAAAACAGATAAACCGCATCCCCGTCCGGCGCTGTCCGGGTGTCCAGCCCCATGATTTTCTGCACCAGTTCAAAGTCCTGCTTGCGGATAATCGGGGCATGGGCGTTTTCGGTGCGTATCCATTCTTCGGCAGGCTTTTCAATGATGTCCTTGATTTTGTGGTTATGGGTGCTTTGTTTGCCTTGCAGCAGGACGCCAGTATAGGTTTCGTCCTGCAAGATACGCAGGATGGCATGGGCCGACCATTTTGCTTTCTGGCTGTCCGCATAGCCCTTTTTCGGATGTGGGAGGCCCCGGCTGATTTTATAGGCCAGCGGGGAGGGAATGCCCAGCCGGTTCAGTTCGTCCGCGATCCGTTTGGCACTGGCCCCATCAATGCGGCGACGGAAAATGTCCCGCACGACCCGCGCCGTGTCCTCGTCAATTACAAGCTGGTTTTTGTTTTCCTGGTCTTTCCGGTAGCCGTACACCGGGCAGGCTCCCACATATTCCCCGTTTTTGCGCTTGCTCAGTAAAGCACTTCGCGTTTTCACCGAAATATCGCGGCAATAGGTGTCGTTCAAAAGGTTTTTCAGAGAAATGTTCAAATCGTCGCCATTATGCTCATTGGCGGTGTCAATGCCGTCGTTGATGGCGATAAACCGTACCCCGTAGGCGGGGAAAATCTGGCGCAGGTAACGCCCGGTTTCGATGTATTCACGCCCCAGGCGGGACAGGTCTTTGACAATCACGCAGTTAATGGTTCCCTGGGTGATGTCCTGCATCATTTCCTGAAATGCGGGCCGGTCGAACAGAACGCCGCTGTAACCGTCGTCCACTCGCTCGTTTACCAGCGTAATGTCAGGGTGGGCGGCTACAAAGTCCTCCACCAGTTTTTTCTGGTTGGTAATGCTGTCGCTTTCCTCGCTCTGGTCAGCCGTATAGGAAAGCCGCAGGTATGCCGTTGCATCGTATTTTGCCATAAAAAAATCACTCCTTTGAAATTTACGGACTTTCCCCATAAATCAAAGAGTGATTCGGATTTACCTGATGCAATTCTTTTTCCACTGTCAGTATAGCACAGGCAGGCGGGGAAGTCAACACGTTAAAGCGCTAAATTAAAACTTGTTTCAGGCAGTCCTCCAAAGATACACCGTTTTCCGCAAACTGTGCCCGGACGGTAAACTTGCCACACTTGAAATGGCAGGGGTTTTTAATCTGCCGGAGAAATTCTGCCACCCGTTCCTCCCTGGGCAGGCTCTGATCCACGGATATGTCACGAATATCGACCAGAGCAGTATCGGGCTGGTTGTTTGCTGTGTCCTGCATCGTCATGGTTTGCTCCTCCTCTATGAATGAAAAGGGCCGCAGACGGGATAGTCTGCGGCTCCTATGTACGTTTTCCCATCAGCCCTTGAAGCGGTAGGGCAGCTTGCGCCCGCCGCGCTGCTGGGTGTTATACTTTTCCAGAATGACGCGGGCGAACCGGAGGGCGGCTTTATTGGTGGAAAAGTCCATTTTGCCGCGCCGGATGATTTCCTCCGGGTCAACCGCAGACAGTCGTTTGATGAAAGATCGGTCGTCCAGTTCGGTTTCATAGGTTTTCAGAAACAGCGCCATGCCGGAGAGCATAGACGCACGGAGGGAGATGGACGCGCCGTGCCATGTGCTGTCCAGTAATACCAGCAGGCGGGAAAAAGCCGCTCCGCCCAGCAGACGGTAGGCGTTGATGATGGCGCGGGTAGAGGACGCCTTTTTTCTCGGAAAACAGGCCGGTCATGGCGACGCGCCCGTTTT
>ERZ779626.1120-NODE-1120-length-12717-cov-6.806982_pt1 | contig 12717 bp, 11 predicted proteins | sample MGYA00514209_ERZ779626 | MGnify/ENA primary metagenome ERZ779626 (study PRJEB29562, sample SAMEA4376713) | mouse gut metagenome | isolation source: Cecum | study: EMG produced TPA metagenomics assembly of the A DSS colitis mouse model was used to assess the...
TTGCAATCGGGATTTCCCGCAGAAAGCAAAAGGGGTGGCCTATAATCCTTATCGCGCTCGGAACCGTGTTTGTTCTCATTGCGGTTTATTTGGGATGGCCTAAATAGAAGTCAATAAAAGTAAGTCTGTCTGCCCGGCGGCAGAGAAGAAAAAACCGCTGCGAGGCAACCGATTTTTCATGTCCGAAGTTCAATCCTCGCGGCGGTTTTGATTATTCAAAGCCGCCGTTTTGCGGCTTTTCGTTTTGCTAATGTGTGTGGAGTGGCTGCGAATAGTAACGCTATATTCAGGTCTTTACGAATACTTCCTTGCCCAGCCCGCAGATGGGACATATCCAGTCGTCGGGAAGCTCTTCAAAGGGGGTGCCGGGAGCGATTCCGCCTTCCGGATCTCCCAGTTGGGGATCATAAACATAGCCGCAGGGGCCGCATACATATTTTTCGTATTCCATTTTTATACCTCCTGCCCGCTCCGGCGGGCATATTTTTTTGTTTACTTTTTTGCTTTTGCGAATGTGGAAGTCAGGTTGGATGTTCCTTGGAGTGTCCAACCGCACAGGTGGAATTTTTTCCCGGTGCGGCATCCATTGCTGTATCCCCGTCTTTGATCGAAGGGGCATACAGCGCTTCCAGCCTGCGCAGGTATTCGTACCGCTCTGCAGCCTGCCGGGAGGCTTCCTCAAACAGGATCACAGACTGTTCAGGCCGGTATCGTCTCAGAGAATCATAGCGGATTTCTCCGCCCAAAAATTCCTGATAATCCAGCTTGGGTTCTCCGCTGTCCAGCTGAAAAGGATTTTCGCCTCTGTCCTTTCGGGAGGGGTCAAAGCGGAACAAGTGGAAATAGCCGGATTCAACGGCCTTTTTTGCCTCATGGGGGCTGCTGCCCATGCCGGCGCGCAGCCCGTGGGCGATGCAGGTGGCGTAGGCCACAACCAGGGACGGGCCGGGGAAGGCGGCGGCTTCCGTCAATGCCCGGAGGGTCTGGGCAAAATCAGCGCCCAGGGCGATTTGAGCCACGTACACATTGCCGTAGGTCATGGCCATGGATGTCAGATCCTTTTTCCGGGTGGTTTTGCCGCCGGAAATGAATTTGGCGGTGGAGCCAAGAGGAGTGGCCTTGGAGGCCTGACCGCCGGTGTTGGAATAAACCTCTGTGTCCAGCACCAGAATATTGATGTTTCTGCCGCTGGACAGCACATGGTCCAGTCCGCCGAAGCCGATGTCATAGGCCCAGCCGTCTCCGCCGATGACCCACTGGACGGTGTCTGATTCAAAGATCTCCTGAGCCAGCAGCATGCCGTAGCCGAATTCAGCGGCATCCTCAAACAGAGAGTTTGACCAGGCCGGTCCATGGCCTTCCTGATCCAGGGTATAGGCACAGGAGGGGGAGGAGTTGGCCCAGATGGAGCTGCAGCCTGTGGCGTTGGCAATATACATGCGCGGACCGAAAAGCTGGGTTAAGAGCTTCACGTAGGGTGTCTCGCCGCAGCCCGCACAGGCGCCGGAAAACTCCATAAGGGGAAGCAGAAATTGGCTGCTTTTTACGGTGTGGACGGCTGCAGAGGAAGCTTTCACAGAGTGTGCTTCCTCCGGAAGATTTCCGGCGGGAGTCCCCGGCAGCTTTTGCCGGAATTTCTCCACAGCCTCCTGGCAGGGGAGCAGGGACTTGGCAAAATCAAAATAGTTCTGCCGCTCCCGGTGATCCTTCGCAGGGTGCATTTCCAGTGCTTTCCTGCCCTGCTTTCCGGGGCAGACTGCGGCGCAGGTGCCGCAGCCGGTACAGTCCACCTCCGATATCACTATAGAGAAGGAGCGCCCTTCCAGTCCCAGCATGGGGATTTGGGGCATACCCTCCGGCGCCTGGGCCTGCTGGCTTTCGTCCATGACTGCAGGACGGATTACCGCATGAGGGCACACGAAGGAGCAGCGGTTGCACTGGATGCAGTTTTCCGGCTTCCACTCCGGTATTTCGGTGGCCACGTTCCGACGCTCGTGCGCCGTGCTTCCCGGGGGCGTGTACCCGTCCGCATAAGGAAGAAAAGCGGATACCGGGAGGGAATCTCCCCTCTGATCGGTGACGGGCTGCTGGATTCGATGCACATAATCCAAAAGGCCGGGACTGTCCGGCAAAGGAGGATTGTCCAGGGGATTCGCAATAGGAGGACTGTCCAGGGGACCCGTAATGGGGGCATGGGCGTTTTCCACCGCAAAGCCTTCAGTATCCTCTTCCATATCCGCCCAGCCGGGAGGAATCGGAATTTCCTGTACCTCGGAAAAGCCTCGTTCAATGGCGGTTTCGTTCATTTTCAGGATTTTGTCGCCGCCTTTTCCATAGCTTTTCCGGGCGGCTTCCATCATCAGTGACTTGGCTTCATGGGGCGGAAGAAGGCCGGAGACTGCGAAAAATGCCGCCTGAAGGATAGTGCTGATCTTGTTGTTAAGACCGATTTCCTTGCCGATGCCAAGAGCGTCGATCACGTAGAATCGTATATGGTGCCGGGCCAGAAAGGCCTTTGTGGACCGGGGGAGATATTCCTCCAGCTGCTTTCCGCGATAGCCGCAGTTCAGCAAAAAGGTGCCGCCGTCCTTCAGCTCCTGTACCATCACTGTATATTTGTGGAGATACGCAGGAGTATGGCAGGCGGCCAGGTCTGCCCGTCGGATCAGGTAGGTACTGTGGATGGGGCTTTTCCCGAAGCGCAGATGGGAGATGGTGAGCCCCCTTGATTTTTTGGAGTCATATTCAAAATAGCCCTGGGCGGTCATGTCCGTGTGGTCTCCGATGATTTTCAGGGCATTTTTGGTAGCGCTGACCGTGCCGTCACCTCCCAGTCCCCAGAATTTGCAGGCGGTCACATCCTTGGGAGATGTATCCTGGCAGGAGGGTATGGGCAGGGAGAGATGGGTTACGTCATCCGTGATTCCCAAGGTAAAGATTTTTTTGTCGGTATTGTGGTAGACGGCGGCAATCTGAGCTGGATCCGTGTCCTTGGAGCTGAGGCCGTAGCGGCCGGAAAGGAGGGTCACCTGGCCCCGGAACTTCTCTGACTGGGCCAGAGCCGCCGCCACGTCCAGATACAGAGGCTCACCGGGGGCGCCCGGTTCCTTGGTGCGGTTCAGCACGGTGATCTGCTTTACGGTGGGTGGAAGGGCCTCAAGGAAATGCCGGACGCTGAAGGGGCGGTACAGGTGGACGTTAATCAGGCCATATGAATGGCCGGACAGGGAGTCCAGATATTCCCGCACGGTTTCACATACGCTTCCCATGGCGACAATAACATGGGAAGCGTCGGGGACGCCGTAATAGTCAAACAGTCCGTAGCTTGTTCCCAGCAGGGCATTGATTTTCTGCAGCTGTTGTTCTACAATGCCGGGCAGGGCATTATAGAAGGGGTTAGAGGCTTCTCTGGCCTGAAAGAAGATGTCCGGGTTCTGGGCGGAACCGTAGACTCTGCCGTTTTGAGGATGGAGGACTCTTCTGCGGAAGGCCTCCGCCTTTTGAGGATCGGCCATGCTGCCCAGAGCTTCATAGTCCCACACCCGGATCTTGTGCAGCTCATGGGAGGTGCGGAAGCCGTCAAAAAAATTCAGGAAGGGAAGACTGCCCTCCAGGGCCGCCAGATGAGAGACGGGAGTAAGATCCATGACCTCCTGAACACTGGCACAGGCGAATATTCCTGTTCCGGCCTGCCTGCAGGCATAGATGTCCGAATGGTCTCCGAATATGGATAGGGCGTGGGTGGCAATGGAACGGGCGGCCACGTGGATGACTCCCGGCAGCAGTTCTCCGGCCATACGGTACAGGTTGGGGAGCATCAAAAGAAGCCCCTGGGAGGAGGTGAAGGTCACTGCCAGGGCTCCCGCCATAAGGGCTCCGTGAACGGCGCCGGCGGCTCCTGCCTCCGACTGAAGCTGGGCTGTTTTTAAGACTTGGCCATATATATTTTTCCGTCCGGCTCCCGCCCACTGGTCGCACAGCTCCGCCATGGGTGAGGAAGGGGTAATGGGATACAGGGCGGCTGCCTGGCTGTAGGCATAGGCCACATGGGCGGCTGCCTGGTTGCCGTCCATGGTCTGCAGGACGGGAGACGGCGTGGGAGTGCCGGTTTTGAGGCCGGCAGCCGTCTGTATGGATGAAGATGTGTTTGTTTCCATAAAAATACCTCCGGGATAGTAAGGATCATCACGATAAATGATTATTACTATACTGTCCCGAAGGTGAGGTTCTTATGCGAAGCCGCATACCTTATTTCAAAAATCCGTTGACGATCTGAGCTTCTGCTTCCTGCTCGGTGAGCCCCAGGGTCATCAGCTTGGTGATCTGTTCTCCCGCGATCTTTCCGATGGCGGCTTCGTGGATCAGCTGGGCGTCCAGATGGTTGGCAGTGATCTCGGGAATGGCGCTGATCTTTGCGTTGTCCATGATAATCCCGTCGCACTCGGAGTGGCCGGCACAGCGGTTATTGCCGTTAATCTTTGACAGAAACAGCTGTCTGGAAGAGTCCCGGGCCACAGAGCGGGAGATGATGTTTGCGCTTGAGCCCTCTCCGTCCAGATCTACCTGGAAGGAGGTCTCTGCCGTCTGGCTTCCATGGGTCATCAGCTTCTCCGTAACCACAAGCCTGGCGCCGTCCGCAAGCTTGGCCCTGGTGGAACGCTTGGTGGAATCGACTCCTTTGATCTGTACTGTTTCCATTTCCAGAAAGCTGTTCTCCGAAAGCTCCACCACAGTTTCAGGATTCATGATCCGGGAACCGTTTCCGTCGCCGCTGCCATAGTGTTTTTCCACATATTTTACATGAGAATTCGGGCCTACGTAAAAGGTGTGGATTCCGTCATGCCGGCTGTCGCTGTCGCCGCTGTTGTGGATGCCGCAGCCGGCAACAATGGTCACATCACAGTTTTCTCCCACATAAAAATCATTGTAGACCATTTCGGTCAATCCGCTCTGGCTGAGAACTACCGGGATATGGACACTTTCGTTCCTGGTGCCCGGTTTGATCAGAATGTCAATTCCCTGTTTGTCTTCCTTTGTCACAATATCGATATGAGCCGTGGTGGAACGGGCGGCGCTTGTGCCGTTGGCACGGATGTTATAGGCACCGGCGGGCATCTCGTGAAGCCCGGTCACCTGTTCCAGCAGATTTTTTTGAATTTCGTCCATTTTATACCTCCATGCCGCATTTTTGCGGCCCTGCAATAGAATCAGCTTTACTTTTGCTGATAAAAACGGCAGCTTTCGGTTCCCTTTAAAAGCTCCGGCAGAATATCTTCCCGCTGTCCTCTGGCCTGCACGGTGCCGCCGGCAATCACGATGATTTCATCTGCAATATTCAGGATCCGTTCCTGGTGGGAGATGATGATCAGGGAATTCTGACTGGAACGATGCATTTCTTCAAATACGCGGATCAGGTTGTTAAAGCTCCACAGATCGATCCCGGCTTCCGGCTCGTCAAAGACAGCCAGGGGGGTATTGCGGGCGATAATGGTGGCGATCTCGATTCGCTTTAACTCACCGCCGGACAGACTTCCGTCTACGTCCCGATTGATGTAATCCCGGGCGCACAAGCCTACCTGGGAGAGATAATCGCAGGCGCCTGACAGCTTCAGATTGTTACCGGCAGCCAGGGTGATCAGATCCTTGACCTTGATGCCTTTAAAGCGCACCGGCTGCTGGAAGGCGAAGCTGATTCCCAGTCTGGCACGCTCTGTCACATTCATATGTGTAATGTCGGTTCCGTTGAACAGGATTTTCCCTGACGTGGGCTGTTCGATTCCCATGATCAGCCTGGCCAGGGTGGATTTTCCGCCGCCGTTGGGGCCTGTAATGGCGATAAAGGTATGGTCCTCAAAGGTGAGATCTAAATTTCGTATAATCTCCTTTTGTCCGTCTGCTTCGCCGGACACCTGAAAGGAGAGATTTTGTAATTCAAGCATAAGATCCTCCTATATGTCTTGTACTGATATCTATTGGAGCTGAAAGTCAGGCTGGCTTCGTGCCCATTGGGCCCTGTAGTGTCCGATGGGCTTCGCAGTGCCCATTCGGAAAACCTGCGGTTTTCCTCATTCACGGGCTTCGCCCTATGAAAAAGTCCACAGTTAAATTTTTTTACATGCAAGCATGACAAAAATTTAACTGTGTTCTTTTTCGCACTGCTCATTGCCTGCGTGGATTTAGTGTATCACAATTTATTTATGAAAACTATATATTTTTTCTGAAATTTCTGTTTTCCTCCAGGCGTTTTTTAAAGACACCTTCGACTCCCTCCTCCGTGGGAGTATAGTATTGTCTGTCCTTCAGGCTTTCCGGCAGGCAGGTCATTTGGGCTATTTTTTCTTCTGTGTCATGGGCGTAGATATAGCCTTCTCCATAGTGGAGGTCGTCCATGAGCCGTGTGGGTGCATTGCGGATCACCAGGGGCACCGGCTCAGACAGCTGGGTCAGTGCATCAACCTTTGCGGTTTCATAGGCCCGGTATACCGCATTGGAGCGGGGAGCCAGGGACAGGTAGATCACGGCCTGAGCCAGATTCAGGTTACATTCGGGCATGCCGTTGAAGTGGCATGCCTGGTAGGCTGCCGTGGCGATCAGTAAAGCCTGGCTGTCTGCCAGACCGATATCCTCGCTGGCAAAGCGGATCAGCCGTCTGGCGATAAAAAGCGGGTCTTCGCCGGCTTCCAGCATCCGTGCCAGCCAGTATACTGCGGCGTCCGGGTCGGAGTTGCGCATGGATTTGTGGAGGGCGGAAATCAGATTATAATGTTCCTCCCCCTTCTTATCATACAGCAGAGTCTTTTTGCCCAGACACTGCTCCAGGGTTTCTTTTTCCACAGTGATGGATCCGTCCGGGGAGATTTGTCCGTTTAACACGGCTATTTCCAGTGTATTTAAGGCTCTGCGGGCATCTCCGTCCACAGAGGAGGCGATAGCGGCCAGCAGTTCTTCTGACATATGAATATCCGTGTTTCCGAATCCTCTTTTATCCTTCAGGGTCCGTGAGAGCAGTTCGGTTAAATCCTGGGAAGTCAGACCCTTCAGTACAAACACCTTGCATCGGGAAAGAAGAGCGGCGTTGACTTCAAAGGAAGGATTTTCCGTGGTGGCGCCGATAAGAATTATACTGCCCTTTTCTACATAAGGAAGGAAAGCGTCCTGTTGAGCTTTGTTAAATCTGTGAATCTCGTCCACAAACACAAGGGTGCGCATGCCGTAGGCCCGGTTTTCCTCCGCCTGCTTCATAATCTCCTTGATTTCCCGGATGCCGCTGGTGACCGCACTGAAGTTTACAAAGCGGGAGCTGGTGCGGTTTGCAATGATCCGGGCAAGAGTGGTTTTGCCTGATCCGGGAGGCCCCCAGAAGATCATGGAGGATACCATATCCTTTTCCAGCATCTGCCGCAGCAGCATGCCCGGGCCCAGCAGATGCTTTTGACCAATATAGTCATCAAGAGATTGAGGACGCATCCGGTCTGCCAGCGGGGCCTGGGCGGGGGAAAGAGAGTGATCTGTTGAAAGGTCGAAAAGGGATAATTGATCCATGGGAAACCTCCTTGCAGTGGATTTCTGCTTTCAGTATATCCTGATCTTAGGTGGAATTCAACCTGGAATTCAAGCGGTCAGTTTTGCCTTTTGCCTCTTGCACGCTGCATGAAATGATGATATACTTATATTAAAACTGTCATGAATGAGTAGACAAAAGGCTTCAATTACTTGGAGATTAGTATGGGAGGAAGGATCATTTATGAGAGAACATTTTACTAAAAGAAGATTTATTATTCCTGCGATTGTGGCTTTATTTTGTGTCTTTGCGTTTATGGCAGCTATTGCTGGGAAAAATGCTTCTCAAAGCAGCATGAGCAGTCAGGAAAGCAGAGATGCTCAGTATATTGCCTTTTTGAAGCAAATGGCAGAAAACCAATTTACAAGATTTGAGGAAATTAATTCGGCGGAAGCGGCGGTAGTCTATGACAAAACATTACAGCAGTATGAGATTGAATTGTCATTAACGGCAGACGGTGAAATAAGCCAGGCAGAGGTGGAGAGCTATAAGGAGATGCTGAGCATGCAGTACGGTGAGATTATACTGATTATAAATGGTCAGCAAATGTGATAAATCAGGAATGTATGACATCCATTATGATGAGCTTCTTTCGGATGGACACTATCGAGTGATTCAACGCATGAATGATGGAGACATTCTTTCGCTTGAGTTCGAATTGCAGCAGGCTGCAGAACCTCTCCTTTGATTAATCAAAAGAATTTCCAGGCTAATAAATGCAGTTTGTGTAATCAATCAAAAAATAACTCCCTTTTATTTTATAATCAAGTATATAAATCGGGATTGGAGAGTAGAAATATGTTTGAATGTGGTACATATGAATATGGGTTGAAAACAGGCGATTTATCAGAAAAAGAAATGGTCAAAATCTTTGAAAAGGTACTCAGTAAAATCGCCGGGGAAATTAATGATTCCCGCATTCCCAAAAAGCGGAAACTGAGCAAAAGAACTGGCCCCTTCGGCCGGCCTACCCCAGATGCAGAACCGCCAGAATATGATTATATCTATCTTTATGGTCATAGACCCAGTAATTTGTATTTAGAGCTGTATCCTGATCGGGAGAAGAATGGACGAGTGAAATTTTCGGAAGAGGGAATTGTCTGGAATTTGTACTTTTATATCTTGTCAGACTATCCAAACCGGATATCCGAAGAGGATCATATCCAAGAGTTTGGAGGCAGAGTGATTGAGGAATTATTTCAGACACTTCCCTGCGAAAAGGCACTCATTAAGAAATATGCCCCCGGTGAAGATAGGCTTTAGTGAAACTGCAAACGATAAAAAAGTGTGCTTGAGCGGTTGAAAAATCTGCTCCAAAAAGCAACGAACTATCAACAACAAATAGCAATTAAAAATAAAGATAGAGGGGCGAGGCAATCCCCTCTTAACTATCCTTCAGAAATGTCTAACACGATTATTAACGTCTAGATAATTTCAATTCTGCGTCATTCATTTCATTATCCTTCCATGCTTCAAATTTCTCTGACATTTCAGCGGCTTTTGTCAACGTCGTGGATTCTTCGCTCTCGGCATTTTCAGAGGAAGTGCTAGTTTATTCTTCATCTAAAGACGTTTCGGAAGCTTTATCGGAAACTTTAATAGTAGCAGTATATTAATCTACGCATTAAAAAAAGAACCTGTGTGACAGATTCCTTAAATAAGGGAAAATCCCCGACGAAGAATGGCATTCCAGTTGCTTTTTTGAAAGAGAAATCTTACTACGATTACCATTTGCTTTTCTTCATCAATCGTGTAGAAAGCAAGGTAATTATTGACTATAGCGAATCTAATTCCCCAGCTTGACAAAACAGGGTCATCTACAAGACGGAACTTTTGAGGCATATCGGAAAGTGAGTTGATTTGCTCAGCGGCTACGTCAAGTAGGAGGTCTGCGGCAGAAGGGTTTTTAAGATTAAATTCTATATGGTCAGCCGCACGCATGATATCACGCTCAGCGGTCTGTGTGATATGGATTATATAACTCATCCGCGACGTCTGCTCCGGATATCAGCCATTGCTTCAGAGAAAGGTCTGGTATTGCCGGATGAAATATCATCCATACCTTCTTTGATTTGGCTATATAATTCAAAGCGACTGGTTAATTCTTCATAGGCTTCAATGCTCATAACAGCAAGGTCGCCTTTTCCATTCTTCGTTATAAAAACTGGTTCAGGATAACTGTGGCAAAATGAAGAGATTTCATTGTAGTTATTCCTTAAATCAGCACTTGATTTGATTGCTGGCATAATGAACACCTCCTTATTTGATGGTAAAATTATACACAAATTTTGTTATATAGTCAATGAGAACGTGAGAATATTATATGTCAGTTTTTGTAAATTTATTTGATTGACTTTCTTTGGGGAGCAATCCGTGCGCCAGCCGGGTTGTTCCCGGTGTGATGCGTAAATCCATAGGAAAGCTGAGGCATTTGAAGCGGCATATCCGAAGATGAATCAAGAGAAGGCTATGGATGCGAAGGCTCCGACTGTACCGAAGACCGGGAAAGTAAGGTAATGCCTATGACAGATACTTCTTTTTTTATAGCCCCTTTTTTCGCCGCTTCGACACAATTTGTATTGCGAAGCGCAAAGCTCTATTGCTATAATGTAAGAATGAAAAATTGATTTTACCATGGAGGGCGACATGAAACCTGCAATGTCCTATGAAGAAAAGTACAAAATGATGACGGAGACGCCGGTGAACCGGCTGATCCCCCGGCTGGCGGTGCCTACCATTATCAGTATGCTGATTACTTCCATTTATAATATGGCGGATACCTTTTTTGTGAGCCAGCTGAACACCAGCGCATCGGGAGCCGTGGGGGTTAACTTTTCCATCATGGCTATGATACAGGCAATTGGCTTTACCCTGGGAATGGGAAGCGGCAACTATATGTCCCGGATGCTGGGGCAGAAGGACGGAGAGAAGGCCCAGAGAGCCTGTTCCACGGCGGTATATACAGCTTTTGTATTTGGATTGATTCTGGCGGCGGCAGGAATTTTTTCCATTGACAGTCTGGTGAGGATTTTGGGAGCCACGGAAACCATTGCGCCCTATGCCAGGGACTATGGGAAATATATTTTGTTTGCCGCGCCTTATATGACGGTATCTTTCGTCTTTAATAACCATCTGCGTTCCCAGGGGAATGCGGCGCTTTCCATGATCGGGATTACGACCGGAGGCGTGTTGAACGTGATTCTGGATCCCATTCTGATTTTTGGGTTTGACATGGGAATTTCAGGGGCGGCCATTGCCACCATCATCAGTCAGTTTGTGAGCTTTGTAATTCTGCTGGTGCTGGTGGTCCGTTCGGAAAATGTACTGAAGCCCCATATCAAGTATTTCACATTCAAAGGCTGGGTGTACTGGGAAATTTTGACTGCCGGTCTGCCCACTCTGGGGCGACAGGGGCTGGCCAGCGCCGCGTCGGTGCTTTTGAATGTGGCGGCCGCCAGGTTCGGAGATCCGGCTGTGGCGGCCATGTCCATTGTGACCCGGATCATGATGTTTATCAATTCTGCGCTGATCGGCTTCGGTCAGGGCTTCCAGCCCGTGTGCGGTTTTAATTTCGGTGCGAAAAAGTATGGCCGGGTGTTGGAGGCATATTATTTCTGCAGGAAGGTTGCTTTTGTGTTTCTGCTGGTGATGGCAGTGATTATGTTTGCCGCGTCCACAGGGATCATGCGTCTCTTCCGCAGGGAAGATGCGGAGGTAATCAGGATAGGATCGCTGGCTCTGAAGCTGCAGTGCGCGCTTTTGCCCGTTCAGGCATTTACCATTATGGGCAATATGCTGACTCAATCTATTGGGTACAGCTTCCGGGCGACCCTGACGGCCATTGGAAAGCAGGGACTGTTTTTCATTCCCGCGATTCTGGCGCTGCCGGGATATCTGGATGAATTGGGACTTCAGCTGGCCCAGCCGGTGGCAGATCTGCTGACTTTTATAATGACCCAGATCATCGTGGTGTTTGTGGTAAAGGAGCTGAGACAGCTGGAGGTTGCGGCGGGGTGATTGACTGTGAAACAGGAGAGGATGCACAGGGTGACGGCAGATGAAATACATAGCAAAGGAAACTATAAACAAAGGCTGGTCCAGTGATAAGAAATACTGTGTTACCGACGAGAAGGGGACACGGTATCTTCTGCGTGTCTCCGATATTGCCCAATATGACACGAAGCAGTCCGAATTCAACATGATGAAACAGGTATACTCCCTTGGAGTCCCCATGTGTCAGCCGATAGAGTTTGGTGTCTGTGAAGAGGGAGTCTATTCCGTCCAGAGCTGGATCGACGGCGTTGATGCGGAAGAAGTCATATCAGATCAGTCTGACACAGAGCAGTACGTCTATGGCCTTGAGGCTGGCCGGATTCTGCGCCGGATTCATTCCATACCGGCTCCGGAAACCCAGGAAGACTGGGAGAGCCGATTCAATCGGAAGATGGATTGTAAAATCAGGAGATACGGTGAGTGCCCTGTCAAGTATGAGAACGGACAGGCGTTTATTGACTACATAAACGAGAATCGTCATTTGCTTAAAAACAGACCGCAGGTATATCAGCACGGCGATTACCATATCGGCAACATGATGATAGACCGAAAGGGGCAGCTTCATATCATTGATTTCAACCGTAATGATTACGGTGATCCGTGGGAGGAGTTTAACCGCATCGTCTGGTGCGCCCAGAGTTCACCTCTCTTTGCGTCAGGTATGGTAAACGGGTACTTTGACGGACATGTACCGCAGGAATTCTGGAGGCTCCTGGCACTTTATATTTCCAGCAACACGCTCTCATCTGTGTACTGGGCGCTTCCATTCGGACAGGATGAAGTGAATACCATGCTGAACCAGGCCGGGGAGGTGCTGTCCTGGTATGATAATATGCGCAATCCCATACCCGCCTGGTATTTCAGGGGATATTCTGAATTTCCTTGAATATATTGCCTATCAGAGCTATACGGCTATTGATTTTTATGATGACGGTATCGTGATCAATATTGCGAGCCGATAAGAAAATCGTTGCAAATCCACTGTGATTATGGTAGACTAAAAACAGTGGCTATGTCAAAAAAATAACAATCCCACACCCGGCAGATATTGTCGGCGGTGGTGATCATATGATAATCATAGAAAGCGTCCCAGAGCGCATCCA
>ERZ779626.1127-NODE-1127-length-12668-cov-9.566083_pt1 | contig 12668 bp, 10 predicted proteins | sample MGYA00514209_ERZ779626 | MGnify/ENA primary metagenome ERZ779626 (study PRJEB29562, sample SAMEA4376713) | mouse gut metagenome | isolation source: Cecum | study: EMG produced TPA metagenomics assembly of the A DSS colitis mouse model was used to assess the...
GCAGAAATTTCTGGCGCAAATCTGCACACGTTGATTTAATCAGTGCTTCCTTAACTTCTTTATGGAAACTTACCCTTCCACGGGTCCCGCCTTTTTCAATCTTCCTCGTCCTCTCCGGCTTCCTCCGGCAGGGCGGCTTCCTCTTCCTCCGGGTCCTCCGGCGAAGCGGCGCCCTCTTCCTCCGGGTCTTCCGGCAGGGGGGCCTTGAACATCCTCCAGGCCAGGAAGCCCAGGACCGCCGCGCCGCCTCCCAGCACCACCGCGCCCAGGGCGAACTGGAAGGCGGTGGGACCGTAGGGGTCGCGGGTCAGGTAGGGCTTGGCGATCTGATAAAAGAGATAAACCAGGTACAGCGCCGCCAGGGCGTAGACGTTGGCGCGGACTCTGGGGTTGATGGGCCCCTTGGGAGCCTTGGGCTTAGACATGGAGTTCCTCCTTTTCCGCCCCGTCGGGCCGGGTGACGCTCCGCACCCACTTCCAGCTGTGGAGCCGGAGGGCTACGGGAATGATCTTGTAAATCTGGTCCCATTTCAAGAGGAAGAATACCAGCACCGGGGAGCTCTTCCACCAGAACGCCGCCATGGCGGAGAGGGGCACCACGACGCCCCACATGCTGATAAGGTTCATTTTGGCGCTGAAGGCCGTGTCGCCCCCGCCCCGGATGACGCCTGTGTCGCAGGCCATCTGGTAGGAGGTGCCCACGGTTGTGACGGCGATGACCGCCATAAATTGAAGGGCCAATCCCCGGGCCCGCTCCGTCAGCGCACCGCCGAAGACCGCCAGGATGGGGTTCCGGGCCAGGAAGATCAGCCCGCCGGAAGCCAGGCCGATGATGATGAACAGGACCTGAAGCGTGGTCACCAGGGGACGGAGGGCGTCCTTCCGCCCCTCGCCGATGCTCCGCCCCACCACGATGCCGGAGGCGGAGGCCGCGCCGTAGGCCACCACGGAGAGGACCTGGTAGACCTGAACGGCGATGGCGTTGGCCGCCGTCACGTCGCCCCCCAGGTGGCCCAGGATGCCGGTCTGCACCATCTGGGCCACGCCCCAGAGCGCCTGGTTCACCAGCACCGGGGCGGAGACCCGGTTATAGTCCCGCAAATAGCTGCTGTCGATGAAGAGGAGCTTTTTCAGGGTCAGGTTCAGCCGCTTCTCCCGGTATGTTAAATAGTAGACCACGATCAGCAGCTCCACGCACCGGGAAACCAGCGTAGCGATGGCCGCCCCACGGACTCCCAGCTCCGGGCAGCCGAGATTGCCGTAAATCAGCAGGTAGTTCAGGGTGACGTTGATGCACAGCGTGGAGAAGGAGATGGCGTAGCCGATCTTCACCACGCCGATGGACCGGAGGGAGGCCACCAGAATGTTGGTGACCGTGAAGATCACATAGGAAAAGCAAATAATCTGGAAATAGGCCGCCCCCTGGGCGATGACGCCGGCGTCGTTGGACAACAGGCCCAGGAGCTGCGTGGGAACCAGCAGCACCGCGGCGAACAGCGCCGCCGAGAGGACCGCCCCAAAGCGCAGGGCCACGCCGATGATGTGGGGGATGGGCTCCAGCTTGTTTTTCCCCCAGTACTGGGACCCCAGCACCACGGCCCCTTCTCCCGCGCCGCCCACCAGCATCTGGAGCAGGAACTGAATCTGATTGCACAGGCTCACGCCGCTCATGGCCTCCTGGCTGTAGCGGCCCAGCATCACCGTGTCCATCAGGTTCACGCCGAAGGTCAGCAGGTTTTGCAGGGCCAGGGACAGGGTGAGGGCAAAAAAGGCGCGGTAGAAGGTCTTCTCTCGAGTCATGGGACAGGCTCCTTTGAAAAGGCCGGGCAGCCTTCGGGCGCCCGGCCTTGCCATGCGTATTGCTTATTCCTCGCCGTCGTCCGCCTCGTCCTCGTCTAGGCTCTCCAGGTCGAACTCCAGCTTCTCGCCGCAGTTGGGGCAGATGACCTCGCCGTCCTCCAGAACGGACTCGTCAAAATAAATGCTCTCCTCGCAGGTGGGGCAGGTGGTGGCGTAGCAGTCCTCGTCCTCCCCCAGGTCGTCCAGCTCGTACTCGGGCTCGTCGTCCTCGCCGTAGAGCAGGTCCTCCACGTCCTCCAAATCGTCGCTGACGGCGTCCAGGCCCTCGCCCAGCTCCTCCTGGGCGTCCTCGATGTCGCTGAGCTCCAGGGCGATGTCCTCCAGCACGTCGATGATGGCCAGCAGCAGCTTGCCCTCCTTTTTCTCGGCATTCAGCTCCATGCCCTCCGCCAGGCCCTTCAGATACGCGACCTTCTCGGTGATTTCCATAGTCAATGACCTCCTTTTTATAATGTGAATGGGGTGCTATTTGTCAAGATGCTCGGCCATAATTCCCAGGGCCTCCAGTTTGGCTCTGGTTGTTTTGATCTGATACTCGATTTCCTCATCCCGGTCCTTTGCGGCCTTGATCCGCCGCAGCCGCGTGTATTCGTCAATCAACGCCGTGGCTCGTTCCTTCTCCGTCATGCGTTCATCCATTCCTTTATACCTCCTGCAAGGTACTTTCCTCCAAACGAGAGGACGGACAGGGACGTGAAAGGGGGGATGAAATCCCCCCCTTTGAGCAACCTCATTCCTTGCAGCGGCCCAGATACTCGCCGGTGCGGGTGTCCACCTGGATCTTCTCGCCCTCGTTGATGAACAGGGGCACCTGGATCACCGCGCCGGTCTCCAGGGTGGCCTTTTTCGTCACGTTGGTGGCGGTGTCGCCCTTGACGCCGGGCTCCGTCTCGGTGACCTCCAGATCCATGAAGTTGGGGACCTCCACGGTGAAGACGCTGCCCTTGTAGCTCACCAGCTTGCAGACGGTGTTCTCCTTCATGAACTTGAACGCGTCGCCCAGGACCTCCCGGTTCAGCGGGGTCATATCGAAGGTCTCGGGGTCCATGAAGTAGTACAGGTCGCCGTCGTTGTAGCTGTATTCGGCGTCCTTGCGCTCCACGCTGGCCTGCTCGAACTTGGCGGTGGGGTTGAAGGACTCCTCCCGGATGGCTCCGGTGATGACATTCTTGTACTTGGTGCGCACAAAGGCCGCGCCCTTGCCGGGCTTCACGTGCTGGAAGTCCACCACCAGCATGGGCTTGCCTTCCATCTCAAAAATCATTCCCTTGCGAAAATCGCCTGCGGAAATTGTCGGCATAATAAAATCCTCCTCACAAATCTTTATCCGAGAAAACGACCCGGGGGAGGGCATTTTCTCTCTTTTCATGGTTCTTCCACTATAGCCGTAGCTATTTTATCCCATCCCGGCGGTGATTGCAAGTATTTTTCCGCTAATTGTCCGGGAGCATGCAAAAATATTTTGGTCAGTTTCTATTTCCGTTTTCTCTCCCGGCGGCGGCAAACCGCCTTGAAGGGGGCCTGGAGGGCGTGGAGCACCTTCTGCCAGAGCGTCACGGCCCCGCCCAAGGGCTCCACCATCAGCGCCGGCACTCCGGCCCGGTTGGCCGCCAGCACATCCGTCAGCAGCTTGTCCCCCAGCATGGCGGTGTGGGCCCGGTCCGTTCCCGCCCGGGCTATGGCGGCCTCCAGCCCCCTGGTGGAGGGCTTCCCGGCATGGCCCTGATAGGGAATGCCCAGGTCCGCGCAGAACTCCGTCACCCGGGCGCCGGAGCGGTTGTTGGAAACAATCATCACCTGGATTCCCGCAGCCTTCAGCTCCGCGATCCAGGCCCGGAGGGCCGGGTCCGGGCGGCGGACGGACTTGGGGGCCAGGGTGAAGTCCAGGTCGCTGAGCAGCAGCGTCACCCCCGCCCCGCGCAGAAGCTCCGGCGTGACCTCCTGATAGCGCGCAAACAGGCGGCTGGGAATCAGGGAAAGGGGCATAGGCGGCGGCCTCCTCGCATAGAATCGTTTGAAGTCATTTCCAGTATACCAGTTTTCAATCCGGGACGCAAGGGGGAGTGGGAGTTGCAGATCTATCTGGCCGTGACGCCGGAGGCGTCCCAGGAGGCCCAGGGGCATTGCCGGAACCTGGCCCACGTGGCCTACCGCATCGGTCCCGGCTCGGCGCTGCTGAGGCAGAGCCTGCTTTTGCAGACCAAGGGGGGGCTGCTGTCCGTCAGCGACCACGAGGCCCCCTTCATCGACAGCCCGGAGGACCTGCGGGACGCGGCGCTGCGGGAGTGCGGGCGGCGGGGCTACTCCGGCGTGCTGCTGGACTTTGAGGAGACCCCCCGGCGGGACCGGACCGCCTTTGTGTCCGCCCTGGCTCCCGCCCTCTCCGCCTCCCGGCGGACGCTGTACCTGCCGGAGGCTTACGCGGGGGCCGCCCCGGGGGCGGTGGTCCTCCTCTGCACCGCCGTCTCCGGGGGCAGCTTTTCCCAGTACCTCCAGGAGGCCGCCGCCCAGGCCGGCGGGGCCGGGCGGCTGGCTCTGGACGTCCAGCGGCTTCGGATGGACTTCCGGCTCCCCGCCCGGTCCGGGGAGGGCGAGCCCCTCACCGGGGAGGCGCTGGAGAAGCTGATGGAGCGGGAACATCCCGCCGTCTTCTTCTCCCAGGACCTCTGCGCCCGGTACTTTACCTACAGCCGGGACGGGGAGGCCCACTTCGTCCTCTTTGACGACGCGGACACCCTGAACCAAAAGCTCCGCCTGGGGGCGGGAATGGGATTCCAGGCCGCCTTCCTCATGTGGCCGGAGGTCCGGGACATCGCCTCCCGGCTGTTCGCCCCCTGGCGGAGCGGGAAAAAACCACCGTGACGGGTCACGGTGGTTTTCTTACGCCTTTTCTCCTGTTATGCCGTCGATCAGCTCCAGCAGACGGTCCACATCCAGAGGCTTAGCAAGGTGGGCGTTCATGCCGCACTCCGCGGACTGTTTTCGGTCCTCGTCGAAGGTGTTGGCGGACAGGGCCACAATGGGCACGTTAGCCAGATCCGGGTTCTCCAGGGCCCGGATGGCCCGGGCGGCGCTGTGACCGTCCATCACCGGCATTCGCAGGTCCATCAGCACCAGGGTGTAATAGCCGGGGCGGGAGCTTCTGACCTTCTCCACCGCCTCCGCGCCGTCTTCGGCGGTCTCCACCAGGAAGCCCGCCTCCTCCAGCAGGTCTACGGCAATTTCTCGGTTCAGCTCGTTGTCCTCCACCACCAGCACCCGGCGTTCTCCCCCCGCCAGCGGAACGGCACAGGCCGCCGCTTCCTCCTGAAGCCGCAGGTTCAGCGACGCGGTGATGCAGCCTCCGCCGTCCGGCAGGGCCTGGGCCTCTACGGTACCTCCCATCAGCTCCATGACATGCTTCGCAATGGGCAGGCCCAGGTCCGCGCCCGCCGCGTCGGCGGCGGCGGTGATCTCCTGGCGGGCAAAGGCCCCGAAAATCCGGTCGTTCAAGGGGACCGTCACGGCGGAGCAATGGACAATGAAATGGTATGCCCCATAGGCTCGGGTGGTGCTCCGCTCCCGGAGGGACAGCTCCACCCGCCCGCCGGGCTCCACCCGGCGCACCGCCCCCAGGGCCAGGCGCTCCAAGGACTGGCGCAGCTTCTGCCGGTCGCACCAGACCCTGGGGTGCTCCGTCTCCACGCCGGACAGCACCAGCTCCACGCCCCGCTCCTTCGCCTTGGGGAGAATCTCCCCCCAAACCTCCCGGGCCAGCTCCGGCAGGGCGCAGTCGGCTTCCTCAATGTGAATCTTGCCGGATTCCAGCCAGCTCAGCTCCAGCACATTGTTCAACAGGCCCAGCAGCTGGGCGCTGGATGCCTCGATCCGCTCCAGCTCCCGCCTCAGCCGCTCCGGTTTGTCCAGGTGGCGCTTCGCTAGGGCGGTGAAGCCCACAATGGCGTTCATGGGCGTGCGCATGTCGTGGGAGATGTTGGAGAGGAAGGTATTCCGGGCATCCCCGGCCAGCTTCGCCTGGGCCAGGGCCTCCTCCAGAATCGCGGAGCGCTCCCGCTCCCGGCGGACCTCCTCATCCACGGTCCGGCAGGCGAACATAATCTGGATCTCCTCCTCGTCGGGGGTGACGTTGACGATAAACGCCTGGACATACTCCGGCTCCCCCCGGCGGAGAATACGGTAATTGATATGATAAGATCTCTGTTTTTTTAAGGTCTCCCGGATATAGGCGGGGTCCACCTCCCGGCGGAAGCGCTCCCGGTCCTCCGGATGGACCCAGCGCTTGGCGTAGCCCTCGGCAAAGCCGGCGAAGGGCCGGACCTGCAAATCCCGGCCAAACTGGAAGCCCTCCCGTCCGCTGACCCGGTAGGGCTGGATCACGTCCGCCTCCAGGTCCGCGTGGAACACCGTCTCATAGTCCGCGCTGAGGCCCTCGATCAGCTCCAGGCGGCGGACCAGCTCGTCGTTCATCTGCTCCAGGAATTCCAGGGTCTGGTCCGCCTGTTCCTGAAGCTCCCGCTCCTTCTGGAGCTTCTCCTCCAGAATGGCGGCCCGCTCCGCGGCCCGGCGGCGGCGGCGCTCCGTGATGTCGGCCAGGAAGACGTAGAACACGCCCCCCAGGTCCTCGGTTTTGATAAAGTGGCCGAAGTCCTCCACCCAGCAGACGGACCCGTCTTTTCGGACGATGCGGTACTCCACGTAATCCAGGTCAAAGCTGTTCTGGGCGATCTGCTCCCGGACGCTGTCCTCCACATCCTCCACGTCCTCAGGGTGAATCATGCCCTGGAAGGTTCCGCCGGTCAGGGTTCGGAACTCCTCCTCCGTCTCGCAGCCGAACATCTGGAGAACGGCGCGGTTGACGTAGATGACCCGGCCGTCGTCGTCCCGGTAGATGAAGAAGCCCCCGGGCATCTCGTCGGTGAAGCGCTTGATCTGCCGGGCGGTGAGGCTCTCCCGGTCCGAGAAGTCCCCGCCGGCGGCCAGGAGGTATTCGATCAAGCCGTGGTTTTCGATCACAGGGCGGTCCTCCTTTCCGGGTTTTTCTTTATCATAGCACATTCGCGGTGGTTTGTCACGCATGACTTGCGAGAAGATTTCAGGGGCAGCTTCCGCCTCCCGCAAAAATGCGGATTGACTTGCTGCCGGAGGGCGTAGTATGATAAACGCAATGATTTCGTAAACGTTTGAGCGCACACGCGCGAAAGGAGGCCCGGCGTGAGGACCATTCTCGGTTATCTTCGCCCCCATGCCCCCCGGGTGGCGGTGGGGGTGACGGTGAAATTCACCGCCGCCGTGCTGGAGCTGCTGCTTCCCCTGCTGCTGGCCCACATCATCGACGACTGCGTTCCCGCCCGGGATCTGCCCGCCGTCTGGCGGGCGGGCGGCCTGATGCTGCTCATGGCCTTCGGCGCGGCCTTCTGCAACATCACGGCCAACCGCATGGCGGCCTGGGTGTCCATGGACATGACCCGGCAGCTCCGCCGGGATCTCTACCAGAGGACGCTGCTCCTCTCTCAGGCCCAGCTGGACCGCTTCTCCGTGTCCTCCATTGTCTCCCGGCTGACCAACGACACATATAATGTCCATCAAATGTTTGACAAAATCCAGCGGGGCGGCATCCGGGCCCCCATGCTGGTGCTGGGCGGGCTGGCGCTGACCTTTTTCCAGGCCCCGCCCCTGGCCCTGGTTCAGCTGGGGGTCTGCTCCGCCACGTTCTTCTCCATTTGGCTGGTGACCCGCCGGGGCATCCCCCGGTATACCCGGGCCCAGGAGGCGATGGACACTGTGGTCCGCATTCTCCGGGAGAACGCCGCCGGGGTCCGCGTCATCAAGGCCCTGGTCTGCCAGGAGCGGGAGCGGGAGCGCTTTGCCGCCGCCAGCCGGGCCTCCAAGGAAGCGGAGGAAGCCGCCGGCTGTGTCATGGCCGCCGCCAATCCCCTGTCCGACTTCCTGCTGAACCTGGGCCTGGTGCTGGTGGTGCTGGCGGGTGCCCTGCTGGTGGACCGGGGACGGATGGCCTCCGGGCAAATCGTGGCCTTCCTCTCCTATTTCACATTGATCCAAACCGCCACGCTGGGCCTGGCCAAGCTCTTCGTCAAATTCAGCAAGGGCGTGGCCTCCGCCCGGCGGATCGAGGAGGTCCTTCTGGCCCCGGAGGACCAGCAGGTCCGCGCCCCTGGGGAAGCGCCGGGCCCGGAGCTGGGCATGGAAAACGTGTCCTTCTCCTACCTGGGGGTGGAAAAGGACCTGGACGGCGCATCGTTTTTTTTAAATAAAGGAGAGACCCTGGGCATCCTGGGTCCCACCGGCTCCGGGAAGACCACTCTGGTCTCTCTGCTCCTCCGGCTCTACGACGCGGACAGCGGCGTGGTCTGGGCAGGCGGCCGGGACGTGTCCACCCTCAGCCGGGAGGACCTGCGGGGCCGATTCGGAGCCGTGTTCCAGAATGAAGCCCTGCTGAACGACAGCGTTTACGAAAATATCTCCTTCCTCCGGGGGCTCTCCCGGGAGGACGTGACCGCCGCCGCCAAAACCGCCCAGGCGTGGGAGTTCATCAAAGCCCTGCCCGAGGGACTGGACGCCCGGCTGGATATCCGGGGAGCCAATCTCTCCGGAGGCCAGCGCCAGCGGCTGCTCATCGCCCGGGCCCTGGCGGCCCGGCCCGGCATTTTGATTTTGGACAGCGCCGACAGCGCCCTGGACTACCGCACCGCCGCCGCCCTCCACGCCGCCATCCGCCGGGACTTCCCCGGGGTGACCCTGGTAGTCATCTCCGAGCGGGCGGCCTCCCTTCGGGACGCGGACCGCATCCTGGTGCTGGAGGACGGCGTGATTACCGCCCAGGGGACCCACGGCGAACTCCTGGAGACCTGCGGGCGCTATCGCCGCATGGCGGAGCTCCAGATGGGAGGACTGACATGAAGCAAACCGTACTGGTCCGCCTGGGCCGCTTCCTCCGGCCCTACGGCCTCCAATTCCTGCTCCTGCTGGCCCTGCTGCTGGCGGGAAACCTGCTGTCCCTGGCGGCTCCCCTGCTCTCCGGCCGGGCGGTGGACGCCGTGGGAATCCGGGCCGGGGGCGTGGACTTCCCCGGCGTCTTCCGGAACTGCGCCGGGATGCTGGGCTGCTATGCCCTGTCCTCCCTATTAAATTACACCGTATCCTTCCGCCTTCTCCGAACGGCCCAGGCCGTATCCCACGACCTCCGCAAAGCCGCCTTCGACCGCATGAGCGAGCTGCCGGTGGACTACTTTGACACCCACCCCTCCGGGGACCTCATCAGCCGGGTCTGCTATGACGTGGACACAGTCAACGCCACCCTCTCCACAGACCTCCTGCAATTGGGCACCAGCGTGTTCACCGTGGCCGGGTCCTTCCTGATGCTGCTCCTCCTCTCCCCCCGGCTGACGCTGGTGTTCCTGGTCACCGTTCCCCTGTCGGCGGCGCTGACCCGCTTTCAGATGAAGCGCATCCACCCTCTTTTCCGCCTCCGCTCCAAAGAGCTGGGCGCGTTGAACGGCTTTGCCGAGGAGCGGATGGGCTGCCGCCGGTCCATTCGGACCTACGGCGTGGAGAAGGAGGACCTGTCCCTCTTCGACGAGCGCAACGACGCCGCCTCCCGGGCCTACTATGACGCGGACCGGGCCAGCGCGGCCCTGGGGCCCTCGGTGAACTTCGTCAACAACATCTCCCTCACCTTCGTAAGCGTTTTCGGCGCCCTGCTGTACCTGGGCGGCGGGCTGTCCCTGGGGAGCCTCTCCTCCTTCGTCCTATATTCCCGAAAATTCTCCGGCCCCATCCGGGAGGCGGCGAACCTCCTGGCGGAGCTCCAGGCCAGCGCCGCCGCCGCAGAGCGGGTGCTGGACCTGCTGGACCAGGAGCCGGAGGCGGCGGACCCGGCCGGGGCCCTTCCCGTGGAGCATTTAAAAGGCTGCATCCGCTTTGATCACGTGACCTTCGGCTATGACTCCGCCCGCCCCGTCCTGCGGGACTTCACCGCCCACATTCCGGCGGGGAGCCTGGCCGCCGTCGTCGGCCCCACCGGAGCGGGAAAGACCACCCTGGTCTCCCTCCTCCTCCGGTTCTACCGGCCCCAGAGCGGGACCATCACCGTGGACGGCGTGCCCCTGGACGCCTACAGCCGGGACGGCCTCCGGCGCCGCCTGGCCCTGGTGCTTCAGGACACCTGGCTCTTCGGCGGCACCATCGCGGAAAACATTGCCTACGGCGCGCCGGGAGCCAGCCGGGAACAGATCATCGAGGCCGCCAAGGCCGCCCGCATCCACCGGTTCATCTCCTCCCTCCCCCAGGGCTACGACACCGTTCTCACCGACGAGGGCGTCTCCAAGGGCCAGAAGCAGCTTCTGGCCATCGCCCGGTGCCTCCTCACCGACGCGGACGTCGTCATCCTGGACGAGGCCACCAGCAACGTGGACACGGAGACCGAGGGGGAGATCAGCCTGGCCATGGAGCGGCTCCGCCAGGGGCGGACCTGCTTCGTCATCGCCCACCGGCTGGCCACCATCCGGGGGGCGGACCGCATCCTGGTGCTGGACCAGGGCGGCGCGGCGGAGCAGGGAACTCATTCGGAGCTGCTGGCCGCCGGAGGCGTCTACGCCCAGCTCTACGCCGCCCAATTTCAATCGTAAGCTGCGGCGAACCGGACGAAAACGTATCCGCAATTTCAGAAATTTCCGGAAATTTCAATTGGGAAAATAGCAAAACCAAGCCGTTCCACCTTGTGTAAACTGTAAACAAACTGTGAAAACAAACAAAAAAGCCCCCTCAAAATCGGGAGCCTGACAATTGACAAACCTGCTTTGGATTCTTTATAATGATTTCAGAAAGTCGCAAACGTTTGCGCAAAGCGGGCCCGTTTTCGCTGAGCGCGGACAGCCCTGGGCGTGACCGGATGGGAGGACTCGATCGCCCAGGAAGTTCCTGGCAGTTATCAGAAAGAGGTGTTATCGTGTCAAATGCAGTAACCGTGGCTAAGGAAAGACCCCCCAGAAAGAAGCTGACGGCACGTCGGTTGAAGAACCTGATCCTGAACGTGCTCAAGAACCCCTTCAACATGGTCGTGCTGGTCAGCCTGATCGTGTTGTTCTGCCTGATCGTCATTCCCCTGCTGACCATGATTAAGTCCACCTTCACCCTGGCTCAAAGCGAGCTCCGCCGTGTGGACGGCAAAGTCGGTGACTTTACTCTCTACTATTGGCAGTACATGCTGATGAGCAACATGTCCAAGGCCGTGCTGTGGGAGCCCCTGCTGCACTCCTTCGTCTGCGGCTTCTTCACCACGCTGATCTCCGTGCCTCTGGGTTCGGTGCTGGCCTGGCTGATGATCCGCACGGACCTCCCCGGCAAGAAGGTCCTGGGCATCCTCATCACCGTGCCCTACATGATCCCCTCCTGGACCAAGGCCATCGCCTGGCTGGCGGTGTTCCGGACGCCCACCAGCGGCGCAAACGGATTCCTCACCGGCATGGGCATACCGGTTCCCGACTGGCTGGCCTACGGGCCCACGGCCATCGTGCTGTGCATGTCCATGCACTACTACGCGTTCTCGTACATCCAGGTCTCCGGCGCCCTCCGCTCCATCAACTCGGAGCTGGAGGAGATGGGCGAGATCCAGGGCGCCAACAAGGCCCAGATCCTGCGCTACATCACCCTGCCGCTGATCCTTCCCTCCGTGCTCTCCGCCCTGGTCATGACCGTCTCCAAGTCCATCGGCACCTACGGCGTGGCGGCCAACCTGGGCAACCGCATCGGCTACTACACCCTGGCCACCCGCATGCGCGTCTACATTGACCAGGGTCCCCGCGGCGTGGGCTACGCCATGTCCATCGTCCTGGTCGGCCTGGCGGCTCTGATTCTGATGAGCAACCAGAGGGCCATCGGCGTCCGCAAGTCCTATGCCACCGTGGGCGGCAAGGGCGGCCGCAGCACCCTGATGCCTCTGGGCAAGGCCAAGAAACCCATGATGGCGTTCCTGGGCGTGTTCCTGTTCCTGGCCATGGTCATGCCTTTCTTCGTGCTGATTATGGAGACCTTCCAGGTCACCACCGGCGCGGGCTATGGTCTGGACAATCTGACCCTCTACAACTGGATCGGCGAAGCCGGCGAGGCGGAAGTCTATACCAACTATGAGGGCATTTTCCGCAACAAGGAGTTCTTCAGCGCCCTGTACAACACCGTGCGCCTGACCATCATCACCTCCCTGATCACCGCCTTCTGCGGCCAGTTCCTGGGCTACATCAGCTCCCGGGGCCGGGGCAAGTGGTACGGCAATCTCACCGAGCAGCTGGTGTTCGTGCCCTACCTGATGAGCGGCGTGGCGTTCTCCACCATGTATTTCTCCATGTTCAGCGTGCCCCACCTGGGCGGGCTGATTCCCTCCCTGTACGGCACCTTCACCCTGATCGTCCTTACCTCCGTGGTCAAGCACTTCCCCTTCGCCAGCCGTTCCGGCACCGCCAACATGCTCTCCATCAGCGTGGAGCTGGAGGAGGCCGCGGACATTGCCGGCGCCAGCTTCTGGAAGCGGATGGCCACCATCATCGTCCCCCTGGCGAAGAACGGCTTTATCTCCGGCCTGATGCTGGTGTTCATCTCCATCGCCAAGGAGCTGGACCTCATCATCATCATGATGACCCCCACCACCCGGACCATGTCCTATCTGGCCTTCACGTACTCCCAGGAGGGTTACGCCCAGATGTCCGACGCCATCTCCGTGTGCGTGCTGCTGTTCATCCTGTTCTGCTACATCTTCGCCAACAAGGTCGCCGGCGCGGATATCGGCAAGAGCTGGT
>ERZ779626.1129-NODE-1129-length-12648-cov-5.640991_pt1 | contig 12648 bp, 9 predicted proteins | sample MGYA00514209_ERZ779626 | MGnify/ENA primary metagenome ERZ779626 (study PRJEB29562, sample SAMEA4376713) | mouse gut metagenome | isolation source: Cecum | study: EMG produced TPA metagenomics assembly of the A DSS colitis mouse model was used to assess the...
CACGTCCGAACACCTGACGGCAAACAGTCTGCTTGAAAAGGGGAAGGGGCGTTTGTTTGCCGTCAGGTGTTCGGACGTGGTGCTCGGGAAGATCTACCGTTTCTATAAGCATAAAACGAGGGGAGATCTCTCCGGTAAAGAGGTTTTAGCTAGCAACGGTAAACCGCTTGATATTGTTGCCGAAGCGACGGAAAACAGAGTTATCACCGAAGATTTACGAATGGCTTACGAATACGAAAAAATGGACGGAGAAACCCGCGAAGCGCGGCTTGAAAAAAATTATCCGAACATTTTCAAAACGGACAAGTGCGCTGTATCGGTAACCTATGATATAGCGGTGGAAATCGTTAAACGCAAAATGAACGGTTCTGCGGAAATTTACGGCATGTTCGAAAAGGCAAGGGATGGACTTCGCAAAAAGTGGAGTGAAATATTATCGGCGGCAAAGCAATTAAAGCTTGAAAAAAAGCTTGAAAAGTATGAGATTAACGCAGACGGAATTTCTACGAGAGAGGCATACATCAATGCGGTAACTGCTGTTAACGAAGCGGTAAAGCTTATAAACAACCACGGTGACGAGGATGTGGACGAGGCATTAAGCGAGGTTACCGCCAAGAAGAAAAAAGTAAGCGTTCAGCCGATTACTGCCTTAATCTTAAAAATGGATATTCCTGTTAATGGGAAACTGTATCAGAATAAAGATAAGTACGAATACGTTTTAACATCCGCGGGAAAACTTTCATCTGCAATGCAGGAAATGAAGTCGGCAGGGATTGAAAATACAAACGTATTGTACCTTACGGATTGATTATGAAAGAACTCACGATAGAAATTTCAATAGACGAAGCTGGCGGGCTCGAAGCGGAAACGTTCGGTTTTAAAGGCAAGGTCTGCGAAAGCGAACTGCGCAATTTGTTGAAGGACGAATTCGTTATAGAAAGCGTTGACAAAAAGGACGACTACTACAAATCTGAAGAGGAAGAAGTTATTGCGGTTGATAAATTGAGAGGTACAAAAAAATGAGTTCACATATATCGGTTTTGACCAAAAAATTCTGTACCAACTCAATAGATAATTTATGCACGGCGATCGAACTATCGGGTTATGAGTACAAGAGAATGCAGTCCGAAATAATAGTGAACGGTTTAAGCATAATACTCGGCGACGAGCTTGCATATATGCGTATATCCGAGAGAAATTCAGTGGCATTATCGCTGTTTAAAAAAGTGAACGGCAAGCTTTCGGAAATCGAAGCCCAGCTTAGAGTTCAAGACATTGAAAGAAACAGGCTTGAACAGGTGAAGGCAAAAGAAGAGGCGGAAGCATACCGCGTACGGCAGTTAAAGCGTGAAGAGGAACGGCTTGACTACGAAAGAAAGAAGCTTGAACTAGAACGGCAGAATTTTGTAGAAGCCAAAAAGCAGGCAATTATCACGAAGGCAAAAGCGATGGGCTATTCCGTTGAAGAGAGAACTGAAAACGGCACCGTTAAATTAAAACTTATAAAAAGGCTTTATTAATGCTTACAGTCTATGCTATCGAAAAAAGTGAAATATACGGGCACGGTCAGCGCGCGGTTATATGGTTTTCCGGGTGTACCTTACATTGTAAAGGTTGCATAAACGAGTATATGTGGGATAAGATCTCCGGAAGAAATTACACCGTAGAGGAGTTAATTAATGCAGTAAGCGCATTTGGCGAATTGACGGGTGTAACTTTAATAGGCGGGGAGCCGTTGCAACAGGGCGAAGAGTTGTCGGCGTTTGCTGAGAAAATATTAAAGCATAAGCTGGACGTGGTTCTTTTTACGGGATACGAATTGAACGAACTTAACGAATGGCAAAAGCGTGTGGTGAATAAGTCGGCCGTCGTTATTTGCGGAAGATATAAAGAAGAGCTTCGCAACACGAACTTGCTTTTGCGCGGTAGCAGTAATCAGACAATTATCATCAATGACAAAAAGTTGAAAGATCTCTATTCGCAAGAATGTCGTCAGGTTGAAATAGAAATAACCGCAGATAATGATAAATTTCTCGGCTTTCCCGAAGACTTTTTATAATAAGAAAATTAAAAGTTAATACCGTTCGTGTTTTGCGGGCGGTATTTTCCATATAAAACATTTAACAAAAGTTACGGCAAAATGGGACGCAAATATATATCCTAAGCAGGTTAAGGAAAATGCCACAAAGTGGTATTTTCGACCCGTTCGCTTCGCTCACTCGGAACAAGCGGGAAACCCGCTTTTCGAATGAGATAAAATTTAAAGTGTATATCACCTCGGCGATATACTTAATTGTTTTTAAATTCTATTGACAATATATCACTTTGGTGATATAATTGGTTTAGTTTAAAATAGGGTAATTTATAAACAATTTTAGGAACTAAAACAATGGGAAATATAATCACACTCTACCACGGTTCGGAAAAAATTATAGAAAAACCAGAGTTTGGGAAGGGCAAAGCTCACAATGATTTTGGGTTGGGCTTTTATTGTACTGAAAGTGAAGAGCTTGCTAAAGAGTGGGGATGCTCTTCACTCAAGAACGGCTTTGCGAACAAGTATACTCTTGATATGGAAAATTTAAAAATATTGAGGCTCAACAGTGAAGAGTATACAATACTTAATTGGATTGCTGTTCTTGTTCAGCACAGGTTGTTTCGTATTAAAACGCCGATAGCCGGTAGAGCAAAAAAATATTTGATGGAAAACTTTTATGTTAATGTAAACGCTTATGATGCGATTATTGGCTATCGTGCGGACGATTCGTATTTTGATTACGCTGACTTGTTTTTAAATAATGGAATTACAGTTGAGCAACTTGCTAAAGCTATGCGGCTTGGAAAGTTGGGTGAGCAGTTTGTCGTTAAGTCGGAGTACGCCTTTTCTTTATTACATTATGAAGGCGTAGTCGAAGCAGAACGTGAGAAATATTACATTCTACGCAAAGCAAGAAATGATGATGCTGAACAGACCTATCAGAAAATGAGTATGGAGCAGGTTGACGGAATTTATATGGCAGATATTATTAGAGGAGAGATTAAAAATGGTGATTCGCGCATACCCAGAAACATACCTTAATCGGGCAATGTCAATTGTGGGCGATGCATTCGATTATGCTATTAACGATTGTAAAATCGATGGTTCCGAGTTCGTGAAAATGTTTGCCGTAAGTACCGCTTGTAAGAAAATTGAAAATGGCGAAGCGAACTATCTTTCCGGGAAAAGTGGTATAGAAATTGCAATTGAATGTATATGCGAAACGACGGGTAAAGATTTGGCTGTCGAACCGAGCGAGAAGTTTAGTCGCAGTGCGCAGTATTGGTGTGGCTGGGCGGTATGCTATTATCAATGGTTTTCGTCAAGAAAATACGCGGATATTTTTAAAGCTGTTGCTTATGAGGACATATTGGGTCTTTACGCAACTTTGCACGAGGCGAGTGTAGAAAAATTTGCTTCCGTGCTTGATGAAAAGGTAAGGGCTGCCTATCCCGAAACAAATTTGAAGCGCATTAGAACAGTTTACGGTTGTTCCCAAAGAGAGCTTGCGGAAATGTCCGGTGTTAGCTTGCGCTCTATTCAGATGTATGAGCAGAGGAATAAGGACATAAATAAAGCACAGTCAGATTCGCTTTATCGTTTAGCAAAAGCTCTTGGCTGTACTATGGAAGATTTATTGGAAGATTAAATTTGTCAAACGATGTCACATTTAATACAAAAATGTTGTCTCATTAAAAGATAATGGTCATAGGCGGAAAGCAAATGAAGTTTTAGCAATGGTAACTGTTGGACGACACTATAAGCTATGAGTTGCCGAATCATATTTTGTCGATTATTATATTGCTCTACTTGGGATATTAGTGTATAATTTATCTTGAGTTATTGTCATTAAGAGAGTTATTATGTGGTGTAAGAGTTGTAATAAAATTGTATATGGAGAAGTGTGCGATACATGCGGACAACAAGCTGTTGAGACGCCTCCTGTTGAATTATTTTGGTGCTCTGAATGTCGTATTCCTATAATTAGAAATAGCGACACATTGTATGTGGAAAAATGTCCTGTTTGTGGCAACAAGATTCGATATCTGGCAAAAGATTTGCGCCCTGTATTCCCGGAAGAAAGACTTCTATTAGAAGTATTAGAAAATAAGCCTTTGGAATTTATTGATAAGTCTATTTGGGCAACAGGCAGTAAATATTATGTTGACGGAAAGCCTATAAACTTGAGTATTGATAAGCTTAAAAAGGTTGATGTAGATACTCTTATTGAAAATTTGAATAAATACAAAGACAATAATTCATATGCGTTCTTTAATGCAAATATAAAGCTGTTTATTAAAGCAAATAGGGAACGACTTCAATCTATTGAAGATGAGGCTTTTAGTTTTGTAAAAGAGCAAGTGCAAAAGCTATCTAGTCATGAGATAGTGATTTCGTTTTCTGGAGGAAAAGATTCAACTGTTGTCGCCGATATCGTAACACGAGCATTGTCGAATCCCTCGCTTGTACACATTTTTGGTGACACTACTTTGGAGTTTCCTGCTACATATGAATATGTAGCGAGATTCCGCCAGAATAATCCCAAAACGATACTTAAAGTGGCAAAGAATAAGGAACAAGATTTTTATTCTGTTTGTGAAGAAATAGGTCCTCCTGCTAGGATGATGCGTTGGTGTTGTACTATGTTTAAAACGGGACCTATAACACGTGTACTAAATTCTCTTTTTCGCGATAAAAAAGTATTGACTTTCTACGGAATAAGAAAGGGAGAGTCGGTATCAAGAAGTAAATATGATCGCGTAGCAAATGGCTCTAATGTAAAAATACAAAAGCAAACTGTAGCAGCTCCAATATTTAATTGGGGTGATATAGATGTTTGGTTATATTTGCTTGGTGAAGAAGTAGATTTTAATGAGGCTTATAGATTAGGGTATGATAGAGTTGGTTGTTGGTGTTGTCCTAATAATACAATTCGCGCTCAACTTTTATCAAAAGTATATATGCCGGAACAGTCCAGAAAATGGCGTAATTATTTAATTGAATTTGCGAAGTCTATAGGAAAATCGGATGCAGAAGTTTATGTAGATGATGGAAAGTGGAAAGCACGACAAGGCGGTAACGGATTAGCGGCAGCAGAGGATGTGAAGATTAAGTTTACTAACTGTACGGCAGAGGAACACGCTAAAATTTATAAGATAAACAGGGAAGTGTCCGATGAATTCTTGAATTTATTTACCCCATTTGGCAGGGTTAGCAAGGAGTTGGGCAGAAAGCTATTAAGTGAGACACTTGTATTAGATTTATCTACAAATGTTCCTATACTTTCAATACAACCAATGAAAAGTGATTCGTATGATTTTGCTGTTAAGATAAAGACACTGAACGTTGCTGATCATGATGCGTTACAGCGAATGGTAGCATATCAGATACGCAAATTCAATGCTTGCCGTAAATGTTTAAAATGCGAATCGGTCTGCCCGTTTGGCGCGATAACTGTTTCGGCGGTTGAGTATAAAATTAACTCAGATAAATGTAAGCGTTGCAAAAAATGTGTAACAAATAAATATCTTTCAGGTGGCTGTCTTATGGACAGATTCTTAAAATCCAAGAGCGGAGAAACTTATGAAAATTAGAGCTCATGAAACATTTAACCTTAGAAAAGGCTGGCTTCGTAAAGGTGTAAAAAATATTTTAAACGATCCTACATTATTTACGAACAAAAATATTAATACTTGTAATCAACTTGGTATAGGAACGAATATGGTAAAGTCGCTCCGATATTGGCTAATTGCAACAGGGATAACCGAAGAGGCTATTGATAAAGGTAAACATATTCAAAAGCTTACGAAATTAGGTGAACTAATAAATAATTATGATAAGTATTTTGAAGAAGATGGAACGCAATGGTTAATTCAGTACAAGTTAGCTACTAATAAAGATAATGCAACTGCTTGGTATTGGTTTTTTAATGAATTTAATGTACAGGAATTTGACAAGGAGTTGTTTGTTAAAGAACTGGACGATTATCTTGAAGCGGAAGAGTTTAGCTGTTCTGCTAAAATGCTTACAGATGAATATGCATGCTTGCTAAATACATATTACTCAAAAAACAAAGAAGAAGATCCGGAAGAAACAAACAGCTGTCCATTAACATCTCTAAAACTTATTATTAAATCAGAGGGCAGCGTATATAGAAAAAATGTGCCGGCTAGAGATGGTATTCCTCCGCTAATAGCATTAGCGGTAATTGTTGCCGAAAACAAGAGCAACGAAATCAATATATCTGAACTCATTGATAAGACGAATTCAATTAGTAAGATATTCAATTTGGATAGGAGTACATTGTTTTATATACTTGAGGCACTCGTTAAAATGGATATGATAACTATGCCTAGAACAGCGGGATTAGACGTGGTTAGATTTAGCGAAGTATATACTTTTGATGGATTAGTAGAAAAATATTATAAATCTTTAAACGGAAAATAATATGGGTACAATTAGTAAAATAGTTCAGCCTGTAGGCGGATTTCAATATTCGGTTAATATCTATTATGATATTAACGATAATAATAAAATTAAAAGTTATGTTCCTTTAAATAGTGCCCTTCAAATAATTGAAGATGTTTTGTTGAGCACAGAAAATAGTGCAACGGATAGAGCTAGAATACTTACTGGTGCTTATGGTAAGGGCAAGTCGCATTTGATTTTGACTATTGCAGCTTTATTATCTGGTAGAGATAGTTCCCTGTTTTCAAATATATTAGATAAAGCTAAACAGACAGATGACGTATTATATCAAAATCTTTTAAGACATTTTAAAGAAGGTAAAAAATTATTGCCCATTATAGTTAATGCGGACAGCTTAGATTTAAAATCGGTTTTATTGCATAGTTTAAACGAATCTCTAAAAGCGGCTAATCTTACAGAGTTTATGCCCACTACGTTCTTTGATGCTGCAATAGAAAAAATCCAATCGTGGGAACAAGATTTCCCCAATACATACGAACAATTTAAAAAAGCTATAGGTCAACCAGTTGAAGAATTTATACAAGATTTAAGTGTATTCAACCAAAGAGCTTATGATAGATTTGTAAAACTTTATCCTGCTCTTACTTCCGGCAGTGAATTTAATCCTGTACTCGGTACAAACATAATAAATATATTTGAATGTGTTGCTAAAGAATTGCATTCAGTAGGCTATAATGGAATCTTTATAGTTTATGATGAGTTTGGTAAATACCTCGAAAGCATAAGTAGCAGAACGGTTGCTCAAGATACACAATTCCTACAAAATTTAGTTGAGGCTTGCGCGCGTAGCAAAGAAAATCAACTACATGTATTATTGGTTTCACATAAAAATATAGAAAACTATTTAGGTGGAATATCAAAAAAGAACATAAGTAGCTGGAAAGGAATTTCCGGCAGATTTAAGCCGCTTAGCATAAATAATAGCGACCAAGAAATTTATGATATGGTCGCTACAGTTCTGCATAAAAATTCTTCTGAATATGAAAAGTTTATTAATATTAAGCAAAGCGAATTTGAAAGATTACGCAAGACAGTAGATAAATATCGTGCTTTTGATAAGATAAGAGGCTCGCTTACAGACGATTTGGCAAAATCTTGCTACCCGTTGCATCCTTACTCTTTATTGTTATTACCTAAAATTTCAGAGCTTATTGCGCAGAACGAGCGAACTATTTTTACATTTCTTTCTTCAAATGAAAGAAATACCGTCCCTTATTTTTTGCGTAAAGAAGATAGAGAGTTTCCCTTAATTGAGCCTGACTACATATATGACTATTTTGAAAAACTATTAAAAAGCGAACCTTATGGTAGCAATATTAAAAAACAATGGCAGATAGCCGATACTGCTCTGGCAAAGGTAAGAGATTGGGATAATGAACTTGCTGAAAAAATAATAAAGACGATAGCGCTTATTTACTGCGTAAATGAGTTTGAGGTGATACCGCCTAGTTGGGATATAATTGATGATATATATAGTGTGAATTATAGACCCACAGAAATAAATGCCGCTAAAGAATTATTGAAAACCAACAATATTTTAATAGAACTACTGTATAAACCGCATGTTAGACTTACGGAAGGTAGCGGTCATAATGTGGTTGAACTTATCAAACAGGAATCGTATAAAATCAGAAGTAAGATAGAATGCAAAAATGTACTTGCAGATATTTCAAGTACGAAATACTTTTATCCTGTTGAGTATAATGATAAAAACGAAATAATCAGATATTTTGAACTTAGGTTCATTACCCTTTCTGAGTTGTCGTCTTTAGATGCCCATACGGTTATTGATTACTCTGCCGATGGGATAGTTTATGCAGTATATTTGAGAGAAACGGAGGATAAAAAAATTGCACTAGATAAAATATCCGAAATAAAAAACTCACGAGTTATTTTTATTCTGCCACTTAAAAATTTGGATCTTGATGATCTTTTAATTGAATATGCGGCAATTCAAAATTTAATTAACTTTTACAGCGGTAAAGAGGTTGCGCTTGTTGATGAATTAGTTTATATCGAAGAAGATAGATATAAATTACTCACCGGCTTTATTGATTCGACTTATTTACAGCCAGAAAGTGGAAGCTCGGAATTTTATAATGAAGGTAATATTATTTCAATAAGCAGGAAATCACAGTTCTCTAAATTGCTTTCTGATATAATGGATACAACCTACTATCATACGCCAGTAATTGTAAATGACCTTATAAACAAAAATAATATTAGCGCTACTATTAGAACTGCAAGGCAAAAAATTATTGCTGGGTTATTATCAGGCAACTATAAGAAAAATTTGGGCATTATCGGGTTTGGCCCTGAAATAAACATTCTTAATGCCGTTCTCGTAACACCGAAAATATTTATCAATGAGGATGACGCAAAGTTATCTATTGTTGGGATTGATACAAAAGTTAAAGATGTATTAAATACTATAAAAGATTTTTTAATAAGTACAACTGACGGAAAGAAGTCTCTTGGCGTTTTATATAAAAACCTCATGGGGGCTGAATATGGATATGGGCTAAAAAAAGGTTTAGTTGCTATCTATTTAGCAGTAGCAATTATGATATGGTTCAAGGATCATATTGTTATTACAAAAAAAGATAGGGAAATCCCTTTAAATGCTGCTCTTTTTAATGAGATAGATATAGCTCCCGATTCCTATCACATATTGCTTGAAAGTTGGGATACAAGTAAAGAAGCGTATATTTCAAATCTTGAAAGTACCTTCTACCAGTACATAAATAACGAAGATAAAATAGGTGGTTCATTTTCATACATTGTAAAAGCCATGCGCCGTTGGTATTTGCAACTTTCAAAGTTTGAATGCGTAACTAAATTCACTTGCGATAGAGACGGGGAAATCGCCGAATTATCGAAAGCAACAATTAAATTCCGTAGCCTCTTAAATAACCCGGACATTAATGCGCATGAGTTACTTTTTGAAACGCTTTTCAAATGTTTTAATACACAAGATTTCACACAAGTAGTAGTTGGCGTGAGACAAGCATACAAAGAGATAGGTGAAAATCTTTCAAATTATAAAAAATATATTTTAGATATAGTAGCAAAGCTGTTTAATGCAAAGGATGGGGTTAGCGTATCTTCCTCAATGGCTAACTATTATGATGATTTAAGCCAAACTACGAAAGAGCATTCTTTCAGTGGTAAATACAGTGCATTTTTAAATATTGCTAAGAATCCAAATAATGACGAACTCAAACTTGTAGAAGATTTAGCACGTGCGGTTTGTAATTTGCGTTTGGGCGATTTTACTGACGAAATAATGTCCGGATTTATTGAAGAGTTGAATTCAGTAAAGCAGGCGATTGATGAATATAACAAAAATGCAAAGAATGGTGCAATTTCATCTGAAGGATATAAAATAAGTTATATTGATAGCAACGGTAATGAAATAATTAAGCAATATGATGCGGCAGATGTTACTAAACCGCAGAGTCAATACTTTTATAATGATATTTTGAACATTTTTGAAGAATTTGGTGACTCTTTGACCGTAGATGAGAAAAGGCAGATACTATTTAACCTGCTTAAGGATTTAATTTAATGTTACAGTTAGGATATTTTGATAATGCGGCAACAACCTTGAAAAAAGTACCAGGGTTGTATGAATTTATTGCGCAGTATATGAATGAGTATGGGTTGAATTCAGGCAGAGGCGAATACGGCGCAGTTCGTTCAACGGGTAAAATGGTCAGGGATACGCGTAATTTAATATTAAAACTGCTGCATGCAGATAGGCGAAAAGAAGTTGTTTTTTGCCCTTCCGCTACGATAGCAATAAATACTATCCTTCGAGGGCTAGATATAAATGAAGGCGATAACATTTATATTTCGCACTTCGAGCATAATGCCGTTGTGCGAGTATTACATGATATTCAAAAGGAAGTAAAATTTAATCTTGAATATCTTTCAATAGATGCCGCATCGCTGAAATATAATGAGAAAGTTATTAAAACACAATTTGCAAACAAAAAGCCTAAAGCCGTAATAGTTTCCCAAGTGAGCAATGTATGCGGATTAGTGCAACCAATTGATATGCTTTTTAAATTAGCTAAAGAGCATAACGCAATAACTATAGCGGATGCGGCCCAAGCATGCGGCGTTATAGATACAACGCTTGACAATATTGATTATTATGTATTTGCTGGGCATAAAACGTTATATGCGCCATTTGGGATAGCTGGTTTTGTATGTAGCAAAACTTCGCCATTAAAAGCATTTATTTATGGCGGAACGGGATTAGACTCAGCTAATACAGAAATGCCTAACACAATACCGGAAAGATTTGAAGCTGGAAGTTTAAATACAATGGCAATCGCCGGCTTGAATTATTCGCTGAAATGGATTTTTGATAAAGGCGTTCAGAGTATAGCAATAAAAGAAATAGAAAATTATAATCGACTTAAAGATTTATTGTCAACATATGAGTTTATTTCTTTTGTAGGTATGGGTGATAACGCATCCGCTATTATCTCTTGTAAATTCAAAGGATATGCGCCTGATGAAATTGGTGGAGTATTAGACGGTTTTGGTATTTTAGTTAGAACAGGATTACACTGTGCACCTATGGCCCATAAGTTTTTAAATACTTTCCCTGAGGGTACGGTAAGATTCAGTGTTAGCTATTTTACCGAGCAAGACGATTTTGTACAACTAAAAAAAGCATTAGATATTATAGAAGAACAAATGTAGGAGATAAAATGTCATTATCTGAACTCGACATAAAAAAAGAATATAGAAATCTTCAATGCGATGTGATCAAAGATTTTTATATCCCTATACTTAGGAAAGCAATTGTATATAAAAGAGCAGTCGGGTTCTTTTGTTCATCTGCTTTATATGAAATAGCCACTGGTATTGAGCAGTTGGTTTTTAATGACGGCCATATATCGCTGATTGTTTCTCCTAAACTTAATGAGGAGGATATTGCCGCGATTCAGCTCGGTTATAAAAAGCGCGAGGAAATAGTTTCTGATGCAATTCTTCGTGAGTTTAAAACCCCTCAAAAGAAAAGTCAAATTTTAAAGTTAAATCTTCTATCTGAACTTATTGCAAATAATAGACTTGACATTAAAGTTGCGTTTAAAGCTGATGGAAGCGAAGTTGGCATATTTCATGAAAAAATAGGTTTAGTAAGTGACACTGAAGGTAATAAAATTGCGTTTACAGGCTCAATGAATGAAACTTATTCGGGTTTGCTTTTAAACTATGAGTCCATTGATGTTTATTGCTCGTGGAAAAATGAAGACGCAGAAAGAGTTGCAATAAAGGAAGCGGCATTTGATAGCCTTTGGAACAATGCAGATGAAGCTTTAACGGTCATTGATTTTCCGAAAGTTGCCGTTGACAAGCTTAATTCATATAGGCAACTATCAATTAATGAGATATATGAAAGGGATCATCTTATTGAAATCGAAGAAAAGGGTTCTAAATTTTTTGAAAAGCCCAATAAGGTAAGCTTCTTTGACTATCAGCTTGAAGCTATTGAAAATTGGCAAAGACAAAAATTCAAGGGAATTTTTGATATGGCAACCGGTACAGGAAAAACCTATACAGCGCTTGGAGCCTTGTGCCAACTTTCGAAGGTATGCAAAGGGAAACTCGCCGTCGTCATAGTTTGTCCATATCAACACCTTGTTGAACAGTGGGTTGACGATATTAATTTGTTTGGCGTAACCCCTCTTATTTGTTATTCGAGATATGATTGGAAGAAAAAACTCAAGCGTCTTGTAGAGGCGTATACTCTTGAAGTTGAGAACAACTTTTGCATTATTACAACTAATGCTACCTTTATATTGAAAGATATGCAAAATGAGCTATTGAAATTAAGAGGTGACGCTTGTTTAGTAGTGGATGAGGCTCACAACTTCGGGTCGAAAAGACAAATTGCCTGTATGAGCGAAGTTTTCAATTATAGGCTTGCATTGTCTGCTACTTTGGAACGGCATCATGATGAGTACGGTACACGGAAACTTTATGAGTATTTCGGTGATAAATGTATTGAGTATTCACTTAAACGCGCTATTGAAGAAAATAAGTTAACACCTTGTCTGTCAATTCTATGTAATAGTCTAATTCATCTTGCATTAACGATACTG
>ERZ779626.1139-NODE-1139-length-12585-cov-5.429848_pt1 | contig 12585 bp, 10 predicted proteins | sample MGYA00514209_ERZ779626 | MGnify/ENA primary metagenome ERZ779626 (study PRJEB29562, sample SAMEA4376713) | mouse gut metagenome | isolation source: Cecum | study: EMG produced TPA metagenomics assembly of the A DSS colitis mouse model was used to assess the...
GCTTCAAGTATTTGTAATCTCTTTCGATAATTGTGTAAAGCGAATCGCCGCAATAAATATTAAAGGCGCGCCCCAACCCCTCTATGCACCGGCAAACTTCCGCAGACTGCGCACAGCTCATGCCGCCGTCTTTGATTATTTTTCCGCTTTCTATATCTGCTATAACCGTTCCTTGATACGCCGCAACAAGCCCCTTTAAGCCAAGTTCTCTAACGCGCGGCAAGATAGAGCGTAACATTCTGCCGGTACATACGGCAAAAATTCCGCCGCAAGCAACATATTCGTTTATTGCGGCGCGAACCCTTTGGGGTATCTTGTTATCGCTTGTCAATAGCGTTCCGTCAAAATCGGAAACTATCAATTTGTAATTTAACTGTCTCATAAATTTTCTTGAAAGTAATTTTTTATTTTTTCGGCAAGTTTAGGTCCTATCCCGTCGGTATTGGCAAGCTCGTCGGTATCGGCGCCGATTATTTTATCCAGCGTACCGAATTTTTCCATAAGCGCAATGCGCTTTTTTTTGCCGACGCCGTCAATTTCGGACAGTACGCTGTCAAGATTTCGCTTCGAGTGAAGATTACGGAAATACGTTATCGCAAACCTGTGCGCCTCGTCCCTTATCCGTTGAAGCATTTTGAGCGCGTAATCTCGGTGAGGAATTTTCACACTTTCATCCGAATTTAGCGTAAACACTTCCTCCTCGCGCTTGGCAAGCGAAATAAGGTCAATACCGTCAACCGACATTTCTTTAAAAATTTGTTGCACTGCGGATAGTTGCCCCTTACCTCCGTCTATAATTATCAGATCCGGCTTGGGGAATCTCTCCTCGTCTTCGGTTCCCAATTTGGATAGCCTGCGCACAAGCACTTCCTGCAAAGACGCGAAATCGTTTGCGCCTTCGACGGTTTTTATTTTGAACCTTCTGTAACTGTTTCTGTCGGCCTCGCCGTCTATAAACACGACCATGGAACCGACTTTGTCTACGCCGCTTATGTTGGAAATATCGTAGCACTCCATACGGCGCGGATACTTTTCAAGCTTCAAAATTTCCTGCAAACGGCGGCAGGCGTTCACCGTCATATCGTCGCGATGGCGGATTTTATCGACCGACTTTTCCAAAAAGTCGGAAGCGTTTTTCTGCGCCATATTTAAAAGACGCGCTTTAACGCCCTGCTTTGCGAGAGTTATCTCTACCGTTTTACCGGATTTTTCTTTAAAGTAGTTTTGAAGAAGTTCCTTTTCGCAAAATTCTTCGCAAATAATTTCCGCAGGAACTTCGTGCGAAGCGTAATACTGCGTAATAAAAGCCGTAAGCGCTTCTCCGTCGTTCATATGCGCCTCGTCAAGCGCAAAGCTGTTTCCGCCCTGCATTATGCCCTTACGCGTTACAAGCACGTTTACGGCAGAATAAAGGTTGTTGGTCGCATAAGCGATTATGTCCGCGTCGATATACCTGCTTAGCGAGGTAATACGCTTTGCTTCAAGCTTACCGAGCATTGCGAGTTTGTTTTTATATTCCAAAGCAAGCTCGAAATTTTCGTTTTCGGCGGCGGAAAGCATTTTTTCGTTCAAAAGCTGTTCGGCGTCCTTATAGTCGCCGTCCAAGAATGAAAGCGCTTTTTTTACCTGCGCCGCATACTCCTGCCTGTCCGCCTTATGTGCGCAAGGAGCAGAGCATCTGCATATATGGTAGTTGAGACATTCGCGCTTGGGCTTCGGACCTATCTGAGTATGACACAGCCTGACGTTAAAAGTAAGCTGCAAAACGTCAAGAATATCTTTGCAGTTTATGCCGCCCATAAAAGGACCGAAATAGCGCCCGCCGTCTTTCCTGATTTTGCGAGTTATGCAAAAGTTAGGGAATTCTTCCCTCATATTCGCCTTGATATAGGGGTAAGTTTTATCGTCCTTTAAAAGAATGTTATATTTAGGCTTATATTTTTTTATTAAATTGTTTTCAAGTGCAAGCGCGTCTATTTCCGAATCCGTTATAATATAGTTGAAATCCGCAATGTTTTCAACCATCTTTGTAACTTTTTCCGGCTTCGGAGAATTATGGAAGTACTGTCTGACCCTGTTTTTTAAAATGCGCGCTTTCCCGACGTAAATAACGTTTTTATAGCTGTCGAGCATTATATAAACGCCCGGCGCGTCTGGCAGAAGCTTGAGTTTTTGCTGTATTACGTCCATAACATTTAGATTATACCACTTTTGAGAAAGTTTTGCAATATAATCGCAAGTATGAAATATTGAAGTTGTCGGGCACAGACGAAAAGGCTCCGCCGCATCGGCGGAGCCTTTTCTTATTTGCAACTTTAATTTTTGTGTACGCCTGCCAAAACGGGTATGCGCGTTTTTACTTCTTCCGCTGTAAGCAGCGTGAATCCGTCCAAAAGCTGCGTTTTACCATCCGCGTAATAGAAAACAGTCGAATCGGTATCGAAATTCTTTGCAAAAACGTTAGAGCTTTCCACCTTCTTATTTCTGTCGGTTACGATATTTATAAAAGGCTCGTGCACTTTATTATCGCTCGGTTTTTCGGACGAGGGCATCGATTGATAAGAATACCCTTTGCCGCCCATATAACAACCGAAAATTTTAGCTACTCCGTAGGTTTTTGTTTGGGTTGAAGATAGACTTTGTATGTCTATCATGGTATTGTTGCTGCCATCGAAATAGCAGTTTTCAAAGAACGCATAGGCGTTAGCCCTCAACGAAGCGCTTGTTCCCGAATTATGATAATAGTTGTTGAACATGTGCATATTCGCCTGGCGCGCAAGCGGAAGCCTGCTTTTACAACTGTCATAAAAATTGTGGTGGAACGTTACGTTTGCAGTCTGTTGATTGTTATCACCGCCGATAAGTCCTGTTTTATGATTGTTTTCGTAATGGCAGTACGAGATAGTCACATAAGAACATTTTTTGAAGTCCGTAGCGCCGTCGCCCTCGTGCTTATCCTGCTCGGGACATACGTCCCAGTAATTGACGCCCTCGTTGAATTTGCAGTTATGCACCCATATACGCTTGGAATCAAAGTCGTCTACGGTTTCGCCGCCTGCTATATCTATGTTGTTCTTCCCTTCGAAGCTGCACGCATCCTCCGTATAGTCGTCAAAGGTCAGATTTCTTACTTCTATATTGTTGCTGTTTATCCAAGTCATTCCCCATTGGAATAATTGGGCGTCTGTTCCTATACCTTCGACGGTAACGTTTGAAGCGCCGCCGGATGACGAGCCTATGATGCAGTTGTTCCAAGCCGAATCGTATTCGTCATATTCCGAACCTTTATCGCTCGCCTTATAAGTTGCCTTGCTGTTCAGACCGATAAGCTCGGGATAAACGGAAGTATCAAGCACGTTATAACCGCCGTCTATAAGCGTTTTTTGCGTAATATCTTTTGTTTTGGGCAACTGCTGACCGTTTTTACCCTTTATGACGGAAGCTTTAAGATTGCCGTTAGCAGAACCGTCCACCGTCGTAGACGAAGATTTTGTGTAGGTAACGTTGTCTTTCTTCCATGTTGCCGCGGCTACCTGACCCAAAACGCGGATTATTATAGGATCTTTACTGTTTACGGTACCGCCGAGTATTGCTACTATGCCGGTATAACTTCTTCCGTTTATTGTTGCTTTTACCGTGTTTTTGGTAGCTTCACTGACGTAAATAATCTGTGCGTTGCTCTTAGGGGTACCGTCGTTTTTATAAGCGCCGACGCCCGCGGCATAAATTTTGTCGCTTGCCGCCCCGTCGAAATGCGCATAACCCGAACGGTCGTATGCAGTTACGTTAATTCCGTTTTTAACGCCCTCTTTATTGCCAGCCTCTACTTTTATATCGTAAACGCCCTTTTTGATTCCCACAACGTCCGCGCGGATTTTTGTTCCCGATGCGCGAACAAGCATAGAATCTATTTGCGTATAAGAATTCTCTCCCGAAGCTTTATACGAAACTTTATAATCGCTTACGCCGTTAATTTCATCGAATTCAACGTAAGCCCCTTCCTCATATCCACCGAAAGCGGTTATGGCTATTCCGTCTTTGGCGGTCCAGTTAGCGTAAAATTTTCTGTCGCCCGCTTTATCGTCCGCGTTTATTTTCGTAACCGCGTCGCCGGAGAATGCTGAGCTTTCATACCAACCGTCGAAATTGTAACCTGCTTTCGTAGGAACGGGTAAAACCGTTTCCACGCCGTAAGTGTACGCAGTGGGCGCGCCGGCAAGTATTCCGCCGTTCAACACAAGCTCGAGCTTATAAGATAAGCCGTCCCATTTCGCATAAAAAGATTTATCACCCGAGGCTGTGTTGGTGAGAATCGAAAAAGCGTCGCCCGAAAACTGGGCATTGTCAAACCAGCCCTTAAAATCATACCCCTCTTTTTGCGCCGTAGGAAGTATTACGCCGGTACCGTACGTATACCCGTCAAGTTGCTTTGAAAGGGTCGCACCTTCGATATTGTTATATACAATAGAAAATGATTTAGGCGTCCACTTTGCCCAGAAAGACAAATCGCCGCTGTCTGTCGCGCTGATTTTTTCAACCGGCTCGCCCGTAAGCTGTTCATTGAGATACCATCCCGCAAAGTCGTAATTTTCTTTTACGGGTACGGGAAGAGTTTTTTCTTCACCTTCCGTATAGGTATCGAAGCTCGATTCGAGAACGCCGCCGTCCAAATTGAACGAAACCGAATTTCCGCCGACGCCTAAAAACGAACATGCGGAAGTTGTAATCATTGCCAAAGCGAGTAAAAACGCCGGCAGGATTTTTTTGATTTTTACCATATTGTTTCTCCCATAAATCACAATATTTACGTTTTTATTTTAACAAAAAAAGGCGGAAATGACAAGAAAATTAACGCATTTTTTTATAAATTTTAAGGCGGCGCAAAAGCGCCGCCTTTTAAATCCCGTTCAACAGCCCAAAAACTCGACGCCTTTAAGCATAACGTCGTTTACGGTATCGTTCACAAGACTGTAAAATATTATTTTACCCTGTCTTTCACACTTGACTATTCCGAGATTTTTCAAAAGCCTTAACTGATGCGAAACAGTGGTCTGATTGATATTAAGCACGCGCGATAAATCGGTTACGCACATTTCCGAAATTGCCAGCGCGGATAACATTCTGACCCTTGTGGGATCCGCGAAAATAGAAAAAAAGCAAACTATACTGTCAAGCACATCCCCCTCGGGAACATACTCCTTAACCAAATCTTTTGTACGCCTGTCCAATAACATTGTGTCCTGCATACGGCGTATACCTCCTGTTTAAATTATACCGCCCCGTATGCTGATATGTCAAAACGTTATCCTGACGTATATTGTCACAAACGTTGTAATTTTGTCATTTGTTATCTATTGCGGTTACAGTATAACCCGCTTCGGATATTACCTTGGAAATTTCAGCGTCGTCGATTTCTTCGCGGCTGCGGACGACGGCTGTTTTTTTCTTTAATTTTACGTCCGCCGACACAACGCCGGAAACGGCGGAAAGCGCGTTTTCGACGCGTTTGGCGCAATGCTCGCAACACATACCTTCAATGTGAATAATCTTTTTCATATATTTGTCTTCCTTTATTATTTTTTTATTCCTGTATCTTAAAAGCCTTAAAGCGTTACCAACCACAAAGAGGGAGCTCAAACTCATGCACAGCGCGGCAATCATGGGGTTAAACGAAAAACCCAAGGCGGAAAATGCGCCCGCCGCTACGGGAATCATAACAACGTTATAAATGAACGCCCAAAACAGGTTTTCCTTAATATTTCTAACCGTGGCGCGGCTTAAATCGAAAACAGTGTCCAGAGTGCGCAAATCCTCACCGACGAGAATAACGTCCGCCGAATCTATCGCTACGTCCGTACCGCTGCCCATTGCGATGCCAACGTCCGCCTGTTTAAGCGCAGGGGAATCGTTTATTCCGTCTCCGACCATAGCTACGCAACCGCCAGCATTCTGCAGATTAACAACCGCATTTAACTTGTCTTCGGGCATGACCTCGGCGACAAAATCGTCAATTCCCACGCTTGCCGCAACGGCTTGCGCCGTCTTGCTTTCGTCACCGGTCAGCATGGCTATTTTCATATTACGGTCTTTAAGCATGCTTATAGCCTGGCCGCTTCCTTCTTTTATGACGTCGGCAACCGCTATAAGCGCAACAACGCGCTTGGAATCCGCCATATAAAGTACGGTTTTACCCTGCGCGGAAAGATTTGCCGCAGAGTCTTTTACTTCCTTTGAAATTTTAACGCCCGTAACAAGCTTTATGTTGCCGAGGCTGTAAATTTCTCCGCCGTAAACCGCGCGCGCACCCTGACCGACGATATACGAAAAGTCGCTCACTTCCGCGCCGTCGCCTACGTACTCCACGACGCATTTTGCAAGCGGGTGGTTTGAATTGCGCTCTATTCCGCATGCGATTTTAAGGATTTCCTCTCTGTCGCAACCGAAAACGCATACGTCGGTCACCTGCGGTTTACCCAAAGTCAAAGTTGCCGTCTTGTCAAGTAAAACAGAATTTATGCCGCAAACGCGTTGCAGGCTTTCCGCATCCTTATAAAGTATACCCAAAGACGCGGCTTTCCCAGTTGCCGTCATAATAGCAACAGGCGTAGCGAGACCGAGAGCGCAAGGACAAGAAACTACAAGTACGCTTATAGCGTACGTTACGCAGTGTTCCGCCCTGAATCCGCCGTCGATAAGAAACCAGACAAGAAAAGTTATAAGTGCGATTGCCGTAACTACGGGAACAAAAATTCCGGCTATTTTGTCGGCAAGCTTCTGAATAGGCGCCTTGCTTGCGCCCGCTTCGCGCACCATTTCTATTATCTTTGAAAGAGTCGTCTGATCCCCTATGCGCTCGGCGCGAAGTTTAAGCACGCCGTTTGTCACTATAGCCGCCGAAGTAACCGCGTCGCCCGAAGTAACCTCGACAGGCAGGCTTTCGCCGGTTACGGCGCATTTGTCCACAAAGCCGTGTCCGTCCGTTATAATACCGTCGACGGGAACATATTCCCCCTGCTTTACCACAACGATATCGCCGACCTTGACTTCTTTTACGGGAACGGTTTTCCGAACGCCGTCGCATTCCACAGTAACCGTGTCGGGCGCAAGCTTTAAAAGCTTTTCAATTTCCGTGCCCGTCTTTTTCTTGGATTTTTCTTCAAGCCATTTGCCCACCGTGACAAGCGCGAGGATTGTAGCGGCGCTTTCAAAATGCAAATCGGAATAAAGTCCGCTCCATGACGGGTTTCCGTTTGAATTGCCGACAAAGATAAGCACGGTCAAAACCAAAGAATATATAAACGACGCCCCCGAGCCGAGCGCAACCAGCGTATCCATGTTGGGCACGCGCTTAAACACGGCAACGATTCCGTTTTTGAAAAACGAAAAATTTACCGCTATGACCGCGGCGGCAAGTATGCACTGATACAGCGCGAACCATTGACCGTAGCCCTTATGCGGATTCAAAAAAAACGGAACGGGCGCCTTTATCATATGCCCCATTGAAACATACAGCAACGGCGCAAGCAGACAAACCGAAATTATAAACCTTATAAAAAGCTTATTATCACGGTTTTGCGCTTTACCTTCCGGTTGTTCACCCTCGTTATAAATTCCGTAACCGAGCTCTTTGACTACGGAAAATATTTTTTCTTCGGAAACGACGCTTTCGTCGAAGTCGACCTTCATGCTCTTTGCCATGAGACTGACCTCGCAAGAAGACACGCCGTCCAATCTACCCATAGCGCGCTCTATGCCCGACGAGCATGCCGAACAAGTCATTCCCGTAACGCTGTATCTTTTAACCAAATTCTTACTCCGCTATAAACTTTATTTATCTTGACAAAAAATTTCACTACGACTATAATAACATAAACTTTCTAATTGTCAAGAACGCACTTTAAAGTGCCATACTAACTTTTTGGAAAGTAAGGAGTTTAATATGAATGAAGAAATTTTTAAATCCTGCAGCTGTCCGCTTGACGCTACACTTTCGGTTATAGGCGGTAAATATAAAATAGATATTGTTTATTACCTTTTCGGAAGGACTTTAAGATACAGCGAAATAGCAAAACTTGTAAGCGCAACGCCTAAAATGCTTGCAGAACAACTTAAAGAACTTGAAAAGGACGGTATAATAAACAGAGTCCTTTACCCCGTTGTTCCGCCCAAAACAGAATATTCGCTGACTCCGTTAGGCAACAAGCTATGCGCTTCCGTTTTGGAAATGTATAAGTTCGGACAAGAGCTTTATAAAATAAACAGTATAAAGCCCAGATGCGGACATGAGGAAGATTTGTCCAGACTTCAGAAAGTTTTAGAAAATAATTAACTTTTACAAAATTATAAAGCTTAATTCCTATTTTGTCAATAGGAATTAAGCTTTATCCATATAAATATTCACTGTGGTTAATTAATGAAGCTTTTCAAAAAAATTGTTGGTTTGAAGTTCGTCGGCGATATTTCTGCCGGAGCCCAGCGCCAAAAGCACTTTGACCGTAGCCATCTCAAAGCTGATGTCATACGCCGCGGTACACAAATCCGCCAACCCGACCGCGCTTCCATAAGTGCGCGCACTGCTGTCTATAGTGGCTATTACCACCTCTATACCGAGGTTTTTACAGTACGCAAGGAAATTTTTGAAATTGGCTTCCTTCCCCTCCGTACAGACGGTACCGCTGTGATAGAGTTGAACCATGACCGCTTTGGGCTTTACCTCGTTAAACCTGTAATAATCGAAGTTCAACAGAGAATGAGCCTGTATTATGACAAGGTCGGTACACAGCTTTTGCGCAATACAGGGCTTACGCGGACGACGCAGCTGTGACGGCGCAGGATTGTTGTCGTTATCGTTATAGACAAATTTTCCACCCCTTATTTCGCCGTAATGCACGTTAAGGATACTGTCGTATTCTCCCCTTATCTGCGTTGCGGAAATAATTCTGCTTGCGAGGTGGATTTTACAATTTTCCGAACGGTTCTCGAAGCTGACGAATACGCCGCCGTAATCAACGCTTTCAATAAAAGTAACCGCGCCCGCGAAGTTTTCGACCCCTCTGCTCCTGTCGTCGTCGAGAGGATAAAGAGCGGAAACGAAAACCAGCGGTATTTTTATGTCGCAGAAAAGCTGACTGAAAAGATTTGCGGTAAAACAGAGAGTATCCGTGCCGTGCGTGAGAATTATTCCGTCGTACGCGTCCTTATCAACTCCGCGGATACAGTCCGCCATAACTTCCAAGTCCGACGGCTGCATATTTTCGCTGAGAATATTAAGAGGGCGCAACTCGTCGAAATGTATTGCGTTCCCGAAGCGTTCGCGGTATTTTTCGATAAGTAAGCTGCTTGTCTCGGGTTTAAGGTCGACAATACCGCCGTTGGAATAGGAGCCTATCGTACCGCCGGTAAAAATTACACAAATTCTGTTTTTCATTTGTTTAAATTGAATTACAAGCTCCCGACAGTTCTCGGATACAGTAAAGCATCCCTTATATTCTGCACGCCGGTCACGTACATAAGCATACGCTCGAAACCCAGACCGAAGCCGCTGTGCGGCACGCTGCCGTATTTACGCGTATCAAGGTACTCGGTATAATTTTCAAGCGGCATGTTGCGCTTAACCATAGCGGCTTTAAGCTTTTCATAGTCTGCTTCTCTTTCGCTGCAACCTATAATTTCACCTATGCCCGGAACGAGTAAATCGGTTGCGGCGACGGTTTTGCCGTCGGGGTTAAGCTTCATATAGAACGATTTGATATCGGCGGGATAATCAGTCACAAATACCGGCTTTTTGAAATATTCTTCGGTAAGATATTTTTCATGCTCGGTTTGTAAGTCCGCGCCCCATTCTACGGGAAATTTAAAGTCTTTGCCGGATTTTTTAAGTATTTCAACAGCTTCGGTATAGGTTACCTTCGCAAAATCGCTTGAAATAACAGCATTGAGCTTTTCGATAAGCCCTTTTTCAATCCTTTCGTCGAAATATGCAAGTTCTTCCGGACAGCTTGAAAGCACGTCTTTAATTATTGATTTTATAAAATCTTCGCCTATTTCTATAATGTCGTGCAAATCGCAGAAGCATACCTCGGGCTCTATCTGCCAGAATTCCGCGGCATGGCGCGTGGTATTGCTGTGCTCCGCGCGGAACGTGGGTCCGAAGGTATATATTTTACCCAAGCCCATCGCCGCGACCTCGCCCTCCAACTGACCCGAAACGGTAAGCCCCGCCTTCGCGCCGAAAAAGTCGCCGTCAAAATACTCTTGCTCGGTTTTGCAAGCGGCGTTCCAGGGTTGAGTCGTTACGCGGAACATTTCTCCCGCGCCTTCGCAGTCGCTGCCGGTAATAATGGGCGTATTTACGTATTTGTAGCCGTGCGCCGTAAAGTATTTATGAATAGCGAATGCAAGCGCGCTTCTCACGGCAAAAACCGCCTCGAAATATTTCGTTCTGGGGCGCAAATGCGGGATAGTCCTTAAAAATTCAAGCGTGTGATGTTTTTTCTGTAAAGGATAGTCCTGCGGACAGCCGCCCAGAACCTTAACGGAATGCAGAGACATCTCGAATCCGTTGCGTTCCGACGCAACGAAAAGCCCCTCCGCCTGCAATGCGCAACCGACCACCAAAGCGGATTTGATTTCGCTTTCGGGAATTTTATCCTTTTCGATTACTATCTGGAGATTTTTAAGCGAAGTGCCGTCGTTAATTTCGATAAATGCTATACTTTTGGAATCGCGCCAGGTCCTGACCCAACCGCAGACCGTAACGCTTTGCCCAACGTATTTTGCGGCATCAGAAAACAATTCTTTAACGTCCGTATGTTTCATAAACGTTCTCCTTATACTTTCATATTAAAAATGCGGACTGCCGAAAGGCAGTCCGCCGAGTAAGTTAATCTTTCTTAGCGTCCTTGGAAACCACCTCGACCTTGTCGTAGTAGCCGCAATTTGCGCAAACCCTGTGAGCCTGCATCATCGAATGACAATGAGGACATTCAACAAGCGTAGGCGCCGTCGCCTTGTAATTGGCGAACCTGCTGTTCGTTCTCTGCTTTGACTGTTTTCCCTTGGGTACTGCCATAATTATCTCCTCTTTTAACTTATTGGTTTACATCAATACCCGTACAGTCGTCTCTGCATAAAATGACATCCGGCTGACTGAAAAGTATTGCATCGTCCACGGCGGTTTTCAAATTGACCGTTATTCCGTCGTAATAGTAATTGTCGGGGTCTTTCTCCCGTACGAAAAGAACTTCGAAGTCTTTTTTTATTTCCTTGCGGGCGGCGTTCAGACAATACGAACACTGACCCTCCAAAACGTATGAAACAGTAAAATTCACACCCACACTGTCATCGGCATAAATTTCATAATCGCCGTCGACGCGCACCGTACCCTTTATGTAACATAAAGGAATAAGGCAAGCGTCCTTTTCGGGTTCGTAACCGAAGGAAAAATTTCCGCTGTATTTCCTTTGAGCGTTTAACTTTTTGACTTCTATCTTCATATTCGAAAGTTGACTATAAAATTATATTATAGCCTATCGGCTTTGTCAACTCATTTTAACGCGGCACGCGATAAATTTTTATAAAAGCGCGGCGGTTTCTCTTGCAATTACAAGTTCCTCGTTGGTGGGGATTATAAGCACCTTAACTTTGCTTCCCTTTGCGGAAATATCGCGGATACTTCCGTCGTTTTTGGCGTCGTTCGCCTTCAAATCGATTTTAACCCCGAGGAATTCAAGCCCTTCGCACACGTCCGCACGGACCGTAGGCGTATTTTCGCCTATGCCTGCCGTAAACACAATACAATCAAGTCCGCCCATTGCCGCCGCGTACGCACCGACGAATTTTTTCGTCTGATACGCGAACATGTCCAAAGCGAGTTTACATCTTTCGTTGCCCTGTTCCTCTCCCGCAATCAGATCCCTGAAATCGCTGGAAACGCCGGAAATACCCGCAACTCCGCATTTTTTATTGAGATACGTTACAATATCCGCATGGGACATGCCCTTCTTTCTTGCAAGAAACTCTACGGCGGACGCGTCTATATCTCCCGAGCGCGTACCCATAAGCACGCCCGCAAGCGGAGTAAAGCCCATAGACGTGTCTACGCATTTACCGCCGTCGACTGCGGAAATAGACGAACCGTTTCCGAGATGGCACGTAACTATTTTCAACTGTTCGGGGTTTTTACCGAGATATTTTGCCGCTTCCGAAGAAACGAATTTATGACTGGTTCCGTGTGCGCCGTATTTCCTCACGCCGTATTTTTTATAATCTTCGTAATCTATGCCGAAAAGGTACGCTTTCTCGGGCATGGTAGCATGGAAAGACGAGTCAAACACCAGCGCCATAGGGGTGTCGGGCATAACTTCCATGCACGCCCTTAAACCTGTGGCCGCCGCGGGATTGTGCAGGGGCGCAAGCTCGAAAGTTTTTTCTTCGAGCGTCTTTAACACCTCAGGCGTTACAAGCGTTGTCTTTTTGAAATATTCGCCGCTTGCCACTATCCTGTGTCCTCGGCGCACTTAAAGACGGAAAAATAGGCGTAATAAATTCTATGGAAGAAATAGGAGCGGTAGGACACAGGATAGT
>ERZ779626.1141-NODE-1141-length-12550-cov-8.181913_pt1 | contig 12550 bp, 7 predicted proteins | sample MGYA00514209_ERZ779626 | MGnify/ENA primary metagenome ERZ779626 (study PRJEB29562, sample SAMEA4376713) | mouse gut metagenome | isolation source: Cecum | study: EMG produced TPA metagenomics assembly of the A DSS colitis mouse model was used to assess the...
AAGGCTCTCCAATGTATACTTTTCATCCGGTCTTGGAACAGAGATTTTCACCCGTTCAAATTCATGGAACCGTTCCGTCACATTATTTATCATATACTTCGGCTCGCTGTAACAGAGCGGACACCCCGCCTCCCCAAAAGTCGGCTGGGTGGCAGTACACAAGACGACATTGGTATTACATACCACATTCAAAAAGTTGATCATATAATTAAAAGTATGCACGCACTTCAGCGGCATAGCCTGAACCTCATCAATAATCACAACCGCGTTCACCAGCCTATGCATCCGCCGAATCGACTCGCTTTTATCTGAAAACAAAGTATTCATAAATTGCACGAATGTAGTGCAGATAAACGACTCCTGCCAATTGATGTCATATCTGCCAAGCCCGTGTGTCCGATAGTCCTCATCCTCCGTCTCCTCATTCCTAACTACAGACGAATGATGTTCCAGTATCCATCGGTCGTTGCCGATGGCCTCACGAAACACTTGCGCGTTCTGTTCCGTTATGCTGATATACGGAGATACATAGATTATGCGCTCCGTCTCCGGATGCAGACGGCAAAATTCCAACCCATAGGCAAGGCTGCTCAAGGTCTTTCCCCCTCCCGTAGGGATGGGCAGACAATAAATCCCTGCCGGATGTCCTGCGAACCTTACGCATTCCTTCTGCAGCTCCTCTCTGGCTTTCAGAATCATCCTCTCTTTGTCAGTCAGTCCGGAGTCGGCATTGTCCAGCCGCTTTTTTCGCATATAAGCCTCAAAATGATCCTTGGCTTTCCCGAAAACATCTTCCTCAGCAGCCCCGCCCCCTTTGGACAGCGTATCCACATTCTCCATAAAATCCGATGTGGCCTCCCAGTCCGAATCGATCAAAACGGACAACAACAGACGCTGGAAACATGCCAGCAGAAAGAATTTACAATTATACCGCATCTCTTTTTCATTGCTGCCATGCTCAGACGACAGCAGAGTTTTCAGTCTTGCCATGATATCTTTGCATTTATTCCATGCAGCGTTAAATTCCTCCACTGCCTCTGCATAAATTCCGTCAATCTCATATTCCCGCAAATACTGCCGCTCTGCATTTGCACATGCCTCCTCGTAGTCCTCAACTACATCTACCTTCTTTGAAAATACGTCCAGCCCCTCTATATCGACACAGTCAAACAGCCCATGATGCGCCGCTACCGCATATGCGATCAGCTCAGCCACTACCTTTCCATTCCCGGAATCGCCATGACGTAAGTCATAAATATACTTAGCTCCCGTAGATGCATGGGCAATGCTTCCCTTCTGCTTTCGCCTCGTCCTCTCGTCGGCATGGAGATACGCGTTGAAAACCTCCTTGTTTTTGCCTATGTCATGTAATATACCGCATAACGCCGTCATGTGGGAAATTCCACATCTTCTCCCCTTTTCCTTGCACAAAAAAGTGGTTTTTTGCGTATGCTCTGCCACGGACTCCTCTCGGTTAAGTCCATCATTCGATATGTGCGCGGTCATATTTGCCGGCGGCTGTGCAAATGCATTTATTGGTGTTTTCATCAAATCAATTCCTCATAATACCGTCATTAATAATTTCAATAAAGATTTTATTGGCTAATATTGCTTTCATATGGCAAAATAATATCCTACTTCTTTGTAATTGTCAAGAAGAATATCAAAAATACTTGCTATTTCTTTCAACTTCCACTAAAATAGCAATGTTCTATGTCGCTTACAAGACCTCAGCCATCCTTGCCAGATACGCTGTGAAATGCAAAATTCCTTTCATTCATGTGCTTCATTTCTCATTGCAAACCGGTACATCCCAAAGCCGCTGGCATTTCTATGAAGGTCAAAGTAAGTGTGGATTGAAATATTAAAGATTTTATTGGTGTCTCCTTATGGCGACAGTACAGATCTGCCGCCAAGGGGACGCAAAATTTTTTAAAAAAGGGGTGGAAAAAACCACCTTCATATGTTAAAGTAATATAGTGAAATTCGGAAATGTACATTGATTTCTATGAGGGCTTCAGAAATCCGGCCCCAAAATTCAAATTACATGAAATTTCACCTGCAAGTATTAATCAGCAAATCATTTTTAAAATCAAGGAGAAGGGCAATGCGGAAATAATCTATTGACAAAATTTGCACAAAAGTTCCGGCATTACGGCATGTATTTCGTGAGCCGTGTTTTGTGTGACCGTTGATAGATGTCTGATCCTTTGCTTCATCCTATAAAAGGGAGCCGCTGCGCCCTTGATATAGTGCATGCACGCAGAATCTGCTTTCGGTCATACCATGTGGCCGGAAGCTTTTTTAGTGCGGCAAAATGACAGAAAACAGAATCATCAGCATGAAATCGCAAAACAAAATGGGCAAGCCCAGATCGCCAGAATCACCAAAGGATGCCCTGCTCCGCAAAAACGGAAATCAGCGGCATCGGAATAGGAGGTCTCTATGCTACAAGTAAAGAATTTAAGCATCTATCATAAAAAGGATCTGCGTCCTCTGGCCGCAGACCTATCCTTCACCCTAAACGACGGAGATAAAGCCGCCATCATCGGTGAGGAGGGAAACGGAAAATCCACTCTGCTGAAGCTGCTGTACGACCCTGCTTTGGTAGATGACTATGCCGAATACAAAGGGGAACTATCAAAAAACCACAGCGTCTGCGGCTACCTGCCTCAGGAACTTGCCGCAGAAGACAAGAAGAAAAGCATCTATACTTTCTTGAGCGAAGAACCCGCCTTTCTGGAGACGGACTACCGGGAACTGGCTTCCATGGCAGGCAGGCTGGGCGTCTCTGCCGACCTGCTGTACGGCGACGCCAGAATGGAACAGCTCTCAGGGGGAGAAAAAATCAAGATTCAGCTGGTTCGCATCCTATGCATGCGCCCGGATCTGTTCCTGCTGGACGAACCCTCCAACGATATCGACATCGGGACGCTGGAATGGCTGGAAGACTTCATAAACAGCTGCTCCTTTCCCGTGCTTTACATCTCCCATGATGAAACGCTGCTGGAGCACACCGCCAACATGATCATCCACATGGAGCAGCTGAAGCGCAAGACAGAAAGTGCATGTACTGTGTTTCGGACAAGTTACCCAAAATACGTGGAGCAGCGCCAAAAAGGCCTTGAGCGCCAGACCCGGCTGGCTCAGGAGGAGAAGGCGGCCTATGAAAAACAGCAAGAAAAGTTCCGAAAAATCCATGACAAAGTAGAACACCAGCAAGCCATCATCACCAGACAGAATCCTCACGGAGGACAGCTGCTGAAAAAGAAAATGCGCGCCGTAAAGTCCATGGAGCGCCGCTTTGAGCGTCAGGCTGAGGAAATGACCCAACGGCCAGACACGGAGGACGCCATCTTCTTCCGCTTCGCTTCGGGAGAAGGCATTCCTGCAGGCAAATGGGTCTTGGACTATGAACTGTCTCTGCTACAGGCAGGCGGCCGGAATCTGGCCCATGGCATCCGCCTTCAGGTCAAGGGGCCGGAAAAGCTCTGCATTATCGGCAAGAACGGTGCAGGAAAGACGACTCTCCTGCGGCTCATAGCTGCGCAGCTCTTGGAACGGACGGACATCCGGGCCGCCTACATGCCGCAGAATTACGAGGAGCTTCTGAATCTGGATCTCACTCCGGTGGAATATTTGGCCCAGACTTGGGAGCGCCAGCCCTCCCCCCAGATCCCAGAGGATCCGGCAGCGCCGCTGAATCAGCAGGCAAGCTCTCAGGCGCCGTCCCTGCAACATCCGGCGCACCGGCAAGCCTCCTTTTTGCCGGAAGCTTCCTCGCAAAACGGCATTGCCCCGAAACGGCCTAGATGCCTGACCAAGGAGGAGCTCACCCGAATCCGCACCTATTTAGGCAGCATGAAATACACGGTACAAGAAATGGACCACGCCATCCGGGATCTCTCCGGCGGTCAAAAAGCCAAGATTTTACTGCTGAAAATGAGCATGGATCATCGAAACGTACTGATTCTGGACGAACCCACCCGGAACTTTTCCCCTCTGTCAGGGCCGGTGATCCGACAGCTCCTACAAGATTTTCCCGGAGCGATCATCAGTGTCTCCCACGATAGGAAATACATCCAAGAGGTCTGCTGCCGGGTACTTGAACTGCGCGAGGGCGGTCTGCACGAATGCACTTAAAGAGCCATAGAAGGCCGCAAAAAAACTCCTTCCGCTGCTCATCATCAGCCCCTGACGCGGCACCCTCAGGGCGAGCGAGCGCCTGCCCCATAAGACCATTTTACGCTGCCCATCACCACTTTCTGGTATAGAGCCCTGAGGGGGCCGGCCCCATGGCGCCCCCCTCATACCAGATCATATTTTACTACATCCAGTTTCACGGTGCCTTCGGCAATAAAGGAAATGTCCTCCGCCTCTTGTACCGTGTAAAGAACAAGGGACAAGACTTGTTCTCCGTCATTTACGAAAATCTCTGCACTGAACCGGTCCAGAATGACCCTCAGCTTCAGACGTCCCCCCTCATGCCTGACCTTGCTGCGCCTCTGGTGAATCACGGCCTTTCTGGAACCGGAAAACTTTCTGTCCACCTTCAGCACAGACTCGTCCGGCCGAAAGCTCACAGAGGTATAATAAGAATCGTTTTGGGCGAAACAGACCGTAAACTTGCGGTAAAGCCCGCAGCCTTCTTCCTGCCGTATCTCCAGCTCCATATCGATCCTGCGGCCCCTTACACCCTCCAGACGAACGGCTCCCGACAAGGCCACATTCTCATATTCAACCTTATTCTGCCGCATCCGCTCCAGCTCCCGGATAGGCTTCTGGCAGAGCCGCCCGTTCCTGACGGACAATTCTCTGGGAATGCCCATCTGGCCGAACCACCCTTCATCGCGCTGCCCTCTATGGCTGCAGGTATCCCAATTCTGCAGCCATCCGATCATGATCCTGCGTCCGTCCGGCGCAAGGACGGTCTGGGGAGCATAAAAGTCTATTCCATAGTCAACAGACTGATTGGCAATTTCTTCATACTCCGCCGTCTTCTTATCATAGTCACCGATCAGACAGAGCGTGCCGTTGCCGTTATGATATTCCAACCCGGAGGGCAGCATATCTTGAGGGCTGACTATCAGAATCCATTTCCCGTCCAGCGGGAAGAAGTCAGGACATTCCCACATTCTCCCGAAGCGGTTGCGGCTGGCTGCCAGCACCTTCTCATAATGCCACGCAAACCCGTCGGGACTGGAGAAAAGCAGAATCTGTCCGCTGCCGTCCGCAGAACGGTTCCCTATGACGCAGCGATAAGTGCCGTCCTCTTCCTGCCACATTTTGGGATCCCGGAAATCGTTTCTGCTGCCGCCTTCAGGGATATCCTTCTCGTCCAAAACGGGATTCTTCTCATATTTTTCATAATCCACACCGTCCCCTGCCGCAACACATTGGGCTTGGACATCGGCCCAGCCGCCGTCAGCCTGACGCTCTCTCACCACCCCCGTATACATGAGGAGCTGCCTGCCGTCGGCCAGCGTCACTGCGCTTCCGGAAAAGCAGCCGTCCCTATCCCAGACCTGATCGGGGGCCAGCGCCGCCGGGAGGTACTCCCAATGCAGCAGATCCTCACTTACCGCATGGCCCCAATGCATTGGGCCCCATTGGACTTCATAAGGATTATACTGATAAAACAAATGGTATTTGCCCTCATACCAGCTGAATCCGTTGGGATCGTTCATCCATCCTACACGGGGAGAAAGGTGAAAGGCCGGCCTCTCTTCATCGGGTATTCTTTTTTCGGAAGCTTCCTCATACCTGCGGGCTTCCCCTAATCTCTGGCTCGTCATATTATGGCCCTCCATCTCCTCTTTTTTCGTTATGCATTCCTCTCATTCCCTTGAAGGGCGCAATCCCTCGCCGACCCTTGAATCCCGTTTTCTGCAAACCGCCGATCCTTCCTTGAAAAAAGCGCCGCACACCCTCTCCATTGCTATATCCTCTTCGTCATTTCCCATGGCAGCGGTCTCCTCCGGCAGGATTCCCAGCCATCCGCAAATCTCCTGAATCCCCGTGCCCTTGTCCAAATCCTCTCCCACGATTTCCAGACAATTGTTTTCCAAAAATATGCGGCAATCCCATCGTTCCAAAAGCTCTGCCACGCTTTGGCGCTCTTCTTCCTTCCAGCCGCAGCCGCGCCTTTTGAACAATGTGATTTTGTACACCATATGCTTTCTCCGGTACACCCTCACCGAGGCCTTTACGCGTTCTGCAAGCTCCCTCAGCTTAGGCAGAGGCTGTCCGCTCAACGGATGAACGGCTTCCTTCACCCCCGAGCCCGCATCTCCTTCTCCGCCGGATTTCCCCCATAGCTGCACATAGGCCCCGGACGCAAAGACGGCTCCGTCAAACAGCTCCATATCCCCCTTCAGCCGCCTCTCCGCCTCCTCTTTCGGCATGGATGTGGCCAAAAAAACAGGACAAGTTTTACTCAGAGCCGCCAGTTTGCTATGAACCCTATCCGATAATCCCTCTCGTGTCCCCTCCGGAATCAGCGTGCCGTCCAAATCCAGAAAAACCGCCTTCCAATCCGCAAAAGCCTTATGTTCTGGAAGCCTATCCTTTGGGATTCCATCCGCTAAACCCCCATCCACAAGCATCCAATCTTCTGAAAACCCATCCTCCGAAACACCGCTTTCTGGAACCCTATCCTCAGAAACCCCATCCTCCAACCCCCCATCCGATGGAATCCTGCCCTTAGAAACTCCATCCATTGTATCCCCCTCCTCTGAAATCATACCCTCTAAAACCCTAAAAATAGGATAGTCCCCGAAAAACCGGCGCTTCCCAAAGTCGGCTCTTCCACCATAGGCCAGATAGCAAGTGCATCTTCTTTTTCCGCACACGGGCAGAAAGAGTTCCTCCCCACAGTCCTGATACCAATTTATCTCCTTTGTCTTTCCGATATTGCAGGTACGGACCCTGCCGTCAGCCTCCACAAAGCATCTATCCGCACACATAAGGGCATCAGCGGCAGGGCATCTCAATTCCTCATGAAAAAAAGGATCTATTGCAGAAAAAGCCTCTTTTTCCTCCGCCGTGTACTTTCGTCCCAATCCGTCCATTTTGTTGATCCATAGGTAAATATCCGGGGGCAGCGCCTCCCGCAGGCTTAAAAGCAGGGGAATATTCCGGGGCACCCCCACCGCCCCCGCGCAGAGCCTGACTCCCCCTTGAGTCAGTTTGCGGCATTTATCCGCAAAGGCATCCACCCCCGTCATCTCAGGGTGGAAGGTGGCCCAGATACAGAGCTTTTCCCGCCTGCTTTCCCCATGGCCCCGGCGGTCTCCGCCATATAGATCAAATATCTTCAGACTCTCCTCCACAGAAAAGCTCAGATTCGTCTGAAGACCCACCCGATCAATGCCCGGAATTCCCGATAACCGCCCCAGACCTTCCCAATACCATCTATGTATGGACGCTTCTCCGTATGGAGCGATGAAGACAGCTCCGATGGAGAGTTCTCCGGCCCTTTTTGCTATGCTGTCACAAAAGCGGCTAAAGTCCAGCCTATCCCTCTCCAGCTCCGCCGCCGACGCTTTATGCTTGGAAAAGGGGCAGTAGGAACAGCGGTAATTGCAGCTTTTCAGATCCCCCCTATAAGAAACTGTTTTCTTGCCCATTATCCCTCTCCCACTCCAGCATTCTCTTTCTGACTTCCTCAGAAATCAGCTGAGGCCCAAGGTAATCGGACAGCCCCAGCCCCTCCTCCGTGAGGCCAATATAGCCTCCTTTGTTTCCGCCGCTGTGCTCTTCTCCCCCATCCATGCTGACGCGGCTGCCCCAATCCTGCTCATTATACCCTTGACGGTCTCTGTCCCCCTCCCGGACACTGCTATTTTCACCCCGGATACCGCAGTCCAGACATTCCTCCCCTATCTCTTCCAACCAGCCCAATTGGATCCAAGTCCTGAAAATCGGAAAGTCCTCCGTCACCTCAGCTCCAAAGCTTCTCCCATAAGCCGCTCTCGAAATACCGGGACCAATCAGCAGATGCTTTATCACATATCGCCTTTTGATCTCCTCGTCGGAGAGCAGAATTCCGTTTGTGACGGAGAGGAACTCTTCCCTCCTGCAAAATTCCTGAATTTCCTCCAATGCGCCTTGTCTGGCGGTTCGATAGGGAGTACATGCGTGAAGCCGCCCCAGATAGCTTCTCCCTCCACAGCCCAGAGACAATGCGCCGGTAAAGCCGCATTCCTGAAATTCCCTGCCGGTTCCATGGACGTTTTTCCTCTTCACAAAGCGCCTCATGGAAATCTGAACATACCCTTGCCCCTTCAAATATGCTGCGCCCTGCCGATATAAGCGGTATGTATGATCGGAGTCCAGCTCAGCCCCTTTCCCGTCCTTCTCCAGCCTGACCCCGTGCTTAATATATAGGGGATAGAGAAAAAGTTCATCGGGCAGATAGGAAACCGCCTTTTCCAGAGAGCGCAAAAGACTTTCCGGCGTCTGTCCCGGCAGCCCATAGATAAAGTCAAAATTGACGCATCCGAATCCCATGCCCGTCAGAAGCTCTGCCGCAGCCTGCGCCCGCCGTCCGTCATGCTGTCTGCCCAGCCACGCCAGCTCCTCTTCCTGAAAGCTCTGTATCCCCATGCTGACTCTGGTGACCCCCAGCTCCTTCAGCATCCGAGCCTTTTTACCGTCGGTCTGCTTTGGCGCCGTTTCTATAATGATGTCACAGTCTTTCCTCAGGGGCATATAGGCCCTGACAGTCTGCAGGGTTCGTTGAAGCTGCCCCGGATCCAGCAACAGCGGGGTGCCGCCCCCTATAGTAAAATTCTCAAAAACGGTGCTCTTTGGCAGAATCTCCCTATACTGCTCCAACTGGCGCACCAGAGCATCCAGATAAGCGTCTATGCAGTCCCTGCCGCAGCCCGCAACGGAAAACAAGTTGCAGTATCCGCATTTGCTCTCACAAAAGGGCAGGTGAAGGTACAAACTATGCCCTTCACCCGCCAGATTCTCCATATAATCTATCAAACTGACATTTTGCAATGGTCTGTACGCTGTCTTGTGAGGATAGCTGTACATATATTGAACATATCGATTCATGAAAACCACCCTTGCCAAGATTCATATCTTTTGCTTCACATTTTCCGGCATATAGCGCGTATCCCGGCTTACACTCCCTATAGGAAAAAATGTTTGTAAGGCACCGTGCTCACCACTGGATGATTCACGCCGTGGAACACGTATCCGTCCTCGCCATAGCAGGTGCCGTGATCGGAAAAACACACTACGAAAGTTTTCCCCCTTTTCTCCTTCCAGCCGTCAAACAGCCTTCCCAGCTGACCGTCCGCATACCGCAGCGCCGCTCTATGAGTCTCCCAGTTATCGTTCTTTGCTCCCTCCAAATAAAAGTAATTGGGATAATGGATGGAACATACATTTAAGTATAGAAATATCCTTCTGGGATCCTCATTTTGCTCCAGCTTTCTCAGAAGGAAATCCACCTGATTCCCCGTACTGTCCTTCACCGGGCAGGAAAACGAGGGATTCCAGTAGCTTTTCTCAAAAAGGGAGGGAAATACCTTCCCCATCTCCGAGCGCTTGTCAAAAAAGGCCACCCCGCCCACGCACCATGTATCATAGCCGTCCCTATGAAGCCCCTGCACCAGATTGCCTGCATCAAATCCATAGGCTCCCTTCGGAATCTTCTGTCCCATTCCGATGCTTTTGGGAAAAAATAGCATCTCCTGCTCCGCAATACTCTTCGCCTCGTCCTTGGAGGGAAGAAAGCCTGCAAAAATGGCATGGTGGGACGGATATGTAAAGTTTCCCGGCGCCTGCCGCTTCTCCCACGGACCATATCCGTTCAAAACCGGGGTGCCTCCGCTTTTCTCTTCTGCAATGGCGGCATCGTACCGCAGAGTATCCAGACAAACAAACAAAATATCGCAGTTTCCCACCACTTGGGTCATGTCAACGGAACAAGCCTTTTCCTCCATCACGGCCCGAAACGCCGAAAACGGCACTTCGCTCATAGCGCTTCCCATCCTTTCTGATATCATATCTTCTTTCCCACTCTCACCCTCAGGCCCTCAGCCTTTCCGCCGCAAGGCCCATTCCCATTTCCAGTGTCAAATCTCAGCCTCCCCGTCCATTTCCCTCTATGTCCATTTCCCTCTATTTTCAATGGATATTTTCCTGCAGTTCCGTCATCATCCGGATCTGCCGCCTATAGATCCTATTCTCTCCGTAGACATCCCTATGGAGCAGATCCCCCTGAGCATTCATCTCGATGACCCGCGGACTCCTGCTGCCTCGCTCCAGCAGCACATCCATGCCGATGCTTTTTAATCTCGGATAGCACTCTCCTGCCTTAAGGCAGACCTCCGAAATCCGTTCCACCGTCCTCTTGTCCAGATTTAGATCCGTGAATTCCATGGAGCGGTTGTTGAGATGCAGATTGGTGATGGGGCCCTTGGAAAGTCTGGGCAGAATATAGTCGATTTGTCCTCCCTGAACAATCACCCGCAGATCATAGCAATATCCCTGAAAGGTTTCTTTCCCATACCATCTTTCCACCACGCAATCCAGCTTTAAAAGCTTCTCCAGAAGGGCCGCTCCCTCCCGGCCCTCCATCCGGCGCATACGCTTCGTATTGAAAATCCCTTCTTCTTCCAGCGCGGCGCAGGTATAAAGAGCCAGCCTCCCGTTCCCCGGCGAGTACCGCAGCGCCGCCACTCCGGCGGCTCCCGACCCCCGCAGCGGTTTCACGAACACCTGCCCCAGCCTATGCTCTCTCATAAATGCAAAAAGCTCCTCACTATGGGAAAAGCTCTCCCCATACATATGAGTCACCGGAACCCCCTTTTGAACCAGCCTTTCCTTGCACCTGCGCTTGTCCAGCACCTCCGCAATATCTGTGGGATCATTCAAAAAAAAACCTGCCGGCAGCCGGGAGAGCCTATTGAGCCATTCTACATACCGATCCGTGAGCTTCCCCAGATCCATAAGCCCGCTGCTCTCCCACTCCGGCGCATCGATCTTCACCGCCCAGCGCCGCAGGTCTCCTTCCGTCCCGTGCCATAGGCCTTCTCCTGCCTGCTGCCTCAGACTTTCTCCCACTCGGCTCCGCAGGTCTCCTTCCGTCCGGTGCCATAAGCCTTCTCCTGCCTGACACCCAACGCCTGCTTCTTCGGAATCCGGTTCCTCCCCCTGCCCCCGGCATCCCAAGGGATAGGCGGCCTTTCGGGGTTCAAGACACGGCTCCTCTTCTCTTTCCGGCCTCAGCAAATCCCTCCAGTCCAAAAAGGCAACCGGAATTCCGGCTTCTCCGGCAGCCCGCTCAAAATAGAGCTTCCTCTTCCCTCCGTCAGTACCGATCAGCAAAATTCCTTTTATTCTGTCAGCATGGCATTGTACCATAACTTACCATCCCATTCATCCGCTTCTTCCTGCTCAGACAGATCCACGGCAATAGCGAGCTGCTCCAGTTTTCCCATCATTTCATCGGACAGATAATGGTGATGCAGATCAAGCTTTTCTATATTGGGAAATTCGGGAAGCCTCTCCAACAGAAGCTGGCCGCCCTTGTCAGTGAGCGTCCCGTTGGACAGATCCAGCGTATTGATCTGATGCATATACTTGCTTTCCAAGACAACCGCCGTCAGTTCGTCCTGAATCTCGCTGTCCGTGATCCCCAGATATGTCAGACCGGGAAAATCGGATTTTGCAAGCAGCTCCCGCACAGTGCCCTCATCTCCGTCAAAACCGTACTCCTCCACGCCAATGTACAAAAGAAGCTTTTTCAGCTTTGGAAGCTTCGCCTTCGTTATTTCCTCTATCACGTCCTTTCCCAATCCCCCGCAGATGATGGTCAGGGACTCCAGATTATCGTGCTCTATGGTTCCCAGCGTCAGGTCCGTGCTGCCCTTTATGGTCAGCTCCTTCAGCTGGGGCATGGCCTTCCATAAACCGCTGTAATTCCCCTGCATGATCCAAGAAACCTCGCACACCTCAAAATCCATATCACCGATGAAAAGCTTGGTAATATGACGGAACTTGTCCGGGGCCCCAGCGATGCCGTCTATAATAGGCTGACAGTCCTCATCATACTCCCCTCCCCATCCGCCGACAATCAGTTCCTCCAGCTCCCCAAACTCCGGGTCGGCAAGAATATCCTCTATCAGCGTGCTTGCACTTTTTCCGTTTTCATAGTCCTCGTAATCATACGAATATGTCTTACTCTTCCCCATTTTCTTCCTACGCAGCAGCCGTCTCCGGCAGCCGCATTCTCCTTTCTTAGCATATCTCCAAAATATGCAATGCCCACAGCGGCATATGCTCTTATACTTTGTATTGTAGCATGTTTACCCCATAGCGTAAACTGTTTTATCTTTCATATCTGTATGTCCATATGCTTAACCTTGTCCCACAAATCCACCTTTTCCGTCGCCTTTTCACATCAGATTAATTTTTCGCCATGAGGTCGTCCTCCACATCGTCCAGAGAACAGCAGGTCTTTTCTCTGCTGACTCCAATATCCTCGTTTTGAAACAGCTTCATGGTAACGCCGATACAGTCATAGCCC
>ERZ779626.1145-NODE-1145-length-12538-cov-6.718978_pt1 | contig 12538 bp, 7 predicted proteins | sample MGYA00514209_ERZ779626 | MGnify/ENA primary metagenome ERZ779626 (study PRJEB29562, sample SAMEA4376713) | mouse gut metagenome | isolation source: Cecum | study: EMG produced TPA metagenomics assembly of the A DSS colitis mouse model was used to assess the...
CAATATCCGCAGCGAGCTGTACGAAGCCGCCTCGTTGGACGGCGCGGGCGTTTGGTAAGCCCCGAAAGGAATATAAGCATCTGATAGCCGCAGCCCTGCCAGGCGCTGAGGATTATTATACACAGCATCGCCGTCGAAGGGTCGCGCAGCCAGTCGTGCGATTTTATGCCGAAAATTCCGAGAAGCGAATTCAGAAGTCCCGTTTCCGCGGGGGAAAGTATTTCCAGCCACAGGAAGGCGGTAACGCTGAGCGATATTACTACGGGTGCGAAGAAGCACACCTTGAAAATTTTCACTCCGCGCTTTTTACGGTTTACGAACAGCGCAAGACCGAGCGCAAGACCTATTTGCAGGGGCACTACGCCGACCACGAATATAAGCGTGTTGATTATCGCATGGTAAAGCATACCCTTATTGCCGATTTCCTTAAACGCGTCGGCAAAGTTGTCGAAGCCGATAAAGTTAATATCGTCCGGCGTAAGTGAGTAGTAGTCGGTAAACGCGTATCCCAACGAATACAGTATGGGAAGCAGTATGAAAAGAAAAGCAAGCACTATCGCGGGCAACAGCATGAGATATGCAGTTGCGGTGGATTTAACGCGAAACCTTTCCCTGTGCTTTTTCGCCTTTACCAAATCCCACACGACGAACGCCGCAAACGCCGCGACGAACACCGCGAGAATTATAATTGTCGTGGTCAGCATTTTTTACCCCTCGAATACAGTTATCAGTGTCTGTTTTTAATCCTGTCCATTTCCGCCTGAACGGAGTCTGCCGCAGTCGCAATTTTAGAGTTGAGGTCTGCAAGTTTGGTATTTTTATCCGCTATCGCGTAAGCAACGTTACAGAAGCTTGCCGTAAACGTCGGATATGCCGGCGTAGCGGGGCGCGCTTTACCGGAGGAAGCAAGCTGCTTCATAAGCACGTCGCGCGGAGAGCCTGCCTCATAATTCGTGGCAACCGACTTTCTTGCGGGAATCATGCCCGTTGCGTCGGTTATTATTTTAGAGCTTTCCGGCGAGGTCATCCATAAAAGCAATTCCTTAGCCGCGCTTTTATCCTTAACGCCGTTATTGGTTATACCGAAAGACCAGCTACCCATTGCGCTTGCCACGGTAACGCCCTTGGGATAAGGAAGTATGCCCCAGTCGTTGCCGAGATTTGCCTGATATTTTATTTCTATATCGGGAATGGTCCAGCCCGAAGAAAGAAGCATGCCCGCGTTACCTGCGAAGAAGTCGGAGTCCTTTACGGTAGAGTCGGTATAACCCTTCTGTACAAGGTTATACAAAAATTCGTAACCTTTTTTGGAAGCTTCCGAGTCAAAGTATCCCTTAGCCGTATAACCGGTGGAGTCGTTGAAAGAACCGCCCGAAGCGTATACGAATGGATACAGAAGGTATGTAGCCGTTTCGTCCTTGATGTTGTCAAGCTGCATACTGAGGGGCTTTTTACCCGCGTCCTTCAACCGTTGGCAAACAGAATTGAACTGCTCGAACGTCCAGGGATTTTCTACAGTGTAGCCCGAAACGTCTATTCCTACTTCGTTGAAAATTCTTTTATTGTAATAGAAGCCCGCGCTGGATTCCTGTATGGGAAGTCCGTAAAGCTTGTTTTCGTAAACGTTTAAAGAGCTTTCGTAAAAATCCGCTTTTGTCGCCGCGTCCACAAGGTCGGTCGAATCGTAAAGAATTTTGGAATTTGCGTATGCCGCACAATTGGGCGAGTCGAACGCGATAATGTCGTCCAGCGTGCCTTTTTTAAACTTCTGGGTGATGGTGTCTTCGTAACCGCCCGCACCGGAGGAGCGCGCCTTAAAGGATATTGACGCTTTTATCTTTTTATCGCGGTAAGAGGTATTGAAGGCGTCCACTCTTTTCTTGTAAGCCTGCCCCTCTGGCGTATTTTCGTCCACGTGAACGAGAATTTTGACTATGGTGTTACCATCCTTGTCGACGTTGCCTTTGTCCTTGCTGCACGCCGCGGCGCCGCAAACTACGATTGAACCGAGTGTTACCGCCGCCAACGCTTTTACGAGTTTATTCATATAAAATCTCCTTATCTTTCAAAACGGCGAAGCCGTTTTTATTTTTTTTACTGTTAGGATTTTTTGTACAGGGGGTTCCCCCTGTACAGGGTGCATTGAAAAATGCACCGCGAAATTTTTTCGCTTTTATTTAGTTTATTTTTTAAATTGACGTTATTTTGTGGTCGCGCCTATCACGAATGAGGTTTTAAGCTCTACACGCTCCGGCGTTTCCTGTCCGCGTATTCTGTTTATTAAAAGCTTCACCGCTTCGCGCGCCATTTCCTCTATGGGCTGTTCCACGCAGGTGAGAAGCCTGTTGTTGTTCCACTGCCTGAAAGCTCCGTCGTAAGAAATTATCTGCAATTCGTCGGGGATTGATATACCCCTTTGCATTGCCGTTTCGTAAAGCACCTGCGCCATTGTGTAACCCGAAGCAAAAACCCCGTCTACGTCCCCGTACTTTTTAAAGAAGCTTTCAACGACCTCTTTTTCCTCTCCGTGGCTGACGGCTTCGTTCAGAATTATTTCCGGCATGCCGTGCTTTTTCATTACGTCGCGGTAAGCGCGCTCCCTTTCCATTACTTCCGATACGACTATCGGCTTCGAACCGACGTAGCCTATTTTTTTACAGCCGCGCTCCAAAAGATACTCTACAGCATTAAACGCGGCGGAATAATTGTCTGACGTGACGTAGGGATATTCCTTGCCGAACGGTCTGTCTATGGAAACGATGGGGCAGTTTTTAAGCTCCTCCGCTTCGTGCGCATAGTGGGTGACGAATACAGCCCCGTCAACCTCCCTGCGCCTTATGCGGTCTATAATGTCCTTCTCTTTTTCAACCCTCTGCTGGGAAGAAACAAGTATCATGGAATAGCCGAACTTATCCGCTTCCTCCTCCACGTAATTTGCAAGCTTTGCGAAAAACGGGTGGTTTACCACGGGGACGAGAAGCGCTATCACGCGCGTTTCGTTGCGCCTTAATTTTGCCGCCATTTTATTGGGCTGAAATTCAAGCTCCGTCATGGCTTTAAGCACTCTTTCGCGCGTACCGTCGTTTACGGCTTTCTCGCCGTTCAAAACTCTCGACACGGTGCCTATGCCGACGCCCGCATATTTTGCAACGTCCTTAATCGTCGTCGCCATTGCGTTCTCCTTTTAAAGCCGCTTTGCGTTCGCGCACGATTATGACTGCCGCCACAGCCGCCGCCCCGCCGAGTATCAGGACGCCGCCTATTACGGAAAGTGAAATTATCAGCGCCGTATTGCCGTGATTGTTTTCCGCTTTAAGGTTTGCGGAAGGCTGTGCGCTCACGTTGACCGTAACGGTTTTGCCGCCGAACGAAAGAACGTTTTCCCCCGCCGTCAGTTTATCTGCGTTAACCGTTAGTACTCCGTCTTTTACGCTGTAATCCGTTTCGGAAAGAGCGACCCCGTTAAGCGTTAAGCCGTCGACTGCGGCGCTGCCTATAAATATGACTGCGTTACAGCCCTTTTCGATATTTACCGAAAGCAGCTCCGGCGCGGGAATTTCCGCTACCGCGACGGTAAACGTGAACGAAGAACGTTCGCCCTTAATGTTAAAGTCGTAGCTACCCGCGGCGGCAAGCGTCGAGAAGTAGTCTCCGGATATAGTCACGCGTCTGCCTTCGACGGTGTAAAACGCGGAGTTTACGGGCGTGTTTTTAAGCGTTGTGTTATAAATTGCAATCACGCGCTGGTCGGTTTCTCCCGCGACGGTAAGATTACCGCCCGAGTAAGCATATTCGCTTTGTAACAGCGCAACGGATTTGAAAACCGCAGTGCCCGCACAGACGTTCAGTCCGAACCGCCCTTCCGCGGGTATGCCCTCGGGAACAATGCAGTCAAACGCGTGTTCGCCGTTGAAGTAAACCGTTATATTATTACCCTCGACGATGACTTTAAGCAAAATTTCGTCGGTCTTTGCGACGGCTTTTTCGCCGATATTTCCCACTACGGAAGGCGACCAAAGTTTTACAATCGGCGCGTTTTTGTCGTAGGTGAGTACAAGGTAATTATTTAAATCAACGTCGGCGCGGAAAACTAACGCCGCTGCCGCGCCCGAAAGCGTGAACTGAGCCGAAAGAGTGAAATCGCCTGCGCTTTCCTCGGTGAAGATAAAACCGTCGCCGGATGGTTGAACGCCCATTATACCGTCGGAGGTCATGTACCAGTTGCCCGAACGGACGCCCTGCGCCGTAAAGCTTAAATCGCTGTCGGGCGTGCCTGACGTTACGGTAACGGGTATAACCTTAACCGCGTCCCCGCAGGAAACTTCTATATTTGCCGAACCTGCGGACACGGCGGTTATTTTTGCGCCGCGCCCGGTTTTTTCAACCGCAACCGCAGAGCCGTCTTTAACTCTCCAATTAATCTCTCCGCCGTAGGGCGCGTATGCGGATATTTCTTGCGAGGTTGTAAGCTTCGTATCGAGAAGCAACTCGTCGAAGTCCGTATTAATTACCGAGCCCGTCACGGAGGAATCTCTCCATGCGGAAGCTATTTTATTTATATTTACGCTTGCCGTAACGCTGCCGTCCGAAATAAACTCGGCTCCGAGAGCGTAGGGCGACGCGAACGTAAGCACATAAAACGGAACTTTAAAATCTCCGCAGTAAACTTCAACGCTGCCGTTGTCGGAAAGAATGTAGAAGGACTGCGTGCCCGCCTCCCCTTTATGCGAGGAAAATTTATTACGGTAATTGCCGAGCGTCATGCCGCCCGCGCCCGAACGGGTACGGTCGACATAGTAGCCGTCTGTCGGATTCCAGCCGATTTCCGTATATTCGTTTCCGTCGGAATTAATTCTGAAACACACCGACGCGCCGTCCGGATTTTGAATTTCCGCTTCCAGCTCGAACGTACGCGCGCTTATTCCGCTTAAAATATTTTCGCCGTTTGCCGTCACAGCCGCGTCCGTAACGGATAAAATTTGCGTCTTTATATTTTTAAATCCGTTTGCGGTCTTTACAACGGGCGTCTGGGTAAGGATATATTCCCCGCCGTCGTTTACAAGTCCGTATTCCACGGGGATTGTCATTCCGCCGCCGTTCCAGGTTTTTCTTGCCGCCGCAAGTGCGCCGCTGTCTACGGAAAGCGCGTTGCCGGGAACGCCGCTGAACCAGCTTAAACCGACCGTCTTGCCGAAATATTCGCTGTTGTTATCGTCGATATAAAAAGACTGCGTCGCGTAGCTGTCGGGTCCGAAATCCATTGTTTTGAAAGGAATTTCTTCCATTTCCAACGCGCTTACGTCGTTGCCGTTCGTATCGGTAAAAGTTATGTGACCGCTTGAAGAATCGTAACCTATCGTGCCGACCAGATACTGCCTTGCCGTAAAGGTCATAACGGTCAATTCTCTGCCGTCGTCCGCGTTGAGGGTTACAACGTCGGGACATTCGGGGCGGTAGCTTTTAAAGCCGCCCGCGTACGTCCAGTCAAGAAGGTTTGAAGACTTCAAAAACCAGACGTCGTTCGTCTCCATTCCCGTCAGTGCCATACCCCAAAGGGTTACGGAAGAACCGCTTTTCAATACGGGGAAAACCTTGGGGTCGCGGTTGGATTCTTTCTTGCCCGTATTTATATTAATTTCCTGTTCTATAAGCTTTCTTTTAGTCCAGGTAATTCCGCCGTCGTCGCTGGACATAATTACCTGGTCCTGTCTTTTCCCGTCGCGGGTGTAAAAGCCCAGAAGCCCGTCGCCGCCGCCGTTTGCAAACCAGTTTTGAGAGTCTATGTCCGCGCTCATACCGCTGTGGTAAACCATGGCGGAACCCGACCACATATAGCCGTCGCCCCTGCCCGCGAAATCGCTTTCCTTATCGGGGAAAAGCGCTATGGGAAGATGCTCCCAATGCACAAGGTCTTTACTGCGCGCGTGTCCCCAGTACATATCCCCCCATACGTTGCCGTAAGGGTTGTGCTGGTAATAAATATGATAATATCCGTTGTAATACACAAGACCGTTAGGGTCGTTGTTCCAATGCGCATACTGCGAAAAATGGTACTGCTGGCGGTAAGTTTCGGTGTAGTAAGAGTAATCGCTTGCCGCGGAATACACGTCGCCGAAAACAACCTTGGCGTTGAAGCAGTTGAAGCCCGTAGCTCCGCCCGCATAAGTCAGTCCGTCCGCAAGAGAATTAAGGTCGGTTTTTACGTCGGCGCCCGCTTCGTCGAAGGCGAAGCGGCGGATGTTGTCGGCGTAGAACTCGCCGTAAACCGCGTCCGCTTCCGGAGTAATTATTATTTTTATATTTACTTTTTCTATCTTGGCAACATTGGGGTTGACCATCGCCTTTTCGCCCTCGGTCATCTTATCGTTGCCGATAAAGTAATCTTCCTTTAAAACCTTGGTTTCGTTTCCCTCGGAAAAGTACATCAGCTTTACGGCGTTCGCGCTTCTGTCAACGTTGAACACCCAGTAATGTCCGCCTTCCTCAGCGCCGAAAACCAGTCCCGCCGCGTTGCCCTTTTCAAAGGTTGCCGTTGCGGAATAAACGAATTTATCCTGTGCGCCGTATTCCGCGCCCGATAAATTGAAGCTGTCGCCAGTGCTTTCAAGCGTTATTCCATCGGCGCGCGCCGTCTTGCCGAAGGGTATAAACGCGAGCGCCGCGCATACCGCCGCAGCCGCCGCAAGCACTGCAAGAATACACTTTTTCAATAACCCTGTTTTCATTTTACACCCTCACCTGTTTTATATTTAACGGCGTTAACGCCGCGTCATGTTTTGTCGGGAACCGCGCGAAAAAACGCTTGCGGCTCCCATAAAGGAGAAAAATTTAAATGCCGTTTAATGTCTTCTGTATCATTCCGAGGTCCGGAAGGCTGTCTATCGCGCCCCTGCCCAATGTGTTCAACGCGCCGCAGACGTTGCCGAATTTCAGCGCGTGATTCAATACCCCGTCCGTCCATTCGCTTTTTTGCAACCCGTCCAGCCGCGAAAGCACGCCCGCATAGAACGCGTCTCCCGCGCCCGTCGTGTCTACGGGCTTTACCTTTACGGAGGGCACCGCGTTGCGCCTGCCGAGGTAACGCCACTCGCTGCCGTTGCCGCCGAACGTTATGCAAACAAGCTTTTCTTTAAGCCGGCCGTCAATGTAGTCTTGACCGAAAATCTCCACTTCGTCCTCGGAAAATTTTACTATATCCGCGGCTTCGAGCATTGTTTTGTAGCGGCTTACGGCGCTTTCCTTATCCTTGAAAATATCCGTACGGAAATTCACGTCGAAGCTGACCGTTTTGCCTGCCGCGCTAGCCCTTTTAGCAAGCCGCGCCGCATACGCCGCCCCCTCGTCTTCAGAGAGCATTAAAGAGCCTATATGTACTATATCCGCACTGTCGAAAAGCCCGTCGGGAATTTCGGGCATGCGGTAATCCGCCGTATTCTTGCGGTAAAAGCAGAAAGAGCGCTCCCCGTGACGGTCAAGCTGAACGAAAGCAAGCGTCGTGTTTCTTTGCGCGTCGCTTTCAAGGCAAAGTCCGTCAAGCTTTACCGACTTTACGAAATCTTTTAAAAAGCCGCCTATGATATCGTCGCCGACGCTGCCGGCAAACGCGCTTTTGACGCCGAATTTTTTTACGGCGCAAGCCACATTGAACGGAGCGCCGCCCGCCTTTCTTTCATAGACGAAAACGCCGTCCCTTTCCGCGCCTATCATATCCGCAAGTATTTCACCCGCGCACAGTATCATTATTTACCTCCGCCGTTTCCGGCACGCTATTCTCCGCCGCAGGCGGAGCTTTTTTCACGTATATTCCTTCCCTTATCAAAAATTCCGCCGTCCTTACCGCCAACACTCCGAATTGTAGAATAAGCGCGACGGTAAACAATAAGTTTCTCGGCGTGAAGTAACCGCAAATAAAGGTGCAAAAACCGGCAATCAGTGCGGAAAACCACATGAACGAGCCCGTTATTTTCAAACCCGCGCCGAAGCCTTTACAGCAGTCCGATTTAATAAGCCGAGTTATGCAGAACAGCAACAGCGCCAGTATAAGCGGCATTAAGGCGATATAAGGTATAAACCTTATAATATTCATCAGATACATATACACGCTCATGCCGACCGTGCCGTCAAAGGCGTTTAAAATAAAGTTATCCACGCCCTTGGCCGTAGGCGTCACCGTTCCGTCGGCGCATTTCGCAAAGTAGCCGTAGAATTGAACGTTGAGTCCCGAATTCGTCTTGAACGCGCCTGTATAAGTATCGCCGAACAAAATAAAATAGTTTTGCGTTCCGTTCTTTACGTAATTGTTGTAATAATAATTTCTGAGCATCGGCGCCGAGCCCGAGCTTTCGTATTTTTTCAGGTCGGGATAATAAGCTTTGACGTAAAGCTTATATACGGCGCGCGCGTATTCTTCCTTTGAAAGAGTTTGGGAATTTTTTATTTCCTTATACTGCAAGGAAATTTTTTCGTCGTCGGTCAAGCTTTCCAGATACCGCTCGTGCTTTTCGGTAAGCTCGGGCGTAAGAATAAGCTCTTTCTTTGTGTACTCTATTTCAAACGTGTAATTCAAATTTTCCGCGTCGTCGCGATTTTTGAAATCTTCATAGTCGATTTTCGTTCCGTCTTTCAATACGCAGTAAGCGTTGAAATCGTCGAACGCGTCCGCGGGGCGGGTGTCGATTATCAGGTTATATCCGTTTACGGCGTAAACTGCGGCGTCGCCGTCTTCGCCGAACGTATCTACGAGTTTATCCGTAACAATGTTTCCGTCCGAAACCGTCAAAGGCACTGCGTTCGGTCCGTCGGAAAACGCGTTGTACAGAAACTGCCTGAACCGGTCCGCCGAGGAATAATGTGTCTTAAACGGCAGAATGTCTGCGGCGATAAGCCCGCAGAACATAAATACGAGCGTCAATATAAAACCGAGCGCGACGTTGAAATAATTTCTTTTAACGGCGCTTTTCGCAACTTTATCCGAAAAAAAGCTCAGTCCTATAAACTTCAACCAATCCATAAGTTTTCCGTCCGCTATTTATTGCCGATTGCTCTGCTCATAACCGAAAGCTCGGTTTGCTTATCGAAAAGATGAATATGCTTTTCGTCAAAGCTTATCTTGACCGCGTCTGAAGGCTGCATATCGTTGCGGTCGGGCACGCATACTATGTAATCCTTGTCGTCCCCGTCTATTTTAATGAAAAGCTGAGTTGTGTTGCCCAAAACTTCCTTAATGGTCACGGTTGCGTCAAGTCCGTCCTTCTTGACGGAAATATTTTCGCCGCGCACGCCCAAAGTCAGTTCATGCTCCTCTCCGTCCAAATACTTTTTATCTATTGTCCGCAATTTGGAAAGAGAATATGAAATTTTCTGTCCGTTCGCAAAGGTCGTTTCCAATTTGGAACCCGCCTTTTTAACCGTAACGTCGAAGAAATTCATCTGCGGCGTGCCGATAAACCCTGCGACAAACTTGTTTTCGGGGTAGTCGAAAAGTTTGGTGGGGGTATCTATCTGTTGGATTACGCCCAGCTTCATGACGACTATTCTCGTACCCATCTTCATAGCTTCTATCTGGTCGTGCGTAACGTAAATGAACGTTGTTTTTAGCTGGTTGTGAAGCTTTACTATCTCGGAGCGCATTGTCGTACGCAGCTTCGCGTCAAGGTTGGATAAAGGTTCGTCCAAAAGGAACACCTTGGGTCCGCGCACCATCGCCCTGCCCAAAGCAATCCTCTGACGCTGACCGCCCGACATTTCCGAAGGCTTAACGTCCAAAAGCTCGGTTATACCCAGTATTTCCGCCGCCCATTTTACCTTTTCGTCTATTACTTCCTTCGGCATGTGCTTATAGGTGTATGCCTGGACGGGCGTGGAAGAATAATAAGCGAGGTCGCTTTCGATTTTTGCTTTGCGCTGTCCGAGTCCGAGCTTTACCTCGCTGTCGGGTATTTCGTCGGCGTTTACGCCCAGCTCCCGCGCAGTTGCCTTGGCTTCTTCAAGCTTTTCCGCCTCACCGGAATGCATGGCGGCTATTATGTTTTTCTGCGCGTTTTTAAGCGCTGTTAAACGCTCCTGCATATCGCGGATTTTCTGCGCGTCGGCATTAGCCTTGTCGGATTTAAGCTCTTTGACCGCCGTCTTGCACTCGTCTATGAATTTTTTGAAGTAAAGTCTTACCTCTCCGTCCTCGGCATAGCGCAAATCTCCGCAAACCGTTTTAAGCTTGCTTTTAAGCTCGCGTACCTTTTTATTGTCTATCTCTAATACGGGTTCTCCGTTTTCCGTTTTCTTTTCTACGGGGATTTTCCTTATTTTCAAGCCGAACGCTATATTCTGATAGGAAGTCATATGCGGATAAAGCGCATAGCTTTGGAAAACCATAGCAATGTCCCTGTCCTTCGCGTCGACGTCGTTTACAAGGTTGTCGCCGATAAAAAGCTCTCCGCCGGTAATTTCTTCAAGTCCCGCAATCATTCTCAGCGTAGTAGACTTGCCGCAGCCCGAGGGTCCGACAAATACTATAAACTCGCCGTCCTGAATTTCCATATTGAAATCCTTCACGGCAACAAAATCGCCCGAACGCTTGCCGTCGTCCTCCTTACCCTTACGGAACAGCTTTTTCTTGGAAGTTTCTTTGCCCGGATAAATTTTATAAATGTGCTTTAACGACAGACCTGCCATGCGACCCCCATTAATGAAAGAAACTAAAATTTTTTGTGAAATTCTTTCTTTTTTGTATTATACTACTTGAAATTACAAATTGCAACCAATTTTGGAAACGTTTCCAAAAAATTTTTTTGACAAATATTTCATATGCATGTCCTGCATATAATAATAAATATCCCCTCCGTTTTACGGAAAGATTAATCCGTTAAAAAATGTGATAAACGGCTTTTTTATATTATTTCATTTAGCGGAATGACAAATTAAGCGAACGCATGATATAATTAAAAACGGCGACGGTTTTTTAAATTACTTCGGCTGCTTTCCGGCTATAATGCGGAATCTTATATTAACTGGTATATGTCGGCAGCGGGGCATAAGTATAGTTCACTTGCGTACACCACACAAGCTGTGCGGCCTGCGACTCACAAATGCGGTTGAATGTTTAAAAACGTTATGCTACAATATTTGCGGCGACGGTTTTTAAAATTATTTGGCTGCGTTCCGGCTTTGATTCAAGTGCATTCATTTCTATTTTTTTGACAGCTTCGGGTGTTTATTTCAATACTTTACCTATGCATTTGTTATCTGTGCGGCCTGCGCTTTACAAGAAGTCAACCTGTCATCCTGCCCGAGGACTTTACTCGAAGGTTTGCGCACCTTATTGTCATGCTGAGCATAAGCGAAGCATCTATTAAATTAAAAGGCGCAAAGCGATAGCGAAGGATCTAATATTTAGATTCTTCACCCCATAAAGGGGTTCAGAATAACAAAAAACCAACAACAACCGCGTATTACAGTATCCGAAAAGTACATTGACTTTCGGACGGATTAATTAAATTTTTAAAGGGCGAGCGTTGCATTTTCTGCAAACAGCGGACACCCGCTGTTTGCGCAACTTGCCCTTTATAATTTTTGTGAAGGGAACCGCCGTCAAGCCCCCTAGTACAAGGGGCGCAACCGACTCAACCGCAACGCGACGGCGCATAATATTTGCACATTCGGGTTGCTTCCGCAAGGGGTTGAGTCTTACTTATAAAAAAAAGCAGTCATACAGACTGCTTTTTTTATTATAATAAATTGTTCATAACCGAAAAATTACAAAACGGTCAATAATAAATATACAATAGTATTTTTAATTTGTCAATTAAATTTGTAAAATAGTATTTGATATATTGACTTATAAGGTAAATTATGCTGAGTGACAAAATCAAAACTTTGCGCACTGCGCGCGGAATAAACCAAATAGAGCTTGCGAAGTCGCTCGGCGTGACGAAGCAATGCGTCTCGAACTGGGAGAACGACAATATCCAGCCTTCCGTTGAAATGCTTATAAAAATTGCTTCCTTTTTCATGGTGACGACGGATTACCTGCTCGGTCTGGAAACCGAACGGAAAATAATATTAAGCGGACTGACCGAAAAGCAGATTGCCCATCTCTCGTTGATTATAGACGATTTGCAATCCAAGCAATAGCCGCTGTCCGCCGCACAAAACTCATAATAAATAAAGTAACCCGCCCGTTTTCGATATGAAAACGGGCGGGTTTTAGATGAAATCCGGCAGCTACCTTATCTTGCGGGGCATTATACCCAACTACATCGGGCGTAACGGAGCTTAACTTCTGTGTTCGGAATGGGAACAGGTGGATCCTCCGTGCTATCGCCACCGGAATGGCTCCGCTTGTTGGACTTGAACCAACGACACTGCGGTTAACAGCCGCATGCTCTACCGACTGAGCTAAAGCGGAATATATTCGGCTTTCGGGAAAACCGATAACCGGCAACTGCATAGTATGGAAAAAAGCGGGATAAAAACAAGTAAAAAGGTAGTTATTACGCTCGTTAAAAATGTAGCTAATCTTTGTGTTCTTAATTTTAATTAA
>ERZ779626.1153-NODE-1153-length-12420-cov-7.160210_pt1 | contig 12420 bp, 12 predicted proteins | sample MGYA00514209_ERZ779626 | MGnify/ENA primary metagenome ERZ779626 (study PRJEB29562, sample SAMEA4376713) | mouse gut metagenome | isolation source: Cecum | study: EMG produced TPA metagenomics assembly of the A DSS colitis mouse model was used to assess the...
CCCGGTTGGGCAGCTTGCCGCCGTTCTCGTCGGCCACGGAGAACAGCTCACGGGAGAGTGTCTGGATCATCAGGCCGGCCATGAAATTCTTGCTGGGGTCTTCCTCCGGCAGGACGAGGAAGATGGCGGACTTCTGGGAGGCGAACACCTCCGCATCGATGGCGCTGTCAAAGCACAGCACCTGCTCCAGCTCGGAGTCCAGGAAGGCGTTCAGCCTGGACAGCACTGTGGACATGACGGAAGCCATGGCCTGCTCTGCCGAGTTGAGGGCGGCGCCGGCGAACCACCGGGCCTTGTGGGTGTCGGGGAGAGCGTCCATCAGAACTTGGAAACCGTTTTTGCCCTTGGCCATTTTGCTGGGGGCCAGAAGATCCTGCACCAGCTTGAATACGCTGACGATGTGCCGACGCTCCTGGGGAGCCTCCTCTGTGGGCGGAAGATACTCCGCCAGGAGGAGAACCACCGCCGTGAGCAGTCCCTCGGCAGCGTCATAGAAAAATGCGTTTTGCCCGTAGTTTGAGGCATCTCCTTCTGGGTTTATAATGGTTTTTGCTAAGATTTTGGCATACTTTTCCGCTTTGGCTCTTGCCGCCAGATTTGCCGGTTGCTCTCGGCAGATGTCCATGTATCGGTTGATCAGTGTGAGGAGGTTGTATCCATCAGAGCGTGTGGGATTGCGGAGGTCGATCACCGCCACCCGGTAGCCGTAGTACCGTGAGGCCACGGCACCGTAGTTCCGGGCCAGATCGCCCTTGGTGTCAAGGGCCAGGAAGCTCATTCCGCTGGCGCAGGCGTACTCCATGTTTGGGTACAGGAAGAACGCCGTCTTGCCCACGCCGGAGGCGCCGATCATCAGACAGTGGATATCGTCCGTGTCCACCAGTGCGGTGACAGCGTTCTTCTTGCCGACACACCCCAGCACCAGTCCCTGGTTCTTGGGCAGGTTCTTCCCGGAGCGCCACTCCGCCACATGGAAGGGGATGTGCCGGTAGGTCTGCTGGATCTCTTTCTTGTTGGCCCAGCGTGCGGTTCCATGCTGCCCGTCGCCCACGGTCTTGGATTTGATGTTGTCCAAATTCCCGCTTCCAGAGAAATGCGTGGCGGCGGCGATGAGCAGGAGCAGTCCGCCCGCCAGAAAAATTAACATGATTGTCTGCGGTGTCATATACTCACCCCATTTCTTGTTGCAGAGGCTGTTGTGCCTGTTTCTGCTGTTGTTTCAAAATATCTGCCTCAAATTTGACTGGCACCTTGGCGAAGGACACCGCCAGCTCCAGCCAGCTGTCCGCCAGTTCACGTTTTTCCGCTTTGCTGCGGAGGCCGGGGGCAGACACTCTTTTCAAAACGCTCTGAACCTGTGCCGCCAGCTCCGCAGTGCGGTTTTTCCAGTCACTCCGGTTCTGGTGGGGCAGGATACTGCGGCGCAGCTCGTCCGCCAGCTCTCCGTCAGAGCGCGGCTCACTTAACTGGCGCAGTTCCAGGCCATAGGCGAAAAGAGCCAGCGCAGAGGCCAGCTCAATACAGGGCATTGCCGACTCCGGGTGATTGGCGCGGAGGTTTTTCTCATATCCACGGAGCGCATCTGACAGTTCCCGGCCAAATCGGTCTGGGCTGGCGCACTCCCTCATGTAGATGCCGATCCTGCCGCAGACCTCCTGCGCCGCAATCAGCTGGGGATGCTCCTCCGCTTCTTGGGCTGGGAGGCCCCGGCTCGCCTTGAGATCCTCGTTCCAATCTTTGTGGTCAGGAAGAATTATACCCACGTCATCATAGCCCCGCTCATGGAGCAGCTCCGTCAGCCGACCGCTGGCCTCGATGCCTGCCTCGTCATGGTCCAGGCAGAGGCAGACGGAACGGATACCGGGGTTCTGCTCCAGCATCCAGAGCATGGCGTGTTCCGCGGTCCCGCACAGGGACACGAAGCTGTGTTCCTGCCAGCCTCGGGGATACCGGGTGAGAAAGGACATCAGGTCGATGGGGGCCTCAAAGACATAGAGCCGGTCACTGGTTCCGGTGTGGTGAAAGCTGTACCGGGGATCACTGCTCTCGATATTGATGCGGAAGGTCTTGCCGATGCTGTTGACGCTGCGCTTGTGGGCGTGACGGGCAACGCCATTCTCGTCTTTCCCAACGAAAATGGCGTTGTGATATTCCCGCTTGCTGCCCTTGGGTACTTCGCAGCTCTCATAGAGCAGTCCGGCCCAGACGAAGGCATTGACCACCTCTCGGTCCAGAAAGCGGTGCTTCAGCAGATAGGCATAGGTCCGGCGCATATCCCGATTGGCGGGCGGTAGGGCAAACTCCTTTTTCGGTTTTTCCTCCTGCTTGGGAGCGGCGGCATAGACGATTCCCTGTTCACCGCCCAGCAGACAGGTAACTGCCTCTGGATAGGAGAGGTTGTAGAAATTCTGGACGAAGGAGATTGGACCGCCGCCCTTTTCTATGGCGTGGTCGTACCACTCGTTACCCCGGACGGTGACACTGTGGTCACTGGCCAGACGATACTCCGGCCCGGAGCGGATCAGGCGCTCACCTTGACAGCGGAGGAACTCCGCCAGATCCACCTCGCTGGCCCGGAGTTTTTGCTCATCGGTAAAATGGATATAGGGCACTCGTTTCACCTCCTAAAAATATGGGTGCGCCCTTTTGCGCAAAGGGGCGCGCCAACGATAAACCTGTGGAGCCCTTTGAGGTCTGCGGCTACCGGAGCTGCTGTGTTTGCTCCTCATGATCATCCGGCTTGTGGCCCATGGCGATCTTCTTCTCTCTGATTTTTCTTCTCAGCTTGCTGTCCACAAAGGATATCCCGCCCGCAGGCGGCGGGGCCTGCTCCTGGAAGATGCGCCCCATGTGCCGGAGGAGCCGTGTGGCACTGGAGAACAGAGACGGCGCGTCATCCATGTGGTCGAGAAAATACCGAGCGTACCCGTTGCCCTGTACCGCCGCCTGTGTGAACCAGCGGGTGGCGGCGTCCCTGTCTTGGGACACATTCTGCCCCAGCAGATACAGCTTGCCGAGGGCATACTGGGCGTACTGGTTTCCCTGCTCTGCTGCCTCTGTCAGCCAGCGTACTGCGCCTGCCGCATCCTTTGGAATGCCCTCGCCGCTCAACAGCAGCTTGCCCAGACGGTACTGGGCAAACTGATTGCCCAGCTCCGCAGACCGCTGGAACCAGCGCAGGGCCTTGGCAGGATCACCCGCCTCCCGATGCAGCTTGCCGAGGGCGTACATGGCGTGCTGATTGTTCTGCTCTGCCGCCTCGGTGAACCAGACCGCCGCTTGGAGGGCGTCCTGCTCCACAGGCCCGCCGTCCCGGTATAGCTTCCCAAGGGCGTACTGGGCGTAGTCCAGCTCCGCCTCCGCCGCCTCCGTCAGCCAGTCCACCGCCTGGTCACGCTGCTCAGGCGCGGCGGCAGGGTCGGAGAGGATGCGCTTTGCGGCCTGATACTTGGCATAGGGATTTCCCTGAGCGGCGGAGCGTTGGAACCACATCAGAGCTTTCCCATCGTCCTGGGGCACGCCTTTGCCTTGGCTGTACAGCTTGGCGAGGGCGTATTGGGCGTACTGATGTCCCCGATTTGCCGCCTTGGAGAACCACTCCGCCGCCGCTGTGTCATCCTGCTCGGTCCCAAGACCACCGGCATACATCTTCCCGATGCGGTACTCCACATAGCGATCGGGGCGCTGCTGCTCCACAGTTTGGAAGGCGGCGAGGGCTTTGGCGTACCAGGCGTGGGACTGTTCCGTATCCGCCTCCACGCCGGCGCCGCCAGCCAATAGGCTGCCGAGGTCGTGCATGGCGAGAGCGTTGCCGGCGAGAGCCTCCTCCCTGAGAAGATCAAAGGCTCTCGCTGCGTCTCGGGGTGTATCCTCAGTCCCAAACAAAAAAGATCGGGCCAACTTGTAGCGTGCGCTCCACTGAATGACAGGAGGCGTTTCGTCAACGGGTTCCGGCATATCTGGAGCGTCCGCTGGGATGGTATCCGGTTCCATGACCGGTTCGGCCGGCTCCTGTGCGTCCTCCGGAGAGAATACCTCGGTGTACCTGCCCAGCCGTACCGCCTCCTCAATGACGATGTTCTTGATCCGTTTGAACTCCTTCTGCCGGGAGAGGGGAACCCGCTGGGGCAGATCGTCTTTGTATGTCCGCAGTACTTCTTCCCGCAGCCGGTACCACAGGTCATAGGCGGCGGCAACACGGGGGTCCTTTGCCAGCTCATCCACGATCTCATCTACCACAGCCTTCAGCGGCGCTTTGAGGTAACCGTACTGCTTTTTGCCGGAGGTTTTCTTCAGTCGCTGAGACAACTCGCCGGTGAGCTGCTCCATGCGCGGACTGTCCATCGTGCCGGAGCGCATCTGCTGAATCAGCTCCCGCATGATTTCGCCGGACTTCTCCACCAGCTCATCTCGCCGCTGGATCTGCTGCCGGTAGATCTCTGTCAGCTCCTGACGGAAGATGTTTTTCGCCAGCCCGGACTTGATTCGTGCGATACCGTCCTTGTCCAGAAAACCAGAGCGCCCGTCTGCGCTGTAGCAGACCATGTGGACATGGGGGTGCGTCCCCTCATCGTGGAAGGCGGCGTACCAGCGGAAGTCTTTCCAGGGGATCTTCATGGCCTCCGCAATCTCTGTGGCGTAGGTGGAGAGAAGCGCCTGCCACTGTTTTGCGTTGTCGTAGCCGAGACGGGCGGCGTCCTCCCGGCGCAAGGAGATGATGGGCAGCCACACGTTGCCGGAGTGGTTGGCTACCTTCTCCGCAATCCTGGACAGCTCCAGCGCATCCCCTGTGCCGTTGAACAGTCCGTGAGCGCCGATGCGTTCCACACGGGGACGCTGTGCGATGTAGCTGACGTAGTTCTCCCGTTTGGCGATCAGGGCGTAGTTGTCCTCAATGGCGCGGGTGATAAACTCCGAGGCGGCGCCGCGGGTGGGGGAGGACTGGTAGTCCTCATACTCGAACAGCTCACGGGTCATGGGAAAGTCCTTGAGGAGCCGCTCCACCATGGCCCGCTGTTTTTTCGTAGCGGGCTGGCTGGCCTTATCCGGCGTGAGCAGCTCTGTACCGTCCCTGGTCGCCACATAGCGGACGTAGTTGCCCAGATGGGCGGCGGCGTTCTCCGTCCCCGGCTTGATGTAGGGGCACTTGAATATGATCCGGGGCAAAGAGCGTCACCGCCTTTCTGCTATACACCGCCCCTTTGGTACTCCACAGCCTTGTCCAGCGTGACGCTGCCGCTGGTCTTCTTCACATTCTGGACGCACCGGCCTCGGAGACTGTGGAGCGCATCGTCGCTGATCTCCATCCCCGCCGCCAGCACATTCATCACCATATCCAGCTCCACCGCCAGCTTGAAGAGCAGACGGCAGATCCGGTTTTCTGTATCCTGCACCGTCCCCCGCAGGACGGAGGCCAGCGCAGGCGGCAGGTAGTCGATGGCATCCTGACCGGAGACGTAGCCGGCGTAGAACAGCGCGGCCTTCTCCAGATACTCACTGCGGCTTTTGCACCCGGCAGTCTCCGCCGCCCGATCCATCACCTCCAGTGTGGAGGGGTAGAGCCAGACGGGGATGCGGGTCTTGATCTCGGCAGGGCCATCCGGCTGCACCGAAACCGTCTCTTTTCTTCTCATAGGCAAATAACCTCCATTTTCTGCGAAAACCACCCGGCACAGCCACCTTGGAAAAGGCTGAAACCGGGCGGTTTTCCTCTGTTATTCTTCCTTCCGACCACCTGCCACAGCCAACAGGGGGCCAAACCGACCACCTCGTCCCTGTCCCCGACCCGCGTTGCGGGGCGGGGTGAGCGGCAGGTGGGCGCGAAAGCGACCACCTGCTTTTATCCTGCACTTTTTTCGACCCTCCTGTTACGCTGAGTGGTTGGGAGAGAGGCGTTTGGCACAGCTCCGCCACAAAGCCCCCGCAGGGCGAGGCCCGGATCAGGCGGGTTGGTGTGCCACCCTGCCGGACGTGGCGGCACACGAGGCGGCACAGCGGCGGACAGCGCAGGGACAGGGCGAGGGCCGCTCCGCATCGGAACGGCTCTCTGCCATAGCTGGTCACAGCTTCAGCTCCATCGGTGATCGGGCAGGTTCCTGCTGTTGGTGCAGCTCCAGCCACAGCGGGTTGTACTCCACCGCTGTCTGGCTGCGGTCAGCGTCGAAGGTGAGCCTTGCCGCCAGCACCGGGTAACGGCCAAAGCAGGAGTCCAGCATTTCGGTCATGGCCTTGTCGCCGCGCGCCAGGATCTTTCTGGCTCCGCCGTTAGGGTTCAGCTCCAGATCTACGGTGAGCGACAGCAGCGCGTCTGTCACTGTGATCTTCTGGTCGTGGGCGCACTTCTGCGCCGACCGCAGAGCCGTTTTCGGATCGAAGCCGCCGAAGTGCGTTGTGTACCGGGTGAGCGACTTTCCATTTTCACACACGGTGCAGACGGCCAGCGGGCTGAGTTCCTCCGCATCCTTCGGTGTGTGGAAGCACATGAGTTCACCGTTGTTTGCCGCCTGTGCCATCTGCCGCGGGGAGCAGTCGCGGCTGGCCATATGGACCGCCGCCGCTACCATCTCGTCAGGGAGCGCCGAGCCGTACTGGATGATCTCGTAGACGCCCTGCGTGATCTCCTTGTCGAAGTGCCGGGAGATAAAACTCAGGCTGTTGAGGATGTCCTGTGTGCTACCATATCCGATTTCCGCACCCAACTCCTGTCCCAGTGCGAACAGGTCTGCGGTGGTCTCCGGATCGGGACAGGATACCAGAGCGTTGATCTGCCGCTCGAATTCGTTTTTTTCCATAAAGCACCTTCCTCATATATTTGAGGGCCGCTCATCTTGGAGCGACCCTCTGATTTCTGCGTGGCCCCGCTACATTGAGAGCGAAGGACCGGTATACTCCTGTTTGTCAGCAACCGGTGCGGCAGTCTCCTGCTGCGGGTCACGGTACTTGACCGCCACCCCCTGATAGTCGTAGCCGACAACTGCACAGCAGCTTGTCGGTCAGATTCCTCAGCAGGGCTTCGGTATCAAACTTGCTTTCCCAGTACAGGCCCTCGTCGATTTTCAGCGGAGCGCCCATCCCGTCTGGTGTCTGTGCCAGCAGAGAACGGAAGTTGCCGAACACCCGGCCCCGCAGTTCCAGCATTCGCTCATGTCGGTTGGGATCGTTGTTGCAGTCCTGGAGAATCGCCGCCACAGGCTTTTTCCCCTTGAACCGCTCGGGCATTGCCGCCAGGGTGAGGATGTGTTCACCTTCGGCCAGTTCACACTCAGCGTTTTCCTCCAGCAGCTGGCTGACCAATGCGTCACAATGCTTGTCTACCAACTGGTAGCACTCCCTTCGGAAGTCCTCGATTGCGGCCAGCATAGCAGTTTGCTTTTTCATCATCTTATACCTTACGCCTGCACAGGCTGCTTGATAGCCTGTGTCTCATGGAGCTGGAGCGCCATGCGCACATCCTCCAGCTCCGCGCGGAGATCTTCGGCGGTCAGGAAGCCAACGGCAGGGATGTTGGTGGTCAGGAGCATATCCTCCAGCCCACCCATCTCCGTGACCGTCCTGGCGGTTTCCAGAAGCGTGCGCCGGTGTTCCTGCGCGGACTCCACCGCGGTTTGAAACAACAGCCAGATTACATCCATCTGCGCATAGGCGTCCGGCACAGGGAGCAGACGCTCGGGAGCGATCAGGGGTAGGGTGTCGATCCCGGCTTTTGCGAACTGCTGGACGCTCGCCATCTCCCAGTCGACCCAGGTCACCAGCGGGCCGGCGTCAGATATGAGTTCGTTTGCGGCCACCATGATCTGGAGCCCCTCTCTCAGCTGGGCGGCGGCTTCCGCTGCCTCCGGGTCGGCGTTGAGGAGGGAGACAGCCTCATGGGCGATCAGGGTGCAGAGGTCAAGCGGGGTGAGAGGTGTTCTGGTTTCAGGTTTCATTTTGGTCTTCCTTTCTATGCTGATTTGGAGTGCGACACCACAATGCCACACTCGTACCTGGAAATCCATTCAGCAAAGCCAATGAAAATCATCTGGCCCGTTTGTTGCAAAACCAACAGCGGGCGCATTACATTGTGGGTTGTGTAGGCGGAGCCATGTTCTCTGCCATCAGCTGGGCGCTGTACTCCGTCAGCGTCTGCCCGGTCTGCTGATGGCAGTAGGCGTCCATCTTGCGGAGCAGGACCGCCTTCTCGGCGGCGTTTAGTCGGTATTCCAGAGACTCCTCCCGGCCATCCGCCCAGTGCAGATCGACCTCCAGATCATCGCAGACCCGTCCAGCGGCCATGTCGTAGTCCGCGTAGACGTTCAGCATATCATCGTTCTCCCCAGTGCAGACGTGCGTGTCGAACACTGCGTCCACATCGAAGTTGGCGTCCAAGTAAAAGTTGAGCCGCTGGCCGTCCATCTCACAGATCTCCTCCGCCAGCTGGATGTCCCTTGCAGAGAGGTGGCCCGCTGAGGTGACCTGCCGGTCCGACAGTCTCTCCACAAACCGTTTCTCGTACTGTTCTGCGGTGAGATAGCTTTTCCGGTAGGCGTGATAGATTGCGGATGAGGCATCTTGCATCGAATAAGTTTTCCAGCCATCGGCGGCGTCTACAACGGAGACCTCCTGCTTGTCGAAGTCCAGGTCAAACACACCCGTGACCTTTTGGGGGTTCTCCATCCGGAGCGCCATCAGTTGGTCGTACTGTTCGGCGGAGACCGGTTCCAGATCACGGAGGAACTCTCTCAGCGCGGCAGTGGGCGATGCCTGGTCTTTCCGCAGGTAGCTCCGCAGGAATTTGGCGATATCCAGAAACGTCTCGTTGTGATCCAGCTGATAATATTCATCCATGCCGCCCTGCCGCACACGGAAGGCGGTGTATTTTCGGGCCGCTTCCTGTTCCGCCTCCCAGGCGGCACGCTCGGCGTCAATGCGGTCACGGATCTCCTGCTGGACTTCATAGGGTACCAGCTCCGCATACAGGTCGGTGACCATCTCCTGTATCCGCTTCTCCGCACTGGTTCCCTGTTCCTCCAGTACAGAGGAGAGAGCCTCCAGCTTATACTCGTGGAGCCACACCTCCAGCTGAACATATCCGCTCATACGCCGTCCTCCTTAAAAATTGCAGTCATTGAAATATTCCTTTCTTCTGTTTGTACTCCTCCCATGAGCAGGATTGGAACACCATCTTCTGATCGACCCATCGGGCGAAGGCAGTTTGCTCTGCGGTAGGTTCGCCACCATCGTAGTCCCGGTAGGGTTGGGCGAAGGGTTCCACACCCATATCCCGCAGAGCTGTGACGACCCCGTGGGCCTCCGTCACATCCCGCACCAGCACATAGGACCAGAACCGGGAGGGGGCCGCGCCCGCCTCCCGGAGATATGCCGTGGCCTGCTGGATCACCGGCAGCATGGCGCTGGTGTCGCAGGACAGACGAATAAATCTGATCCAGTGCAGCCGGGCCAGCAACCTTGCCGTCTCCGGTGTGATGAGCCTTGCGTCCAGACCCTGGTTGAAATCCACCCAGACCTGCTCACTGCCCATCCGTTCGATCTGCTCCAGCCCATGTTCAGAGGCCAGCACATTGTTGTCCAGGAAGACGATCTGCCTGCTGTCCGGTCGCTTGACCTCCTCCCAGGTGGCGGCGGGACGGATGCCGCCCTCCTTGCGGGGTACGATACACCACTCACAGTTGCGGATGCACCCGCGGGTGAGGAAACCGACCGCCTTGTCCCATCTGGGATAGAGGGAGTAGTCAGGCGGTGCGGCCTCCACCTCTGGCGGCAGGGAACCGTAGTCCTTGTAGCCGGTTCCGCCTGTGACGATCTCGTCGGCGTTGATCACCGTATCCATGTCCGGGGTGAAGGTGAACACCTTGGATTTGTACACCCGGTCATAACGGGTGAAGCCGTCCCACCACTCCACCTCATCGCCCTGTGCCTTGTGCCACGCTGACAAGCGCATCAGCGCCAGGTTGGGGAAGCCATTATGACCGTCTACGGCGATCAGCCCGACCTTCATGCGCCGCCCTCTTTCTCACTGGCGGGAGGGGGCGGCGCTTTGGGCGGCGCTGTCTTGGGCTGGCTGGGCCGGGGCGGGCGCTTGGGCTTGGGCGGAGGCGCGGAGATGATGTCCAGATACGCCCGCACCGGTTCAGGGACCGCCTTTTCGTAGAGTTCTCGCATAGCCTCGTCCATCTTTTCTTGCACTGTGCTGTTTTCCATTTTGAGATAGATCGTCATGGCCCGCATTCGTTCGCTGTCGAAAGACAGCGTGATCTCAGTTTTCTCCATACGCTTTGCCTCCTCACATAGTCAGATTCATTTGGGGGCCCTGGGTCAATTCTTCCGCAGGGATTTTTAACTCTCCGCCGCCCACAAAACGGATGCCGGGCAGGTTCAGAAACCGGTCCCCAACTTCCCGCATGATACCAAGGTCGAAGTCAGAGGCGTCTGTCGTTCCCCACGCGGAGTCCAGCCCCCGTCCCACATAGACTGTGCAGATCGAGGGCCACTCCGCAACTTCCGGATACCGCTGCGACATCCTCTCATAGAAAGCGGTGGCTTTCACCGCATCGGCGTCTGTGACGGAGCCAGACATAAAATCACTTTCGCAGGGACCGCGTTCTCCGCCCAGCAGAACACGGGTGAAGCGGATGGGCATCTGGGCGGTCATGCGCAGGAGTGTGCTTTCCACCTGCTCCCTGGTACTGGAGAGCCCGTTGTCCGTAAGTCCCCAGGAACGGTGGGTGATCATATCGCCCAGAAGTTTTCCGACCACGTCGATCTGCTGCCTCCGGTCATCGCCAGTGGCCTCCAGTGCGGAGACATATCGGCTCAGGTCATGGATCAGCGCGGTCTGCTCTTTCAGCGGAAGCGTCTCCACAGCGGAGTAGCTGCGGGCATCCATTAGCTGCTGATCGTACTGCTCCATCAGATGGAGATCGGGTTCAAGGCCCTCCAGTCTCGCCATGCCCTGGAGGATGGCGTCTGTCCAGAACCGCCGCTGTTCGGCCCAGGGAGGAGCGCCGGGAGGCAGATGCCGTTCCATTCCAGTCTGCCGCTCTATAGCGTAGGTGGTGAGGCGGTCTGCCGTTGTGAGAATTTTCTGCCTGTCCATTCATGCACCTCCTCACATCATCGGGCCCATGGCCCGCCCCGTCTCCATAAAGGAATCGAATTCCTCGTTGAAACGTACCAACTCCTGCGGCTCCACCCCGGAAACTACCACCTCTATATTGGCATCTCCACAGCGGATCTCCCGCACCTGCGCTCCCAGCAGGGCCGCAAAATCCTCCCGGCCGGACGGCGTCAGCCGGGCAAGATCCTCCATAGCGACACAGCAGTCCGGCGCATTCTCATGCAGCAGGACGGTGTTTCGGTCTTCCGCCCAGCTGTCAAGGGCATCCTGGAGGCTGGCCCCCTCGCCCAGCATACAATTCCACATCCTGGCGATGATCCCGCCCCGGTAGGCAAGATCCTCCGATTGCAGAAAGGCATCGCTGCTCATCCCAATCGCGGCGAGGGCTTTTTCATAGACGGCGAGGGCCGTGTCCTCCGCCGTACCGTACTTGAGAAAGTGCCCGCCGTAGTCACCGAAGTAATAGGTCACCCGATCTGCCTCCGAAACACAGTACAGCTCCTCATAGGTGGCAATCAGATCCATCGCACGATGAGAGGACAGCGGCCGGTTATGAAGGTCTGCCGATCTATTTTCCATACTGTGACTGACCTGCCGGCAGTATTCCGGGCGATACTCCATCTCAATACATCCGTCGTGCATATCCACCGCCGCTACCTCGGGGCGGCGCTTCAGCGCGGCCCTGAGCATAGAGTCCAGCCCATTGCCTGCCTGAATATTCAGACCGAGGCGCTCCGCCAATTTCTCAAAATAGACGCACCAGTTTCCACTATCGGTGTTCTCTACGCCCTGCCGGACAATGAAATCAGCCGCCCGATCCATCTCAGCATTGAGGATGTCCCGCATTCCGGGAATGTAGGCGGCGAGACGGGGGTAGTCATACCCCGCAGCCTCGATCAGGATGCCGTCATTGCTGTCCGGTCCCAGCGCCAGCAGACAGTGCAGGATGCCGTCCCTGCTGTACATACAGCTTTTGTTCTCTGTGATGAACGGCTGTTTCTCCATGGGTGTGAACTTCAGCTTGCCAAACTCCTCACGGGTCAGCTCCACCACCTTTTCGATCAGGCAGTCGTCCATCTGAAAATTGCCTGGTTTCTCTATCAAATTTGCTTTGAATTTCATGGCATTTCTCTCCTCTGTATTTATGGCAGATAACTGCGCGGGTTGGTCCGCTCCCCGTTGATCCGCACCTCAAAGTGGAGATGGGGGCCTGTGGACCGCCCGGTGGAGCCAGACAGGGCGATCACGTCCCCGGCCTCCACGGTCTGGACCACCCGCGCCAGCAGCTGGGAGTTGTGGCCGTACAA
>ERZ779626.1156-NODE-1156-length-12384-cov-42.652851_pt1 | contig 12384 bp, 3 predicted proteins | sample MGYA00514209_ERZ779626 | MGnify/ENA primary metagenome ERZ779626 (study PRJEB29562, sample SAMEA4376713) | mouse gut metagenome | isolation source: Cecum | study: EMG produced TPA metagenomics assembly of the A DSS colitis mouse model was used to assess the...
GGAGGTAGCGCATCATGGTATACAACTCTACCATACTGTTGGAGATCGGGGTCCCCGTGGCGAAAGTAATACCACGCCCGCCGGTGATCTCGTCCATGTAACGGCATTTGCCGTACATATCGCTGGATTTCTGCGCGTCCGTCTGAGCGATGCCCGCCACACGGCTCATTTTTGTGTGTAAAAAGAATGGTGATAGGTAACACTTTGAAGTAATCTCCGTGTTTTCCCCCACCTCACGCCGGGCGTGCAGCTTTCACCGCACCCGGCCTACCATCAAGTTGACTTACTTTCTACTGATTTCAATACCTCCGTACCCTCACGGAATACAGCGCACTTACAAATTTCACATTTTTAATTTCTTGCGGTAATTTTCGATTTTGCGTACCGTCTTGGCGTTCATGCCAGACGGAATGGGACTGTTGTGTACCATGCGGTGGCACGATTCACATAGCCATGCCAAATTAGGAACTTTGTTGATTCGTTCGATTGGAAGTTTATTGTTTACATGATGACAACGCTTAGGAACATCTTCCGAAAAGGTCCTGCCGCAACACTTGCATTTACCCTTATCCCGATTGTAGGCGTACTCACGGTTCATAAAATACTCAAAATTGTACTTCCCTTTTGCATAAACAGACAGTGCAACATCTTCCGGGGTATTGATGGATGGACGGTCACATGGTAAGGGCTTGTGCTTGGAACGATAGTTTACATACCGTTTCCGTCCGTCTGCTGTGTAAGGGGTCATTTTCTGGTCAAATGGCCGGCTTTCGTAATTGCTGTGTGTTATGAATGCCATTGTGATTCCAAACCATTTGCCCTCGATTTCAACTGCAAAGGTTGTGCTGTCATACCCCTCATGCCGGTGCGGGAGATTGCAAAGTGTTTTTAGCGGGACCTGCATCTGGTTGTATTGCTTGGGAAACATCTTTTTCCAGACTGCCAACGCCGTATTATTTACCCTGCGGTCGATTGCGTGAAAGGCGCTGGAACAAATGGAAGGCTGGATATACTGCGCGATTCCCATGATAACCGAGTTCACATATTGGATTTGCGCCGCCTGGGTATTGCTTTTCTCGCACATCCCGATTTTCCGCACTTCTTTTGCAAGATTACGGATTTTCCCTCCAAGGCGTTCCATATCTGGGAATGGTTTGCCTACCAGAAACGGCGTCCATGTTTTTGGGTCAGGGGTTTTGCGTTTACGCTCTGCTTTGACAACAAATCCAAGAAAGTGTATTCCTTCCTCGCGCAAATCGGTGACATGGGTTTTCTCCTGGGACAGTTCCAGCTTCATCTTGTATCGGAAGTATTTTGTCAATTCACGTTTTAAGCGAAGGGCCTCGCGCTGTGTAGAAGTCAGAATCACCCAATCATCCGCAAAGCGGAAATTATACTTTGGCGTGACTCCGGCCCACTTCAGGCGCCGGGTATCATTACATTTGTGTTTGCATTGGCGGTGCGGTTCCATATAGGTACGTCCCACATACCAGTCAAAATCATTCAAATACACGTTGGACAGCAGGGGGGATAGAATGCCGCCCTGGGGCGTTCCTGCTTTCGTCGTGTAAAACAGGTCGCTCTCAATATATCCGGCTTTCAGCATCTGGCTGATGAGCTTCAAAACTCTTTTGTCATGAATGCCTATGCGCCACAGCTTCTGAAGCAGTACCCGGTGGTTGATGTTGTCGAAACACCCTTTGATGTCACCTTCTACCGCCCAGACAGCTTGGTCTGATGATTTGCAGCCTGCATTGATAACATTGATAATATCCCGGATTGCGTGTTTTTGCGCCCGATAGGGCCGGAACCCGTAGCTATGGGGATAAAACCTGGCCTCACATATCGGTTCTAAAATGATTCGCACACATTCCTGGACAATTCGGTCTAACATTGTGGGGATTCCCAGCGGTCTCCGCTTGCCGTTGCTTTTGGGGATATAGACCCTTCGTGCTGGTTTTGGCTTGTAGTTTGCTGCGGTCGATTGAATCAACGTAATCAGTTCATCTCTTGGCATTTGCAGGTATCTATCCATTGACATTCCATCTACTCCGGCGGTTTTACTGCCTTTGTTTGACTTGATGTTATGAACAGCGGTAACAATGGTCGCTTCATTGACCATTGCTTCCAACAGTCCTGTGAAAGAAATTCCCTGGCCTGATTTTTCGTACAGCAGGTCTTGAAATTCCTTTAGTTCTGTTTCTGTTGAAAACCTGACGTTCAAATGCACAAGGCTCTCACCTCGCAGTTCGTCACCCATCTTTCAGGGAGTTGTTTGGTTCTCGTTTTGTGAAATTTGTAAATCAACTTGACTCGTACCCTTCGCCGTGGGACATTTCAGCCCCGTGTAATTGGCTTTCCCAATCTCAGACTACTATGGTACGGCTGACTTCCTATAAGTTCATCGCACTGCAATGCTCCCATTATAGGCTCTCAAACGTTCCCAAATCTCTATCCTTATGGCCATTTCTGACCGTTGAAGCCCTTAGGCCGCTACCTTACACCGGGAAAATCCAACCATGCTTTGAATCATAGTTTTTGCATGATTCCAGATGGACATTTCATTCCATCGGGCGTATGCGGAAAAACCAGCCGCACACACCTTTTCCAATTCTCACTCTTTCGAGTGCCTGTGTCTTACGATGCTGCATAGCTTTCACTTACGGATAGCCATAGGCTTACGGAGGCCCGCTCCATTATTATCCATGCCTCTCTTGCGAGAAGTTTAGGTTTTCAGGCTACGACTTCACCACGCTCTTGCACCCCGCCCATTTGCAGATGGACAGCGCACAGTGGAGTATCAGCCCGCGTACTGCCTGCGGTTTGACAGACCGCTCCGGCATTGATTCTGTACGGCAGGGGAACTTCACCCCTGATTTCGAGATTTGAGTTCTCTATGGTCTTTTCTTGATTTACAAGTGCAACCACATGGCGCTTTTCGCCGTTGTTGTCAGCAACGACTTGTAGTGCAACGTTTCGCACGGTTCTTAAAGCTGTGCGCCTCGTCTACAAACAGCCGGTCAACGCCTAATTCCTCAAACGTGACCACGCTGTCCTTTTTCTCTTTTGCCGCCAGCTTTTCCAGCTTGGCCTCCAATTTTTTCTTGGTTTTCTCCATCTGCTTGACGGTAAAGTTGTCTCCATCCTCCTCCTTTGCTTCACGGATGGCAGTAACAATTTCGTCAATCTGGTCCTCAATCACAGCCTTCTGCCGCTCCGGGGAGAGGGGAATCTTCTCAAACTGGCTGTGACCGATGATAACCGCGTCATAATCGCCGGTGGCGATACGGGCGCAGAACTTCTTGCGGCGGGCGGGTTCAAAGTCCTTCTTGGTAGCAACCAGCACCTTCGCGCCGGGATAAAGGCGCAAAAAATCGCCGCCCCACTGTTCCGTCAGGTGGTTAGGGACGACGAATAGGGATTTCTGGCACAGGCCCAGGCGCTTGCTCTCCATAGCGGCGGCGATCATTTCAAAGGTCTTGCCCGCGCCGACACAGTGAGCCAGCAGTGTGTTCTTTCCATAGAGGATATGGGCCACGGCGTTTTGCTGGTGGGGCCGCAGGGAGATTTCCGGGTTCATGCCCGCGAAGCGGATATGGGAACCGTCATACTCGCGGGGCCGGATGGCGTTGAATACGGAATTGTACTTCCTGCACAGAGCCTCCCGGCGCTCCGGGTCTTTGAAAATCCATTCCTTAAACGCTTCACAGATCGCCTCCTGCTTCTGCTGGGCAATCGCGGTCTGCTTCTCGTTGAGGACGCGGACCTCCTTTCCGTCCTCCCATTTTTTATCAAATATCCGCACATCCCGCTGGTTCAGCGTGGCCTCGAAGATTTCATAGGCGTTGATGCGCTTGGTGCCGTAGGTGGTATAGGCACGGACGTTATCCGCGCTGTCCTCGCTCTTGCCCTGCACCCGCCATTCGCCGGACGTATCGGAATAATCAAGGCGGATTTTCTTCTCCCGCAGGCGCTCCGGCGTTTGCAGCAACTCAAATATAAACTGTTGGTAATACTCCGGGGAAACCCAGGACGCGCCAATGCGGACGCTGATCTCCGAAGCGGTCAGGTCCTTGGGCTGTACCTGTTCCAGCTTCTCCACATTGATAGCAAACTGCGGGTTATCTTCTGCGGCGGCGCGGGCCTGGGCCAGCTTCACCCGGACGTTGCCGGAAAGGTATTCGTCCGCCGCCTGCCAGCCCTTCGACCAGTTTTCGCCGTCCTCGGCAAAATCAAAGGGGCCGGTGGCGGGGTCCTTGAAGATAATGCCCTTCAAATCCTCCACGATCTGCGGAATTTTCTCAGGTCCGCCCATCAGCCCCGCCATATACTCCAGGTCCACGCGGGCCTTCTCGCCAATGGACACCGCCAGGGCCTCCACCGCCGTGTCCACGCTGGTGACGGCCTGCCGGTTCTGGATGGTGCGCTTGGTGAACATATCCGCCTTGCGCTCCAAATTTCCTTCATCGTCCACCACTTCCAGAGAACACAGCAGGGGGTAGGAGGAATCCTGTTCAAAGGCCCTCCTGTTGCCCAGGCTGTTCAACAGACCATGTTTTTTCGTGAAAGCGTCATAAAGGCGGTTGAGCTTGGTCTGCTCCGCCTTGATTACATCGTCCCCGGCGTTTTCCAACTGCAAATCAATGAGCTTCCGGGCGCAGTCCCGAATGGCGATCATGCCCATGGCCCGCTCCGTGGGGGTCTTGCCCAGGTCCACGGGCTTCATGCGGGAATTTTCGCGGAAATACAGCTTGCCATCGAATAGAGCATAGCTGAAATTGCGTACAGAGGGGTCGGCGGGAATGGATTCAATCTCTTTGCCGTCCTCCTGTTCCGGCTCAATTTCCAGCAGCTCCCGGTCGGGCGGGGCAAGGTTCTGAATGGCCACGGCAAGCTGCTGGGAGAGGTCCGCCCCGGCAATGGGCGCAACGGTGTAATCCTGCCTGCCGTACTGCGTATTCTCCGAGGTGGCCGTGCCCAGCACCATATCCGGGTGTTCCAGAAAATAGCTGTTGATCTTGAAGCCATCTTCATTTTCTCCCACCTGCACCCATCCTGGCTGCTCAATGGCGGGGCGGTCCCGCTTTTGCAGGAAAATAATGTCGGACACCACTTCGGTCCCGGCATTGGCCTTGAAAGCGTTGTTGGGAAGCCGGATTGCCCCCAGCAGGTCGGCCCGCTCCGCCAGATACTTCCGCACAGTGGAATCCTTGGAATCCATGGTGTAGCGGCTGGTGACAAAGGCCACAACGCCGCCGGGACGCACCTGATCCAGCGCCTTGGCAAAGAAATAGTTGTGGATGTTGAAACCCAGCTTGTTATAGGCGGGGTCGTTGACGTGGTACTGACCAAAGGGCACGTTGCCCATGGCCAGATCATAGAAGTCCTTCCGGTCCGTTGTTTCAAAACCGGCGAGGGTAATGTCCGCTTTCTGGTAGAGCTGCTTGGCAATGCGCCCGGTGAGATCGTCCAGTTCTACGCCGTAGAGCTTCGCCGCACCCAGCTTTTCCGGCAGGAGGCCAAAGAAATTGCCGATACCCATGGACGGTTCCAGCACGGTCCCCGGCTGGAAATTCATATTCTCCACCGCCTGATACATGGCCTTGATAACGGTAGGGCTGGTGTAGTGGGCGTTGAGGACCGTACTGCGGGCGGAATTGTATTCGTCCTGGGTCAGCAGCTCCTTCAGCTCGGCATACTCCTTGACCCACTTGGGATCATTTTCATCAAACGCCCCGGCAATGCCGCCCCAGCCCACATAGCGGGATAGGGTTTCCTGTTCCTCCGGCGTGGCAAGACGGCCCTCCGCCTCAATCTGTTTCAAGGTACGGATAGCCGCCACATTGTACTGATATTTCGTTTTTTCGCCGCCCACGCCCAGGTTATCATCGGTGATCTGGAAATTATGACGTTCCCGGCGCGGTTGGCGGGAAGCTGGCGGAGGGGGCGGAACCACCTGCCCGCCGTCAATCTCCACCTGTTCCGGCTCCGGTTCGGGGGAAGGCGGGGAATCATCCGCGCCAAGGATGGCGGTGCGGGCTTTGGCAACAAGGTCCCGCACCGCCTGGATGGACCGCTGGAGATAGGAATAGGCCGTATCCAGAATTTTCAGGCGGACAATATCATGTTCCACATCTACACTGTGGATTTTGACACGCTGTCCGTCCACAGTCAGCTCCGTGCCCACGGGGATTTCATCAGCGGCCTCCAGCCGTTGACGGTGTGCCGCCACCTCCGCAATGGTGTATTCCTCTCTGCGCTGGGCTTCCTCTATAAATTCACGGACAAAGGGAATCGGCTCTGAGCGGAAAATAGGAAACCAGCCCTTCATATCCAAGTCCAGCAGGCTGACGGTCCCCGCCTGGAAGTCCACGCTGTCGATCTTCATGCGCCGCCCGTCCATGGTCAGTTCCATGCCCAGGGGGATGAACTCCGCCGCGCTCCGCTCCTTGATGATCTCATAGGGCGCGTCCGGGCCGCGTTCAGGGTCAGGCCGTGCCATGACCACGCTATGCCCATGCTCCAGCAGGTCCGTCAATGCGGACTGCCAGCCCAGGGAGGTCCCGGTAACAAAGGTGCTGCCCAGGCCGGGAATATCCCGCGTCAGCAGGTCCTTCCCCATGGCGGGGGCCGCTGCTTCGGCGTCCTTCCCGTAGAACAGCATATAGTCCCCCACCTGAACGCCGACGAGCTTGTCCGGGTATCGGGCTTTCAGGTCCAGATATTCGTCAACATTGGGGGTAAGATCAGGTTCAGCGGGGGCGGCGTCGGCCCTTTCCACCTGCTCCAGCATACCCGCCCCGGTGGGGTCCGGCACAGTCTCCGGTGTTGGGGGTATCTCTGTACCGGCCTCCCCCTGTTCTGGTTCCGAATGGTCCACGGCGGGAACCTTCCGCGCCCACTCCGGGCAATCAGGAGAATCGGCATACCGTTCCGGCGCAAGGCGCGGGTCCATAATCACATCCTGATAGCTGCGCTCCATGAGGTCCTCTACTAGCCACTCCCGGAACATGGGGAGAGAGTGGAACGCGGCGAGAATGTCGGGATAGCCCCTCGCCGCCTCTATAAGATCGGGCATTTCAGCGTTCAGGGCGTCCGCCGCTTCATCGTAATCCAGATCACGGTCGTATAAGAAGTTAAAATGGCTACTATTCCAAACTGTCCGGTCCAGAATGGTCAATGCTTTCTCATAGAGCGTGACCGGAGTGACCACCCAATCTGCCGAAGGTTCCGTGGGGACTGTCTGGCCGGAGGTGCGGTGAATATTCGCCAGATAATTCTCTGCGCTGCCCTGCTCCACGAATTGCAGTATATGGTTTCCTTCCTTGTAGAAGCGTTCCAGCGCATTGTCATAAATGACAAAAGGACCGTCCCCCCACAGCCGGGAAACTTCAAACCGCTCCGGGGAATCCATTGAAACGGGCGCTTTTGCAGCCTGCTCCGGCTGGGACAGCGCGGGGTAAGTTTCACCGATGATTTCTTGGTGCAGTTGGTTGTGGAAAGCGGTATTATCATAATACTGCTTTAACAGCGGCGTCTCATTGATAGACAGCACCGCCCGCTTGATGGCCTCGTTGCCCTCCAGACGGGCAAGGTCCTGGTCAGAATTGGCGCAAGCGTTTCGATATGCTGTATCCGCCAGCACCAGATTCTTGACCATAGGCGCATAATGCTCATAAATCTGCCTGATGGTAGGATTATCGCCTAAACCGCCATTTTCCACCGCCTTGCCGTCCTGGTCAAAGGTCAGGCGCACGTCCTCGCCGCCCCGGACCACAACGGCCTCCCGCTTGTGGTAGCCCTGCTGACTGATGTTTTTCAACCACTGTTGGGCAAAGGTGTTCAAATCCCGGTGCAGCTTGGGAATCCACTTGCCGGGTTCCGGGTAGACCTCCTGATAAATCTGAATAGAGCCGTCCTGCCGGAAGGTCAGCGGTTCCATGGTTCCCTTCTCCCGGTCCACCCGGAAGGTCATTTCCGGGTCGCGCATGAGATCGCCATTCTGCGTATAGGTATGGCTGACGGCGATCACGTCCGTGTCAATCCATTCCAGGTGGAGGGGCATCATAGCCCCGCCGTCCTCGCCTGCCTCCATGCGCAGATAGCGGTACTCACCGCTGGCGATTTCCGGGAACAGCTTCACAAAATTGCGGTAATTCAGCTCCACCTTGGTCCGTCCGGGCTTTTGGGATTTTTCAGAGGGATACGATGCCGCCACCGCTTTCGCCAGTTCCGCCCTCAATTTGGCGATCAGATTTTCAACCGCGTCCCGGTCCGCCGCTGGGAAGCTGAATGTAACTTCGCCGTTCTCATGGTTAAACTGCGCGGCACTGATTTCATTGGTCTGCATGAGCCTTGCCAGAAGCGGCGCTTCCTCCGCAGTTACCGTGGCCTGATAGTTGCGCTCGGTGACAGTAGTTTGCCATCCCTGTTCGCCGCTGTCCTGAATGGCCTGTTCCTGCCGGGAAAGCAAGGTGCTGGGCTGGCGCTCCCCGGTCTGCGCCTCAACGGGCGCAAGGGTCACAGAATGAAATTCCCGCAGCTTTTCAACATACTGCTCCACCGCATGGGCGGGGACGCCGCACATCTCCACACGCCCGACACCGGCGATGGGCCGGGTAGTCAGGCTGAGGTCCAGCAGGGCAGCGGCGGTTTTGGCATCCTCACCGAACATCTCAAAGAAATCGCCCACTTGAAACAGCACGATATTGTGGGGATTTGCCTCTTTGATCTCCTTGTAGCCGTCCCACCACGGAGAGCGGGAGGTTTCCTCATGCTCTGCCGCCTGGGGAGGGGCAGAGGGTTCCGGTTCCAGCGGAGCGGACGCTGCCGGGGAGAACAGGCTGAATTGGCCGCTCTGGTCCTCCTGGGCCGTTGGCCGTTTCTTATTTGCCAGGGCGCGGGCCGCAGCCGCCAGCCGGTCGCTGGAAGCGGGCGGGGCTTCGGAAGGTGTGCGTTGGGGCGTGGGGGCCGCGCGCTGGGCCTCCTTTGCCGCCTGTTTCGCCTGACGCTCCGTTTGCAAAACAACTTCCGGCAGAGGTTCATACAGAGAATATTCACCCCGCGTAAATGTCTCCATATCCCGCAGGACGGGGATCATCCGCCGGTACTCCGGGCTGTCCGGGGAAACAGCAGCCATAATGGTGAACATTTCGCCGTACAGTTTAGAGTGTTTCTTGGAATCATCAGATTCCAGAATGGCCCGGATTTTCTTCACGGCGGCGTCCATATCATTGCCGGGGGGATTGGTCCGGTTGGGGTCCATGCTGTAAAAATGATAAATCCGCCGGGCAAGGGTTACTTTCTCATAGGCCGGAAGATACGCCTTTTCCTGATCGTTGAGGTACTGCCCGCTGTCAATCAAGGCTCGGACACGCTTCTGCACCTGGTTCCAGTTCAGCGTGACCGTATCATAGCCCTTATAGCCGGATTCCTCATCCGAACGGGTGAAACGGATTCCCTTGGTGCCATAGTTCTCGTCATAGCCGGTATAGCAGCGTCCACCTTCGCCATAGCTGCTTTTCAGAAAATCAGCGCACTCTTTGGCGTTGTGGCCCTGGACAAAATAGGAGTATATTTGCAGCTTGCTCTCGGCAATGCTGGGGCCTCCGGTCAGCAGGCGGGTGATCTCGTCCTCCGTGATGAAGCTGGCCTTTGCCGGAGTAAAGCCCTCTGCTCCTTGGAATTGTTCTCTGAACGTAAACAGAAGGTGGAGGTCATTTGCCAATTTTTGCGGGTCATGTATCTGCCTGAATCGCAAAAGGTCTGGCTCGGATTCATATACGTCCACAAATACGTCCATTTGGCGTTTAATGTCGCTCCAGTAGGCTGGAATTCTCAGCAGGCGGGCAATCTCCTTTGTATCTTCCGGGAAGCCTTTTTGCATAAAATGACTAGAAATCGTGGACAGAAGGTGAAATTCCTTTGCTCTGTCGCTGAAATCCTGCCGCAGATACCACAGCTTTTCCGCCAGCTCCCGCACTTCGTTATCAGGAGCGGCGTCAACTTTATCCTGCGTAGCAAATGTTCCATCCCGCAGGAGGTTGGAGGTCATAGCGGCGGCGTTCACCCAGGATATAAGCGTGCTGCCAGGGCCAAATGCGGACCGTCCCGGCGCGATGCGGAAGCCCTCGCTGTTAAACCACAGAGAATATTCCTGTCCGTCAATGGTAACGCCCTTGCCGCCCTCGCCAAACTCTTTTGCCATAAACGAGGCGGCAGCGGAACCGGTGGGACCCTTCTGGAAGAAGGCCACAATATGCTCGATGCTGTGCCGCCCATTGCCGCCGCTGGTGAGGGCGCGGCCAATGACCGCAGGCGGCACAAGACCGGCAGGGAGGGATGTCTGCTGCTGGGCCGTCTGGCGATCCTCCGCCTGGGCCTGGGCGATATTCTCAATCTGTTCTTCCACCGTGGGGAACAGGGAGAACAGGGAGAGGTCCGGCGACCCAGGGACAGGCGGTTCCTCCGCAGACGCAGAAGCGGCGGGCTGTTCGCCCGCCGCCGGTTCACCCTCTGGATTTACTTGTAGACGATCTCCGTCAGAACCACTTCCTCCGCCTGGGCCGTGAAGCTGTTCACCGCCTGGACCCAGCCCATCTGATCGCGGGCCTTCATCGCTTCGTCCACTCCGTTCTGCTTCTTCAACTCGGCCACCATCCGGTCCACCTGCTCCCGCGCCTGCCGGTCGATCTCCCGCAGGTGGGGGTACAGCCGCCCCGTCAGCAGCATGGAGGTGTACGTCCCTGGGTGTCGTTCTTCCAGAAACGTCTCCCGCAGCATTCCGTACTTGCCCAGGGGCATTTCCTCCAATTCCTCCGCTCCGTCCAGTGTCAGGTCGGGAATCAGGTAATCGCCCGCCTGTTTGTAGGTCAGCTCCTTCGTCATGATTGACGCTCCTTTCTTCACTTTCGCGCTTTACAGTGTTAAATTCTTCCTTGACCTTAGTATAGTCCATCACGGGCGATTTTGCAAGAGGTTTTTCAATATTTTTTTCTTTATTTTTCGCCTGTTCCCGGTCATAGGTTTTGACGGCGCGGCCAATTTCGTTGAGAAGGTCCATGGAAACCTGGCTGGCAGCGCGGCCCAGATGGTGCAGGACGGCGGGTGTGGAGAACTCGGTAATGCCCGCAAGGTCCTCGTCCTCCAAATACTCGCTGGGGTCCAGGCCGCAGCGGGTCAGGATGGTAAACTGGACGCTGGCGGTCAGGAGGTTTTTATAGCGTACCTCCAGATTGAGATCGTCCAGTTCTTCCAAAAGGCTGTCCCGCACATCATAGCGCAGGTCCTCCAGCGGGTCCCGGTAGACCTCGCTTACGGCGCGCTTGGCCTGTTCCATGATCTGCCAGCCGATGTCCGTTTCCTCGCTGGGGCCGTACTGCCGCTCCAACGCCTCTGCCACTGCACCGGATTTCTCCGCCGTCATTTCCCACAGATACGGCTCACGCGCCCCACGGACGGGGCGGGTGTCAGCTACGTCAAAGACATATTCCAGATGAGACTTGCCCCGCTTGTCCTTCCGAATCAGGGCAATGCCCTTGGAGCGGGGTTTCACCCACCGCCGCATGGTGTCGTTCCACAGCTCCATGCTGGCGCAGGCGGTGGCATCCGGGCGCTGGGCATAGATCAAAAGCTGTTCATCAAAGCGGTATTTATAAAGGCGGCTGGCGGTAGTTAAATACTGCTTCCAGCCGTCCACATCCCGCGTGACGGTTTGGGCGGTGTGGCTTGCCAGCTCGGATACAAATTGTAGTTTGCTTGCCATGAAAACCTCCTTATTTCAGAATAGAAAAGCCCGGAGGGGAACAGCGGTCAGACTGTTCCCCTCCGGGCCTTATAAATTGTGTGGTCAGGCTTTTTCGCCTTTTCCTGTGAGAATCCCCAAATACTTGACCATCAGGGGAATATATGTGAGGGTAAACACCACCGAAGCGGCAATCCGCACACCCTTCTTGCACTTCTCCGTTATTTGCAGACCCACCAGCAGACCGATGGAAAACAGACAGAACTTGACAATAGCCAAATCCTTCCAGTCACTCCGCCTGATAAATTCGTCCGCGCTGGCAAATATTCGCTTCATAGTGGTTCCTCCCTTCGATACGATGCGGTTACTTCCTACGAAACAATTATAACCTGTCGGATGAACCTCTGTCAATGACCATCAGGAATCAGGTGCCTTTTTGCCTTTTCTGGTTCATTCTGTCCAGCACAGCCCTCTGCGCCGGAGAGAGAACACGGGGCGGCGTTACCCGCAGCCACTTTTTGGGCAGTTCAAAGGTCAGCCCGCCCCAGGCGTTAGCGGCGGTCTGGCGCACCTGCTCCGGGTGGGACTGGCACAGCTCCAAAAGCTGATGCTTCAAAGCCTCGTTGTGGGTGTAGATACTG